>Ga0068859_100000096_pt1 | contig 81199 bp, 73 predicted proteins | sample KBSSwiS22_FD_66585 | JGI IMG/M metagenome (GOLD analysis project Ga0068859, IMG submission 66585) | Switchgrass rhizosphere microbial communities from Kellogg Biological Station, Michigan, USA - KBS Switchgrass S2-2 | ecosystem: Host-associated > Plants > Roots > Rhizosphere > Soil ...
TCTTCGCGGGCGATGTCGTGGCAACGGGCCGCAACGTACTTGTAGAATTCTTGGCCATCGGGCGAGCTTGCATGAGACGGAATAGGTCAATGTAGCGCATGTTCGATAAACGCACAACATTTCGATAATCGCCCTTGACGCCTCTCCAAGCGCCCGTTATCGTTCGGTTCGTTGATCGCACAAATATTCGTTAATCGCACAAACCGTCTTGTCCCGGAGATGCGAAGCGGATTTCACCGTCGGTACCCAAGGAGGAGTCACCATGAAGGGCAACATCCGAACGCTGGTCGCGGCCGTGACGCTGGCCGTTCCGCTCATCGCCGCCGCGCAAGCGCCCGTCAAGATCTATGACATCGTCGAGCTGTCCGGCGGCGGCGCGACGGCCGGCACCAACTTCGACAACGGCGTCAAGCTCGCCTTCAAGGAAATCAACGCGGCCGGCGGCATTCTCGGCCGCAAGATCGACGTCATCTCCGTCGACACCCAAAGCAACCCGGGGATCGCCAAGGCGCTGACGCAAAAAGCGGTCGACGACGGCGCCTACGTGGTGATGGGACCCGTGTTCTCGGGATCGATCATCGTGTCGATGGCGGAAACCAAGAAGGCCGAAATCCCGAATTTCACGGGCGGCGAGGCGGCCAACATCACGACGCAGGGCAATCCGTACGTGTTCCGCACGTCGTTCACCCAATCGACGGCCATGCCGAAAGTCGCCAAGTACCTCAAGAACAACGTCAAGGCGAAGTCCGTGGCCGTGATGTGGATCAACAACGACTTCGGCAAGGGCGGCCGCGACGCGATCACCAAGGCGCTCGAAGCGGAGGGCCTCAAGGTCGCCGCCGACCTGTCGACCGACCCGGGCCAGGTCGACTACTCCGGGCCGGTGCTCAAGGCCAAGCAGGCCAATGCCGATGCGCTCTTCGTCTATCTCAACGAAGAAGAATCGGCGCGAGCGTTGCGCGAGTTGAGAAAGCAAGGCTACGACAAGCCGATCATCGGCGAGACGACGCTCACCGGCCAGAAGGTGATCGAGCTGGCCGGCGACGCCGCCAACGGCGCGATCGCGCACGTCGGCCTCACCCCCGATGCGCCGCAAGCGCCCATCAAGGCATTCGACGAAAAGTTCCAGAAGGAATACAAGTACAAGAGCGACCATAACGGCATGAAGGGCTACAGCGCCGCGTACGTGATCAAGGCGATCACCGAGAAGAACAAGAAGTTCGACTCGAAGGAGTTCGCCAAGGCGCTGCACGGCGCGAAGATCGCCGTCAAGGATTACCCCGGCGTGCTGCTCGACGTGAGCTTCGACAACAACGGCGACCTCGACCGCGAGAGCTTCCTCGTCAAGGTGGTCAGCGGCAAGCAGGTCGTCACCGACACGCTCCCGCCGGCCGGCAAGTAACGCAACTAACGCAACTCCAACCCGGCGTACCTCGGGCCAGGGTGGTTCCGCTGCATGCGGAGCCGCCCTGAAGATCCCGCGCCGGCATCGGGAGACTCGCGATGGGCGATCTGATCCAGCTTCTGGTATCCGGGATGGCCACCGGCGCGATCTACGCGCTGGCCGCCCTGGGCTTCACGCTGCTGTGGCAGGCAGCGGGCGTCATCAACTTCGCGCAAGGCGAGTTCGTGATGCTGCCGGCGTTTTCGATGCTGTTTTTCATCGCCGGCGGCTCTCCGCTGTGGCTCGCGTTCCTGCTGACGTGCGTGCTCTCGATGATCGTCCTGGGGTATGGCTTCAAGCGCGTGATCGTCGACCCGCTGATCAAGCATGGCGTGATCCCGCTCGTCATCGCGACGTTGGGGCTGTCGATCGCGGTGAAGTCGATCGTGCGCGCCGGGTACAGCGCCGAGGCGCATCCATTTCCGAGCCCGTTTCCGACAGGCCAGTTCGCGCTCGGCGGCATCAACATCTCCTACGCGGACGTCGGCACGCTGGTCATCGCCGGACTCATCGTCATCGGGCTGCAGATGTTCCTGAACAAGACGGTCACCGGCCGCGCGATGCAGGCGGTCGCGCAGAACACCGAGGCCGCGAAGGTGCTGGGGATCAACGTCAAGCGGATGGTGCTCTACGTGTTCCTGATCAATGCCGTGCTCGCCGTCGTTGCCGCGCTGCTGGTGACGCCGACCTATCTCGCCAAGTTCGACATGGGTGACTCGATCGGCCAGAAAGCGTTCTTCGCGGCGATCATCGGCGGCTTCAACCAGACGCGCGGCGCGCTGCTCGGCGGCGTGCTGATCGGCATCCTGGAGAACGTCGTCGGCTTCTATGTGTCGCCTGCCTACAAGGAAGGCGTGGCGCTGGTCCTGTTCCTCGCCGTCATCCTGTTCCGGCCCGAAGGCCTGCTCGGCAAATCCGAGGAGCGCAAGGTATGAACACTAACGTCAAGACAATCATCCTGGTCGCGGCGCTCGCCGCCGTGGCCGTCGTGGCCGCGCTTGCCAAGCGCAGCGACGTCTACCTGCTGACGCTGTGCTCCGTGTATCTGATGGCGACGTTCGGCCTGAACCTGACCGTCGGCTATGCCGGCCAGATGTCGCTGGGACAAGCGGCGTTCTTCGGCATCGGCGCCTACATCGCGGCGCTGGCATTGAAGGCGGGCGTGCCGTTCTTCGTGGTGGTGCTGATCGCGGCCGTCGTGTGCTTCTTCGTGGGCCTGGCGCTCGGCTTTCCGGCGTTGCGCGTCCAGCACCACTACCTGGCCTTCGCCACGCTCGGCTTCAACGTGCTCGTATACCTCATCATGCGCAACGAGGAGAAGATCACCGGCGGCACGTTCGGCATCTCGGGCATTCCGCGGCCGTCGCTCCTCGGGTTCTCGATGGAGGGGCATCTCGCCTACTTCTATCTGACCTTCGCCTCGCTGATCGTGCTCGCGTTCCTGCTGTGGTGGCTGTTGCGTTCGCCGTGGGGACGCGCGTTTGCCGCGCTGCGCGACAACCCGATCCGCGCGGAAAGCCTCGGCGTCAACATCACCGCGTACACGCTGCTCGCCTTCGCGATCGGTGCCGCGTGCGCGGGCATCGCCGGCGTCTATTACGCGTCGCTGGTCGAGTTCATCGAGCCCGGCCCGTTCCATTTCTCGACGTCGCTCATGATGCTGCTCGCAGTGATCGTCGGCGGCTCGGGACGGTTCTTCGGTCCCGTGATCGGCACCGTCATCATCATCCTGCTGCCCGAGCTCCTGCGCGCGAGCAACATGGAAGCGCTGAAGTTCATGCAGAAATGGTATCTGGTGTTCTTCGGCATCGCCGTGGTCGTGCTGATGGTGTGGCTGCCCGGAGGCATTCTGTCGATTGGCGACCGCTTCCGGAAAGGAGGTGCCAAATGACGCCCTTCCTCGAAGTCAAGGACATGAAGAAGGCGTACGGCGCCATCAAGGCCGTCGACGGCGTCAGCATGTCGGTCGGCCCCGGCGAGATCGTCGGTGTCATCGGGCCCAACGGCTCGGGCAAGACGACGCTGTTCAACAGCATCCTGGGACAGATCACGCCGACCGCCGGGCATGTCGAATTCTGCGGCGAGGACGTCACCGGCATGTCGCCGCTGGAACTGTCGCGGCGCGGCGTGGGCCGGACGTTCCAGACGTTGCAGGTATTCGGCAAGCTCTCGGTGCGCGACAACCTGATCGTCGCCGCGCAGGAATTCAAGGGCTCGCTGGGCTCGCGGCTGATGGCCAAGCCGGATGCGGGACTGGGCCAGCATGCCGACGAGATGATCGAGCTGTTCCGGTTGAAGCATGTCGCGCATCTTTATGCCGGCACGCTGTCGTACGGCCAGCAGAAGCTGATCGACATCGCGATGGCGTTCATGCCGGCGCCGCGCCTCGTGCTGCTCGACGAGCCGTGCGCGGGTGTCAACCCCAGCCTCGTCGATCAGCTGCGCGAGCTGCTGGTCGAGCTGAACAAGGTGCAGGGGGGCAGCTTCGTCGTCATCGAGCACAACATGGACTTCATCATGAAGCTCTGCCCGCACGTCATCTGCATGGTCGAAGGCAAGGTGCTGGCCGAAGGGCCGCCGGCGACCGTGCAGTCGAACCGGCAGGTGCTCGAAGCGTATCTGGGGAATTAGGCCATGAGCGAAAAAATCATCGAGTTCGACAAGGTCGTCGCCGGGTATTCGCCGAGCCTCACCATCCTCAACGAGACCACGCTCGACGCGCGCAAGGCCGAGATCACGCTGCTGATCGGGCCCAACGGCGCCGGCAAGTCGACGGTCCTCAAGACGTTGTTCGGCCTGCTGACGCCGCGTTCGGGCGAAGTGCGCTTCGAAGGCAAGAATGTCAACGGCAAGTCGCAGCGCGAGCTGCTGGCCGACGGCATCGCATTCGTCCCGCAAGGACGCAATCTTTTTGGGTCGCTGTCGGTACGGCACAACCTCGAGCTGGGCGGCATTACGCTGCCCCGTGCCGAACTGCCCGCGCGCATCGAGGAGGCGCTGCAGCGCTTTCCGCGCATCAGGGAGCGGATCGACAACCAGGCCTCCACAATGTCGGGCGGCGAGCAGAAGCAGCTCGAAATCAGTCGCGCATTGCTGCTGCGCCCGCGCGTCCTGCTCATCGACGAGCCGTCGATCGGCCTGTCGCCCAAGCTCGTCCAGGAAGTGATGACGCTGCTGCGCGAGCTGGCCGACAGCGGCGTGACCGTATTGATGGTCGAGCAGAACGTGCGCACGGCGCTCAAGTACGCCAATCGCGCGCTGGTGCTGGAGATGGGCCGCCTGGCGCTCGACCGGCCCGCGTCCGAGTTACTCCACGATCCGGATTTGAACCGGCTGTTCCTGGGTGGCCATGCGACCAAATCCGCCGCGTAAGCTAACGATCGCGGTGGCCGGCGCGGGATTGATCGGCCGCCGCCACATCGAGCTGATCGAGGCGAGCCCGTCGTGCGCGCTGGCCGCGATCGCCGACCCGGCGCCGGGCGCCATCGAGGTCGCACGCAACGCCGGCGTGCCCCTGCACGCGACATTGGACGAGGTGTTCGCACACGCGCGGCCGGATGGCGTCATCGTCGCCACGCCGAATCAGCTGCACGTGCCCAATGCGCTCGCGTGCATCGAGGCCGGCGTCGCCGCATTGGTCGAGAAGCCCATCGCGCCCACGGTCGAGGAAGGTGTACGCCTGTGCGAGGCGGTGGAGCGCGCCGGTGCGAAAGTGCTGATCGGTCATCATCGCGCGCACAGCCCGATCCTCGCGAAGGCGCGCGCCATCGTGCAGCAAGGGACGCTGGGTTCGCTGGTTGCCGCAATGGGCAGCGCGATGTTCTACAAGCCAGACCATTATTTCGACGAAGGACCGTGGCGGCGGCAGGCCGGCGGCGGGCCGATCCTGATCAACATGATCCATGAGATCGGCATTCTGCGCTCGCTCTGCGGGGAAATCGTCGCGGTGCAGGCGTTCGCGTCCAACGCAACCCGCGCATTCCCGGTGGAGGATACCGTCGCGATCAACCTCCGCTTCGCCAACGGCGCGCTCGGCAGCTTTCTGCTGTCCGATACGGCGGCGTCGGCTCGCAGCTGGGAACAGACGTCGCAGGAGAACAAGGCGTACCCCACGTACTCCGATGAGGATTGCTACCTGATCGTCGGCACCGGCGGCTCGCTCGCCATCCCGACGATGCGGCTCAAGGTGTACGACCGGAAGGAAGACCGGTCATGGTGGAAGCCGTTTCGCACCGCGGTCGCGCAAGTCGACCGCACCGACCCGCTCGAGCACCAGCTCGAACATTTCTGCGCCGTCATCCGCGGCGAAGCGCAACCGCTGGTCACGGCGCGCGACGGGCTGCAGAATCTGCGGGTCACCGAGGCCATCGCATTGGCGGCGCGTACCGGCCAACCCGTTTCCATCGAAGTCGGAAAGTGAGGCCGCATGAAAACCGTATTGGTCCTGAATGGTCCCAATCTCAATTTGCTCGGGACGCGCGAGCCCGCCGTGTACGGCACGGAAACGCTGGCCGACGTCGAGCGCATCTGCCGCGACGAGGGTGCTGCGCTCGGTGTGAGCGTGGACTGCCGCCAGTCGAACCACGAGGGGCAGCTCATCGACTGGATCCACGAGGCAGGACGCGCCTGTGCCGACGGCACGATGCTCGGGATCGTGTTCAACGCCGGCGCGCTGACGCACACGTCGCTTGCGCTGCACGACGCGATCAAGGGTGCCAATGTGCCGGTGATCGAGTATCACATCTCCAACGTCCACGCGCGCGAAGAGTATCGCCACCATTCCTGGCTGTCGCCGGCGGCGAAAGCCGTGATGGCGGGACTGGGGGTGCGCGGCTACGCGCTCGCGGTCGCCGCGCTGGTCCTCGTCACCGCCAAGAAGGCGTAATGGCGGCGACGCATAAAACGCAGGTAGGCATTGTCGGCGCAGGCCCGGCCGGTCTGCTGCTGTCGCATTTGCTGCATCGCGCGGGCATCGACTCGATCGTCGTCGAGAGTCGCGACCGCGACTACATCGAGCACCGGGTACGCGCCGGCGTATTGGAGCAAGGCACCGTCGACCTGCTGGTCGAGTCCGGCGTCGGACACCGGCTGCAGCGTGAAGGCCTTACGCACCACGGGATCGAATTGCGCTTCGGCGGCCGCGGTCACCGCATCGACTTCACCGAGCTCACCGGCCGCTCCATCGTCGTGTACGGCCAGCAGGAAGTGGTCAAGGACCTGATCCGCGCGCGGATCGAAGCCGACGGCAAGATCCTGTTCAACGTGACCGACGTCACCTTGCACGACATTGCCTCCGATGCGCCGCGGCTGCACGTAACGCACAACGGCGAGCGCACCGAGATTGCCTGCGACATCATCGCCGGCTGCGACGGCTTCCACGGCGTCTGCCGGCAGTCGATTCCCCCCGGCGTGCTCTCGCAGTTCGAGCGCGTTTATCCGTTCGCGTGGCTCGGCATCCTCGCCAAGGCGCCGCCGACGCATGCGGAGCTGATCTACGCGTACCATGAGCGAGGCTTCGCGCTCTACAGCATGCGCTCTCCGGAGATCACGCGGCTGTACGTGCAAGTGGCGCCGGACGAGGACATCGTCTCCTGGCCCGACGGCAAGATCTGGCAGGAGCTGCATACGCGGCTCGAAACCGACGACGGCTGGAGGCTGATCGAAGGCCCGGTGCTGGAGAAAAGCATTACCGGCATGCGCAGCTTCGTCACCGAGCCGATGCAATACGGCCGGTTGTTCCTGGCTGGCGACGCCGCCCATATCGTGCCGCCGACCGGCGCCAAAGGCATGAACCTCGCGGTGGCCGACGTACGCACGCTCGCCCGTGCGCTGCGCGCATACTTCACGACCGGGCGTGACGAGCCGCTTTCCGCCTATTCGACCACGTGCCTGCAGCGGATCTGGCGCGCCGAGCATTTTTCGTGGTGGATGACGTCGATGCTGCACCGGTTCCCCAGCGACGACGCCTTCGGCCACCGTTTGCAGCGCTCGCAACTCGACTATGTGGTCGGCTCGCGGGCCGCGTCGACGAGCCTCGCCGAAAACTACGTCGGCCTGCCCTTTGCCGACGCCTGACAGGAAGCCATCATGATCAACAAGATCGTTCCCACCGCCGCCGCCGCCGTCGCCGACATCCACGATGGCGCGACCGTGATGATCGGCGGCTTCGGGACCGCCGGCATGCCGTCCGAGCTCATCGACGCGCTGATCGACAAGGGCGCGCGCGATCTGACGATCGTCAACAACAACGCGGGCAATGGCGACATCGGCCTCGCCGCGCTGCTGAAGGCCAGGCGCGTGCGCAAGATCATCTGCTCGTTTCCACGGCAGACCGATTCGCACGTGTTCGATGCGTTGTACCGCGCCGGCGAGATCGAGCTCGAGCTCGTGCCGCAGGGTAATCTCGCCGAGCGGATCCGCGCCGCGGGCGCGGGAATCGGCGCGTTCTTCTCGCCGACGGGCTTCGGCACGCTGCTCGCCGAGGGCAAGGAAGCGCGCGTGATCGATGGCCGCAACTACGTGCTCGAGATGCCGATTCATGCCGATTTCGCGCTGATCAAGGCGTTGCGCGGCGACCGCTGGGGCAACCTTGTCTACCGGAAGACCGCGCGCAATTTCGGCCCGATCATGGCGTCGGCGGCGAAGTGCGCGATCGCGCAGGTCCGCGAAGTCGTGAATCTCGGCGACCTCGATCCGGAATCCGTCGTCACGCCCGGCATCTACGTGCGGCGGGTCGTCGAAGTCCCGGCCGCCGTCAAGGTCATGGACAAACCCGGCGCGGCGGCATGATGGGCAACAGCACAATCATTCGGAGTCACCCATGAACCGCTTTACCCGTGACCAGATGGCGGCGCGCGTCGCGCGCGACATTCCCAACGGCGCGTATGTGAACCTCGGGATCGGCCTGCCCACGATGGTGGCCAACCACCTGCCGAAGGATCGCGAGATCATCCTGCACACCGAGAACGGCCTGCTCGGCATGGGCCCGGCGCCCGAGCCGGGCGCCGAGGACGTCGACCTCATCAACGCCGGCAAGCAGCCGGTCACCGCGCTGCCGGGCGCATCCTACTTTCATCACGCCGATTCGTTCGCGATGATGCGCGGCGGCCATCTCGATTGCTGCGTGCTCGGCGGCTTCCAGGTGTCGGTCGCCGGCGACCTCGCCAACTGGCACACGGGCGCCAAGGATGCGATCCCGGCGGTCGGCGGCGCGATGGACCTGGCCATCGGCGCGAAGAGCGTGTTCGTGATGATGGAGCACCAGACCAAGAAGGGCGAAAGCAAGATCGTCGCCCGGTGCACGTACCCGGTCACCGGCCTTCGCTGCGTCAACCGCATCTATACCGACCTCGCGGTGATCGACGTCACGCCGACTGGTCTCGTCGTCACCGATATCGTCCCGGGCTTGACCATGGACGAGCTCGTGCAATTGACCGGCGTTCCGCTGCGCAACGGCGTCGGGGTGAAGAACGCTGCCTGACAAGGAATTCAAGATGTCCGAAGCCTATATCTGCGATGCGATCCGTACGCCGTTCGGCCGTTATGGCGGCGCCCTGTCTGCCGTGCGCGCCGACGATCTCGGCGCGATTCCGATGAAGGCGCTGATGGAGCGCAATCCGAACGTGGATTGGGGCGCCGTCGACGATGTCATCTACGGCTGCGCCAACCAGGCCGGCGAAGACAACCGCAACGTCGCGCGCATGGCGTTGCTCCTCGCGGGGTTGCCGCAAGAGGTGCCGGGGGCCACGATCAACCGGCTGTGCGGATCGAGCCTCGACGCGATCGGCATCGCCGCGCGCGCCATCAAGAGCGGCGAGACGTCGCTGATGATCGCCGGCGGCGTCGAGAGCATGACACGCGCGCCGTTCGTCATGGGCAAGGCCGACGCTTCGTTTTCGCGTGTTGCGAAGATCGAGGATACGACGATCGGCTGGCGCTTCGTCAATCCGCTGATGAAGACGAAGTACGGCGTCGACTCGATGCCGGAGACGGCGGAGAACGTGGCCGTCGATTTCAAGGTGAGCCGCGCCGACCAGGACGCGTTCGCGCTGCGCAGCCAGGAGCGTGCGGCCGCGGCCATTGCCGCGGGACGTCTCGCCGAAGAAATCGTGCCGGTCACGATCCCCGCGAAAAAAGGCGAGCCTGTCGTGTTCAAGCAGGACGAGCATCCGCGGGCGACGACGCTCGAATCGCTGGCCAGGTTGAAGGGTGTGGTACGGCCCGAGGGCTCGGTGACCGCCGGCAACGCATCGGGTGTGAACGACGGCGCCGCCGCGACGTTGATCGCGTCGGGCGATGCCGCCAAGCGGTTCGGTCTCACCCCACGGGCGCGCATCGTGGCCGCGGCAACGGCCGGCGTGGCGCCGCGCATCATGGGCTTCGGTCCCGCCCCTGCGACCCGCAAGGTTCTCGCGAAAGCCGGCCTCGCGATCGGCGACATCGACGTGATCGAGCTGAACGAAGCCTTCGCGGCGCAGGCGCTCGCCGTGACGCGCGATCTCGGGCTGCCCGATGACGCGGCGCACGTGAATCCGAACGGTGGCGCCATCGCGCTCGGCCACCCGCTGGGCGCGTCCGGCGCGCGTCTCGTCACGACGGCGCTGTATCAATTGCGGCGCACCGGCGGCCGCTACGCGCTGTGCACGATGTGCATCGGCGTCGGCCAAGGGATTGCGCTTATCATCGAACGGATTTGACGGCACAGGATTTCCAGGAGAAACGGCATGACCTCCCGACCCCCGAACCTTGCGAGCAAGACGCTTGCGGGCTATCGCAAGCCCGACCGCGGCACGCAGCCCGACTACCACTACCCGCCGTATGCGTCGACGGTGAAGCGCTCGCCCTCGCAACCGCTCGTCCTGCTGCCGACATCGCTGTCGGAGGTGACCGGTCCGCTGTTCGGGTTCGACGTCATCAAGGCCAACGATTTCGATCTCACCAAGCAGCACGCGGGCGATCCCATCGGCGAGCGCATTGTCGTGTCCGGCCGCATCCTAGACGCGAACGCCCGGCCGGTGGCGAACACGCTGGTGGAAATCTGGCAGGCCAACGCGGCCGGACGTTATCCGCACAAACGCGACCAGCACAATGCGCCCACCGATCCCAATTTCACCGGCGCCGGTCGCACGATGACCGACGCCGAAGGCCGTTACCGGTTCGTGACGATCCGTCCCGGCGAATATCCGTGGCGCAATCACTACAACGCGTGGCGCCCGGCGCATATCCATTTCTCGCTGTTCGGGCCCGCGTTTGCCACGCGGCTCGTCACGCAGATGTATTTCCCGGGCGATCCGCTGCTGGACTTCGATCCCATGTACCAGAGCATCCCGGATGCGCGCGCGCGGCAGCGCCTGATCTCGGCGTTCGACTGGGAGACCACGATTCCCGAGCAGGCCTTGGGGTACAAGTTCGACATCGTGCTGCGCGGCCGCGACGAGACGCCGATGGACAGCCCGGTAGCCAGGTAGAGGAACGCATCATGAGCCTGCAAACGACAGCATCGCAAACGGTCGGACCCTATCTGCACATCGGCCTCACGTGGCTCGTCACCGACAGCCTGGTGGCGCCGGGCGTGGCCGGCGATCCGGTCACGCTCGAAGGCCGCATCACCGACGGTGACGGCAGTCCCGTCACCGACGCGCTGGTCGAGATCTGGCAGGCCAATGCCAACGGCCGTTATGCGCATCCGGAAGACACGCGCGACCTGGTCCTCGAGTCCAGCTGGAAGGGATTCGGCCGCGTCCCCACCGACGAGCATGGCATGTTTCGCTTCACGACGATCAAGCCCGGACGCGTTCCCGGGGCCGACGGGAAACTGCAGGCGCCGCACATCAATGTCCTGATCCTGATGCGCGGCATGCTGAAGCAGCTCAACACGCGGGTCTACTTTCCAAGCGATCCGGCCAACGCCGACGATGCAGTGCTGCAGAGCGTGCCCGCTCCGCGCCGCGACACGCTGATCGCGCAGCCGGTGGCGGGCAAGCCCGGCGCGCTCACGTGGGACGTACGCTTGCAGGGCGAGGGCGAGACCGTCTTCTTCGAGTATTGAGCTTGTGCGTCGGGGATAAGCCCGACGCGATGCTGCACACACCGAAATATCGCGTTCCGACCAACGTCATGCCCTTCGCCGACCTCGCCGACGTTCGCCTTCACTACCGTTTCGACGGTCCGGTCGGCGCGCCGGTGCTCATGCTGTCGAATTCGCTCGGCACCGATCTCGCGATGTGGGAAGCGCAGATGCCGCGGCTCACGCGCGACCATCGCGTCCTGCGCTACGACACGCGCGGGCACGGCCAGTCGGCGGTGCCGCCGGGGCCTTATACGATCGCGCATCTCGGCCGTGATGTCGTGGCGCTCCTCGATCACCTCGCGCTCGACCGGGTGACGTTCTGCGGGTTGTCGCTTGGCGGGATGACCGGAATGTGGCTTGGCATCCACGCCAAGGCGCGAGTCGCGCGGCTGGTGCTCGCCAACACCACGGCGCGCATCGCGCGTCCTGATCTGTACGAGGCGCGGATCGCCAAGGTCAACGCCGACGGCATGGCTGCGATCGCAGGCGACGTCCTCCCACGCTGGTTCACGCCGCAATTCATCGCGCGCGAGCCGGCAACGGTTGCGACGATCAAGACGATGCTGGAACGCACGCCCGCGGCCGGCTACGTCGCCTGCTGCGCGGCGGTGCGCGACATGGACCAGCGCGACGAAGTGGACGCGATCGCCTCTCCGACGCTCGTGATCGTGGGGACGCGCGACGGCGCCACCCCACCCGCCGACGGCCGCTTCCTGGCCGAGCGGATTCCGGGTGCGCGGCTGGCCGAGCTCGACGCCTCTCACCTATCCAACATCGAAGCGGCGCCGGCGTTCAACGCGACGCTCGCTTCGTTTCTCTAAGACCAACGGAGGTTTTCGAACGTGGACGAGCGCGATCGCTACGATGCCGGGATGAAGGTGCGGCGTGCCGTGCTGGGCGACGCTCACGTCGACCGCACGCTGACCAGCAAGAATGCCTTCAACGACGAATACCAGGACATGATCACGCGCTACGCGTGGGGCGAGATCTGGACGCGGCCCGGGCTGCCGCGGCACACGCGCAGCCTCCTCACGCTCGCGCTGATGGTGGCGCTCAATCGTGGCGACGAATTCCGGATGCACGTGCGGGCGGCGGCGAACAACGGCGTGACGCGTGACGAGATCAAGGAGGTCCTGCTGCAAACAGCGATCTATGTAGGCGTGCCCGCGGCGAATTCCGCGTTTCATATGGCGCAGGACGTGTTCAACGAAATGGACGCGATGCGCTAGGGCTCTGCGCGCCGGTTCGCGCGCAGCAATCCACCCTCACCCATGAGCCGACCGATTGCGCTCGCCGCGCTGACCGTGCTCGAGCTGGCGCCGCCGGACATGGTGTCCTGCGCGGCCGACGCCGGCTACAGTCACATCGGCTTGCGGCTGATTCCCGCCACCCCCACCGAGGTGAGCTACGCCACGATCGGCGACACGCCGATCATCCGCGCAACGCTCGCCCGCCTGGCCGATACCGGCGTGCGTTGCTTCGATGTCGAAATTCTTCGGCTGAAACCGGAAACCCGTGTCGTCGATTTCCTGCCGGTGCTCGAGACCGCGGCGCGCCTTGGCGCACGCGCGGCGCTCGTCGCCGGCAACGATCCCGATGAAGCGCGACTGACGCAGCGCTTTGGCGAGCTGTGCGATCTCGCTGCGCCGCTTGGGCTGGCGGCATGCCTGGAGCCGATGCCGTGGACGGACGTGCGTACTTTCGCGCAGGGCGCGCGCATCGTCGGCCAGGTCGCGCGCGCGAACGCGGGGCTGTTGATCGATCCCATTCATTTCGACCGCGGCGGCAGCCGCGTGAGCGAGATTGCGGACGTTCCCGCGGCGTGGTTTCGCTACGTGCAACTGTGTGATGCGCCTGCCGAACGTCCTACCACGACCGAAGGCCTGCTCCACCAGGCGCGGGCGGAGCGCCTGCTCCCGGGCGACGGCGGGCTCGACCTGCGGGGCATGCTGCGCGCGCTGCCGCCCGACCTGCCATTGAGTCTCGAAATTCCGATGGAAGGACTTGCGAAGACCGTAGGCGCCGTCGAGCGTGCGCGACGGGCGCTCGCCGCGGCGCGAAAGCTATTGCAGTCGCTGCCGGCCGTCAATCTCGCATAGGCGCCGTCGCACCCCGTAGAATCGCGGTGTCCCGTCGTCCGGCTGCGCCATGCCATCCCTGACCGACATCGAAGCTGCCGCGCGCAATGTCTACGCGGCGATGAGCCCGACCCCGCAACAGCCGTGGCCACTTCTCGCGCAACGCGCGGGCTGCGAGGTCTGGGTCAAGCACGAGAATCACACGCCGACCGGCGCGTTCAAGGTGCGCGGCGGCCTTAACCTGCTCGCGCAGCTGACGTCGCGCGAGCCTCGATTTCCCGGCGTCATCAGCGCGACGCGGGGCAATCATGGCCAGAGTCTCGCGTTCGCGGCGCGCCGCCACGGCGTGCGCTGCAGGATCGTGGTGCCAGAAGGCAATTCGAAAGACAAGAACGCGGCGATGCGCGCCTTCGGCGCCGAGCTCGACGTGCATGGACGCGACTTCGACGAGGCCCGCGAGCACGCGGGACGGCTCGCGCAGGCGGAAGGACTGCGCTTCGTCGGGCCGTTCGAGGCCGAACTGGTCGCCGGCGTCGCCACCTATGCGCTGGAATTCCTTCGCGCGGCGCCGCCCATCGACACGGTATTCGTCCCGATCGGATGCGGCTCGGGCATCTGCGGGCTCATCGCCGCGCGCGACGCGCTCGGGCTCGCCACGAAAATCGTCGGCGTCGTGTCCACTAACGCCAACGCCTATGCACAATCGTTCCGCACACGCGAACGCGTCGAAACCGCAACGGCCGTCACGCTGGCCGACGGCATGGCGGTGCGCGTTCCCGTGCCGGCGGCGCTGGAGGCGATCTGGCGCGGCGCGCACGACGTCGTCGAAGTCACCGATGCCGAAGTGGAAGCAGCGATCCGCGCCTATTTCGACGATACGCACCAGCTCGCCGAAGGCGCGGGCGCGGCGCCGCTCGCCGCATTGCTCAAGACGGGGAAGCGCGCCGGCAAACGGATGGGCGTGATCCTCACCGGCGGCAACATCGATCGCGACGTCTACGCGCGTGTGCTCGGGGACCTGACGACGGAGCACGGGCTGGCATAGGCGAAAAAGAGCCCCATTTACAAAGTCGAGACGAGCGAATTGCCTGCCCGAATTCCGGCGGCACGCAACTTCGCGTCCCGCTAATATCCGCTCCATGTCGCAACTCCCCGCTCCCGCCACGATGTACCGCGCGCTCCTGCGCCACGATCCCGCGTACGAGGGCGTGTTCTGGCTGGGCGTGCGCACGACCGGCATCTTTTGCCGGCCCACCTGTCGTGCGCGCACGCCCAACCGCGAGAACATCGAATACTTCGGGGCGCCCACCGAGGCGCTGCACGCGGGATACCGGCCGTGCCGCAAATGCCGGCCGCTGGACAATGGCCGCAAGCCGCCGCCGATGGTGGAGAAGCTCCTCGTCGCCGTCGAACAGGAGCCGGGCCGGCGTTACCGCGATGCGGAGCTCACCGAAATGGGGATCGACCCCTCGACCGCACGGCGCCAGTTCAAGCGCTATTGCGGCATGACGTTCCAGGCCTACCACCGCGCGCGGCGCATGGGCCTTGCCCTTCTCGACATCAGGAAAGGAAAAAGCGTGATCGACTCGCAACTGGACCAGGGCTTCGAATCAGGCAGTGGATTTCGCGAAGCCTTCACGCGCCTCGTCGGCACGACGCCTTCGCGTGCGCAGGACGTTGCCGTACTGCACGCGAAGTGGCTGGAGACGCCGCTGGGCGCCATGCTTGCGCTCGCCGACGACCGCGGCCTCCACCTCCTCGATTTCGTCGACCGGCGCGGGCTCGAACGTGCGCTGGCGATGCTGCAGCGGCGCCTGCGTGCCCGCGTGCTGCCTGGCGAGCACCGCTATCTGACGCAGATCGAGCGCGAGCTCGGCGAATATTTCGCGGGAACGCGGCAGGTCTTCGAGACGCCGGTCGCGCTCACCGGCTCGGCCTTCCAGACCACGGTGTGGAAAGCGCTGCAGGCGATTCCCGCCGGCACCACGTGCTCGTATGCGGAACTCGCGGGCAGGATCGGTCAGCCAAAGGCCGTGCGCGCCGTCGGTCGCGCCAACGGCGACAACCGCCTGTCGATCGTCGTGCCCTGTCATCGGGTGATCGGCGCCGACGGCGCGCTGACCGGCTACGGCGGCGGGCTCGCGCGCAAGCAGAAGCTGCTCGACCTCGAACGCGCGGCCATGGGGTCAGAGACGACTTTTCGCAGCGGTGTCCGAACCGATTCGCGGGACGGTCTCGCGAAAAGTCGTCTCTGACCCCGATGCCGCTGCGCTCCATAGCGCTGCTCGTGATCCTCGCAGCGCTGTGGGGAGGCTCGTTCGTGTTCATGCGCGTCGCGGTGCCGGCGCTCGGACCCGTCGTGCTCTCCTTCGCCCGCGTTGCGCTCGCCACGCTCGTGCTGCTGGCGCTCGCCGTCGCCCAGCGCCGGATGCCGGACTTCCGCGCGCGCTGGCGCGAGTTCGCGGTCGTGGGCATCGTCAATTCGGCGCTGCCGTTCATGCTCTTCTGTTACGCCGAGCAATACGTGACGGCGTCCATCGCCGCGATCCTCAATGCGACGAGCCCGTTCTTCGGCGCCATCGCCGCGGCAATCTGGCTGCGCGAGTCGTTGTCCTGGCGCACGCTCGCGGGCATGGGGCTCGGGCTCGCCGGCGTCGTCGTGCTCGTCGGCTGGCATCCGGATACGATCACCACCGATACCGCGCTCGCGATCGCCGCCTGCCTGGCCGCCGCGCTCTGCTATGGCCTCGGCGGAACCTACGCGAAGCGCAAGCTCTCGGGTGTGCCGAGCTTCGCCATCGCCTGCGCGAGCCAGTTGGCCGCGGCCATCGTGCTGGCCCCGGCGCTGCCCTTTGCCACCGTGGCCGGTCCGGTGTCGTGGCTGGTGATCGCGAATGTCGTCGCGCTCGCCATCGCGTCCACGGCGATCGCCTACCTGATCTACTTCAAGCTGATCGCCGACGTGGGTCCCGCGCGCGCGCTGACGGTGACGTTCCTGATCCCGCTGTTCGGCGTGCTGTGGGGATTCGTGTTTCTGGGCGAAGCATTGACGCTGGACATGCTGAGCGGCGGTGCGCTGATCGTCGCGGGCACCGCGCTGGCGCTGCTTCAGACCAGATCGGCGGCCGAACCGAGGATCTGCTGGCGCAACTCGCGGTAGCGCGGCAGCTGCGGCGGATACACGCACAGGTACTTCACCTGCGCCGCCTGCAGACACCGCTGCTTGATCACCTCGAGCTTCTGGTCGCGTGGATTGATGACCTGGTCGGGCTCTTTCGAATCGACGATCGCGATGATCGTCATGTCGCGATCGCACACGACGAAGCCGACGTGCTGGTTGGCGATCTTGCGGAACGCGCGCAGCCGTTCCATCCCCTGCGGTCCGATCTTCACTTGCAGCACATCGGCCAGGCGAACCCGCGCGAAGATCTCATTGCGTGGGAAGGCTGCCTTGAGCAGCAGGTACACGACGCTTTCGGCCTTCGTAAGAAACCGCGGCCGCAGCAGATACAACCCCGGGAGCTCCGCCGAGGACAGGAGCCGCGTCGTTTCGCCTTCCGTCCATTGCGCGACCGTGTTCGGCGCATCGGCGCCGCCGCGTCCCGATCCCCGGGCCGTCCGGTTGCGCCGCACGAACCCGATGATGATCACGACGACCAGAATCGCCATCATCACCGCGAACACGACTCCCTGGCTCATTGCGATCCATCCCCTAGGCGATCATCCGACTTGTGCGCCACAACGACGCCACTAATCGTAGTTGTTCTACAGGTTTGCCGAATAATCCCTTGTAGTCTAAAGCATTTTGGCAAGTCAACGCCACGGCCGGCGCGCCGTCACCACCCCGGAGACGGCCATCCGGCGGGCCGTCGGCAACAAAAACAAAGCCCGGCGGGTAAGGCCGGGCTTTGTCTGCCTATCGCGAGCCCTTGTTGCAGGGCGCGCTTTCGGACGTTGGCGTTACATGTCCATATCGCCCATGCCGCCCATGCCGCCGCCGCCCATGCCGCCGCCGCCGGCTTTTTCGTCCTTCGGCAACTCGGCAACCATGGCCTCGGTGGTCAGCAGCAGCGACGCGACCGAAGCCGCATTCTGCAGCGCGAACCGGGTGACCTTGGTCGGGTCGACCACGCCCATTTCGACGAGATCGCCGTACTCGCCCGTCTGGGCATTGAAGCCGTAGTTGCCCTTGCCGTCGACGACCTTGTTGACGACGACCGAGGGTTCGTCACCGGAGTTCGAGACGATCATCCGCATCGGCTCCTCGAGCGCGCGCAGCACGATCTTGATGCCTGCGTCCTGATCGTGATTGTCGCCCTTCAGACTCTTGAGGTTGGCACGAGCACGCAGGTAAGCTACGCCACCGCCGGCCACGATGCCTTCTTCGACGGCCGCGCGCGTGGCATGCAATGCGTCTTCGACGCGCGCCTTCTTTTCCTTCATTTCCATTTCGGTCGCGGCGCCAACCTTGATCACCGCCACGCCGCCGGCGAGCTTGGCCACACGTTCCTGCAGCTTTTCCTTGTCGTAGTCGCTCGTCGCGTCCTCGACCTGCTTGCGGATGTTCTTCACGCGTGCCTCGATCGCGGCCTTTTCACCGGCGCCGTCGATGATCGTCGTGTCTTCCTTGCCCACTTCGATCTTCTTTGCGCGGCCGAGATCCTTGAGCGTGGCGTTTTCCAGCTTGAGTCCCAGCTCTTCCGCGATCACCGTGCCGCCGGTGAGGATCGCGATGTCTTCGAGCATCGCCTTGCGGCGGTCACCGAAGCCCGGCGCCTTGACGGCGGTGGTCTTGAGGATGCCGCGGATGTTGTTGACGACCAGTGTCGCGAGCGCCTCGCCATCGACGTCTTCGGCGATGATGAGCAACGGCTTGCCGGACTTCGCCACCTGCTCGAGCAGCGGCAGCAGATCGCGGATGTTCGAGATTTTCTTGTCGTGCAGCAGGACGTACGGATCTTCCAGCAGGGAGACCTGCTTGTCCGGATTGTTGATGAAGTACGGCGAGATGTAGCCGCGGTCGAACTGCATCCCTTCGACCAGGTCGAGCTCGTTCTCGAGGCCCTTGCCGTCTTCGACGGTGATCACGCCTTCCTTGCCGACCTTGTCCATCGCTTCGGCGATCGTCTTGCCGATCGACTCGTCGGCGTTGGCCGAGATCGCGCCGACCTGCGCGATTTCCTTGCTGGTGTTGCACGGCTTGCTGATCTTCTTCAGCTCTTCGACGATGGCGGTCACCGCCTTGTCGATGCCGCGCTTGAGGTCCATCGGATTCATGCCCGCGGCGACGTACTTCATCCCCTCGACCACGATCGACTGCGCGAGGACCGTGGCGGTGGTGGTGCCGTCACCGGCGACATCGGAAGTCTTGGACGCGACTTCCTTCACCATCTGCGCGCCCATGTTCTCGAACTTGTCCTTGAGCTCGATTTCCTTTGCGACGGAGACGCCGTCCTTGGTGATCGTCGGCGCGCCGAAGCTGCGCTCGAGGACGACGTTGCGGCCCTTGGGGCCGAGGGTGATCTTGACGGCGTTGGCGAGGATGTTCACGCCATTCACCATCCTGTTGCGTGCGTGCTCGCCGAAGCGGACGTCTTTGGCTGCCATGGTTCGTTTCTCCTGGTGCTTTGTTCGGGTATGCGGTCTGTCGGGTGGTTAGCCGACAATGCCGATGATGTCGTCTTCGCGCATGTGCAGATAATCGGCGTTGTCGAGCTTGAATTCCTGACCCGAGTATTTGCCGAAGAGGATCTTGTCGCCCGGCTTGACGCCGATGGCGATCAGCTTGCCGTTGTCATCCGTCTTGCCGGGGCCGACCGCGACGACTTCGCCCATCGAGGGCTTTTCCGCTGCGGTGTCGGGGATGACGATGCCACCAGCTGTTTTGCGCTCTTCTTCGAGCCGCTTGACGATCACGCGATCGTGCAGAGGACGCAGTTTCATAGTTAGCACTCACTCCTGAAAAATTCATTGGGAAACAGCGTGTTACCGGCCAGCAGTCGATCCTGGATTGGAGCTTGCGTCCGCCCCTTGGAAACCGCGGGAACGCGGTAACCGCAGCAGAGCGCCGTTAGCACTCATTTGCTACGAGTGCTAATGATATAGCCGTTAGCGCCGAAATTCAACCCCGCGAGGGTCCAAGTTCGACAATGTGTAACAGTTGCTTTCGAACGGCTTACAGCCTACAAACCCGCAGCGTTACGGCGGGTCATATCAGTCAGGTCGGTCGCGATCGACCTTCGGGCAACGGCTCTTGCGCCGTGGTCCGCATCCACCGTTTCGATCGAAAGGACTTACGTCATGAACAAGCAACTACTTTGCGCCGCCTTCGCCGGCGCCGTTGCAACGCTAGCCTTGGCGCAATCCCCCGGCACCACCACCAGCAATGGTTCGACCGACGCTGCGGCCGCCACCAGCGTCGCGCCGATGACTCCGGCCGATCAACGAGCCAAGGACCTGCAGTCGTCGATGGAAATCCGCAAGTGGCAGGCCGGACCTTCGGCCGGCGACCAAGCCGCAAGCATCAACAGTGCGGCCGACGAGATGACCCCCGCGGACAAACGGGCCGCCGACCTCAAGGCGCAGATGGAAATTCGCTCGTGGCAATCCGGACCTTCGTTGGGTGACCAGGCTGCGCGCATCGACGCGAACAGCCAGGCTGCGCCGGCCGCGCAAATCGGGGCGACGGGCCTCCAGCGGCAGTTGGAGCAGGAATCCACGCAATAGGCGAAGATGCTCTTGCACTGATTCCTGCCCCTGACAGGGGGGTGGACTCAGGGCAGCCATAGTGCGGGCGGTGCGGACCGCCGCATGGAGCGGATCGTGCCCCTGGCATTCGCCGAGGGCGGTCAGGTCTGGGCGATGGCCGCACGTGCCCCAAGCGGATCGCACCCCCCGTCGCAACCGCCCCGGTCAGTCGATCGTCGCGCCGCTGTCTTTCACCACCTTCGCCCACTTCGCGGCTTCCGCCTTGATGAACGCGGCGAATTGCTCGGGGGATTCGCCGACGTTCTCGGATCCCGTATCCGCGAGCACCTTCTGCCACTCGGGCTGCTTCATCGCCTTCAACGCGTCGGTGTTCAATTTCGTGATGATTTCCTTGGGAGTCTTTGCCGGCGCGAAGAAGCCGTACCACGCGTAGGACTCGAAGCCCTTCATCCCCGCCTCGCTGAATGTCGGCACGTCGGGAAGAATCGACGATCGCTTGGCGCTGGTGATGGCGATCGCCTTCACCTTGCCGCCCTTGATGTGCGGCAGGATCGCGATCGCGCTGTCGAACATGATCGGCACATGGCCCCCGATGAGGTCGGTGATGGCCGGCGCCGAGCCCTTGTAGGGCACGTGGATCATGTCGACCTTCGCGGTTGCCTTGAACAGCTCGCCGGTCAGGTGCTGCGGCGTTCCGTTGCCGGCCGACGCATATTGGACCTTGCCTTTCTGCGAATTGATGTACGCGATGAGCTCCTGCAGGTTCTTGGCCGGGACCGAAGGATGGACCGCCAGGATGAGCGGCACGCGCAGCAGGTTGGTGACCGGCGCGAGATCCTTCTGCGGATCGAACGGCATCTGCTTGTAGAGACTCGGGTTGATCACGATCGGCGCGCTCGACGTGATCAGCAGCGTGTAGCCGTCGGGCGCGGCCTTGGCGACCATCGCCGTGCCGATGTTGCCGCCCGCGCCGCCGCGGTTGTCGATGATGAACGTCTGTTTCATTTCGTCGGTCAGCGCCTTGGCCATCGGCCGCGCTGCGATATCGGAAGGTCCGCCGGGCGGCCACGGCACGATGATCGTCACCGGCTTGGTCGGGTAAGCCTGTGCGAACGCGCCGGCCGAGACCGTCGCCAGCGCGATCGCGCCAAGAACGGTGGTGATGAAGCGACTCGCTGTCTTCATGGTTTCTCCTCTGGGACGCGCAACGCCGTTGGACCTATGAGTCTACAACCAACGCAATGGGGTCCCGCCTGCGGTCTTCACCAGGGAGTCGTCCCGCGCCCGGCGTCAGCATCGCCGGGTTGAGGTAACCTAGGTCGCCATGGACAGCGATCCTCGTGTTTTCTTCGCCGCCGAGCGCACGCTGCTGGCGTGGGTTCGGACCGGCCTCACCGTCATGGCGTTCGGCTTTGTCGTGGCGCGCTTCGGACTTTTCCTGCGTTTGCTCGCCGCACAGCAAGGCCAAGGCATCGCCGACGCGCAGACGCACAATCATGTGTCGAACGCGGTCGGCATTGCGCTGGTGCTGATCGGCGTCGGCTGCATGATCCTGGGCGCGCTGCAGCATCGCAGCTTCGTGGCCACGCTGCCCGCGATCGACGTGCCGCGCTCGCACGCCGCGATCTATCCGATCGTGCTCGCCCTGCTGCTGGCGGCACTGGGCCTCGTGCTCGCCGTCTATCTCGCGCTTTGACCTGGCGGAAGGAGCCGCTCACCGCTCACGCCCTCGCAATCGCCGTCTGTAAGCCCGGCCACCACCACGGTGTTTCCGGCGTTAATTTCGCACCTGCAGTCCATGGAGCAACGATGCTGCAACCCGCTCACGTCGGCCACCTTGCCATGCTTCGCTCGCTCATCCGGCAGGGCGCAAAGGACGGCAGCTTCGATCGCGAGCTCGGCGAGTCATCGCCCGAAGCCGAGGCGTTTTTCGCGAAGCTCAAGCGCGCGCTCGTCAGCGGCTACTTTGTCGAGGAAGGACGCACCGGCAAGATCGATACGGTGTCCGTCCCCGGCTATGTGTTCTGGCCCGACGGCCGCCACACCGGCACCGAGCCCGTGGGATTTGGCCTCTTCCGGGCCATCGACTCCAATTACGAACTGTGGCTGGCCGGCCTCGATCTCGGCTCGCGCGGCGGCGGTCACGGCCGGGCGCTGCTGGCTGCGTTGTTCGCGACTTCGCACGGCCAGAAAACCTATGTCGTGCGGGTCCAGCGCGCGTCGCGGTACGTCGACGCGTTGCAACACCTGCTTGCCGATTTCGGCTTCGTCTCCGCCGGCGATACCAAGCGCCTGCGCTGGTTCCTGCGTACCGACGCGCCGGCTGACCTGGCGGCGCGCGTGCGCGACGCCGTCGAAGCGCACATCGCGCTAAACTAGCGTCGTCTTCAACTTTGCCCTTAGCGCCGCGCGGTCAGGCAATCGCGGCGCGGCTCGCCATGCCCGGTTCCCGCGACAATGCATTGAACGTCCTAGGCGGGGCGCTCGCGCCATGCAGCATGTCCCCGCGCACGGGATTTTTCCGGAACGGGTGCTGCGACACCGGCGCGGAGGACACGGGAATGCATACGGTCTGCGCGATCATGACCGATGCATTCCTCATCTATTCCCGCCTCCAGGGTAACGACCTGTCGACGCCGCAACCGGAGGTCGGCTTCCCGGGGCTGCGCGCGGGCGATCGCTGGTGCCTGTGCGTGGGCCGCTGGCGCGAGGCGCTGGCCGCCGGCGTGGCGCCTCCCGTCGTGCTCGCGGCGACGCACGAGGAAACGCTCGCGGTGGTCGCGCTCGACGACCTTGAACGGAATGCGCTCGCGTAACGCCCGTCGCGGCGCTAAGAAATCCAACAACAACGAAGGATAGCGAACATGGCGAACGTGATCGACGAACCGCGGGTGGTCGAGGCCGGGCGCGGCGCGGCCTGGTGGGCGGAAGGCTGGCGCATCTTCGCGTCCAATTTCTGGACATGGATCGGCATCATGATTGTCTACATCATCATCGTGGTGCTGGTCAGCCTCATCCCGCTCGTCGGCAGCTTCGGCCAATGGCTGCTCACGCCGGTGTTCATGGGCGGTCTGATGCTGGGCTGCCAGGCGATCGATCGCGGCGAGCGGCTGCGCGTCGCGCACCTGTTCGAGGGGTTCCAGGGGGTGCATTTCGTGCCGCTGATGATCATCGGCGCGGTCAACATCGCGATCACCCTCGTCCTGGCAGCGCTCGCGGTCGCCGGCGTCGCGGGCAGCTTTTCGCTGATCGGGATGATGCAGGGGGGCGCGATGAGCGATCCGATGGGCGCGCTCGGCGACATGACGCGCATGTTCACCGGCACCGGAATCCTGTTGACGCTGATCGGACTCGTCATCGTCGCGGTCTTTGCGATGCTCAACTGGTTCGCGCCAGCATTGGTCGTGCTGGAAGGCGCTACCGCCGTGCAGGCGATGAAAATGAGTTTCTCCTCGTGCCTGCGCAACTGGGTGCCGTTTCTGGTTTACGGCCTGATCGGGATTGCCATCGGTTGCGCGGCCCTGCTGCTCGTGTTCGGCGTGGTGCTGCTGTTCGGGGCCAGCGCGATTCTCGGCGGCGGCGGCAGCAACGTGCTGAGCGCGCTGATCGGCCTCGCCTTCCTCTTCATGATCGTGATGGCCGTCTTCGCATTGGTGCTCGGGCCGATCGTGTTCGGCTCGACATACGCGGGCTACAAGGACACGCTCGCCGTCGGCGAAGCGGCGCCCGTCAATCCCGCGTATCGCTGATGCCGGTCACGCAGGGATCCTCAGTGCGCCTCGTCCCAGTTGGCGCCCACGCCGACATCCACGACCAGCGGCACGCTTAACGACGCGACACCGGTCATGAGCGCGGGCAGCTCACGCTGCACGCGCTCCCGTTCCGCCTGCGGCACTTCCAGCACGAGCTCGTCGTGCACCTGCAGCAGCAGCTTCGTCCCGAGCCGCTCGCGGTCGAGCCAGTTCTGCACGGCGATCATCGCGAGCTTGATCAGATCCGCCGCGGTCCCCTGCATCGGCGCGTTGATCGCGGCGCGCTCGGCACCGGCACGCCGCGGCCCGCCTCCGGCGTTGATGTCGGGCAGCCACAGCCTGCGCCCGAAGACCGTCTCGACATACCCCTGCCGCCGCGCGAGCTCGCGCGTCCGCTGCATGTATTCGGCCACACCCGGATAGCGCGTGAAATATTTGTCGATGAACTGCTGCGCGGCGCCGCGCTCGATGTTGAGTTGCTGCGCGAGGCCGAACGCGCTCATCCCGTAGATCAATCCGAAATTCACGGCCTTGATGTAGCGGCGCTGGTCGGAGCTCACCTCCTCCGGCGACACGCTGAAGATTTCGCCCGCGGTGACGCGATGGATGTCATGGCCCGCGTGAAACGCGTGGAGCAACGCCGGGTCTTCCGAAAGATGCGCCATGATCCGCAACTCGACCTGCGAATAGTCGGCGGAGACCAGCACGTGTCCCGGTGGGGCAATGAACGCCTCGCGAATGCGGCGGCCTTCGGCGGTGCGCACCGGGATGTTCTGCAAGTTGGGATCGTTGGACGCGAGCCGGCCGGTGACCGCCGTCGCCTGCCCGAACGTCGTATGCACGCGCCCCGTTTTCGGATTTACCATCCGCGGCAGCGAATCGGTGTAGGTCGATTTCAGCTTCGACAGCGTGCGATGCTCCAGAATTACTTTCGGCAGCGGATAGTCGGCGGCGAGTTCCTGCAGCACCTCCTCATCGGTCGATGGCTGTCCGGTCGCCGTCTTTCGCACCACGGGCAGATTCATCTTCTGGAACAGGATCTCGCCCAGCTGCTTCGGCGAGCCCAGGTTGAACGGCTGGCCGGCCAGCTGGTGCGCCTGCTGCTCGAGTGCCATGACCCTGTCTCCAAGCTCCCGGCCATGCCGGACGAGAAGCTGCGCGTCGACCAGGATGCCGTTGCGCTCCATGCGGAACAGAACCTCGCGCACCGGCATCTCGAGCTGCGAATAGATGAAGGCAAGCTTGGGGTCGGCGGCGATGCGCGGGTGGAGCGCCTCGTGCAGCCGCATCGTGATGTCGGCGTCCTCGGCGGCGTACTCGGTCGCGCGGTCGATCGCCACCTGCTCGAATGGAATCCTGCTCGCCCCCTTGCCGGTCACGTCGTCGTAGGAGATCGCCTTGACATTCAGATGGCGCCACGCGAGGTTGTCCATGTCGTGAGGCTTCGCCGATTCGAGCACGTACGACTCGAGCAACGTGTCGTGCGCCACGCCTTGCAAAGCGAGCCCTTCATTGGCAAGTGCATGCTGGTCGTACTTGAGGTTCTGGCCGAGCTTTCGCTTCGCGGGATCGGCGAGCCATGGCGCCAATCGCTTCAGTGTCGCCGCGCGCTCGAGCTGATCGGGCGCCCCCGCGTACCGATGATCCAGGGGTATGTAGCACGCGCGCCCGGGCTCGATCGCCAGCGATACGCCGATGATCCGCGCCTGCATCGGATCGAGGCTGGTCGTTTCGGTATCGAACGCCGTGATCTCGGCACGGTCGATTTCGGCGAGCCAGCGTGCGAGCGCGGTCTCGTCGAGCACCGTTTCATAGTGGATTTCGGCGGGCGGCGCGGGGACATCGCGCGAGGTGTCCGCAGCCACGGCATTCGGGTCCCACCGACGGCCCGCATCGTCGGTGGCCGCGCGCTTGGCGATCGCGCCCGCGGCATCGTCGGCGCGATCTTCGCTACCCGGAATATCGCGCAGCCAGCTCTTGAACTCGTACCGCTCGTACAGCGACTTGAGCGCCGCCGCATCCGCGGCCGCAATCGCAAGCTCGTGCGGCTTCAGCGGCAACGCGCAATCGGTTTTCACGGTCAGGAGCCGCCTGCCTTGCGGCAACCATTCCAGCGCCTCGCGCAGGTTGTTGCCGACGACCCCGGGGATCTCGTGCGCGTGCGCGACGAGGTTGTCGAGCGAACCGTATTGCGCAAGCCATTTCGCCGCGGTCTTGGGCCCGACCTTGGCCACGCCGGGGACGTTGTCGATGGTATCGCCGATGAGCGTAAGCAGATCGAGAATCTGGTCGGGGCGCACGTCGAATTTCGCGCGCACGCCGGCCTCGTCGAACGTCTCGTTGCTCATCGTGTTGACCATCTTGATGCGCGCTGTGACGAGCTGCGTCAGGTCCTTGTCCGACGACGAGATGATCGTATCGATGCCGGCCTCGGCGGCCTGAAAGGCGAGCGTGCCGATGACATCGTCAGCCTCCACACCTTCGATCATGAGCAGCGGCCAGCCCTGGGCGCGCACGCACGCGTGCAACGGCTCGATCTGCGCGGCCAGATCGTCCGGCATCGGTGTGCGGTTGGCCTTGTATTGCGGATACCAATCGTCGCGAAACGTCTTGCCGGGCGCATCGAACACGACGGCGAAATAGTCCGGCTTGCCGTCCAGGACCATTCGGCGCAACATCGAAAGCACGCCGCGCAGCGCGCCGGTTGGCTCGCCTTTCGACGTGCGAAGATCGGGCAAAGCGTGGAACGCGCGGTACAGGTACGAAGACCCGTCCACCAGAACGAGCGAAGGCATGCGTCAGACCCCGAAGATTCCCGAACTCATCGATCCGCAAGCGTTGTACACGACCAACGGCCAGGAAGCGTGGCGGGTGTTGGGAATTATGGCAGAGTTCGCGATCGCCACCGAGCGATTGCGCGGCATCCGTCCAGCGATAAGTATGTTCGGCAGCGCGCGGATTCAACCGGGCCACGCGTATTACGAAAAGACCAAGTTGATCGCGCGGCTTCTGTCCAACGCCGGCTTTTCGGTGATCTCCGGCGGCGGCCCCGGGCTCATGCACGCGGCGAACGAAGGCGCGCAGGCCGGCTCGTCGCCGGCGATCGGGCTCAACATCCTGTTGCCGTTCGAGTCGACCGGCAACGACCATCAGGATATCTCGGTCGATTTCCGCTATTTCTTCGCGCGCAAGATGATGTTCGTGCGCTTTGCATCGGCGTACGTGATCCTGCCGGGCGGCTTCGGCACGCTCGACGAGCTGGGCGAGGTGCTGACGCTCGTGCAGACGGGCAAGAGCCGGAAGATTCCGGTGATCCTCGTCGGCGGCGATTTCTGGCGCGGACTCCTCGCGTGGATGGAAGACAAGCTCGTCGGCGAAGGCATGATCGCGTCTGCCGACATGCAGCTGATGCAGGTGATCGAGGAGCCGGAAGCGATCGTGGAGGCGATCTTCAAGTTCTACGAGAATCGCGGCTTCGTCCCGACTCGCGAAGAGCGCGAGAAAATGCTGAACTTGTAGCGTGCGCAAATCGCGTGTGCGGCCGCTTCGCGGCAGGCTGCGCGATTTGCGCCCGAAGGAAGTCAGGGAGGAAAGCTTCGGGCGGCCGCGCGCTTTCCTCCGGAAACTGCACGAAGCGCGTCGATCATAAGCCGCTGCGCGGCCGTTCAGTAACGCGCAGGCACGCTGATAGCCTTCGACGGGCGCATATGCTCATTGGGGCTTTCAATACGCATATGCGCGCTACCGAGCCTCGGCGAAGCCGACCGCGATCGGCGCGCTTCGTGCCTTTTCTACACGAAAAGCGCGCGGCCGCCCGAAGCTTTTCGTGCTGGCTTCACCGGGCGCAAATCGCGCAGCCGGCCGCGAAGCGGCTGCGCACGCGATTTGCGCACGTTGCGGTAGAATTGGGAATGATTCGGCGCACCGCACTGCACCTGATTTGCGCGCTTGCCCTGGCGAGCGCGGCGTACGGGCAGCCGGCGACACCGTCACCGCCACCGCCAGCGAAAGCGCCGGTTGCACCGTTGCCCCCGCCGATGCCCGACGTCGGCGCCGATGCGGATCTCGAGCCTCAGATTACGATCAAGCGCCGCGAAACGGAGACGATCGAGGAAGTGCGCGTCAACGGCGAGCTCCGTTACGTCAAGGTGACGCCACGCTATGGACTGCCGTACTATCTGGTCCCGAGCGGGAATGGTCAGACGTTTCTTCGCTACGATTCGCTCGACTTCGGGTTGAAGACTCCGATGTGGCTCCTGTTTTCCTGGTGAACTGAACGCACAGGCTTTCCTCGAACGCCGGCGTGGCCGCGATGCCCGCTGCGGCAACCCATGTCCGTTTACACGCCGGTTACCGCTCCCGACCTCGACGCCTGGCTCACGCGCTATGCGGTGGGGGCCTTGGCCGAATTGCAGCCGATTGCGTCGGGCATCGAGAACACCAACTACTTCGTGACGACCGAGCGGGGTCGCTACGTGCTGACGCTGTACGAGCGGCTGCCCGCCCGCGAGTTGCCGTTTTACCTGAACCTGATGGCCCATCTCGCGCGTGCCGGCGTCGAGGTTCCTGCTCCGGTGCCGGATCGTACCGGCGCCTTTTTCTCGCTGCTCAACGGCAAGCCCGCGGGCCTGGTCGCGCGTGTCGATGGCGTGCCGGTGGCCACGCCGTTGCAAGCGCATTGCGCGCACGTGGGTGATGCGCTGGCGCGCCTGCACGTCGCCTCGCAAACATATCGTGCACGCCTGACCAACCGCCGCGGACCGGCGTGGTGGCGTCAGGCCGCACGCGCGGTCAAGCCGCATCTCGACAGCGAGCAGGCGGCGCTGCTCGACGGCGAGATCAAGTTTCAGACCGGCTTCGGTCGTGGCAAGCTGCCCAAGGGCGCGATCCATGGCGATCTTTTTTGCGACAACGTGCTCTTTGCCGGCGATCGCGTGGCGGGCATCATCGATTTTGGCTTCGCCGCCACCGACTTCTTCGCCTACGACCTTGCCATCACCGTCAACGACTGGTGCACGCGAGACGCCGACGGCAGTCTTGACGCCGCCCACGCTGCCGCGATGGTGTCGGCTTACGATGCGGCGCGTCCGCTGACGCAGGACGAGCGCGAAGCGTGGCCGGCGCTGCTGCGCGCGGCCGCGTTGCGCTTCTGGCTGTCGCGTCTGTACGACCTGCATTTGCCGCGTTCCGGCGAGCTCACGCATGCGCACGATCCTGCGTATTTCGAGCGCATCCTGCGAGATCGCGCGACGAAGCCGGTACGGTTTCCGCTTGCCGGCGCGGCCGCTTCATGAGCGACGCACCCCGCGAACTTCCCTTTACGCAGTACCCTGCGCGCCAGGGCTTCGCCTGGCTGGCGACGGCGTATGGAATGTTCAAGGTCCATCGCCTCGCGTGGGCGGTGCTGGTGCTCGGCTATTTCCTCGTCTTGCTGCTGATGCAGGTGGTTCCTTTCATCGGTCCGTATGCGGCGGCGTTGCTGAGTCCGGTGTTCGGAGTGGGCCTCCTCGCCGCTGCATGGACGCAGGAGCGCGGAGGCCGACCCGCGCTCGGCCAGCTGTTCCAGGGATTCCGCACCAATCTGTGGTCGCTGGTCGCGATCGGGATATTCTTCGTCGGAGCCATCGCGCTCGTCGCGTTCGTATCATCGCTGATCGACGGCGGCAAGCTGCGCGAGCTGATGACGAACAGCAAGGCGATGACCGAAGCGCAGATCGCTGCGGCGCTTTCCGACCCGCAGTTGCAGCTTGGGGTGGCGTTCTCCGCCTTGCTGTCGCTGCTCGTCGTGATCGCCACGTGGTGGACGCAAGCGCTGGTCGTGTTCCAGGACGCAGGGCCCGGCGCGGCGTTGGCTTCAAGTCTGCGCGCGGCACTTGCCAATTGGAAAGCGCTCGCCCTCTACGTCGTCGGCATATTTTTTTACATCGTCGTCGTGCCCGGCCTCATTACCGCGATCGTGGCAGTGGTCGTCCCGCTGCCGGCAGCCCAATTGCTCGTGATTGCGCTGCTGTTGCCCTACTCGCTGTTTTTCACGGCCACGCTGCACATCTCGTTCTACGTGAGCTATCGCGACGTGTTCCACGCCGGCGAGACGCTGACGCCGCTGCCCGCCGCCGGGCAAGGCTAGAGCCAGTCCGCTACGCTGCTTCGAGCTTCGCGTATTCGAGCGCCAGCCACTTCACGCCGGCATCGCGGAAATTGACTTGCACGCGGGCATCGTTGCCGCGGCCTTCGGCATCGATGATCACGCCCAGGCCGAACTTGGCATGCTTGACGCTCTGGCCGATGCGCCACGCGGGTGCCGGCGGCGTCGCCTGGGGCGAGCTGGTCACACGGTTCCATTCGGCATCATCGACATCGACGGCGCGGCGCCGGAACGGCGACAACCATTGGACGAGGTCGGCCGGCAGCTCGTTCACGAAGCGCGACGGGATCCCGTAGCGCGTCTGACCATGGAGCATCCGGGTTTGCGCATGCGTCACGTACAGCCGCCGGCGCGCGCGCGTGATCGCGACGTACATCAGCCGGCGCTCCTCCTCGAGGCCGTCGGCCTCCGACAGGCTGTTCTCGTGGGGGAACAGGCCCTCCTCGAGACCGGTCACGAAAACCGTGTGAAACTCGAGACCCTTTGCCGAGTGCACGGTCATCAACTGGAGTGCCGACCGTCCCTCCGCGGCCTGCATTTCGCCGGCCTCGAGCGCCGCGTGCGCGAGGAACGCGGTCAACGGATCGGTGGCGCCTTCGTCGGCGCCGGCCTCGGGCGACTGCGCATCGAGCGCGACCCGGTCGGACAGCATCGGCGCATCGGTCGCGAGCTGCGCTTCACGCACGAAGCTCTCGGCAGCGGTGATCAGTTCCTCGAGGTTCTCGACGCGATCCTGCCCGTCCTTTTCCGCCTTGTAGTGCGCGGTCAGCCCGGCGTGCTCGAGCACGTGCTCGACCGCTTCGGGGAGCGGCAATGCCTGCGTCTCCGTGCGCAGTTTCATGATCAGCCTGACGAAGGACCCGAGCGCCGTTCCCGCCTTGCCGGCGAGCGCGCCGCTCGCGGCGACCTGCCATAGCGTCGTGCTCTGCGTCCGCGCGGCGTCCTGCAGCTGCTCGAGCGTGCGCGCGCCGATGCCTCGCGGCGGGAAATTCACGATGCGCAGGAAGGCGCCGTCATCTTCCGGCGCCGCGATGAGGCGCAGATATGCGAGCGCATGCTTGACCTCGGCGCGCTCGAAAAAACGCAGGCCGCCATAGACACGATAGGGCAGGCCGGCGCTGAACAGCGCGTGCTCGAGGATTCGCGACTGCGCGTTGGATCGGTAGAGCAACGCCACTTCGTCCAGCGCGACGCCGTCGGCGGACAGTCCCTTCACGACATCGACGACGAACGCCGCTTCGTCATGATCGGTGGCCGCCGCAAAGGCCCGGACGAGCTCGCCCTTGCCTTCGCTCGTCCACAGGTTCTTGCCCAGCCGCGCCCGGTTGTTGCGGATGAGGGCGTTGGCCGCGTCCAGAATGTGACCGTGCGACCGGTAGTTCTGCTCGAGCTTGATCAGCTTGACCGGTTGCTCGGGTGTGGCGAAGTCGCGCTCGAACTGCTGCATGTTGGCGACCTTGGCGCCGCGGAATGCATAGATCGACTGGTCGTCGTCGCCCACGGCGAAGACGGCGGTGCGCGGCCCGGAAAGCATCCGCAACCACTTGTACTGCAGGGTGTTGGTATCCTGGAATTCGTCGACCAGCAAGTGCGAAAACCGGCGCTGGTAGTGGCCGCGCAGCGCTTCGTTGCCTGCAAGCAGGTCGTAGCTGCGCAGCAGCAGCTCGGCGAAATCGACCACGCCTTCGCGCTGGCACATTTCGTCGTAGAGCGCGTAATGCTCGACCTGCCGCCGCGTGAAGTCATCGCCCGCCTCGACCATGTTCGCCCGCAGCCCCTCCTCCTTGGCGTTCGCAATGAACCACTGCAGCTGCCTTGGCGGATAGCGATCGTCGTCGATGTTGTGGGCGCGATACAACCGCTTGATGAGCGACAGCTGGTCCTGCGTGTCGAGGATTTGGAACAGCTGCGGCAGGTTGGCGTCACGGTGATGCGCGCGCAGCATCCGGTTGCACAGCCCGTGAAAAGTGCCCACCCACATGCCGCGCGTGTTCATCGGCGTCAGCGCGGACAGCCGCAACAGCATTTCCCTCGCGGCCTTGTTGGTGAACGTGACGGCGAGAATCGACAACGGGCCCGCTTGCCCCGTCGCCAGCAGCCATGCGATGCGCGTCGTCAGCACGCGCGTCTTGCCGCTGCCCGCGCCCGCCAGAATCAGCGCCGACGCGTGCGGCAATGTAACGGCGGCAAGCTGTTCCGGATTGAGGTGTTCGAGAAGCGGGGAGGCCATGTGACGCGCTGGGGAAAGGCGAATGATAGCGGAGTGGCATATGGGGGCGAGGCGGCGTGCCGGCAATGCGGCGACCGCCGTCCGGCGAAACGTGGGGGTCAGAGACGATTTTTCGGAGTTATCGACTGCATCTTCGCGCCCATTCGGAAAAGTCGTCTCTGACCCCGTTATAATCGCGCGCACTCGACGCCACGGCCGAACGCGATGCCACGCACTCCCGACGCCCAGCCCGCCGCCAATTCCGCGACGATGCGCGCGTTCGTCCATCTGATTCGCTCCGCTGCGCCCTACGTGCATTCGTTTCGAGGCAAGACGTTCGTCATTGCATTCGGCGGCGAAGTGGTCGCCGACGAGGAATTCCTGGGCGTGATCCACGATCTGAACCTGCTGCACAGCCTGGGCATCCGGCTGGTCGTCTGCCACGGCTGCCGGCCGCAGGTGGAGGCGATCCTCGCGGCGCAGGGCATTCCCAGCCGTTACGCACACGGCGTGCGCGTCACCGACATCGATGCGATGGATTGCGTGCTGGAAGCCGCCGGCCAGGTCCGGGCCCGCATCGAAGCGCTGCTCTCGCTCGGCCTCGCCAACTCGCCGATGGCCGGCGCGCGCAACCGCGTTTCGAGCGGCAACTACCTCACGGCCAAGCCAATGGGCGTCGTCGGCGGCGTCGACATGCAACTCACCGGCGAAGTCCGCCGCATCGATACCGAGGCCATTGCGCAGCGGCTCGACGACGGCGACATCGTGCTGATATCGCCGATCGGCTATTCGCCCACCGGCGAAATCTTCAATCTCACCGTCGAGGAGGTGGCAACGCAAGTCGCCGTGCGGCTGGAGGCGGCGAAGCTCATCTTTCTGATGGACGCCGACGGCGTGCGCAACGGCCGGCGCCAGCTCGTCACCGATCTGTCGACCACCGACGCCGAAGCGCTGCTCGCCAAAGGCAGCAAGCTCACACCGGATGTCCGGTTGTACCTGCCTGCCGCCGTCCGCGCGTGCAACAACGGCGTCAAGCGTGCGCACCTCATCAGCCGGCGCCTGGATGGCGCACTGCTGCTCGAGCTGTTCACGCGCGACGGCGTCGGCACGATGGTCTCGTCAACCCCCCTCGCCAACATCCGCAGCGCCACGATCGACGACGTCGGCGGCATCCTGGCGCTCATCGAGCCGCTGGAGGAGCAAGGCGTGCTGGTGCGCCGCTCGCGCGAGCGGCTGGAGAGCGAAATCGAGCGCTTTGTCGTAGCCGAGTATGATGGAAACATCATCGGCTGCGCCGCGCTGTACGCGTTTCCCGAAGAGAAGATCGGCGAGCTGGCGGCGCTGGCCGTCCAGCCGGACTTCCGGCGCGAAGGCTACGGCGAGGCATTGCTGCGCGAAATCGAGATGCGCGCGCGCAAGTTGAAGCTCGCCGAGCTCTTCGTGCTGACGACGAAAACCGCACACTGGTTCCTGGAACGCGGCTTCCGCTCGGCGACCATCGCCGATCTGCCGCAGCAGAAGCAGTCGCTCTACAATTATCAGCGCAGGTCGCTCGTTTACCGCAAACCGTTGTAAGGATCACACTGATGGCCCGCATGGTTCAATGCGTCAAGCTCGGCCACGAGGCCGAGGGTCTCGATTTCCCGCCGTACCCGGGCGAGCTCGGCAAGCGCATTTACGAGAATGTCTCGAAAGAGGCATGGCAAGGCTGGCTGAAGCACCAGACGATGCTCGTCAACGAGAATCGCCTGAGCCTGGCCGATGCGCGCGCGCGCAAGTGGCTTGCCGAGCAGATGGAGAAGCATTTCTTCGGCGGTGGCGCGGAAATGCCTTCGGGTTACGTGCCGCCGTCGTAGTCGACGAGCGGCGTTTGGGGACCGACCGAATCGGCGTAGGATGGCCGCGCAGGTCGCGGACTGGAAATGTCACTCCGCGAATTCATAGATCCGATGGAGAACATGACATGCGAAACAAAACGCTCTACGCAGCATTCCTCGCAGTGGCAATGCTCGGCCTCGCGGTCAGCCCGGCGAGCGCGGTCAAGTATGGCGATCTGGACGGCGCCGGTCACCCGCACGTGGTCCTCCTGCTGATGGAGGTTGGCGGCAAGCCGGCGTTTCGATGCAGTGGAACATTGCTGTCCGCAACGGTTCTCCTGACCGCTGGACATTGCACCAACGACTTCCCGGGCGCCCCCTATACGGGAATGCGAGTCTTCACCGAATCGGATGTTCAGGCGGGGATCGGCACCACCAATAATTACCCCTTTGCCGGCCCCAACGCCGTGGAAGCGGTTTCCTGGGCTGCGCATCCGCTTTATGAAACAGCTCCGTTCTTCGTCCACGATGTCGGCGTGGTGATCCTGCAAGCGCCCGGCGTTGTGTTGCCTGAATACGGGACGCTGCCTGATGTAGATGAATTCGACGCGTTCAAGACAAAGCGCGGCTTGCAGAAGGTGTCGTTTACGTCGGTTGGCTACGGCCTTCAACAGAGCTTCCCGGACCCGGCATCGTTTCTCGCACACAATGTGAAAACGCGTTTCGTCGCCTATCCGCGCCTGATCCAGATCAATGTGCCAGGCTTCACCGGCGATTTTTCGATGCTGCTGTCCAATAACGCGAACACCGGCGGCACCTGCTTTGGCGACTCGGGTGGTCCCAATTTCCTGGAGGACACCACTGTCGTTGCCGGCATTACGTCATTTGGCGTCAATGGCAACTGCGCCGGAACTGGTGGCGTGTTCCGCACCGACAGGCAGGATGTGCTCGATTTCATCAATTCGTACCTGAATCCGTAGCCTTGGCCAGGTTCAACGTCTCGCAGGGTTAGCGCCCTGCGCGACGTTGTTGCAGCAAACGCAGCGCCGCGCGGAACCGCCAGCTGTTCCCCGCTGGTAGACTCCCCGCCATGATCGTGCCCTCAATCAGCCGCTATCCGGTTCCGGCGCTCGAGGATCTGCCCGGCGACCTCCGTGCGCGAATCCTCGAAGTGCAGGAGAAAGCCGGATTCATCCCCAACGTATTCCTGACGCTGGCGCATCGGCCGGACGAATTCCGCGCCTTCTTCGCGTATCACGACGCGCTGATGGAAAAGGAAGGCGGGCTTTCCAAAGCCGAGCGCGAGATGATCGTGGTCGCCACCTCCGCCGCCAATGATTGCCCCTATTGCATCGTTGCGCATGGCGCGCTGCTGCGCATCTACGCCAAGAATCCGCTCATCGCCGATCAAGTCGCGGCCAACTACCGCAAGGCCGACATCACGCCGCGGCAGAGGGCCATGCTGGCGTTCGCGCTCAAGGTGGCGTTGCGCAGCGGCGAAATCTGCGACGAAGATTTCTCTGAACTCAAAGCGCACGGCTTCACCGACGACGACGCATGGGACATCGGCGCGATCGCCGCGCTGTTCGCCTTGTCGAACCGGATGGCCAACATGATCGGCATGCGGCCCAACGACGAGTTCTACCTGATGGGACGCGTGCCTCGCGCCAAGTGAACGAGGCGGCGCTTAGGCCGCCTCTTCTTCATTCGCTGGCGCTACGCCACGCCCCACTGCTTGAACCACGCGAGCATGCGCTTCCAGGCATCCTCGGCGTCCTGCTTGCGATAGTTGTCGGGCCGGAAGTCGGCGCCGAAGCCGTGCCCCGCGTCGGGGTACACGACGAACTCGGACTTGTTGCCGGTCGCTTTCAACCCCTCGCGCATCTTGTCGACGTCGGTCAGCGGAATGCCGCTGTCCTTGCCGCCATACAGACCCAGCACCGGCACCTTGATGTCCTTCACGATATCCACCGGATATTTAGGCATCGCATCGCTCGGCTTGCCGCCCAGCGTGCCATACCAGACGACCGCCGCCTTGAGCTTCGAATTGTGGGCCGCGTACATCCATACGGTGCGGCCGCCACGGCAGAATCCCGTCATGCCAAGCTTGTCGACGCTGGCTTTGCCGCTCCCCTGAGCGTACGTCACGGTCGCGTCGAAGTCGGCCATCATCTCCGGGTCCGGCTTCGCGTTGACGATCGGCAAGATCTCCGCGATGCTCGAAATCTTCGTCAAGTCGGCCTTTCGCGCGTACACGTCCGGGCTGATCGCGAAGTAGCCGGCCTTGGCCAGGCGGCGACAGACGTCCTTCATGTAGTGATTGAGCCCGAACACTTCGGGCGCGACCAGAATCGTGGCGAACGGGCCCCCGGTGGAAGGCATTGCGCGATAGGCGGGCAGCGTTCCATCCGCGACCTTGATCGTGACATCGCCGGCCTCGAGGCCCTGGGCGTCGGTGTTGATCTCTTGCGCCGATACCGGCGCCGACGCCGCCAGCGCGGCGCTTGCGCCGAGCGCGGTGGTCAGGAAATCGCGACGGTCGAAGGCACGCTCGGGCTCCAAAATACCTTTCACATCCTGATCGAGGTCAAGTTTCATTCCGTCCTCCAAAAATGCGCGCAATGGCGCGCGAAAAGGCGACAAACTATAGCGCGCCCGCAGCCGGGGGATGCCTCAGGCCTCGTGGACGATCTGCCCCGCCACCAGGGTAAAGCGGACCTTGCCGGGCACTTCCAGGCCAAGGAACGGCGTGTTCTTCCCTTGGCTCCGCAGCGCGCTCCGTTCGACCTTCCAGAAGCCGTCCGGATCGAAGACGCAAACATCGGCCACGCGCCCTTCTTCCAGATCGCCGGCGCCGGAACCGATCAGCTTGCCCGGCTCGCTGGTGATCTTCGCGAGCGCCGCCGGGAGCGGCACACGGTCCTCGGCCGCCCATTTGAGCGTCAGCGGGAGCAGGAGCTCGAAACCGGTCGCCCCGGGCTCCGCCTCGCCGAATGGAACCTGCTTGCCGTCATCGTCGACCGGCGCGTGATCGGAACAGATGAGATCGATCGTGCCATCGGCAACGCCCGCGCGCAGCGCCGCCCGGTCGCCCGTCGTGCGCAGCGGCGGCACCAGATTGGCGTCGGACGCGAACCAGCCGATGTCCATGTCGGACAGATGCAGATGATGGATCGCCACGTCGCAGGTGACGGGCAGGCCTTCCTTCTTCGCGGCGCGGATGAGCGCGACGCTTTCAGCGCATGACAACCGGCACAAGTGCACCCGCACCCCGGTGACGCGGACCAGCGCAAGGATCGTCTGCAGCGCAATGGTTTCGGCCGTGGTGGGAATGCCCGGCAGGCCGAGACGCGTCGCCACCTCGCCATCGTGCGCGACGCCGCCGCGGCCCAGATACGGGTCGTTCGGCCGCAACCACAGCCGATAGCCGAATGTCGACGCGTACTGCATCGCGCGCCACAGAAGCTGGGTGTCGGCCAGCGGCACGTCGGCATGCGAGAACGCGACGCAGCCGGCGTCGTTCAGCTCCCCCATCTCGGTCAGCGTCGTGCCCTTCAACTGGACCGTCAGCGCGCCGATCGGGTAGACGTGCGCCTGGTTGAGCGAGCGTGCGCGATGCTTCAGCATTTCGACAAGCCCCGGCTCGTCGAGCGGCGGATCCGTATCGGGCGGGCAGGCGAGACTGGTGATGCCGCCGGCGATCGCGGCCTGCATCTCCGATTCGAGCGTCGCCTTGTACTCGAGGCCGGGCTCGCGCAAGCGCGCGGAAATGTCGATGAGTCCCGGCGTGACGACGAGACCGCGCGCGTCGATGACGCGATTGGCGTGCCATCCGCCTGGCGCCGTGCCGATCGCCGCCACTTTCCCCGCCGCGATGTAGAGCGAGGCGACGCGGTCAACCCCGTGGGCGGGATCGATCAGGCGGCCGTTGGCGATCTCGATCTTCACAAAGCTCTCACGGGAGACGCGCAGACGCAGAGAAAACCAGGTTCTTCCCCGGTGTCTCCGTGTCTCTTTGTAAATGCATTTTTCAATTGCCTGCGATGATGCTCATCACCGCCATGCGTACGGCAATGCCGAATGTCACCTGCGGCAGGATGACCGAGCGCTCACCGTCGGCCACGGCGGAGTCGATCTCCACGCCCCGGTTCATCGGTCCGGGATGCATGACGATCACGTCCGGCTTCGCGACCGCCAGTTTTTCCTGCGTCAGCCCGTAGTGCTTGAAGAATTCGCCGGCGGAGGGCAACAGCGCACCCTTCATACGCTCGCTTTGCAAGCGCAGCATCACGACCACGTCGCAGCCGCGCAACCCTTCGCGCATGTCGTGGAACACGCGCACCCCCATCGCTTCCACCTTCGCGGGCAACAGCGTCTGGGGACCGATCACGCGCACTTCCGGCGTGCCGAGCGTGGTGAGGCCGTGAATCAGCGACCGGGCGACGCGCGAATGGAGAACGTCGCCGACAATCGCCACCGTCAGATTGTGGAATTCCTTCTTGTAGTGGCGGATCGTGTACAGGTCGAGCAATCCCTGCGTCGGGTGCGCATGGCGGCCGTCCCCGGCGTTGATGACATGCACGTGACTGCGGTCGTGCGCGTTGAGGTGCGCGGCAATGAGATGCGGCGCCCCGGACTGCGAATGGCGGACGACGAAGATGTCGGCGTCCATCGCGACGAGATTGTCGATGGTGTCGAGCAGCGTCTCGCCCTTGCTCGTCGACGAGACGCCGATGTTGAGGTTGATGACATCGGCCGACAGGCGCTTGGCCGCGATTTCGAACGTGGTGCGCGTGCGCGTCGAGTTTTCGAAGAACAGGTTGAACACCGCCTTGCCGCGCAGCAGCGGAACCTTCTTGACCTCGCGCTCGGCGATCGACACGAACGGGTCGGCCGTATCGAGAATACTGCGGATCACCTCGGGCGGCAGGCCTTCCAGTGTGAGCAGATGCGTGAGCTCGCCGCTGGCGTTGAGCTGCGGATTGCGCATCGCCATCAGCACGCTTGCTTTTCGACCGAAAGGCGCAGTTTCTGGCCGTCGCGCGATAGCACCACCGAGAGGTCGCGTGCCACGGCGAGACGCGCGCCGCAATACGTCGGCTCGATCGGCAGCTCGCGGCCGCCGCGGTCGATCAGCACCGCGAGCTCGATATGCGCCGGGCGGCCGAAGTCGAAGAGCTCGTTGATCGCCGCGCGGACGCTGCGGCCGGTGTAGAGCACGTCGTCGACGAGCACGATGGTGGCGCCATCCACGTCGAACGGCAACGCGCTGCGCTTGACGCCGGGCTTCAGGCCGGTCCGCGAATAGTCGTCGCGGTAGAACGAGACGTCGATGAAACCGACGGGGTGATTGCCGGGGACCAGCGCGGGCAGCCGTTCGGCGAGCCATGCGCCGCCGGAATAGATGCCGACGAACGCAGCATCGAAGGCGACGGCGCCACGCATGCGTTCCGCCAGCGCGGCCAGCGTCGCCTCGGCGTCAGGTATCTGCGGTGCCTCGGTCATCGAACCACCCTTGCAGGATGATCTGGGCGGCAGCCTGGTCGCGGACTTCGCGTCCCGTACGGCCGCCCGCGCCCGCCCGGTCCAGCGCCGTTTGCGCAAGCTGCGTGGTCCAGCGCTCGTCCGCGAATTCCACGGGCAACCGAAAGCGGCTCGTAAGCTCCCGTGCAAAGCGTTGTGCTTGCGCGGTCATCGCATGCGCCGCACCGTCGGCGTGCACGGGAATCCCCACGATCAGCACGTCGGGCTGCCACTCGTCGAGCAACGCCGCGATCGCGGCAAAGCGCTCGTCGTGCCGGTGCTGGTCGATCGTGGTCAACGGCCGCGCGACGCGCGTGAGCGTATTGCCCACGGCGACGCCGATTCGCCGCGTGCCGAAATCGAATGCCAGCACAGTCGCGGGCGATGATTGCGCGGTCACGCGTCACGCGTGCCCGACGTCCTCGGACAGACGCGAAAAGTCGATACCGAGTAATTGCATCGCGGCAGGAAGGCGCCGCTCCGCCGGGACATCGAACAGCACATCGGCGTCCGCCTGAACGGTGAGCCATGCGTTTTGCGCCAGCTCCTGCTCGAGCTGGCCCGCCGACCAGCCCGCGTATCCAAGCGAGACGAACACATCCTTGGGGCCGTCGCCGCGGCCGACCGCTTCCAGGACGTCCTTCGATGTCGTGAGTCCAAGGTCGTCGCTGATCGCGAGCGTGGACTGCCAGTTGCCGAGCGGCCGGTGCAGCACGAAGCCGCGGTCGATCTGGACGGGGCCGCCGAAATGCACGGGCGCGACGCGCAACACGTCGTCGGCAAGCGGAACGTCGATCTGCTCGAACAGCGCCGACAACGTCATGTCGATCGGCTTGTTGACGACGATCCCGAGCGCGCCGTCCTTGTTGTGCTCGCAGACGTAGGTCAGCGTATTGGCAAAATGCGGATCGGCCATGGCGGGCATGGCGATCAGGAAATGGTGGGTGAGGTTCACGGATCCGCCCATTTCCGTGTAATTGTAATCACTTGGGAGGTACGCCACAATGACCGACACGTGAATCAGGATACGACCGCCGCGGCACTCGCGGCCCGCTACGATGCAATCGCGTACGCGGCATTGCCGCATCCGCTGACCCATCCGGACCGGCTGGCGACGATTGCGTCGTTCCTCGGCGTCCATGCGCCGCCGGTGGCCGCATGCCGCGTCCTCGAGGTCGGCTGCAACGACGGCGCCAACCTGATTCCGATGGCCGTGGGCCTTCCCGCTGCGCAGTTCGTCGGCTGCGATTTGTCGCCGCGCGCGCTTGCGGCCGGCCGCCGGATCGTCGCGGACCTCGGCATGCCGAACGTGTCGCTGGTCGAAGAGGACTTGACGGCGCTCTCGCCGGCGCACGGAAGCTTCGACTACATCATCGCGCACGGCGTCTATTCCTGGGTACCGGCCGCCGTGCGCGACGGACTCTTCGCGATGGCGGCGCAACGCCTCGCACCGAACGGTGTCATGTTCGTGAGCTTCAATGCATTGCCCGGGTGCCGTGTGCGGCAGGCCGCGTGGGAGATTCTGCACTTTCACGTCGATCGGATCGCGGACCCGCGCGAACGGCTGGACGCCGCACGAAAGCTCGCGCGAATGCTGGCCGATGGCGGCGAGAATGTGCACGCGGGCGACGCCGCATTGCGGGCCGAGTTGCGCGCTACAGCCGAGCGCTCGGACAGCGACTTGTTCCACGACGACCTCGCCGTTCCGAACGATCCTGCCTACGTGAGCGACTTCATCGCCCACGCGGCTCGCTTCGGACTTCGCTATCTGGCCGAAGCGGAGTTGCACACGATGAGCGGCGCGGGCATCTCCGCCGACGCCAGGACGTTGCTGTCGGCGCAAAACCCCGCCGATCGCGAGCAATATCTCGATTTTTTCCGGATGCGCCGTTTCCGCCAGTCGTTGCTGGTCCGTCAAGACGCGCCGCGCGACCCGGCCTCGCATCTTTCGCGCGTAATGACGATGCACGTGGCAGCCGATCCTTCCCTGTTGCGCGCGGCGGCGGCGGGAAAAGTTGCGCAGATTGCGCGCGACCTCGATCCAGCCGCCGGCGGCGGTGGCCCGGTACGCAAAGTACTGGAGACGCTTGTCGCGCAATCGCCGGCGGCGTTGCCGATCGCGGAGTTGCAGGCGCAAATGGGAGCGAGCGCGCCTGCGCGTCCGCTCGCGGCGGTCCTCACCGACGCGTTCGTATCCGGCATCGTCACCTTGCATAGGCATCCTCCACGGCTGGTGGCGGAGGCCGGTCCGAACCCTCGCGCAAGCCCGCTCGCGCGGCTGGAAGCACGTACGCGTGACACGGTGACGAACCTCGTCCACACGCGGGTTGCGCTCCCCGACGCCAATGCGCGGCAGCTGCTTGCGCTGCTCGACGGCACGCGCGATCGTGCGGCGCTGGCGACGGCCATGACTGTCCCGGCGCTGCGCAACGATCGCAACGAGGCTGTGCGGTTCGTGACGCACGCGCTGCCGCAATTCGGGCGGCTCGCGCTGTTGATCGAATGAGTACCGCCGTCCCAAGGTGCGAATAGCGCCCCCACGGGGGCAGCGCTGCAGCGCTAGCCGCAAGCGTGGGGGTTCAATAACGCGCTAACCCCTTTCTCCGGCTCGCCGCGTTGGTAGCGGCGTCGCTAACCCGGTAGGAGGCTCCAATGTCAACGTTTGCCGCCCGCGCGGGCGCGTGGCTGATCGTGGTCATCGCGCTCGCGCTCTTTTTTGGCAGTGTTCCGTCGCACGCGTTCTGCGGTTTTTACGTCGGCAAGGCCGATGCGGGCCTGTTCAACGAGGCTTCGCAGGTCATCATGGTCCGGCGCGACAACCGCACCGTCATCAGCATGGCCAACGACTACAAGGGCGAGCTCACCGACTTCGCGCTGGTCGTGCCGGTGCCCACCGTGCTCGAGCGCAGCCAGATCCGGATCGGCGACCGGAAGCTGTTCGAGCGGATCGACAGCTACAGCGCACCGCGTCTTGCCGAGTACTTCGACCCCGATCCTTGTCGCCTGCCAAGAAGCGACGCGGCCAACGGGCAGATCGCGGCGCCTGCGGCGCGGAAGGCAGCGGCATTGGAAAGTGTCCGTGACAAGGTGCTCGGCGTGACGGTCGAAGCCAGCTACACCGTCGGCGAGTACGACATCGTGATTCTCTCCGGCAAGCAGTCGGACGGCCTCGAAACCTGGCTGCGCGAAAACGGTTACCGGGTGCCCAAAGGCGCGGCCGCCGCGCTCAAGCCCTACATCCGGCAGCAGATGAAATTCTTTGTCGCGAAGGTCAACTTGGAGGAGCAGGCACGCACTGGCGTCGCCCATTTGCGGCCGCTGCAATTCGCCTTCGAATCCGAACGCTTCATGCTGCCCGTGCGCCTTGGCATGCTGAACGCCAACGGACCGCAGGATCTCGTGCTGTACGTGCTGACGGCGGGCGGTCGCGTCGAGACGACGAACTATCGGACCGTCAAGATGCCGGCGAACATGGACTTACCCGTTTATGTCCGCGGTGAATTTTCGAGGACGTACAAGCAGCTCTTCGCGACGCAGGCGGCACGCGAGGACCATCGTGCGATGTTCACCGAATATTTCTGGGACATGAGCTGGTGCGACCCATGCGCCGGCAATCCACTGTCGCCGGAAGAGTTGCGCCAGCTCGGCGTGTTCTGGGCGGGGGACGCGCAAAGCCGCGGCGGTGGCCAGCCGGTCATGCTCACGCGGCTGCATTTGCGCTATACCCGCGATTCGCTGCCCGAGGACCTCGTGTTCCAGGAGACCCAGGACCGCACGAATTTCCAGGCGCGCTACGTATTGCGTCATCCCTGGGCAGGTCCCGTCAATGCCTGCGACGCCGCAAAGCCGTACTTCGATTCAGTGCAGGCGCGCAAGGAACGCGAAGCGCAGACGCTGGCATCGCTCACCGGTGTGACCCTGGCGGACATCCGCGCCCGCATGGCGTTGCCACCGGAGCAACCCGTCCGCTGGTGGGAAACGTTATGGAAGTGATCCGGTATCCATGGATCGATCGCGCGTCGCAGCCGTGGCAGGAAATGCGGTACCGTCATCCGATCCTGCGTGACGCCCGCCTGTTCCAGATCGCATTTCTCGCCACGCTGCTCACGATCGGCGTGCTGGTTCGCGATTTCGCGCTGCTGCCGCAGCAAATGGCGCTGGCGTTCGCCGCGGGTCTCGCCACGCAAACGCTGTGGATCCGGGCGCTGAAGATCGAGCATCGGGGTGTTTTGTCAGCGTTGATCACGTGCTTTGGATTGTCGATCCTGTTGCGGGCGGACTCGCTCTGGGTCCATCCGCTCGCCGCAGCGCTCGCCATTTCGGCAAAATTCGTGTTGCGTATCCATGGCAAGCACGTCTACAACCCGGCGAACCTCGGCGTCATCCTGGCGATTTCCCTGTTTCCCGGCGCCTGGATTTCACCCGGCCAGTGGGGACAGGACGTGGCGCTCGCCGGATGGTTCCTGATGCTGGGTGGTATCGTCGTCAATCGAGCACGGCGCGCTGATATCGCGTGGATCTTTCTCGCCGCTTATTTGGGCTTGGTCGCGCTGCGCGTCATGGCGCTGGGGCAGCCGTGGACCATTTTCGTCCATCAGTTCACCAACGGCGGACTGCTCCTGTTCGCCTTCTTCATGATCTCGGACCCGATGACGATTCCGAACCGCCGTGGCGCACGCATCGCCTACGCGATTATCGTCGCGCTCGCCGCGTTCCTGTGGCACTTCGCGCTGTTCAAGCCGAACGGGCTCGTGTGGGCGCTGTTTTTCTTGACGCCTCTAGTTCCGCTGTTCGATCGCCTGTGGCCCGCGGAACAATTCGAATGGCGCCAACCACCCACGCTGCGCGTGGTACGGTGAAGAGAGGCGATATCGAGGAAGACTGAAGTCTTGCTCACAAGGAGTTACGCAGCGGCGCGCATGGCAGCAAAGTCGGTTTGGCAATGAGGTGGCATGCACGCGCCACCACAGATGGCACCAATGTCCGGTTAGGCAATGCGGTGGCATGTACGCGCCAACACGGCATGGCACCAAAGTTCGGTTTGGCAGTCAGCCGGCATGCGCGCTACTGAGCCAGCCGCGCAGCGGCGGCGATCGGCGCGCTTCGTCGCAGTTCCTACACGAAAAGCGCGCGGCCGCCCGAAGCTTTTCGTGCTGACCAATTCGGGAACAAATTGTCGGCCCGGCGCAGCCGGCCGCGACAATTTGTTCACGTTTTATTCCTCCTCGTGCCGACGATGCTTAGCGTATTCGGAAGAGAGTTGTTGTTGAAGGAGCGGCGGCGCCTGCTCGTAGTGAGACAATTCCATCGACCACGCGCCCTGCCCGCCGGTCATCGACTTCAGGCGCGCCGCGTAGCCTTCGAGCTCGCCGAGCGGCGCGAGCCCGGTGACGGCGAGCGTGCCGGCCTGCAGGGTTTTCGTGCCCGTCACCTGCCCGCGCCGCGACGAGAGATCGCCGGTGACGTCCCCCATGTTTGCCGCGGGACAGTTGATCTCCACACCGACCACCGGCTCCAGCACGATCGGCCTTGCTTTCGCGATCGCGTCGAGGAACGCCTTGCGGCCGGCCGACACGAACGCCACTTCCTTCGAATCGACCGGATGGTATTTGCCGTCGTAGACGTTGACGCGCACGTCCTGCAGAGGAAACCCGGCCAGCGGTCCTGACGTCAGGACCTGCTCGACGCCTTTCTGTACCGCCGGGATCAGCGACGTCGGGATGGCGCCGCCCTTCACGGTATTCACGAACTCGAAGCCGGCGCCCCGCGGCAGCGGCTCGATCTTCAGGTACACCTCGCCGAACTGGCCGGCGCCCCCGGTCTGCTTCTTGTGGCGGTGGTGTCCCTCGGCGGGGGCGGTGATCGTTTCTCGATAGGGAATGCGCGGTGGCCTGGTCGTCACTTCGAGCTTGAACTGGCTCGCCATGCGCTCGAGCACCGAGCGCAGGTGCAGGTCGCCCAGGCCCCACAGCACCGTTTCGTTGAGCGTGGTGTCATGCTCGACGGTCAGCGTCGGATCCTCGGCAGTCATCCGGTGCAGCACGTCGGAGATCCGCTGTTCGTCGCCGCGGCGCTTCGGCTCGATCGCCACGCCATGCATCGGCGTCGGGAATTCGAGCGGCTGCATGTGGATGTGATCTTCGTCGTGCGAATCGTGCAGCACGCAGTCGAAGTCGATGTCGTCCACTTTCGCGACCGCGGCGAGATCGCCAGGCACGACACGATCGATCTCGACGTTCTTGCCTCCTTGCAGCATGAACAGGTGGCCGACCTTGAACGGCTTGCGGCCGTCGCCGACGAAGAGCTGCGTGTCGCGCGTGACCGTGCCCTGGTGAACGCGAAAGATGCCGAGCTTGCCCACGAACGGATCCATCACCACCTTGAACACATGCGCGAGCACATGCTTCTTGGGATCGGGCTCCGAGCGGAACTCGACCGCGGCGGCGCTTTCGCCTTTGGTGAAGAGAGGTGGGTTGCCTTCGGTCGGGTTGGGCAGCAGCTTGTCGAAAATCTGCAGCAGCTCGTTCAAGCCCGCGCCGGTGCGTGCCGACACGAAGCACACCGGCATCAGATGGCCCTCGCGCAGCGCCTTCTCGAACGGCGCATGCAGCTGATCAGGCTCGACCTCGCCTTGCTCGAGATAGAGCGACATCAGCTCCTCGTCGACCTCGACGACCTGATCGACGAGCGCGCGGTGCGCCGCTTCCACCGACGAAAAATCCGCATCGCCGGAGGGCGTGAAAAAGCAGTCGACGACCCGCTTGCCGCCGTCGGCGGGCAGGTTGATCGGCAGGCATTCCTTGCCGAACGCCGCCTGGATCGTCGCGAGCACCGCGGGCAGGTCGACGTTCTCCGCGTCGATCTTGTTGACGATGACGAGCCGGCACAGCTTGCGCTTGGCCGACCAATCCATCATCCGCGACGTGATCATTTCGACGCCGGCCTGCGCATTGATCACGATCGCCGCCGTCTCGACGGCATCGAGCGCGCCGATCGCCTGTCCGATGAAATCGGGAAATCCCGGCGTGTCGATGATATGAATGCGCTTGCCGTTGGTCTCGCAATGCAAAAGCGACGAGCGCAGCGAATGCTGATACTGCTTTTCCAGCGGATCGAAATCGCTGACTGTCGTGCCTCGCTCGACGCTCCCCGCCGCCGGCAACGCACCCGCCTTGACCAGCAGCGCCTCCGCCAGCGTCGTCTTGCCGCAGGCACCCTGGCCGACCAGGGCCACCGTACGAATGTCCTCCGTGGCGTAGTTCGCCATCGTCTATCCTCCAAGCGTGAAGGGTGAATTTAGCCTATTTCGCGCGCCGCGGCGTGCCGCGGCGGCGCAAAATCGACGCATCGCCATGGCGATGCCGTGGTTGCGGGGCTGACGGTGCATCAGTGAGCGGATGTGGCAGCGTCCTCGCCGAGATCCCAGAAGATTCCCGTCATGATCGCCAGGCCCTCGCGCGCGACCGAGCCCAGCAGGTGCTCGTTCGGCGCATGCTGCGAGCACGCAGGATACGAATGCGGAATCCACACGGTGGGCAAGCCGAGCACATCGGCGAAACAATCGTTGGGCAGCGAGCCGCCCAGGTTGGGCAGGATCGCCGGCGCACGGCCGGTCGTGGCGGAGATCGACGCCACGACCCGCCGCACCCACGGATGTGACGGATCGAGGCGCGTCGCATGCATCACCGCGACCCGTGCTGCCGCGACCTCGACGCGGGAAAATCCGTGCGCGTCCAGATGCGCGCGCAGCGCCGGCACGAAGCGCGCCGGATCGCAGCCGACGACAAAGCGCAGCTGCAGATGCGCTGCGGCGCGCGGCGGAATCGCATTGACCGGGTGCTCCGGATTGCCGGTGACGAACGCAAGCACCTCGAGGCTGTTCCAGGCGAACACCCGTTCAGCCGGCGTGAGGCCGGGCTCGCTCCAATCGGCATCGATTTCGGGTCCACCCGGTTCGCCGGGGACGATGTCGGCGAGCGCGCGGCGCACGGTTTCGGGTATGGGCGGCGGACGCAGCGCCTCGACCAGAATGCGCCCCCGCGCATCGACCAGGGAAGCGATCGCGTTGGCGAGCATCGTTCCTGGATTGGCGAGCAGTCCGCCCCAGTTGCCGGAGTGATGTCCACCCGCGCGCAGCGCGACGTTCAGATCGAAATTGAACGCGCCACGCGAGCCCAGAAAAACCGTGGGCTGTTCCGCGCGCAACCTGGGGCCGTCGGAGGCGATCAGCACGTCGGCGGCCAGCGCAGCATGCTCGCTTTCGCACACCGCTCTCAGGCCCGGCGAGCCGGTTTCCTCGCCGGTTTCCATCAGCATCTTGACATTGAAGCCGAGGCGCCCGCGCGCTTCGATCACGCGTGCAAGCGCGGCCAGATTGATCGAATGCTGGCCCTTGTTGTCGGCCGTGCCACGGCCGTACCAGCGGTCGCCCTCGACGGCGAGCGTCCACGGCGAGAGTCCGGCACGCCATTGCGCGTCATATCCCAGGACGACATCGCCGTGGCCGTACATGAGCACCGTCGGTCGGGCCGGATCTTCCAGCCGCTGCGCGATCAGGAAGGGTCCGCTGCCGGCAACCGGGTTCTCGACGATGCGCCACGTGAATCCCAACGTGGCGAGCGACGGGCCGATTTCATCCGCGAGATAACCGCGCAACGTGGCGCCGGCATCGCTGCGCTGGCTTTCGGTGCGCCAGGCGACCCGGCGTCCGATGTCGGCTTCGAGCCCGCCATCGTCGAACCACGCCTGCGCCGCGGCGATCGCGTTGCCGCGGGCCCGCAATGCAGGCCGCGGCGACGTCCCAATCGGTGTCATCCGCTAAATGCTAACACCCCAGGTCGCTACCTCCCGCCCCCGGCGGCGAATTCAGCGTCACTGCGTCGCGCCGACGCCGGTCATCTCGCGCAAGTGCTTCAACAATTCGTCTTCCTGGTAGGGCTTGCCGAGGTAGAGGTCGACACCCAGCTCGGCGGCGCGATTGCGATGCTTCTCCGCGGTGCGCGACGTGATCATGATGATGGGGATGTTGGCGAAACTGGGATCGCCCTTGATCCTCTTGGTGAACTCGAAGCCGTCCATCCGCGGCATCTCGATATCGAGCAGGATGACGTCGGGCACCTGCTCGCTCAGCAGCTGCAGCGCATCCATGCCGTCCTTCGCCGTTGCGACCGCAAAGCCCTCGCGCTGGAGCAGGCGGCTCGTGATCTTGCGCACCGTCAGCGAGTCGTCGACGATCATCACCAGCGGTTGCGTGGACACCGGGGCCACGTGCGCGCGCGGGCGATCGCCCAGCGCGCGATCGGTCGTTGGATCGAATTTCGGAACGTCGGCGCGGCCGGCCAATTGCACGGGGTTGATGATCAGCACGATTTCGCCGGTACCGAGCACCGTCGCGCCCGAAATGCCGGACACCCGGGCCAGTTGCGGCCCGATGTTCTTGACCACGACTTCCTGGTTGCCCACCATCTCGTCGACGTGGACCGCCGCGTGATTCTGGCCGCTGCGCAGCAGCAGGATCGAGTTGTAGCGCTTCGTCTCGGGATTGTGCGCCGTATCGCCGAGGAGACGCGGCAGGTAGTGGAATGGATAGGTGCGTCCCTGCCATTCGACCTTGCGCTGGATGTAGATGTCGAGCAACGCCTGCGATTTCAGCTGCTGCACCTGCTCGACCATCGGCGCGGGCAGCGCCCACAGCCGGCCGCCGGCGCGAACCATCACCGCCTGCGCGACCGCCAGCGTCAGCGGCAGCGTCAGCACGAAACGGGTCCCTCGGCCGGGCGTCGCCATGACCTCGACACGGCCGCCGAGCGCCGCGATCTCGCTGCGCACGACGTCCATGCCGATCCCGCGTCCCGAGATCTGCGTGATCTTCGCCGCGGTCGAGAACCCGGGCTGGAACAGGCACTCGACGAGCTGCGCCTCGGTGGGTGATGCATCCGCGGCGATCAGGCCCTGCGCCACCGCGCGTTCGCGCACGCGGGCGTAGTCAATGCCGGCTCCGTCATCGGCGATCTCGATCACGACTTCGTTGCCGACCTGTCGCACGGTCAGGTCGATTTCGCCTGTCTCGGATTTGCCGGAATTGCTGCGCGCCTCGCGCGATTCGATGCCATGATCGAGCGCGTTGCGCAGCAGGTGTTCGAGCGGCCCCACCAGCTTTTCCAGGACTGAGCGATCGAGCTCGACCTGGCCGCCATGGATTTCGAGGTTGGCCCGCTTGTCCAATTCCTTCGCCGTGGCCCGCATGATCCGGTAGAGGCGTTCGGACAGGCTGCCGAACGGCGTCGTGCGGATCGAGAACAGCCGCTGCTGCACGTCGCGCGACAGCCGTGCCTGCGCAAGCAGCGCCGCGTCGGCGTCGTCCAGGTTCTTGAGCAGCGACTGCTGGACCGTCGAGACGTCATTGATGCCTTCGGCGAGGGATCTCGTCAGCTCCTGGAACCGCGTATAGCGATCGAATTCCAGCGGGTCGAAGTCGCCGTGCTGTTCCTGCAGCAGCTCGAGCTGCGACTGGATTTGCGACTCGGCCTGGATTTCGATCTCGCGCATCTGGGTGCGCAGGCGAATTACGCTGGTGGTGAGCTCCAGGAGATTGGCCTTCAACGCACGCAGCTCGCCTTCGACCCGCGCCCGCGCGATGGCGACTTCGCCGGCTTCGTTGACGAGACGGTCGATGGTGTCCGCGCGGACCCGCAATTGCGCGCGCGCGCCGGTTTCCATCTCCGGGATCGCTTCCGCACGCGGTGGCGCCGCGGGCATCGGGGCCGACGGAGGCGTTGCCAGCATTACCGCAGGCTGGACGAGCGGCACGATAATCGGGCGGTCCGTCACCGGCGGCGCCGCCGGGATGACAGGCGCTTCCGCCAACGTGACGGCTTCGCCGCCGGACGCAGGCGGCGCCTCGAATCCCGGGAGCGGAACGTTGAATTCTTCGCGGCGCAATCCGTCGAGCACGAACGCAATCCGGTCCAGGTCCTCGTTCAATGCGTCGAAGAGTTGCGGCGACGCGTCCGCGGGGCGGTCTCCATCTTGCAGCCGCGATTCCATCAAGTGCGCGAGCTCTCCCAACCGCATCGCGCCCGCCATCCGCGCGCTGCCTTTGAACGTGTGCAACGTGCGCCGTAGCTGCGCAGCGGCGCGGTCGTCAGCGGGGTTGCGACGCCACGCGCGAACGTCTTCACCCGCCTGCGGATAGAGCTCAGCCGCTTCGTCGAGGAAAATCGGCAAGACCTGCGTGTCGACGTCGTCGCGCACACCTTCCAGTGGATCCCTTGATACACCCGCCAGCGCGACTTCGACTTCCTTATCCGTGGTCCGCGTACCGGCGTCGGGTTTCGGCGTGCTGATGGCCGGAGCGAGGGTCGCGGCTGCTGGCGTTGGCGCTGCCCCGAGCGGCACAACGTCGTGTGGCGCGGCCAAGGGAAGCGCGGCTGGCGCTTCGTCCAGGCGCGCGATCGCAGCCGCCGCCGCCTCGGCATCGCTGGCGTTGGCCGCCGCGTCTCTCCGAAGTTCTTCCAACTCACGCTGGATCGCGTCCGCCTCCTCGACGTCGCCGCGCGTAAACGCCGCCGGCGCTTTGACGCGCGCCACCAGCATCGCAAGTCCCGCAATTGCGCGCGCGAGCACCGGATGCGCGGTGCTGCGCATCGGAGGGCCGTTCTGCTCGAGCGCGATCAGCGCATGTTCAAGACCGAGCGCCGTGACGGCAACGAGCGGAAAGCCGCCGGTGCGATGAATGCCGCACAGTGTGTGGGTGGCGCGCACCATGGCCGCACGCGGGATGGCGCGCGAATCGGATTGCAGGATCGACAATTCGTGCTCGAGGGTGGCGACATGCTGGTCGGCCTCGTCGCTCAGGATTTTCCAGAGCGATCGCGACAGCGTGACATCGCCGACGGCGATGTCGTCGGACTCGGCGACCGGCGCGACGGGGGACGCCTCAGCACGCAGCGCGGACGCGATCGGCGTCGGCGGGACGAAGTCCTCGATCAGTTGCAGCGGCGGCAGCGCAAACGCTTCCGGCGCCGGCACGTCCACCATTTCGATGGTTTCGGCGATCGCTGCCTCCGGCGTGATCGAGGGGCGATCGACGTCGACATCGAAGCCGAGCTCAGGCAATTCGAACAATTCGATCGGCTCCGCAGCGGGCGCGCGTACCGGCGCCAGCGCCGGACCCGCTCCGCGGCTCGGCGGCGGCGAATGCGATGCTGGTGCGGATCCCGGCGCGGAAGCGGCGGCCCGCGGCAATTCGATCACGTTCGACGGCGGCGTCGGTGCCACGGGCGCCGGCGGCGCAGGCGGCGATGCGTTGGGCAGCTCGCGCTCGACTGCGGCGATTGCGGCCTGCAGTGCACGCGGATCCGGCGTCACGCGACCTTCGTTGGTCAGCGCCTCCACCCAGCCGCGGAAGCTCGCCGCCGCGGTCTTGACCAGTGCCAGCACCGCGCTCGTGACCGGCCGCTCTTCTTCGAGCAGGCGGTTGAACACTTTTTCCACCTCGAACGCGCATTCGCCCAGTTGATTGAGCCCGACCATCCGGCCGCTGCCTTTCAGGGTGTGGAAGCCGCGGCGAATGGTTTGCAATGCTTCGCGATCTCCCGGATTCTGGGCCAGCGTGTGGTGGTTCTGCGCAACGCCATCGAGCACCTCGGCCGCCTCGAACAGGTAGATCTCGAGAAGCTCGTGGTCAAGCTCCGTCGCGTCGGTGGCGAGCAGCCGCTGCGTTTCCTCGGAAATCTCGGGCAGGGGCGCCGACGTGTCGGCAATCGCATCCACGGCCGCCGCGAGGCTCGCCGCGCTGCCCGCATCGAATTCGGCGATCACGGCTTCGGCCTGCGCGACCAGTTCGGCATCGCCGATGAGCTCGGCATCGTCGCGGAGGCTTGCAAGCTTCTGCTTAAGGTCCTCGCGTGCGGCGGCGTCGCTGGGCGCGCGATGCACCTCCTCGACGAGCTGCGGCAGCTCGGCGCGCAGCTCGGCGACCGCGGCCTCGACCGAATCGTGCTCGACAGCCGGCGCTGGCGTTTCGCCCAGGCGCTTGGCGATCAGCGGCGCGATCAGCCGGTCGCGGTCGGGACGCTGCTGCTCGACCGCTTCGATGTAGAAGCCGAGACCGGACAGCGATTCGGCCAGCAGCTCGAGATCGTCGTTGCTGACGGCTGTTTCCGGATTGGCGTAGGTCTCGATCTGCTGCTGGCACAGCTCGAGCAGGCGATCGGCTTCGGTGAGGCCGAGGATCCGCAGCGCACCGCGAATCTGCGCGCTGTCCTTGGCCAGTGTCGCAAGATCCGCGCGCTTGCTGTTGTCGCGGAAAAATGCATCGAGCACCTGTTCCATGTGGCGCAAGTTCGCCTGGATCTCGCGGCCCACCTGGGCGAGCAGCACGCGCTCCTGCGCGCGCTTGCTCATTTCATCGAGCATCGGCGCGACGGACGTCGGCGACAGCCGGCCCTGGCGTGCCGCATCGAGCCGCTCGAGCATCGCGTCGACCTGCTTCGGAAAGTCCTCGGACAGGTTCGAATGGTTTTCGAAGGCGCTTTCCGCGAGCAGCAACGCCGTCGCGTACTCCATCGCGACGGGCTCCGACACGCCCGATACCGGCATCTTGTCGAGCCGTTCGACCAGCGCCGCCGTCAGCTTCATCAGCGCACCGTTGTGGATATCGGCCGCTTTCGCGTGCACCGACACCAGTGTCTGCTTGAGCTTCGGCAGGTTCTCGGCGCGTCCCGACGCGGCCTTGAGCCACGAATCCTTGGCGCCGTTCAACTGTTCGCGTGCCTCGCGCAGCAGCGGTTGCAGCCGCACGACGTCGGCCGAGAGGACCTCGGCGGTGGGGATGAGCCCCCAGAGCTTGAACGCGCGCTGCACTGCCTGGACCTGCGGCCCGACCGGCGCGCAGATCGCGACGAAGTACAGCACCTCGCGGCGCAGGCGATCGGCGACTTTGGCGCTGCCCTCGGCAACGCGCCGGATCTGCAGGTCGATGCGTGCCGCCAGCTGCTTGACGCCGAACCCGCTGTCGATGCCGCCCTCGACCAGACCCTCGAGCATCGCCCCCACGGTCCACCAGAAGGCACGCAGGCTGCCTTGCGTCGTGATGTCCTCGATGCCCGCGATCGCATCGCGCATCATGGCGGCGCCGGCCTCTTCACCACGCAGCCAGGCGAGCAACCCGCGCTGGTAGAGGCGGCGCTGCTTGACGAGATAAGAGGGAAGCTTGTTGGGCGAGATGACTTCGCGTGGCGCGATGCGCGGTGCGCGCGGCGACAAGTCCGGGTAGAAAAGATCGGTCGGCGCCGCGGCCTTGACGCCGCGCGCCATTTGCATCGCTTCGTATTCCGGATACAGCTTGAGCGGCACCGGCGGCACGCCGTTGACCAGCTCGTCGAGAAAGATCTTGAGCTTGCGGCAAGCGCGATCCACGACGTCGCAACCCGCGGCGGCTTCGGCCGGCGACAATTCTTCGAGCCGCGCCAATTGGCGCTCGAGCTCGTCCGTGTACGCGACGACCGCGTCGAGGCCGACCATCTGGATGGCGCCCGCCGCCTGGTGAACGTGCGAGCGCGCATGCTTGAGCGACGTGCCGTCCTTCGGATTGGCGCGAAACAGCGCCAGCCCGTCGAGGCCTCTGGATAGCGCCTGGTCGATCTCGCCTTGCACCCACGACAGCGGGCCCAGGTCGAATTCGGGAGTCGGTTCGATGGTGGCCATTATCGGATGTCAGATGCCCGATGTCGGATGTCAGAGGCGAATCGAAGAGGACGGGAAGGACGTAGCGCGTTGATGCCGAACGCTCTTTCTGTCATCTGTCATCTGCCATCTGTCATCTGAACTACACCTTGAATCCCGCGACCGACGAGCGCAGCTCGGCCGCAAGCTTGGTCAGTTGGCCGATCGACACGTTGGTTTGCTTGGTGCCTTCGGTCGTTTCCTCGGTGATCTTGAGAATGCCTTGCATGCCGCGCGTCACGTCGGTCACCGACGTCGACTGCATCTGCGTCTGCGCCGAGATGCGCGAGATGAGGTCGGCCAGATCGCGCGACACCTTCTGGATCTCGGTCAGCGCCTGGCCCGCGGCGTCGGAAAGCTTGGTTCCCTCGACCACGCCGACCGTCGATTTCTCCATCGCGGCCACCGCATCCTGCGTGTCGGCCTGAATGGTCTTCACAATGGCCTCGATCTGCTTGGTCGCCTCGCCCGAACGTTCAGCCAGCCGCTGCACTTCCTCGGCCACCACGGTAAAGCCGCGGCCCGCTTCGCCGGCGGACGCCGCCTGGATCGCGGCATTCAACGCAAGCACGTTGGTCTGTTCGGTGATGTCCGAAATCAACTCGACGATCTCGCCGATTTCCATCGACGATTCGCCCAGGCGCTTGATCCGCTTCGACGTGTCCTGGATCTGCGAGCGGATTTCGTTCATCCCCGCGATCTGGTTCTGCACGACCTGGCCGCCCTTTTCCGCGGCGGCCAGCGATTGCTGCGCAACCCGCGCCGACTGGTTGGCGGTTTGCGACACCTCGTTGATCGACTGCGCCATTTGCAGCACCGACGCGGACGCCTGCTGGATTTCCCGGTTCTGCCGCTGCGACGCCTCGTACAGCCGATTCGAGATCGCCTGCGTTTCCTGCGTGGCCTTGGTCACCTGGTCGGTCGCCGAATTGATGCCGCGCACCAGCGTGCGCAGCTCCTCGATCGTGAAGTTGATGGAGTCGGCGATGGCGCCGGTCACGTCCTCGGTCACCGACGCCTGCACGGTGAGATCGCCGTCGGCCAGGTTGCCCATCTCGTTCAGGAGCCGCAGAATCGCTTCCTGGTTACGCTTGTTCTCGCCTTCGCTCTCCATCGCGCGCATGCGCGCGTCGTCGAGGAAGATCTTGCCGAGCAGCAACAGCATCACGAGAGCGAGCAACGCGAATACGATGGCCGCGCCCAGCGTCCATTTGCGCGCCGGATTTTGCTCGTACAGCCCGGCCAGCGCCGTCGTTTCATTGAGCAGCGGCTCGGCCTCGGTGTTGACGCTGCGCGCCGCCTGCTTGGCCACGACGAGCCGCGACATGTTGGTGAGGATCGCGTTGACCCCGGTCTCGTAGGCGGTGAAGCGCTTCTGCAGGTCCGCCAGCGTCGCCCGCGCCTCGTCGCTTTTCACCGGCGCGAGGCGCAGCGATTCGCTGCCCTTCAGCAACCCCGAGAGGATGTCGCGAAACGTGCCGGCGTCCTTGCCCAGCAGAAAGGCGACTTCCGGGTCGATTTCATCCGACGACGCGAGCGTGTTCGCGTTCTTTGCGATCCGCTGCGACAGCACGGCAAGCTGATTGGTGTATTCGATCTCGCGCAGGCTGCCGCCGCTCTGCCCGATCTGCGCGGACGCCTGCTGCGCGAGCTCGAGGATCGCATTGTTGCCGATGTTGAGCGTTTCGAGTCCCTTGGCCAGCGAAGTCAGGCTGGTCTCGTTGTCCAGCAGCCGGCCGGCCGCGTTGTCCACGCGCTCCCAGCGCTGCTTGACGTCGCCCACGGTCTTCACGGTGGCTTCGTCCGACGGGGTTTCGACGGTGACCCCCCGCACGGTGCCGCCGACGAGCAACGCCTCGAGGTCGGTCTTGAAACGCTCCCGGCTGTCCTTGACCGCGGCAAACGCCGCGGGCTGTCCCTGCGACGCCAGCGCGCTGCCGCGGGCCAGGCGCTGCGAAAGCATCTGCATTTCGGTCGCGGTGGCGGCCGCCGCAGCGGCTTGCGACGATTGGCGGTTGTCCAGGAACACCATCAATGCCGAGAAAACCAGGAACGTGACCAGCAGCACGCCGAGCGTCTGGAACTGCTTGACCACCGGCAGGTTGCCGATCAGCCACAGCTTGCGCGGCGCCGTCGTCATGCTCGCCTGCGCGGAGCGCAGCTGATCCATGATGGAAACCGAGGCCAGCGGATCGTAGCCCGGCTGCTGGTTCATCTTGATCTGCGTCGTCGGCATGTCGAGAGCGGCCTCGACCGGCTTCCCTTTTTCGCTCCCGAAGAGCGTTCCGAATTTGAGTGCCATTGCTATCTCCCGGTGCGCATGTGCGCCGCGCTAGATTCCAACCTGCAGGAACGCGGGATCGACCGCAAGCCGCGCAAGATCGATTTCCTGCCAGGCATTGCCGTCGCCGTCCATCCAGCGTTGCGCATACCACGCCGGTGCGTCCTGCGGGGGTGACGCGGGCGCGAGCTCGGCGACGTTGCGCAAGCCCAGCACCCGGTGCACGACGATACCGGCGTTCAATTCGCCCGCCCGCGGCCCGAACAGCACGAGGCGCGGCTGGCCACCGGCGGCCGGCGCCTCGCGCGCGAGGAATTTGCCGAAGTCGATGACGCTGAACAGATTGCCGCGGATATTCGCTACGCCGAGGTACCACGGCCGCGTGAGCGGGACGGGCACGATCTCGGGCAGATTGACCACTTCGCCGGCGTCGGCCAGCCGAATGAGCCAGCGGTCGCCGCCGCATGACAGCCCGAGCCGCGACGACTCCACTTGCGCGGTCGTTTTCATCAGCAGCCGAGCGGAGAGCTCCTGCTGAAAGGTGCGAAGGTCGAGTTTGGCGGCGCGGGCCATGGTCAGCCGATCGCGGCGATCTTCTCGAGCAGCTCTTCGCGATTCACCGGCTTCACGATGTAATCGCGCGCGCCTTGCCGCATTCCCCAGATCTTGTCGGTCTCCTGGCTCTTCGACGTGCACAGGATGATGGGAATGGTGCGGGTGTCCGGATCGCGGCTGATGGCACGCGTCGCCTGAAACCCGTTCAGTCCCGGCATCACGACGTCCATGAGGATCAGGTCGGGCTTCAGCAGCTTCGCCTTGAGAATGGCATCTTCGCCGTTGTCGCTCGCGACGACCTCGTAGCCCGACTTGGTCAGCATGTCGTTCAGTACATGTCGCTCCGTCGGCGAGTCGTCGACGATGAGAATCTTGCGGATCGCCATAGTCCTACCCTGTACTTTCGCCCCAGCAAAATCGCGCGGCGGCTGCGCCGCGCGGGCATCCGTTGGCCCCGTACCCACGCTACGCCGCCGCACGGTTGACGTGCGCGGCGACCGCCTTGAGAAGGCTCTCCTTGGTAAACGGCTTGGTCAGGTATTGATCCGACCCGACCATGCGACCCCGGGCCCGGTCGAACAGTCCGTCCTTGGAGGACAGCATGATGACCGGAGTCCGCTGGAATTTCGCATTCTTCTTGATGAGCGCGCAGGTCTGGTACCCGTCCAGGCGCGGCATCATGATGTCGACGAAGACCAGGTCCGGCTGGTGGTCGGCGATCTTGGCCAGCGCATCGAAGCCGTCGTCGGCGAGGATGACCGTGCAGCCGGCCTGCAGCAGGAAAATCTCGGCGCTGCGCCGGATCGTGTTCGAATCGTCGATCACCATCACCTTTATGCCCTGCAACGCGATTTGTTCCGCCAATTGACGCCCCCAGCTCCAGCCGGCAACAGTTGCGGCGCGACCGCCGCCGCCCGCACTTGTCGTGTTCAAGTCTGCCACGGTCCAAGCGTACTGCATAGAGCATAAAGCTTGCCGGAATCGGCTCGCCCGGCCGAAAACGCAAAAAATGCAACACTCCTGCAATTTTTGCCGCCAGCGGGTGCCGTAGCGCGGCAGGGTGTGCCGCCTAGGGGCGAAACCGACAGAATCCTAGTGGCCCAGAAACATCCGATACGCCGGGTTGGCTGACTCATCCACGTAGGTGTAGCCCAATCGGTCGAGAAACCGCCGGAAATCGGCCTTGTCGGACGCCGGGACCTGCATTCCCACCAGCACACGGCCGTAGTCGGCGCCGTGATTGCGGTAGTGGAAAAGACTGATATTCCAGCCGGCGCTCATGCTGTCGAGAAAGCGCATCAGGGCGCCGGGACGCTCGGGGAACTCGAAGCGGTACAGGATTTCATCGGTGGCGGCCGGCGCATGTCCGCCAACCAGGTGGCGAACGTGCAGCTTCGCCATTTCGTTGTCGGACAGGTCGTACGCCTCGATGCGATGCTTGCGGAATGCCGCCAGCAGATCGGCCGTCGCGCGCCGGTCCGCCACTTCGACACCGACGAACAGGTGGGCGACTTTCGCGTCCGCGTACCGATAATTGAACTCGGTCACGTTACGGCGTCCGAGCAGCGCGCAGAACTCGCGAAAGCTGCCGGGCCGTTCGGGAATGGTCACCGCGAAAATCGCCTCGCGCGCCTCGCCCAGCTCGGCGCGCTCCGCGACGAAACGCAGCCGGTCGAAGTTCATGTTGGCGCCGCAGGCGATGGCGACAAAGGTCCGCTCGCGAACGCGATGGGTCTCGCACCACGCCTTGACTCCCGCGACCGACAGCGCGCCCGCGGGCTCGAGGATGGAACGCGTGTCCTCGAAGACGTCCTTGATCGCGGCGCACGTGGCGTCGGTATCGACGGTGATCATTTCGTCGACGTATTGCCGGGCGAGCCGGAATGTCTCGCGCCCGACCTGCCTGACGGCGACGCCATCGGCGAAGAGCCCGACGTGGGACAGCGTGACGCGGCGTCCCGCGGCAAGCGAGCGCGTCATCGCGTCGGAATCGACCGGCTCCACGCCGATGATCCGGACCGCCGGGCGCACGCGCTTGACGTAGGCGGCGATGCCGGCGATCAAACCGCCGCCGCCAACGGCGACAAAAATGGCGTCGAGCGGGCCCTGCCACTGCCGCAGGATTTCCATGCCGATCGTGCCCTGGCCGGCAATGACGTCCGGGTCGTCGTATGGATGCACGAACGTGGCGCCGGATTTTTTTTGCAGCCGCTGCGCATGCAGGAATGCATCCGAATAGGAGTCGCCGTGCAGCACTACCGCCGCGCCGCGCGCCTCCACCGCGCTGATCTTGATGTGCGGCGTGGTCACCGGCATCACGATCGTCGCCTTGCATTCGAGCCGTTGCGCCGCGAGTGCCACGCCCTGCGCGTGATTGCCCGCCGATGCGGCAATGACCCCCTTCGCCCGCTCGGCGGCGGTCAGCTGCGCCATCTTGTTATAGGCGCCGCGCAGCTTGAACGAGAACACCGGCTGCTGGTCCTCGCGCTTCAGCAGCACGCGATTGCCGAGCCGGCGCGTCAACGTCGGCGCCAGGTCCAGTGCGGACTCGAAAGCGACGTCGTACACCTTGGCGGTGAGAATCTTTTGCAGGTAATCCGTGGCCATGACCGCACGAGGTTAGCAGGAATGACGGGCACGAGGACGCGGATCGTTAACGATGAATTTGAGCGTCAACGGCGAGGCACTTCCGGAGTCTGCTAGGCTTCGCGCCGCCCCTCTTCCTTCCAGGGGTCCTCGCCTCCATGGTCCGCGCACTCAAGCGTCTGCTGCTATCGTCGTCCGACCCGGCAACGCTCGCCGTCGTCGATCTGGGCTCGAACAGCTTCCGGCTCGAGATCGGCCGCGTCGAAGGCGACCAGATCTTTCGCCTCGACACGTGGCGCGAGACGATCCGTTTCGGCGCCGGCATCGATGACAAGGGCCGCCTGACGCTGCCCGCGCGGCGCGCTGCGCTGGCATGCCTCGCCCGCTTTCGCGAACGCCTGTCGGGGCTGCATCCGTCCGCGGTGCGCGCGGTGGCCACCAATACGTTTCGCGTCGCGAAAAATGCGGCCGAATTCCTGCCGCAGGCGGAAACGGCGCTCGGGTTCCCGATCGACGTCATCGGCGGCCACGAGGAGGCCCGGCTCATCTATCTCGGCGTCGCGCACGAGTTGCCGCCGTCGCCCGAGCCACGCCTCGTCGTCGACATCGGCGGCGGGTCGACCGAGTTCATCATCGGCCGCGGAATGACGCCCGAGCGCCTCGAATCGTTGAAGCTCGGCTGCGTCAGCGTGTCGCAGCGGTTTTTCCCGCACGGCGAGCTGCGCGCCGACGCGTTCGCCGCGGCGGAAACGCACGCCCGCGCGGAAATCGAGGCGATCGCCCGCGAATTCGGTCCCGAGCATTGGCGCGAGGCGTACGCATCGTCCGGCACGGCGCTCGCGCTGGCCGCGATTCTCGAGGAAAACCAGCTGTCCGACGGCGGGATCACGCCGGAAGGCCTGGCTCGACTGCGCAAACGGATGGTCGGCGCCGGCAGCTTTTCGCGGCTGCATCTTTCCGGCATCAAGCCGGAACGCGTGCCGGTGCTGGCTGGAGGGTTCGCGATCATGGCCGCGGCGGTCGAGGAGCTCAATGTCCCGCGCATCAATCCCGTCGGCGGCGCACTGCGGCTGGGGGTCCTCTACGATCTCCTCGGCCGGACCGTCAAGCGCGACAGCCGCGCCGTCACGGTCGAGCGGTTCTCCGAGCGTTATCACATCGACCGCGCGCACGCGGCGCGCGTCGCGGCGATGGCGAAGGCGTTGTATCTCAAATCCGCGCCGGCGCCAGACCCGGATACCGCGCAGCGCGTCGAATGGGCCGGGCTCTTGCACGAGATCGGCTACACGGTGTCGCACATCGGGTTCCACAAGCACGGCGCGTACATTCTCGAGAACGCCGACATGCCCGGCTTTTCCGCCCAGGAGCAGCGCCAGCTGGCGCTGCTGGTGCTCGGTTGCCGTGGCGGCCTGTCGAAGATGACCGAGCTGCTCAGGAATATCGACCTCGTCGCGCAAATCCTTGCGCTGCGGCTGGCCGTGCTCTTCCATCACGCGCGCCGCGAGATCGACACACCCCGCATCACGCTCAAGGCGGGACGCACGATCAAGTTCGGCGTGAGCAAACGCTGGCTCAAGCTGCATCCGTTGACGACGCACCTGCTCGGGGTCGAGCGGGAGGAATGGGCAGCGCTGCGCCACCCGTGGCGCCCGAAGGGCTAGACGAAATCGGGGCCTTGCACGACCTTGAGCACCACGGCCGCGCCGCCTTCCTTCGCGCGATTGGACAACCACCACACGGCGCCCTTGCGCACCGACCAGTACGCCTCCTCGCCGGAGAGCAGGAACGATGCGACGGCGCCGAGCGTAGGTTGGTGGCCGACGATCAGCACCGGTTCGCGCGACTCCGGCCAGTTGGCGGCCGCGAGCACCGCGGACACCGATGCGCCAGGGCCCAATTCGGCGACCGTCTTGAATTTGCGCTGCAACGCAAGCGCGGTTTGCTGCGCTCGGTCAGCCGGCGAGACCAGGATCCTGCAGGTGTCCGGCAGATGCGCGTCGAGCCAGGCGGCCATCCGTTCCGCCTGCTTCAATCCTTTGGACGTCAGGCGCCGGCCGAGATCGGGTTCACCCGGTTCGGCTTCGCAGTGGCGCCACAGAATCAGGTCCATCAGCTCGCTAGCCTACGCCTGATCGTCCGGTTCGCGCATCTTCGCCAGCAGTTCGCGCTGCGCCGAGCGACGCCGCGCCCCCCGGCGCGGCTTGACGCGCGACCAGCAGCCGTTTGCGTCGAGCTGCCAGGCCTCGCAGTTGTCGGCCAGGTACGCCTTGAGGCCCTCGTCGACCACGCGCTTGCGCAACACCGGGTCGAGAACCGGAAAGGCGACTTCGACGCGACGGAACAGGTTGCGCCCCATCCAGTCCGCGGAGGCAAGCCAGACGTCGGGCGACCCGTCGTTCTCGAAGTACCACACGCGGTGGTGCTCGAGGAAACGGCCGAGGATCGAGCGGACGCGAATGTGGTCGGAGATACCGGGCACCCCTGGCCGGAGCGCGCACGCGCCGCGCACGATGAGATCGATCTTCACGCCGGCGCTTGAGGCCGCATACAGCGCGCGGATCACGCCCTCCTCCACCAGCGCGTTCATCTTGGCGATGATCCTGGCCGGTCGCCCTTCGCGCGCATGCCGAGTCTCGCGCCGGATCATGTCGAGCACGCGCCGATGCATGGTGAACGGGGCGAGCAGCAGCCGCTTCAGCCGCCCTGCCTTGGCCAGGCTCGTGATGTGCAGGAAGACTTCGGCGACGTCGGCGCAGATTTCCGGATCGGCGGTCAACAGGCCGAAATCGGTATAGAGCCCGGTCGTGCGCGGATGATAGTTGCCCGTGCCCAGGTGCACGTAGGGAACGAGCCGCGCGCGGCCCTGCGCGTCGCGCTCGCGCCGGATGAGCAGCGCGAGCTTCGCGTGCGTCTTCAGGCCGAACACCCCATAGACGACCTGCGCGCCGGCGCGCTCCAGCCGCTCCGCCCAGTTGATGTTCGCCTCTTCATCGAAGCGCGCCATCAATTCGACGACGACCGTGACTTCCTTGCCGCGGCGGGCGGCCTCGATCAGCGCCTCCATCAGCACTGAATTCACACCCGTCCGATACACCGTCTGCTTGATCGCGACCACGTCGTCGTCCTCGGCGGCGCGGCGGATGAACTCGACGACCGGCTCGAACGACTGGTAAGGATGATGGAGCAGGATATCGTTCTGCCGGACCGCCGCCAGGATATCCGGCGCATCGTGCAATCGCTCCGGCAGGCCCGGCACGAACGGCTCGTACTTGAGCATGTCGATGTCGACCTGGTCGGCCAGCGACGACAGCCGGGCGATGTTGACCGGTCCGTCGCATCGGTAGAGGTCGGCTTCGGTCAGCCCGAATTGCTGCAGCAGGAACGCCGCAAGCGGCGCCGAGCACTCGGCCGCCACCTCGAGCCGCACGGCGGAGCCGAACTGGCGCTGCGGCAATTCGCCCTGCAGCGCCTGGCGCAGATTCTTCACTTCCTCTTCATCGAGCCACAGGTCGGCATCGCGCGTCACGCGGAACTGCGAGTAGTTGACGACCTCGCGGCCGGGGAAGAGCTCATGCAGATGCGCATGGAGCACGGACGACAGCATGACGAACGCGTTGTCCTCGCCGGCCACGTCCTGTGGAATCTTGATGATCCGCGGCAGCACGCGGGGCGCCTTGACGATCGCGATGCCGGTATCGCGGCCAAACGCGTCGTTGCCGCGCAACTCGATCACGAAGTTCAGGCTCTTGTTGACGACCTGCGGAAACGGATGCGCGGGGTCGAGTCCGATCGGCGTCAGCAACGGACGCACTTCGTTGGCAAAATACTGCGCCGCCCAGGCACGCTCGGACTTCGTGAATTCGGTGCGGCGAATGAGCCGCACGCCGGCATCGGCGAGCGCCGGCAACACCTGCTCGTTGAGGACGCGGTATTGCTCGGCGATCAGCGTGCGCGCCTCGTCCCCCATGCGCGTGGCAAGATCGCGCGCCTCCTGCAGCGTCATGCCGGGCGGCGGGACCTTCGCCCGCAACTGCTCCTTGACGCCGGCCACGCGGATTTCGAAGAACTCGTCGAGGTTGCTGCCGACGATGCACAGGAAGCGCAGCCGCTCGAGCAGCGGTACGTTGCGATCCTCGGCCAGCGCCAGCACGCGCCGGTTGAAGTCGAGCAGCGCCAGCTCGCGATTGATCGGCGCAGCGATGGGCGCGGAGGTGACGACAGTGGGCACGAGCTCGGCGACCGCAGGAGGAGCCGGAAGCGAGACGGTCGATTTGGTGGAGGATTCCATCAGCGTCGCAGGAATTCGTTACAGCCCGGTGACAGCGGAGCCGTCGATGTTCAGGCCGGCATCGCCTCGCGCAGCCACACGCAGCGTCCCCGCGAATCGCGGTCGAGCGCATCGAGATACGCCGCATGCGCCGCCAGCTCGTCGGGGGTCGGCAGCAGCACGACGAGCGCGGGACGTTCTTTCCACGCGTCCATCGCGAGCGCGGCACCGCGGACCGGCGCCGCGCCCATGTCGATGGTGAGCGACTCCTGGCCGCGGGTCATGGCGAGGTAGACCTCGGCCAGCAACTGCGCGTCGAGCAAGGCGCCATGCAGCGTGCGGTGGGCGTTGGAGACGCCGAAGCGCTCGCACAATGCATCGAGGTTGTTGCGCTTGCCGGGGAATGCGTCGCGCGCCAGCGCGAGCGTGTCGATGAGATTCCCGTACATCGCGGCGCATGCCGGCAGGCTGCAGTACTCGAACTCGCGGTCGAGGAAGGCGACGTCGAACGGCGCATTGTGGATGATCCACTCGGCGTCGCGCGCAAACTCGACGATCTGGTGCGCAAGGTCGCGGAACTTCGGCTTGCCCTTCAGATCGTCCCATGTCTTCCCGTGGACTTCCGTCGCGCCCATCTCGATGTCGCGCTCCGGATCGAGGTGCAGGTGCAGCGTGCGGCCGGTCGGCCGGCGGTCGACGAGCTCGAGGGCCGCGAACTCGATGACGCGGTGACCCAGCTTCGGGTCGAGGCCCGTCGTTTCGGTGTCGATTATCAGTTGGCGCATGCAGGGATCAGAAGTCAGAAGTCAGGGATCAGAGGCGCCGGCGAGTCCGGTGGCGGCGCATTGAGCGCCGCTCGATATTTTCGCTTATTCGGGTTGGAAAAGGCAGTGAGAACATCGAGGAGAAATTCGGAAGGCTTTGCGATCGAGCAACACCAGACAGATTGTGCCCGGCGCTCAATGCGCCGCCACCGGATACATCGACGCTTCTGATCCCTGACATCTGACCTCTGATTCCGGATTCAGAAATACCGGCGCCTAGCGCCGGTATTTCTGAATGGTCGACTGGATCTCCTCGATCGCGTGCTCGATCTCGTCGTCCGTGAGGTCGCGCTGTGCGCCCGCGCGGTCGGTGAGCGTAAGCGTGCGGTCGATCTGCGTTTCGAATTCGCCCAGCCCCAGCGTTTCGGTGATCGTCGTCGTCTGCTCGTCGGTGAGCGTCTCGGGGCCCCAGCGTACGACGATCGTGGACAGGTTGTCGCCGTCCGGGCCGCCGCGCTTTTCGCCCTCGCGCATCATCTGGGGCGCCGTGGTGAGGATCGGCGTCGACGTGAGCCACGTGGCGATCTCGCTCTGGTCGAATACGCTCCACAAGCCGTCGGTGCACAGCACCAGGATGTCGCCGTTGCGCAGCGGCGTCCGGCGCGAAAGGTCGATCACCGGATCGACGAGTCCGCCCAGGCAACTGAAGATCTTGTTGCGATCGGGATGCGCGACGACTTCGTCGGCGCCGATGATTCCCTGGTCGACCAGGTACTGCACCTTCGAATGGTCCTTGGTCGTGCCGATCAAGCCGCCCTGCCGGAACAGGTAGAGCCGTGAATCGCCGACGTGACCCCAGTACGCGTGGCCGGCTTGCACGATGCAGCACACGCACGTCGTACGCGGCGTTTCCAGCATCGAGAACTGGTTCGCGTACGACCCGAGCGCCGCGTGGGCGCGGACCATCGTGTCCTGCAGGAACTTGAGCGGATTCTTGAGGATCGGCTTGGCTTCCTGCTGGAAGCGCTCGATGAACAGCCGCACGGCAATCTGCGCGGCGATTTCACCGCCGGCATGTCCGCCCATTCCGTCCGCGACCACGAGCAGCAGCGTGTCGCGGCTGAACGTATAGGCGATGCGGTCCTGGTTGACCTTGCGCGAACCCTTGCGCGACTCCTGGAAAATCGTGAAACGCATGCGGCGAAGTGTTAAGTCTTAAGCGCCGATTTCCGAGAAGAGCATCTTCTTCAGGCTGCCGAAGAACGAGATCTTGCGCTTGGTTTGTGGAATGTCGCGGATGGCCTTTTGCAGTGCAAATACGCTTTGCGGCCGTTCCAGCGGATCGAGGCGCAGGCACCAGTCGATCACCTCGAGGATGTTGTCCGAATACTGGCCTGCCCAGATTTTCTTGGCAGACACCAGGTGGTCTTCCTGCACCCGTGCATCAGCGGCTTGCGGAGCGAATGCGGCGAGGCAGGCGAACATCGACGCCCCCGTTCCGTAGACGTCGGTCCACGGCCCCAGGCGGTCGGGATCGCGGTATTGCTCCGGCGCGGCGAAGCCGGGCGTGTACATCGGCGCAAGCTTCGGCCGAGCGCTCGTGAGCGTCTGCCGGGCCGCGCCGAAGTCCAGCAGCACCGGCGTGCCGTCGGTGCGCAGGTAGATGTTGGCCGGCTTGATGTCGAGGTGCAGCAGCTTGTGCGTATGGACTTCGCGCAAACCATTCAGCAGGTGCATGAACACATGCCGGACGAGCCGCTCGGACATCTGGTCCTGGCGCATCTGTATCTGCTGCTGCAGCGTGCGTCCGCGCTCGTAGCGCATCACCATGTAGACCGTCTCGTTCGCGCGGAAGAAATTCAGCACGCGGACGACGTTCGGATGATTGATTTTCGCGAGCGCGCGGCCTTCCTCGAAAAAACATTTCATCCCGTAGCGGAACGACGTGAGATTCTCGGCCGAGCTCGCGCGCACGATGTCGCCTTCGGTGCGCAACACCAGCGACGAGGGCAGGTACTCCTTGATGGCCACCGGCCCGCCGTCCTCGTCGAACGCACGATAGACGATCGAAAAGCCGCCACGGCTGATCTGCCGGTCGACCCGGTAGTTCAGAAGCTGATAGCCGCTCGCTAAGGCTTGGTTGGTGACCGCCATGGACTGGTGGTTCCTGGGCTCGTCGCGTGGATTTGCGGGGGAAGAAGTGTCCCCAATCGGGCTTCCATCCGCAATTCGCATGCCAGCGACCTGGACCGCAGCTTGCGCGAGCGTCGGATAACGCATACATTCTCGGCAACCCGGCGGCCAAAGTAAAGGAAACGCTTCACCAGGCAGCGTCCCGACTGCTGATGCGCGCCAGAAAACGTGCCGAAACCCCGCCGGAACGGCCATTTCCGCGGGTTGTCGCAGGAATTTCCCCATGATTCTCAGCATGACCGGCTTTGCGGCGGTCGCCGCGGAATTGCCGGGCGTCTCCATTGCCGTCGAGTTGCGTTCGGTCAATCACCGCTACCTCGACCTTTCGATCAGGTTGCCGGACGAATTGCGTGCGGCGGAGAGCTCGCTGCGGGAAACGCTCGCCGCGGCGGTCAAGCGCGGCAAGGTCGAGTGCCGGATCTCGCTCAACCGGACGGCGCAAGGCACCGTAACGCTGGCGGTCGATGCCGCCCGCATCGGCCAGCTGGCCGCCGCCGCGTCAGAAGTGACGCGTACCGTCCCCGCCGCCGCGCCGTTGTCGGTCCACGAGATCCTGCGCTGGCCAGGCGTTTTGGCGGAGCCGACCGTGCCTCCTGCCGAGCTCCTCCAGCACATGCTGCGACTGGTCGAGCAGGCGCTGGCCGAATTGTCCGCGGCGCGGGCGCGCGAAGGCGCCAAGATTGCAGCCTTGCTTGAAACCTGCTGCGCGGATATCGAGGCGCAGGTCGCGCGGGTGGCGCCGCGGATTCCCGCGATTCACGCCGCGTTCAACGAGCGGCTTGCCACGCGCCTGCGCGACGCGGCGCTCGATCCCAACGAAGATCGGCTGAAGCAGGAGCTCGCACTCTTCGCGACCAAGATCGACGTGGCCGAGGAGCTCGCACGGCTGACCACGCATGTGGCCGAAATCCGCCGGGTGCTGCGCCAAGGCGGCAGCGCCGGCAAGCGCCTCGATTTTCTCGCCCAGGAATTGCACCGCGAAGCCAATACGCTGGGCTCGAAGTCCGTCGATGCGGAAGTCTCGCAAGCCGCGCTCGAGCTCAAGGTATTGATCGAGCAGATGCGCGAGCAAGTGCAGAATGTGGAGTGAGCGCGGGGGCCGAGGCGAAGCCGAGGGAGGCGCGCAGCGCGCGTCCCCGCGCGACCGACGGCGGCCGACTCACAGGAGCCGCTTCATGCGAAACGGTCCAAGGAGACCGCGAATGAGCATCTGGGTCCGCTCATGACCCAGCCCACCGTCATCGCCACCAAGGCGCCTCCGGCGTCCGGCTGCCTGTTCGTGCTCGCCGCCCCCTCCGGCGGAGGCAAAACCAGTCTGGTGCGCGCGTTGCTCGAGCGCGAACCGGGGATGCGCCTGTCGATTTCGTATACGACGCGCCCGCCGCGCCCGGGCGAGAAGGACGGCGTCGACTACCACTTCATCGACGAAGCGAAATTCAATGCCCTGCAGTCTGCCGGGGAGTTCCTCGAGCACGCGTACGTGCACGGCAATTGGTACGCGACGTCGGCGACCTGGCTGCGCCACGAGATCGAGGCGGGGCACGATGTATTGCTCGAGATCGACTGGCAAGGCGCGCAGCAGGTCCGGCGCCTGATCCCCGAGGCCGTTCACATTTTCATCCTGCCGCCCTCGCTGGCCTCCCTCAAGGAACGGCTGGAAAAGCGCGGCCAGGACACGTCCGAGGTGATCGAGCGCCGGATCGAGGCGGCGCGCGAGGAGATGCGGCACTGCGGCGAGTTCGATTATGTTATTATGAATCAGGACTTTGCGAGGGCCGTCGACGACCTGTCCGTGATCGTCCGCGCCGCGCGCCTGGCCGCTATTCGCCAGCAAGTACGGCACGCCGCCCTGATTGCCCAACTGCTGCATTCGTGATTTTTTCGGAGTTTCGCCATGGCCCGCATCACCATCGAAGATTGTCTTGCCCGCATTCCCAACCGGTTCGAGCTGACGCTCGCCGCCACCAATCGCGCCCGGCAGATCACCGCCGGATCGGCGCCGATGGTCGACGCGGATCGCGACAAGCCCACCGTCATCGCCCTGCGTGAAATGGCAGCCGGCAAGATCGGCATCGAAATGCTTCTGAAAACCCCGCCGATACTGCCGACCACGCCTTAAACGTTGAACTCCCAACGCTCGGCCCTGACCTACCCAGGTATGTCCGAGATCGCGGAGTTCACCAAGCACCTGGGGCACTACCTGCCCGCGCCGGACGTCGCGCTCGTCTCGCGCGCGTTCGAGTTCTCCGAGACCGCGCATCGCGGCCAGTTCCGCAAATCGGGCGAGCCTTACATCACCCACCCGCTCGCGGTGGCGAGCATCCTGTCGCAGTGGCGGATCGACGCGCAGGGACTTGCCGCCGCGTTGCTGCACGACGTGATGGAGGACACGTCCGTCACCAAGCACGAGCTCGAGAAGAGCTTCGGCAAGCCGGTCGCCGACATGGTCGACGGCGTGTCGAAGCTCGACCACATCGAGTTCACGTCACGCGAGGAAGTGCAGGCGGAGAGCTTCCGCAAGATGCTGCTCGCGATGGCGCGCGACGTCCGCGTCATCCTGATCAAGCTCGCCGACCGGCTGCACAACATGCGCACGCTGGATGCGATGGCGCCGGCGCACCGCAAGCGCATTGCGCGCGAAACGCTCGACATCTACGCGCCGATCGCCAATCGCCTGGGGCTCAATTCGCTGTATCTCGAGTTGCAGGACCTGTCGTTCAAGCATCTGCATCCGATGCGCTACCGCATTCTCGCCGGCGCGATCAAGGCGGCGCGCGGCAACCGGCGCGAAGTGATGAACCGGTTGCTAGACGTCATTCGCGAGGGCCTGGCGAAGGAGCACGTGCTGGCCGTCGTCAGCGGCCGCGAGAAGACGATCTACTCCGTGTACAAGAAGATGCGCGAAAAACGCTATTCGTTCGCGCAGGTCTTCGACATCTACGGCGTGCGCATCCTCGTCGCCGACAAGACCAACACGTACGCGGCGCTCGGCGTGCTGCACGAGCTGTACAAGCCGATCCCGGGCAAGTTCAAGGACTACGTCGCGATTCCGAAGGCGAACGGCTACCAATCGCTGCACACGACGCTGTTCGGCCCGTTCGGCACGCCGCTCGAAGTGCAGATCCGCACGCACGAGATGCATCGCGTCGCGGAAGCCGGCGTCGCCGCGCACTGGCTCTACAAGGCGGGCGGCGCGCTGGACCTCGCCGAAGCGCAGCGCGAGACGTCGCGCTGGCTGCAGAGCCTGCTCGAGATCCAGTCCGAGTCCGGCGACTCGAAGGAATTTCTGGAGCACATCAAGGGCGACCTCTTCCCCGACGAGATCTACGTGTTCACGCCGAAGGGCAAGATCATGGCATTGCCGCGCGGGGCGACGGCCGTCGACTTCGCGTACGGCGTGCATACCGACATCGGCCACCACTGCGTGGCGGCGCGCATCAACTACGAGCTGTTGCCGTTGCGCACCGAACTGAAGAACGGCGATCACGTCGAGATCCTGACGTCGCCGACCGCGCGACCCAATCCGTCGTGGCTGTCGTTCGTCGCCACCGGCAAGGCGCGCTCGCGCATCCGCCACTACCTGAAGGGGCTGCAGCAAAAGGAGTCCGCGGCGCTCGGCGAGCGGCTGCTGGGACAGGCGCTCGCCACGCTCAAGGTCGAGCCGGAGGCGATCACGTGGGATCGCTGGGAAGCCCTCGCCAAGGAATACGGTGCGAAGAGCCAGCTCGACATCCTGGCCGACATCGGGCTCGGCAAACGCCTGTCGTTCGTCGTGGCGCAAGCGCTCACCAAAGTCCCGGGCAGGCCCGATGAGCCGCAGGTCGCCAACGCGAAGCTCGGCTCGCTGACCTTGCGCGGCGTCGAAGGCGTCGCGATTCAATACGCGAAATGTTGCCGGCCGATCCCCGGCGACACGATCAGCGGCCAGTTCCGCCGCGGCCAGGGCCTGCTCGTGCACACCCGCGATTGCGTCACGCTGAAAAAGCAGCGGCTGGATGCGGCCGAGCTGGTCGATGTCGAATGGGCGCCCGACGTCCAGGGCGTGTTCGAAACGGGGATGCGCCTGCTCGTCGCCGATCGCCGCGGGCTGCTGGCCGACCTCGCGCTCGCCATCGCCGATGCCGACGCCAACATCGACACGGTATCGATGGAGCGGCCCGACGGCGGCGACGTGCTGGCGATGTTCTTCGGTGTGCAGGTGCGCAATCGCCGGCATCTGGCACAGGTGCTGCGGTCGCTGAGGCGGGTCCCGGACGTCAAGCGGGCGCAACGCACGCGCACCTAACGCCGACCCCAGGGGCGGGGGGGCGAGGGTCGAGGGATGAGGGAGCAGCGGCGTTGATGCTTTTTGGGTAGCTGCACGCAGCAAGGCGGCACGCGTCACGCCGATGCTCCCTCGCCCCTCGCCCCTCGCCCCTCGCCCCTCGCCCCTCGCCCCTCGCCCCGAATCCCCGCAGAAGGAGAAGATGATTCCATGCGGAAATACGTGACGTTGTTGGCGGCGCTGCTGGTCTGCGGGATCGTTCCGGCGGCCAACGCGCAGACATATCCCGATCACTTCATCCGGCTCGTCGTGCCATTTCCGCCGGGCGGGGCCACCGATGTCCTCGGGCGGCTGCTGGCCAAGAAAATGTCCGATATCCTGGGCCAGCCGATCGTCGTCGAAAACCATGGCGGCGCGGGCGGCACGATCGGCACCGATTTCGCCTCGCGGCAGCCCGCCGACGGCTATACCGTCGTGCTGGTAAGCGCACTCGCGCAAGCATCGAGCAAGAAGCTTTATCCGACGATCAAATACGATCCCGTCACAAGCTTTACCCCGATCGGCTCGATGGGCACGCTGTCGTACGTGCTGGTCGTCAATCCGAAAGTTGCCGCGGCCGACCTCGACGCCTTGCTCAAGCTGATGCGCAGCGTCCCGGGCAAGCTCAACTACGCGTCCGCGGGCGTCGGCACCGCGCCGCACCTCGCGATGGAGTTGTTCCTGCGCGCCGCCAACGTGAGCGCCTTGCACGTGCCATACCAGGGCAGCGCGCCCGCGCTCACCGGCGTCGTCGCCGGCGACACGCAGCTCGCGATCGACAACGTCGCCGCGGTTCCGCTGATCAAGGCGGGCAAGCTCCGCGCGCTCGCGCAAACCGGCAAGGCGCGCTCGGCGCATCTTCCCGAGGTGCCGACGTTCACCGAAGCCGGCCTTCCCCAATTCGATGTCACGGCGACATGGGGACTGCTCGCGCCCGCGGGTGTTCCGGCGCCGATCGTCGCCAAGCTCAACGATGCGCTGGTGCGCGCCGTCAACGACCCTTCGTTGCGGGAGGCGCTGCAGGCGCAGGGGATCACGCCGGATCCCGGATCGGCGCAGCAGTTCGGGACGGTGCTCGCGAGCGAGACGGAGCGGTGGTCGCGCTTGATCGACGAGGCGAAAATCCAGCCGTGAGCTCGTTCGGCGAGCTGTCGCCGCTTCTCGCGGCACGTTCGGTAGCGGTCATCGGCGCGTCCGATCGCGAGGGCAACCTCGGTGGCGTCGCCATCGGATTCCTCAAGAAATTTCATTTTCGGGGACCGGTCTGGCCCGTCAATCCCGGTCGCGCGACGGTCGGCGATCTGCGTTGCTTTCCAAGCCTGCGCGAGCTGCCGTCGATACCGGACCTCGCGATCCTGGCGGTACCGGCCGAGTCGATCATCGATGTCGTCAACGATTGCGTCGCCGCCGGCGTCCCGGCGGCCGTAGCGTGGGCCGGCGGGTTCGCCGAGACGGGCGAAGAGGGCCGGGCGCGGCAGCAGCGGCTGGAGGCAATCTGCCGCGAGAGCGGCCTCAAGCTGTGCGGGCCCAATTGCATCGGCATCATCAACACGTCGCTGGGGCTGACCGCATCGTTCAGCTCGATGATGACGGAGCACGACCGGCTCACGCCCGGCGTCGTCTCGATGGTCAGCCAGAGCGGCGGCATCGGCGTCATGGCGCATTCGCGCGCGCAGGCGTTCGGGCTGGGCTTTCGCGTAACGATCAGCTGCGGCAACGAAGCGGCGCTGGGCACTGCCGACTTCATCCGCGCACTTGCGCTGGACGATGGAACGCGCGTCATCGCAGTGTACACCGAGGGCCTGTCGAATCCCGCGGCGTTCGTTGACGCGCTGGCGGAGGCGCGCAAGCGCGAGAAACCGGTGGTGATTCTCAAAGGCGGCGCGACGGCAGCGAGCGGACGCGCCGCCCTCGCACATACGGGACGGTTGGCTGGCGTCGACCGGATGTACGACGCCATCTTTCGCGAGTTCGCCGCGATCCGCGTTTATTCGACCGAGGAGCTGCTCGATGTATGCCTGCAACTCGCATCGCTGCGACCGGGCCAGTTGCCGAAAGGCGATCGCGTGCTGCTGTCGTCGTTCGGCGGCGGGTCGGGGGTCATTTGCACCGACCAGTGCGTCCGCGAGGGCCTCGCCGTACCCCAGCTGGACGACGACACGCGACAGCGTCTTGCGCCGCTGGTGACGCCGCTGTCCTCGTCACTCAACCCGATCGACCTCACGCCGGGGATGATGACCAATCCGGCGCATCGCGCCCACATGCCCGAAGTCATGCGCGTGCTCGCCGAGGCACCCGCACTCGACAACTGGCTGTTTCTCTCGGCAGGGTTCGGAAGCCTCGCGCCCGAATTGGTCGCCATCTACGACCAGGCCCGCCAGAACTCCGCCAAGCCGCTCTGCCTGACGTGGCAGTCGCCGCCGGCGGGGATCACCGAAGACCTCGCGGCCCGCGGCATCTACACGTTCGACGAGCACGCGCGCGCCGTGCGCGCGATGGCGCACATCGTCCGTTACGCGAGCGATCTGCAGCATGCGACTCGCAACATGCCGACGATGACCGAATCCTTCCCATGGAGCGATTTCATTCCGACGGATTCGGCGAGTAACGTCGTCGTTTCCGAGCACGTCGTCGCGCGCATTCTCGAAGCAGCCCGGCTTCCCGTGGCGCAGGGCCGCATTGCCGCCACGACTGACGACGCCGTGCGCGCGGCGAAGGCCGTTGGATTTCCGGTCGCCGTCAAGGCGATCTCGCCGTCCATCACGCATCGCGCGGCGGCAGGGATGGTCGCGCTGAACGTGGCGACTGCCGAGGCCGTCGCGACCACGGACCGCGCGTTTCGCGCGCGCGCAACGGAGCTCGGCGCGCCGCTTTCCGGCATCTGGGTCCAGCACATGTTCGCAGGCGAGCGCGAGCTCCTGGTCACGGCGTTGCGCGACCGGGAGTTCGGCGTGATGGTAGGCTGCGGCATCGGCGGCGGCATGACCGAGGCCATCGACGATGTCGCGTTTGCACGAGCGCCTGTCGATGTGGCCGGCGCCACGGCCCTGCTGCGGCGGCTCGAGACGCTGCGTCGCCTCCCTGATTTTCTATCGGATCGCCAGCTCGCGCTAAGCGCCGATTTTGTCGCGCGGTTCTCGGCGCTGGCCGCGACCGCGCCGTGGCCGCGGTTCACGTTCGAAGTCAATCCGCTCAAGCTCGGCAACGATGCAGTGGCTGCCGTGGATGGCCTGCTGCTGATCGAATGACAGGAGAATCTTCATGCCCCGCTACGAATCGCCGTACGATCCGGCGTCGATGCCGAAGAATCTGGAGCACGTCCTCTACGAGAAGAAAGGTCATGTCGCGTACGTCACGATCAACCGGCCCGAAGTGCGCAACGCGCTCCACTCGTATGCGTATGTCGAGCTTCGCAATTGCTGGCGCGACATCGGGCTCGATCCTGATATCTATGTCGGCATCGTGACGGGCGCCGGACAGGCGTTTTGCGCAGGCAGGGACGTGAAGTTCCTCGCGCAGCACCAGGCCGAAGGCAAGCGCACGCCGCACGAGGATCCCAACAGCCCGATCTTCCATTGGGGCGGCGGCGGACAACCCTCCGACGTCAATCTCGAGAAGCCGCTCATTGCCGCCATCAACGGCTTCGCCGTTGGCGTGGGCCTGTCGCTGGCCCTGCAATGCCAGTTGCGCGTGATGGCGGACGACGCGTGGATCGGCGACACGCACACGAAGATCGGCCGCCTCGGGTCGGCGCACAACCTGTACGAAGCGCTGCCGCGCACGACCGCCGCGTACCTGACGCTGTGTAACGGACGATTGACGGCGCAAGAGTGCCTGCAGCAGGCGATCGTGAACAAGGTCGTGCCTAGCGACCAGCTGATGCCCGCGGCCGAAGTCCTGGCGCAAATGATCTGCGAGAGCTCGCCGTTGGCAGTGCAGGCCGCCGTGCGGCTCTATCGGCTGACCGCCGCATTCCCGGCCGCGCTCACCGCGTACGCACGGCAACTGGACCAGGAGACGGCGGAAAGCGAAGATGGCGCCGAAGGCGCGCGGGCGTTCAAGGAGAAGCGCAAGCCGGTGTGGAAGTTGCGCTGATTGCTGGCGCGCCGGCGATGGTCACTCGAAGCGGACATCCGCCGCGCGGATGACGCCGCTCCACATCACCACCTCGGCGGCGAGCACGCGCTGGAAATCGTCCGGCGATCCGCCCGCGGGCTCGTAGCCCTGGACGACGAACATCGAACGCGTTTCCTGCTCCTCGAGAATCGCGTTGAAGTGGCGGTTCAGCAGGTCGACGATGGGCCGCGGCGTTTTCGCCCGTGCGGCCACGCCCGAGAAGCTGCCGATGTCCACACCCGCCACGCCCGCTTCCGCCATGCCGGCGACGTTCGGCAACGACGGCGTGCGCCGGGCGGAAACCACGGCGAGCGGTCGCAGGCGACCCGTATCGAAATGGGGTTTGACTGCGGCGATCGCGTCGAGGCCGATCTGGATATCGCCGGCGATCACCGCCGTTGCCGTTTGCGCCGTCCCCTTGAACGGGACGTGGACGACGTCCATTCCAGTATGCAGCTTGAGGAACTCGAACGCCAGATGAGGCGTCGAGCCGGTGCCCACCGAGCCATAGTTGAGTTGGCCGGGCCGCGCCTTCGCGTACGCGACGAGCTCCGCAAAGCTCTTCACCGGCAGCGCCGGGTTCACGTAGAGCACGAACGTGAAATGCGTCATCTGGATCACGGGCGCGACATCGGTGCGAATGTCGAACGGAGCATTCGGTTTGGCCGATGAGATTGTGTTGCTCCCCGACAGGCAGACGAGCGTGTAGCCGTCCGGCTTCGAAGCCATCGCCTGCTTCACGGCGAGCTCGCCCGAAGCGCCGGGACGGTTCTCCACGATCACCGGTTGGCCGATGCGCGCCGACAGCCGCTGCGCCCAGTGGCGGCAACTGATATCCAGCCCGCCCCCCGCGGAGAACCCGACCAGCAGGCGGATCGGATGCGTCGGGAATTCGTCGGCCGCGGCGCCCCCGGACGCAATCGTCATTGCCATCGCGCACGCGGCCGCCCATCGGCTGAGCCGCGATGCGCGCGCCATCGCAGCGGAATGCGTCGTCGAAATCGTGTCCGCGGTGGCGATCATGACGATCCTCACGTCCAGTGTGCATCCGAGCCGGGGCAAATAGTGCGGCAATGCGCGCACGCAAACAAATCTGCCGTGCTCACCACGCAGTCTCACGATCTGCCGTCGCGCCGATCTTGTGGATGGTCAGGTCCGCGCCTGCGAATTCCTCCTCGGCCGCAAGACGCAGCCCCACGCTCGCCTTCAGCACGCCGTAGATCAACGCGCTGCCGGCTACGGCAATCGCGATGCCGAGCCCGGTGCCGAGCAGCTGCGATGCAAACGCCACGCCACCCAGCCCTCCCAAAGCCTTGGCACCGAAAATGCCGGCCGCGAGACCGCCCCAGGCGCCGCAGATGCCATGCAGCGGCCAGACACCCAGCACGTCGTCGATCTTCCAGCGATTCTGCGTTTGCGTGAACATGAACACGAACAGCGCGCCCGCGACGAGACCGGTGACAAGCGCGCCAAGCGGATGCATGACGTCGGATCCCGCGCAGATGGCGACCAGACCGGCGAGTGGCCCGTTGTGCACGAAGCCGGGGTCGTTCCGGCCGGCAAAGAACGCGGCGAGCGTGCCGCCAGCCATCGCGAGCACCGAATTCATCGCGACCAAGCCGGAAATCTTGTCGATCGTCTGTGCCGACATCACATTGAATCCGAACCAGCCCACCGAAAGCACCCACGCGCCGAGCGCAAGAAACGGGATCGATGAGGGCGGATGCGCGGCGATCCCGCCTTCCTTCGAGTACCGGCCCCGGCGCGCGCCCAGCATCAGCACCGCGATGAGACCGACCCAGCCGCCGAACGCATGGACCACGACACTGCCGGCGAAATCGTGGAACTCCTCGCCGAAGGCGCCTTTGAGCCAGCTTTGAAACCCGAAGTGCTGGTTCCACGCGATTCCTTCGAAAAACGGGTAGAGAAAGCCGACCAGCAGGAACGTTGCGGCGACTTGCGGATTGAATTTCGCCCGTTCCGCGATGCCTCCGGATACGATCGCCGGAATCGCGGCAGCAAACGTGAGCAGGAAGAAGAAGCGGACAAGCTCGTAGCCGTTCCTCGGTACCAGCGACTCGGCGCTGGTGAAGAATGTCACCCCATACGCGACCGCGTAGCCGATGAAGAAATACGCGATCGTGGACACCGCGAAATCGACCAGGATCTTGACCAGCGCATTGACCTGATTCTTCTTGCGAACCGTTCCCAGCTCGAGAAAGGCAAAACCCGCGTGCATGGCGAGCACCATGATCGCGCCCAGCAAGATGAACAGCGTGTCGCTGGCAGCCTTCAGTGAGTCCACTGGCGTTCCTCCTCGATGGCGTTGTTTTTTGGCAACATGGCCGGTTCGGTGCGACCGGTTCCGTTTCGAGCAACAGCAAAAAGGCCGCTCGACGGCGGCCTTGGGGCGAAAGCGAAATGCGAAGGCGGCGTTCAAGCCGTCTGCGGAGATAGCACCTTCTGCAGCTCGCCGGTTTCATACATCTCGCGCACGATGTCGCAGCCGCCGACGAATTCGCCGTTCACGTAGAGCTGGGGGATCGTCGGCCAGTTCGCGTATTCCTTGATGCCTTGCCGGATTTCGTCGTCGGCCAGGACGTTGACCGAAAAATAATCGGTGACGCCGCAGCGCTTGAGAATCTCGGCGACCGTCGCGGAAAACCCGCATTGCGGAAACTGCGGCGTGCCCTTCATGTAGAGGACGACCGGGTGCTTCGTCACCTGGTCGTGAATCGTGTCGTGGGTGGTGCTCATGGCAAGAAACCCTCCGGCCTAGTTGCAAACCGCTATTCTACCCCGCTCCGGATCGGAGCCCGGCGGCGCCGGCAAGTTGGTCGGCACTTATTCCTTGACCGCGCCGGTAAGCCCCGACACGTAGTACTCGACGAAGAACGAGTAGAGCAGCGCCACGGGCAGCGAGCCCAGCAGCGCGCCCGCCATCAGCGAGCCCCAGTGATAGACGTCGCCTTCCACCAGCTCGGTGATGACGCCGACGGGAACCGTCTTCACCTCCGACGAGGAAATGAACGTCAATGCGTAAATGAATTCGTTCCACGACAGCGTGAACGCGAAAATGCCGGCGGAGATGAGCCCGGGCACCGCCAGCGGCAACACGATCTTGACCAGGATCTGCCAGCGCGACGCGCCGTCGATCAATGCGCATTCCTCGAGCTCCACCGGGATCGACTTGAAATAGCCCATCAGCAGCCACGTGCAGAACGGGATCAGGAACGTCGGGTAAGTGAGGATCAGCGCAAGCCGCGTGTCGAACAACTGCAGCTTGTAGACGATCGCGGCCAGCGGAATGAACAGGATCGACGGCGGCACGAGGTACGCGAGGAAAATGCTCATGCCGACGTAGCGCGAGCCGCGGAACCGCAGCCGCTCGATTGCATAGGCCGCGAGTACGCTGCAGAACAGCGACAGGAATGTCGCGACGAATGCCACCAGCATCGTGTTCCACAGCCAATCCGGGTACGCCGTATCGAACAGCAGCTTCTTGATATGGGCCAGCGTGGGATTCTTGACCCAGAACGGATTGCCCTCGCGCGACAGCAGCTCCTCGTTCGGCTTGAAGGTCGTGATCGCCATCCAGTAGAACGGGAACAGCAGCACGAACAGGAATGCGCAGAGCGGGGCGTAGACGGTGACGACCCGCCGTGGCAGCGAGACCAGGTAGTGCATCCCCTGCGTGTCGGTGGCGGCCGTCGCGGCGCCGGCGGTGCCTTGAGCGGTATCGCTCATTTATCGGACCCGCCTTGCTGCCACGCGCGGCGTTGCAGGCCGAAGTAGCTGAACAGGATCGCCGCGAGCAGGAACGGCACCATCGCCGTCGCGATCGCCGCGCCCTCGCCCAGGCTGCCGCCGGAGATCGCGCGCTGGAATGAAAGCGTGGCCATCAGGTGCGTCGAATTGAGCGGCCCACCGCGCGTCAGCACGTAGATCAACTGAAAATCGGTGAAGGTGAACAGCACCGAAAAGGTCATGACGACCGCGATGATCGGCGTCAATAGCGGCAGCGTGATGCGTCGGAACTGCTGCCAGTCGGACGCACCGTCGAGACTCGCCGCCTCATACAGCGACGGCGAGATCGTCTGCAGGCCCGCAAGGAGCGTGATCGCCACGAACGGCACGCCGCGCCAGATGTTGGCCGCGATGGTCGCGAACCGCGCGTGCCACGGCTGGCCGAGGAAGTCGATGTATTCGCTGATGATGCCCATCTTCATCAGCACCCAGCTGATGATCGAAAACTGCGAATCGTAGATCCACCAGAATGCGATCGCCGAGAGCGCCGTGGGCACGATGAACGGCAGCAGCACGATGGCGCGAATGAATGCTTTGAACGGCAGATGCTTGTTCAGCAGCACGGCGAGCCACAAGCCCAGCACGAACTTGATCACGCTCGCGACGAGCGTGTAGAAGAGCGTGTTGAACAGCGCGAGCCGCGTGACCGCGTCCCCCCACAGGAATTCGAAGTTCTCGAGGCCGATCCAGTGGCCCTCGCGGCCGATCTTGGTATCGGTGAAGCCGAGCCAGGTCCCGAGCCCGAGGGGATACGTGAGAAAAAGCAGCAGCAGGACCGCCGCGGGCAGCAGGAATGCGAGCCCGAGCACGTGCCGGTTGTCGAATGCGCGGGAGACGGCGGTGGATTGCGTTGCCATAAGGACCACCAATACGTGGATTCAGCCCGGCGCCGTCCCCGCGCCGGCGGGGACCCAGTGGCGTTTGCCGACAGACACTGGATCGCCGCCTATGCGGGACGACGCGATGAGCTTTCTCCGGATTGCGAGCGATCAGAGCTTGTAATAGCGCTCCGCCCTCTTCTGCGCCCGCTCAGCCGCTTCCTTCGGCGTCTTCGAGCCCGACGCCGCTTCGGCCACCATGTTCGGGATGATGAAGTCCGCCTGCGCCGCCGCCGACGCATACCCCAAGCTCCCCGCGTAGCCGTTGGGCGTCATGTTCTTCATGCAGTCGCGGTAAGGCGTCTTCTTCGGGTCCGCCGTCCAGAACGGGCTCGACTCGTACGCCGCGAGCGGGTGACACACATACCCGATTGACGCTTCCTGCCACGGCACGTATTGCTCCTTCTCCATCATGAAGCGAAGATATTCCTTGGCGGCGTTCGGGTACTTCGTGTACTTGAAGATCATCATCGGAAAGACGAGGTTCAACTCCCTCGACTTGCCGTCGACCCCGAGCGGGAACGGATAGTGCTGGATGTCGTTGGCCATTTCCAGCAGCTTCGGGTCTTGCGACGTCTTCGCCGCGTAGTAAATCGAGATGCCGTTATTCGTAAGCGAGATCTGGTTGTCGAGGAACGCCTTGTTGTTGTTCGGATCGAGCCAGGACAGCGTCCCGGGGATGAACGTCTCGTAGAGTTGCTTCGAGTACTCGAGCGCGGCGATCGTTTCCGGGCTGTTGATGACGACGTTGTTCTTCGCATCGACGAGCTTGCCGCCGTGGCCCCACACGAGCCAGAACGTCCAGTTCGAGTCGCCGGTGGCGTTGCCGAGCGCGAAGCCCGGCGGCGTGCCCTTGGCCTTCAGCGCCTGGCACAGCTTGAGAAAGCCGGGAAGGTCGCGCGGGAACGCGTCGAAGCCCGCGGCCTTGATCTGGCTTTGGCGCCCGACCAGCGTAGCACCGGCGGCGCCCATCATGA
>Ga0068859_100000097_pt1 | contig 80673 bp, 86 predicted proteins | sample KBSSwiS22_FD_66585 | JGI IMG/M metagenome (GOLD analysis project Ga0068859, IMG submission 66585) | Switchgrass rhizosphere microbial communities from Kellogg Biological Station, Michigan, USA - KBS Switchgrass S2-2 | ecosystem: Host-associated > Plants > Roots > Rhizosphere > Soil ...
GCCGGGTCCGCCACGTTCCACAACCGCACCGTGTCGTCCTCTGCCCCAGAGGCGAGGATGCGCCCGTTTGGGGAGAACACCACCGAGAACACCGCGCCCGCGTGGCCGGTCAGCGGGCCGCCCAGCGGTGTCGGGTGGGCCGGGTCCGCCACGTTCCACAACCGCACCGTGTTGTCCTTTGCACCGGTGGCGAGGGTGCGCCCGTCGGGAGAGAACACCACCGAGTAAACGTCGTCGGTGTGGGCGGCCAGCGGGTCGCCCAGCGGTGTCGGCTGGGACCAGTCGACGGTGGCCGATGTCGGGTTGGAACTCGAGGTAGGGACGACGGCCGGCAGGCCGGTGCTGGAACTCGCCGTGGCGGTGACGGAGGGCGTGTCAGAGCTGGAGGTGGCGAGCAGAACAGCGGCGGCGACGGCGCCAGCAAGGACTGTGGCACCGGCGGCGACCATCAGACGACGACGCGGATGGCGGAGGATGGGCACGGTCGTGCCGCTGGTGGTGTCGGCCGGCGGCGGTATCAGGTGCGGCCGCGGTGCCCACGGGGATAGTTCGGTGGCGCGGCGGACATCGTCGGACAGGTGCAGGGGCAGATCGGCGCGGTCGGTCCAACCCGGGCCGTAGAGGCGGGTAGCAGCGGTCGCCAGCTCGATGCCGAACGCGTGCGCATCGGCCTGCCGATCGGTGGGCTTCTTCGCCAGAGCGCGCAGCACCACGTCGGCGACCGGACCGGGTACGCCTTCCAGAGGGGGCGGGCTGTTGCTCAGATGCTGGCGCCAGAGCGCTTCCTGCGGCTGGTTCGGGTCAAACGGCGGGGCGCCGGTCAGCAGCTGGTACAGCACGATCCCAAGGGCGTAAAGGTCCGTGGCCGGGCCGATCCGACCGCCTTCGATCTGCTCGGGAGCCATGTACATCGGGGTGCCGGCTAACCGGCTGGCGGTAGCGGCCGATCCTTCGAACATCTTCGAGATCCCGAAGTCGGCGACCTTCGGCGTCCTGTCGCCGGCGAACAGGATGTTGTCGGCCTTGATATCACGGTGCAGCACGCCTCGGGTGTGGGAATGGTCCAGCGCCGCGGCCACGGCCAGCCCGACCGCGCAACTCTGCTCAGGATTCATGGCCTTGCGCCGGCGAGTCAGGGTGCCCCCGGACAGCAGCTCCATCACCACCATGCACAGACCGTCGGCCTCAAGGTAGTCGTAGACGCGGACCACATGTGGATGGTCCAGAACGGCCAGCAGCCGAGCCTCGGCGGCGAAGTCCACCGTCAGGCCCTCCGGTCCGTCGGCCACCATCACCTTGATCGCCACCGGACGACCCAGCGGTCGGTGGTCGGCGGCCAGCACCAGCCCGAAAGTCCCCCGGCCCAGCTGGGCGCCCAGCACGTAGCCGGGCAGCGCCGCTGACACCTGTCCTCGATCGACGATCATCGGCCATCAGGGACGTTCAACAATCCGGTTCCCTTATCCCCCGTCACGGAAACGAGCTTACCCAGGTCGAACTCGCGGTGTCCGCGGTCTGGGATAGGAATGCACCCATCGGCGTTGGCCATCCTTTCCGATGGGAGGTGTCGTGACAAGCGTGCTGCCTGGTGAAGGTTCGGGGTGCCGGTGCCACTTCGAGTGCCGAGGTTGAGCTTGGGTGTTCTACGAGCCGACATCGTCATCGCCGGGTAGTTCGACGGATTCGAGGATGCGGTCGAAGCGCAGCTGAGCCAGGGTGCTGGCGGTTTCCACATCGGCGGCGCTTTTGCCGGCGAAGCGGCAAAACACGGTCTCGTCTGCCGGTATCAGCAGGCTCCCGAGAAAGCGCACGCGTTGGCCACTGGCGCACAGTTCCCGAGCGGCGGCGACCGCACGAATCCCGGCATCGGTCAGGGCCGCTGGCGTCGCCTCGGGCCAGTAGCACTCGACCAGGTAGGTCCGGTCCACCGCTCGATCGTGACCGGTGGGAAGGCGGCGCGCGTCGGGTGTTTCCCTACGCGTGCGGCGGGAGACCCCTGGTTGGTCGTTGCGCCAGCCATGCTCCGAGCTCGGCCCGGGACCGGATTCCCAGCTTGCGGTAGGCCCGGGACAGGTTGGCCTCGACCGTCTTGGGGCTGATGACCAGCGCGGCGGCGACCTCGCGGTTGGTGAGCCCGCGGGCAGCCAGTTCCGCGACGCGTCGCTCAGTGGGCGTGAGCTCGTCGACAGGGCCCGGCTGGGAGCCAAGCCGGTCCAGCTCGGCCCGGGCATTGTCGGCCCATCGCAGTGCGCCGACGGCCTCGAAAACGCGGGCCGCTTCCTCCAGCGTCGCCCGGGCCGCCAAGCGTTCGTTGCGGCGGCGTTGGAGCCGTCCCAACAGCAGGAGTGTGCGGCCCCGGTCGTAGGGCAAGAGCAGCTGGTCGTGGGCGGCGAGCGCCCGTTCGAACGCGGACCGTGCGGCGGCGAGGTCGCCGCGGGCGGCCGCCAGCAGGCCGCGGGAGCGGGCTCCGACTGCTTCGGCCCATGGCCTGTCAGGACTGCGTCCGCTGGCTTCGAGCCGCTCCACCCAGGGCTCTGCCTCCTGCAGGCGGCCGAGCGCGATGAGCGCCTCGGCGGCGTCGGGGAGGAAAGAAACACACGACGGTTCACCGAAGCCCATCGCGACCATCGCCGTCGGCAAGGGAGCCAGCCAGCGAGCCGCGGCGGCGTGGTCGCCAACCGACAGCGCGAGCACGCCGAGGCCGCCCTGCGCGAACATAGACCCGACGGCCATGCCGAACTTCGCCAGGATCGCCGCCGCCTCCTCGCCCGCGGCCTGCGCCTGGTCGACTTGTCCCGTCCATGCCGCCACCTGCGCCTGCGTCGCGAGCGCCATCGCCCGGGTGTGCTCGGCCCCAACCATGAGCGCCCGATCGGCCACGTCGGCCGCGAGCCGCCGCGCCGTCTCGACATCGCCGGACCACAGTGCGGCGGTGGTGGCATGGAAGGTCAGGAACCATAGGTCGCTTTCCTCGCCCCGGTCGAGGCACCGCTGGCGAAGGGCCGCCAGCCCGGCCCGGGCCTCGTCGACCCGGCGGGTCCACAGGTTCACCATGGCCGCAGCCCACGACGGCCGACGCAACGTGTGGCTGCGCCGATCCGGGTCCTCCAGTGCCAGCGCCCGCGCCAAGGCAGACTGATCTACACCCTGACCATCCAGGAAACGCAGGAGTATCGAGCCGCCGAGCGCTTCGGCGAGCAGGCCGTCGTCGCCGGCCCGCTCGGACTCCTCCACCGCGATCAGCATGTACGGGAGCGTGTCGCCGACGCGCCCAGCATTGGTGAGCGCGATGGCCAGTTCCATCGCGATCTCGACCCTCAGCCGCGGATCGTCGCCCGCCTCACCGAACGCCCTTTCCAGGGTGGGGACGGCCTGCGCAAGGTCATCGACCTGGTAGAAGATCGTGCCCAACAGCGCGGCCGCCTCGGCACGCCCTGGACCCGGGCCCAGGTCGGAGATCGCCCGCTCCAGCAGGTCCCTGGCTCGCAGCGGGTCGCCCGCGTGGAAGCGGTCCTGGGCGGCCCGCACCCGCCGCGACGGGTCGTCGGCCCCGAGGCCGATTGCCAGCTCCAGGAGGTCGGCTGCCGCCGACGCGGCTCCCCGCCGTCGCGCCTGGTCAGCGGCGGCGTCGAGCGCGGTGATCGCCTCAGCCTCCGGGCCGGTCACGGCCAGCGCCAGATGACGCGCCCGCTCCTCGACATCGTCGACCAGCCCACTCAGCCGCCGGTGCAACGCCCGCCGGACCGTCGGCGACGCTTCGCTGTAGACCCCGTCGGCAAGCAGCGGGTGCGTGAACCGCGCGCAGCCCCCGGACAGCTCCACCACCCCCGCATCCTCGGCGGCACCGAGCACCTCGACGGCGTCCACGCCCCCGCAGGCCCTCCCGACCACCTCAAGGCTGGGCAACGCCAGCGCGCTGACCACCAGCAGCGCCTCCCGCACCCCCGGTCCAAGGGAACCGACATGGTCCCGGACCACCGCTCGGAGGCTGCCCGGGAATCCGGTGAGGCCCGAACCCCGCGCGTCAAGCGACCGGGCGAGTTCCAGCGCGTAAAACGGATTACCGCCCGAAGTGCCGGCTATCCGGAGCAACACCGGACGCGGGAACGACCGATTCATATTCTCCATCAAGACGTGATGCAGGGCGCCCAAACTGAGCGGACCGATATCTACGTGACGCAGCCGCGCCAGGTCGCGAGGACGGATCTCGCTACGCCCATCCGACCGCCCCCCATCACGACCGGCCGTCAGCACAGCGACCGGCCCCGAACACCGCCGAACCGCGAACGCGACCGCCTCACGGCTCGGCTCGTCCAACCATTGGACATCGTCGACCGCCACCAGCACCGGCGTTCTGCTGGCCAGACGCTCAAGCACCGACAGCAGACCAGCCGCCGCTGCCCGGGCACCGGGCGGACGGCTATCCTCGGCGGTTCCTCGCAACAACGCCGCGTCCAAAGCCCGCCGCTGCAGATCCGGTAACCGGGCAAGGTCGTCCTCGGCGACATCGGCAAGCAGATCGGCGAGCCCTGCATAGCTAAGACGTATCTCGGCGGCCGCCGCGCGGCACGCGAGCACGGTGTATCCCCGGCCCACCGCGGCGGCGTGGCCGGCGCCCCACACCGTTGTCTTCCCGATTCCGGCCTCGCCCCACAGCGCCAACATCGCCGGACCGTCCGCCACCCCGTCGAGAAGCCGAGCGATCGCCGCCAGCTCCCCCTCCCGACCTACAATCCCCCGCATCACTCGACCATTCTGCCGCTCTCGGGCTACCGATCCCGCTACAAGACCATCCCAGGACCCCTTCCCTGGGACCAACAGCAAACCCACGGGCGGTGCCGTTGCGTCTGCGGAGGCGGCTGCCCCAGCGGCAGCCGGCTGATCGAGCGATGCCTCGTCGTGTCGGTCCGCCGGCTCCAGCCGAACCCCACCGCCAGCTCACAGCGGCCTTCGCCGGGCTCCCTCTGGCCGTCTGACCAGGACGTCAGCCCGCATCCGCCACTCGCGCGTCGGCCACGCGCAGCTGTGAGCTGGCAAGCCAAACGCCTGCAGGATGCTTCGAGGACGCCGTTCACGGCCGTAAGTTCGGCCTTCCGGCCGCTGACCTGGTCAATCATTTTTCCCGAGTCGACCCGCAGGCGCTGGCGACGGCGAGACCTACTCCTCGTTACCCGCGGCTCTCGCGAAGACTGAGGATTCGGCGAGGATCGTCCTCAACCTCAGCGACGGGGAGGTCACCGTACCCGTGGTCATCACCGTCATCGGGGTCCGGCCACGAACGAGACGGTCGACGGCACCGATATGATCTTTGTGCTCCATGGGACTGTCATTATCAACGGCCGCGCCAGTAATGACCTGCTCTGCGGCGGCGACAGCACCAACACGATCATCGGAGGCGCAGGCAACGACGTCATCGGCGGGGGAACCGCAACGACATTCTCAACGGCGGTGACGCGCCGACATCCTGTGTGGCGACACCGGCGGGCCCACCGACGGGCAGGGGGTCACCGGCCGATGGCGTAGGGAAATCCTGACGCACGCCGGCCCCAGCCGATCATCATCGAAAGCAGATGGGCCAGCGCATTGCCGAGGGTTCGCTCGGGAGCCCATGAGCTAGGGGTCCGTGCGGGAGCCTGTAGAGAAACACCCGACGCGTGACAAGTGCCGTCCGGTGTCCACGACGATGCGGCGCCAACGCTCCTTCGTCACGCGGCCGCGGCCGAGGCGCCGACGCCAGCGCCGGGCGGGCCACTCGGGTCGCCCTCGGGCTCGTCCGGTGTCGGATCCGGGTGCGTCTCCCGCAGCTTCAGATAGACCGCACGGACGGCCAGGACCCGGCTGATCTCCTTGAGGATGGAGTCGAAGTAGCGCTGCCGGTACTCGCTGTCGGTCATCGACAAGATCGAGAAGTACATTGCGCTGAAGCCGGCAAGCAGGGCGGAGACCTCCAGCATCGGCTCTGATATGCCGAACGGGAGGCCGCTCGACGGCGACTCGGTGCCCTCGGAGCCCCCGTTGACCCACTCCGCGCGGATCTCGTCACCGACTGTGATATTGCCGAAGAGTTCGAAGAACAGAAAAACACCCAGGCCGATCACGATGGCCCGGACCAGCTGGCGGGTAAACAGCACCAGCCAGATGTTGCGTCGCTCGGCGTCCCGGAGCGCGGTCGGCTGCGTCGACGGCGCCAGCTCCGCCGCGACTGGCTCCAGGGGTGTGCCGCGGCAGGCCCGCTCCAGCTCCGCGGCGGACATCGAATTTTCCAGACCGTCCAGCTCCTCGCGCAGCCGGGCACGCATGGCGAATGCGATCACCGCCGCGAACAGGACGAGCAGGGCGAACAGGCGCCAGCCAGACAGATCTGTCGTCACCCGCCAGATCTCGGGGGTGAAGAAGAGGAACGCGGTGAGAAAAAGTATGGTCGGCAGGGCGTTGCCCAACAGGCCGAAGCTGTTGTGAAGATCGCGGCCCGCTTGCCGGACCACGTGCGTGACCAGCCCCACCAGCCCGTACCGGGTGAAGATATTCGCCACCCACAACAGAACCGCCGAGAGAACGAGATAGAGAGCCACGATCGTGGCGAGCCCGTAGATCACGCTGGAGAATCCGACGTCGGCCTTGAAATTCTCGGGCTGGGTGACGGCGTACACAAGGGTCAGTAGCGGGCTTATCAGGAAGTACGCGCCCACCAGGACGAACGCCAGCCAAGTCGACACTGGGGGCGGCGTGCGCTTCCAGATTAGGGTCACGAACAGCCACCAGGCTACCGAGGGCAGCGCGGACACCACCAGCGTGACGGGCCAGCTCTCGAAAAACGACAGCCCGGACCCTACGGCGGCAAAGAGCAAGAACGGGAACATTCGCGCCAGCGTGTGGCTGCGGAACCCCTGCTTCGCGATGAACTTGGGCAACGCCTGGCGGAACAGCCACCATTCGGTGCTTCGCAGCATCGCCGCCCGTTCCTCGTCCGCCATGGCTCACCCCGTGAAATGGATAGATATGTCGGCTACCGCGTCGCCCACCCGGGACCCGTGCGGGGTGACAGCCACGTCCGCACGCGTAGTCACGCCGGCCCCAGGCCTGTCGCGGACGCGCCGGGACGAGGGCCGCGGGCCGCGGGCGAGCTCGGATGCCTGGTCCACATCGGACCGGAATCAGGCTGTTTCCCCTGCTCGACCATGACCTGCCGACGGCCGGCCCGCATCGGGTGTTTCCCTACGGGACCGGCGGACGTCCCCCGGTCCGTCGCTGCGCCAACCATGCCCGAGAGTCGCGTCCGAGGTTGATCACCTCCACGATCGACTAGCAGCTCACGCCGCGGCCGAAGGCTGGCAGCTGGCCGACGTCTTCGCGGATCGCACCGCTCCGTCGGCCCGCCTCGCCTGTTCGCTCGCCGCGGCCGTCGTCGCGCCCTGGGCCTCGCGTCGCCGAGCAGAAACGAGACAACCTCACCGACAGGTTCCACCTGCCCGCCAATTTCCGCTGCAGGTGGCTGGCCGTCGTGTCCTCATCGTCGACGACACTTGGACGACGGGTTCCAAAGCCGAAGCGGGCCGTGACGCCGTCGCTCCGTTGCCGCCGCCCCAGCTCCCCTCGCGCTAGCTAAGACCGGCAGCCCTGCCGGGGACGGCAGTACTCATGCTTCCACCGCCCTGGCGATCAACGCACGGAGCCATTCCAGTCACCCGCGCGGCCCGCCGCTCGTTCATCGTCAACCGTTGCCTACGTAGATCAGCTTCCCGCTCCGACAAGGCCCGCAGAGCTGATTCATCGGGGCCGACGGCGCCCGCCGTACGAAGACGTTTCATGATCATGAAAGTGAGACTGTCGAGCACGCCGACCCGACAGCGAGAGCTACAGATCTTGAATGGTCGAGGTCTGGGTCTGAGTCTGGTTGATCACAGCCGGCGTGCCTGCGTGCCCTGCGGTGTCGCTGGGTCTACGCCGGGGGCATGAGGTATTCGGATGGTGGTGGTCTGTCCCCGGCCGCGCGTGTCCGTCGGCAGGAGGTGCGGCTGCGGGCGGCGGGCCTGTTCGCCGAGGGTGTCGGCCCGGTCGAGGTGGCCGCTCGGCTGTGGGTGAGCACCAAGTCGGCCTACCAGTGGCGGCGTCGTTGGAAGGCCGGTGGCCAGGCGGCGCTGGTCTCGAAGGGCCCGTCCGGTGCGGCCTGCCGGCTGTCGGATCGCCAGCTCGACCGGCTGCGTACCGAGTTGGCCCGGGGCCCTGCCGCGCACGGCTGGCCGGATCAGCGCTGGACGCTGGCCCGGGTCTCCACACTGATCGGCAGGCTGTTCCACGTCCGCTACACCCTGCGCGGGACGTCGTACCTGCTGCACCGCATGGGATACAGCCCGCAGGTCCCCGCCCGCCGTGCGGTCGAGCGCGACGAGGAGCAGGTCGCGGCGTGGCGGGCCGAGACCTGGGCGAAGGTACGAGGCTAGCGGCGGCGACCGGCGCGTGGATCGTCTTCGAGGACGAGGCCGGCCAGAACCTGCGCCCACCCAGGGCAAGAACCTGGGCACCCAGGGGGCAGACCCCGGTGGTGCGGGTTACGGGGAAAGGCTCGGGCCGGGTGTCGATGGCCGCCGCGGTCTGCTACCGACCCGGGCAGCGACCCCGCCTGTTCTACCGGCTGATCGCCCACCGCGGCCGCCGTGGTGAGCGCCGCAGCTTCGCCGAAGACGACTACGCCACCCTGATCACCGCCGCGCACCACCAGCTCCACGCCCCGCTGATCGTGTGCTGGGACAACCTCAACACCCACCACAGCGCGGCCATGCGGGAGTTCCTCGACGCCCACGCCGACTGGCTGACCGTCGTCGCGCTACCCGCCTACGCCCCCGAGCTCAACCCGACCGAAGGAGTCTGGGCCCACGTCAAACGCCAACTGTCCAACCACACCGCCTGGACCGTCGACCAGCTCGCCACCAGGGCCAAGACCCTGCTCAAACAGATCCAGTACCGCCCCGACCTGATCGACGGCTTCCTCGGCCAGACCAACCTCACCCTTGATCAGGAGCCGCCGTAACCAGACCCCAACCTTTCAACCTCTGTAGCACTGGACGCGACGACCACGCGCGAGCGTGATCCATGTCTCAACAAAGAGGGAGGTTTCACGATCGAACGGAGCCACACAATGCCGCCACCAGGCGCGAATAAAGTGGGCCTAAAATAGTCCTCGGAAGATCGAACTTCCGGAGGATCATGTAAACGCCCTGGTCAGGGCTCCCGCGATAGGACTCGAACCTATAACCTGCCGGGATGGTGAAGGCGGGTTCGCGACGGTCTTCACTGGTAGGCAAAGTCCTTTGGTAGCAGTGGTTTTCGGCGTTCGAGAATGGGCGTTGACGGTCGTTGCCGGGCGATGATCTTCGGTGTTTTCTGTGACTACCCTGTGACCATGACAGTCACTGGCAGGCCCGAGAACGCACCGGGGACCTACGGCAAGATCAGGGTCTATCCGGTTGGCGGGGCCTACCGTGCGCGCACCCTTTACCGCGAGTACGACGGGACCACCTCCCAGGTTCAGCGGAACGGCCCGACCGCGGCCGCCGCCGAGCGCAAACTCAAGGCGGCCCTGCGAGACCGGGTCAGGGAGGCCGGCGGCGGAGGCGAGATCACGCCGGAGACTCGCGTCAAGGAACTCGCCGAGCACTGGTGGGCCGAGTTCCACGTCCTGGACAAGTCGCCGGGCACGCTGCAGCTCTACCGGGATCGGCTCGACAAGCAGATCATCCCGGGGCTGGGGATGCTACGGGTGCGGGAGCTGACCACTGCCGCCGTCAACCGGTTCATCAAGGCCGTCGGCGCCAAGCACGGCGCAGCGATCGCGAAAGTGTGCCGAACGGTTCTGAGCAACATGTGCGGCCACGCCTGCCGGCTCGACGCGATGAAGGCCAACCCGTGTCGTGAGGTGGCGCCTGTCCGGCCGAAGGTCAAGAACCCGCCCCGGGCGCTGTCCATGGCTGAGGTCGGGCAGGTTCGGGCGAGTTTCACCTACGACGATGCCGCGATGCGGCAGGGCCTGCCGGACATCGTCGACGGGATGCTGTGCACCGCGCTGCGGATCGCCGAAGTCCTGGCGATCCAGTGGCCCGACCTCGACCTGGACGCCGGGACGCTGCGGACCGGCAGCGTGGTCGTACGGACGAAGGGCAAAGGGCTCAGCATCAAGACGACCACCACCTCGAAGGTCCATGAACGGCTGCTGGTGCTTCCGGGGTGGGGCGTGGACCTGTTCCGCCGGCGTCGCGACGACCGCATCGAATCGCGATGCGGCTGGGACGCGGTCTTCCTCTCAACGGTCGGCACGCTCAAGGACCCGGACAACGCCCACACTCAGCTACGGGAAGCCTTCGACCGCATGTGCTACGACTGGCTCGTCCCCCACCACTTCCGCAAAACCGCAGCCACCGTCCTCGACCAGGCAGGCCTAACACCCCGAGAGATCGCCGACCAGCTCGGACACTCCCGCGCCTCGATCACCCTCGACACCTACATGGGCCGCAAGATCGTCAACCCAAGAGCCGGCAAGGCCCTCGAAGATCTTGGCCCGGCCGCGTGAATCGACCAAGACACGCATTCAGAAAGTAGCCAGCGTCGGTCACCAGGTCACGCGACGCGCCCGCTGCAGCCTCGTCTCTGCCGCCAGCTCGCTCAACGACCCGACGTAGGTGTTCTTCCGCGTCGCGAGGTCGCCGACGAGAAGACCTCCGCGTCGGCCCGCTGGCCCAGGCGTTGGAGCGCCCGGGGCCGAGGCGTTAGATTTCTGCGATCAAGGTGCGGAGGTGCGGCCTAAGGTGACAAGCTAGGACCTTATGGTGGGGAGCGACGACCGACGAGACTTCTTCATTTCTCATGCGGGGCCGGACTCTGAGTGGGCGGAGTGGATCGCGTGGGAACTCGAGGACGCTGGCTACACGGTCGAGTTGGACGTGTGGGAGTGGTCCGCAGGGGTCGATTTCGTGGCCGCCATTGAACGCGCAGTTGATCGAGCCGACCGTGTGATCGCGGTTTGGAGTCCGGTCTATTTCGACCGAACTTGGACCCGCGTCGAGAGCCGGGTGTCGTTCTTCCGCGATCGGAATATCGCCGGGCGGCTAGTGCCGGTGGTCGTTGAGGCATGCGATGGCCAAATTCCAATCCTTTATCGGACAATCTTGAAAATAGATCTCACCGGACTTTCCGAACGAGAAGCCCGCGACGAGTTGTTGGAAAAAGTCAAGCGACCCAATAAACCCGAACGGCCGGTCATGTTCCCGGCCGCACGTCTCGGACGGCCAGATCGGCCAGCACAAGAATCCGTTTTCCCAGGGCGACTGCCACCCGTTTGGGGACCGGTACCGGCCCGTAATTTATTGTTCACCGGGCGCGCCAGCCTCCTCAAGCAGGTTCACGGCCAGTTTGCAGGAAGGGTCGGGCAGGCGACGGTCACCGCACTGGCCGGGATCGGGGGTACTGGAAAGACCCAACTCGCCGTCGAATACGCCTGGCGGCATGCCCACGACTACGAGATCGTCTGGTGGGTGGACGGCGAGACCGCATCCGGGTTGACTGCCGGACTGGCAGACTTGGCGGTCCATATTGGGCAAAAACAGGGCGACATACCGACCCGAGCCCGCGCGGCGTTGACCGAACTGGGCCGGCGCCACCGCTGGCTTCTCGTTTACGACAACGTGACTGACCTGGCATATTTTGCCAGACTATTGCCTCCGGCGACGGGGCATCTGATCGTCACATGTCGAGATTCGCGGATTCGAAGAGTCGGAGTGGAGGTGGTAGAGGTGGAGGAATTCACCCGTGCTGAAGCCGTCACGCTGCTTCGCCGGCACGTGCCCGATCTTCCTGAGGCGGACGGCGCTCGGCTGGCAGAGGCGTTGGCCGATCTTCCCTTGGCGATTGACCAGGCCGGCGCTTATCTCGCCGATACCGGAATCACGGTCGAGACCTATCTCGATTTACTCAGCAACCAGCCGCAGGTCGCGCTCTCCGAGGAGACACTGCATCACCCTAGTCTGGCCACCACAGTTACGACCGCCTACGCACGGTTGTCCAACCAGGACCCACCCGCCGCCGCGCTTCTCGACCAGCTTGCTTTCCTCGCGTCCACACCCATCCCGCTCACCGCGATTAGCTCTGGCGGCATAGGACTCCCACCTGCTTTGGCAGTCGCTGACCCAGTGTCGGCCCACCGTATAGTCGCGGCGATTGGTCGACTCGCCCTCGCCCGAAGAAGCGGCACGAGCCTGCACGTGCACCGGCTCGTTCAAGCCCTCCTGCGTGCCCGGCTATCTCCGCACGCGCGGACTGTAGCTCTCGAACATACGCAGGAATTGCTCGCCGCCGCTTACCCCGGAGATCCCGACGAGCCAAGCACCTGGCTCGCGTACCTCGAACTGACCCCGCACATCCAAGCCATCTGGGGCCAGATCGACCACGCTGGCAGCAAAACATTCCGGCGCCTCATTATCGCCTCCGCTCGCTACCTAGAAAATGTGGGACAAGCCAATTCGGCGAACCAACTGTCTCGTGAGGCCCGCGAACGTTGGTCTCATTACCTCGGTGACGATCACCCGGATAGGCTCGCCGCCGCCCAACGACAAGCCGCTACCCTCCCCTCGGGCCATCCGGAGGCTCGGGGCATGGAAGAAGACATTTTCGCTCGCCGAAGGCGCACCCTAGGCGATGACCATCTCGACACCCTGGCTACGGCAAACAACCTCGCCCTCGCCCTCTCAGGCCTCGGCGAACATCAAGCCGCCCGAGAATTGCATGAAGACACCCTCGCACGCCAACGACGACTACTAGGCGACGATCACCCCCACACGCTGCGCTCAGCTAATAACCTCGCCGACCGACTGGCAGACCTCGGCGAACATCAAGCCGCCCGAGAGTTGCATGAAGACACCCTCGCACGCCGGACGCGTACCCTTGGTGACGACCACCCCGATACGCTCAGAACTAAGTCCAGCCTCGCTCGGGACCTCACCGATATCGGCGAGTTGGAACGCGCACGAAATTTAGGCGAAGCGACCTTTTCCCAGCTTAGACGAACGCTTGGAGACGACCATCAGGACACACTGGGTTCGGCCACAAATCTCGCCATAATCCTGGACATGCTAGGCGAACATCGAAAAGCAAGACAAATAGCTTCGGACGTCCTGACTCGACGCCGCCGGGTGCTGGGTGACAACCAACTAGATACTCAAAGAAGCGAAGATTTCCTGGCTCAGATTGACCAGCGACACCCAGAACATAGGGACCGCTGAACGGTATCACCCGAGATCGTCCTAGACGGCACCCGCGATTATTTGCCGATTCACCATGTCGCAGCAATCACGGCGCTGGTTCGCCGTCCGTCGTCTCGTCGGCGCCCGCGCCCGCGGCAGGCAGATGACGCCAGCGTGGCGGGCAGCTTCCGCCGGCGTCGTGATCCGTGCTGCAATTCGCCTCCGGGGTGGTAGTCGGAGCGCTCCGGGGAGCGGCGGTCTGTGATCTTGCGGCCAGGTGTCATCCTCGGGCCGGGCGAGTATGTCGGGCGCCTGCCGTGGTGGCTGAGGCGGGCCGCCAGCGGCGGCACCATCCTGGGTCCGGGCGATCCGGGACGTCGTATCCAGCGGTCGACGTCCGCGACGTTGCGTCGTTCGCCCTCGACCGGGCCGCCGCAGCCGAGGGAGGCAGCTACAACGTCACCGCGCCGGGCGACGAGACCTTCGGCGACCTCCTGGATGCCTGTGTCGAGGTGACCGGCCGACGGGGCACCGTCGAGTGGGTCGCGGACGAGGTTCTGGTGGACGCTGGGATACGGCAGTGGACGGAGCTGCCGCTGTGGCGGACTAGCGCCAGCGTATGGGCTGTCGACTCGTCGGCGGCGCGAGCCGTGGGCCTGTCGACACGGTCCATCCGCGACACCGTGCACGACACCTGGCGATGGATGCAGGCGGGTGGCCGCCCGGTGGACAACCCCCGAGGGCACAAGCACGGAATCTCCGCCGAGAGCGAGACATCAGTGCTGCACGCCGCGCGGCTAGCGGCGGCACGCACCGAGGTCAGCTCTCCGCCATCAGTGCGATAGGCCAAATGAGATCGGCCCGCGCGGGAACCACGGCGGCCCAGTCCTCAATGCCGTCCAGCGCACGCCATCTATGTATCGGGCGGGTGGTCACCCGGACGGTCGTGACAGATCCCAGACGGCCTCGAACGCGTCCCCGCAGGTCTGCACGATCCGTGGGTCGTCGGTGATCTCGAAGGAGGTATTCGTGCCGTTGCCTGCGTAGTGAAGAAAGAGCACGAGTGCGTCGTCGAAGACGTAGAAGTCGCCGCTGCCCGGGAGCGCGACACCGGTCAGGCGCGGCCGGCTGACGTAGCGGATGTCCTCGCCGGCGTCGCGGAAAAGCTGAACATGGCTCTGCGTCCAGCGCTGGTAGTCACTGATCGGTTCGGAGACGATCCGGGCACGCCGGCAGGTCCGGCCAGCGGCGCGGTGCCCGCGCAGCATCTCCAGCCACCAGCCCAGCCAGGCGAAGTCGTCCGGCTCACCGCGACGCCACCGTGCCATCCGCGGAAGCTCGATCTCGGTGCCGTAGGCGTCGCGCGTCTCCAGGTGCACGAACGACGTCGTGATGCCCTTGCAGAGCTGGTTAAGCTCGTCGTAGCTGGCCGGTCGCATCAGGCGCGCTGCGCGGAGAACGGGATCATCCTGTCGTGGATCTCCACGCGTGTCTCCCCTCCGGGATACTCATGCCGGCGAGCGCGTCTGGATCCGTGACGGCCACCTCTGCACAACCCAGCACCTGCGGTCCGTGCGGTACAGCGTCGCGGAGCCGTTGGGCTCCGGCTCAGAGACCTTCGCCGCCAAGGTGAGTCTCGTCCCTGCCCCGATGGGCCATGTTGCGGCGCTGGCCGTCGAGAGCCTTGCGGAGAGCGTAGCCTGCGTCGATCTGCAACTTTCTGCAACGTCGGCGATGGAGGCGTGCCGCGCGCGACGCAGCGCCACGTGGCCCCCTCCGGCTACCGCCACAATGCGACGAAGTGGAACCCTGCCGGAGGCCGCGGCGGTCTGGCCGAAGATTGCATAGCTGGGCAGCATCGACTTCGCGGTCGCGCCGAGCAACATCGCCCTGAGCAACACTGGAGGGACGGCCACGGCGCAGGTTCTGCCAATGCAGTCCTGGGAGATTGTGGCTTCGCCACAATCTCCACATGTGCCTGACGGTAAGGCGGTGTTTCGGGTCACGGAAATGACTCGCCTCAATGATCTTGCTTATGCCGCATGATGCCGCCGAATGCAAGCCGTGGAGTGACTGCCGGCGGGGGTGGTGTCGAAGAGAAGTTGGGCAACAAGGTGATCAATAAGACCATGGTCGAATGCGAAAAGGCTGGCGGCGTGGGCAGATTCGAAAGCCACGTAGACGGTGGGGTCGGGCCGTCCGGGGCTGGGGAGGTGGACGACGGCGAACAGCTGGTTGGCCGTGCCGGTTTCAATGTGCGTGGCAACGGGGCTGTCTGTGAGGTGGCGGAGGTTCCACCAGTCGACCAGGCTGCTGGGTAGGCGCAGCAGCGAGTCCAGGCTGTCGGATCGTGAGGGCGGAATGGTGGCCTCGGGCTGGCGAGCGTCGGCTGCGGGCGTCTGGTCACCGAGCAGCGCGCGGAGTAGGTAGTCGTCGGGTCGGCCGAGGGCGCGGGAGAGGGCGGCGAGGGTGGTGTCGCGGGCGCGTCGCCCGGTGCCTCGCTGCAGGACACGGATCGTGCTTACGGAGACACCTGAGCGGACGGAGAGGCGCTGCTGGGTGATCCTGCAATCGGCCATTTGGCGGTTAAGCGCTTCGGCGACCGCGGCCCAGTTCTGGTCGGTGGCGCCGCCGACGGGGGCGGCCGGTGCCGCCGCGCCTCCGCCGGTCTTGGACGCTGTCATGGTCATGCCGCAACCGCCACAGGCCAAGGGTCGGCAAGACGGAGGTCGGCGAGCCAGGCGGGGAGCTTCTCGGTGTTCAGGAGTTCCCAGATGACGCGCAGTTGGACCCCGACAGGTGTCACGACGGACACCAGGTGTGGCAGCGTGATCTCGCCGATGTGCCATGAACAGTGCGGTCGTTCCCCGGAGACGATCACTGGCATTGGGCCGGTCGACAGTGTCTCGCGCTGCTCAGCGAGGAGGAGGCCGACTGCGAGTGCGAGCCTGCTGCGGGCGGGCGAGGTCAGCCGCGGGCAGATCACCAGCGCCCGCGTCCCGGCGGTCCTGGCCAGGGCACGGGCGGTCGTCTCAGGCAGAAACGGATGTGAGGGCACGAACGCCAGGCCGCTGCCGTCCGGTTCCGGGCCGAGGGCGCAGCTGTGCAGAACCCCGGGGCGGGAAGGGATCGGGTGGGTGGTCAGGTCGACGGCGACCAGCCCGCCAGGCCCGCCGTCAATGTCGATCATCGTGTGCATGGTGGCGACCTCCCGCGTGGGCGCTGGGCCAGCTCGCGGCGGCCCGGTCCAGATCCGCCGCCACGATCACCGCGGGCGCTCGACCGTCGCCAGCGACTCCTCGGCGACGTCTCCTGCCCGGCGAGGTCGTCCCGCCGCGCGGACGCGGGCGTGATGTCCGGCGCCGTTTCGAGGTCGTGGTGAGTGTCGTTCTAGGGACGTTTCAGGGACTCTTGGGGACATCTCGCCGCGCTGTGTCGTGGTGCCGTGACAGATCGCCTCACTGTCCGGATCATGTGGGATGTCCGGTCCCGTTGCTCCCGGAGGGAGGCATGCCCCCGACCCCGCGTACCCTGCTCGCCCAGACACTCCAGGAACGGCACTGGACCGTGGACGAGTTCGTCCGCCAGTTCAACCGCGCCGGCCGCCGCTCCGGACCGGACAACCGCGACCACGCGATCAGCCGCCGGCAGGCGACCCGCTGGGTCTCCGGCCGGCTCCCCTCCCTACCGCACCCAGCGTCTCAGCGCGTCCTGGAGACCATGTTCGGCACCGACGCCGCAGCCCTGCTCGCCTCACCCGACGCGCCGCTACCGATCACGACACCCGATGACGATGGACAGGCACCGTTGGCTACCCCTGAGGAGATGAGTCCGTCGCGCCGCCGAGACCTGCTTTCCCTGGGCGTTGCCGTGCCCGCCAGTTTGCTCATTGCGGGCGACCCTGTCGACCGGGCCGCCCGCATCTCACGCGCGATCGCCGCATCGACACCCGACCCGCTGACACTCGCGCAACTCCAGCAAGGCATCCAGCAGCTGACGACGCTCTTTTCGGTCACCCCACACGCCGACCTGGTCCTCCCGATCGAACGGGCCTGGGACGACGCTGAAACGCTCCTGGATAGCCGCGTCGCGGGACCCACCCGCCTCGATCTCGAACTGGTCGCAGGGCAGTTCGCTTTCTACCGCGGAATGCTCGCGTTCGATATGGACGACAAGCAGACCGCGCTAATATTTCTCGTCCTTGCGGGCCAGCATGCCGAGGCCGCAGGCGACTCGTGCTGACCGGCTCGGTCGCCGCGATTCGCTCCTCCTTGGCCTTCTTTTCCGGGGAGTTCACCACCGCGGCGAACATCGCGCGCCGGGCGCAGCCTGGCGCCCATCCCTACGCCATTCCCGGGCTGGCCTTCTGCCTCGCCCGGGCGCTCGCCCTCACCGGCGACACCGACGGTGCTCTGGACGCGCTGCGAACCATGCACGACAACCTCTGGTCCGGTCCGTCTCTACCCGGCCTTGGAGCAGTTGACGAGGAGGCTTACGAGGGGAACAGCGCCGTGACGCTCAGCTATCTCGGCCGAGGCGACGTCGCCGAGCACCACGCCCGCAACTCCCTCGACCTGCTCGCCCAGAGCGGCCGTCACGTTCAGCTCACCGGAACCCACCTCGCTCTGGCCCGCGCCTTCCTGCGCCGCCCGAACCCCGATCCAGAACAGGCCGCCGTCGCCGACGCGCTCGACGCCGCCGCCGGCAACAACCACGGGCGCACGGAAACCCGCGCCGCCGCGATCTACCACCGACTCACGGCGAACTCCGACTGGGCCCGCCTCGACGCGGTCCGAGACCTGGCCGCCAAGCTGCCCGCTCGCCGTGCACTCCCCTCGGCCTCCGAGGTCTGACGGCGAATCGTTCGATGTCCACGCCCAGCCACGATCTACGCTCCTCCCTCCAAGGGGCGTGACGTCAAAGGTGAGCCGAACGGTCACGGCCGCCGCCGATAAAGACTCCGATCACCAGCGGTCTGAGCCTGCGATGCACGGAAGTCCAACGCGCGGTGGCTGGGATGATGATGGTGTGGTGGAGACCTTCGGGCAGGCGCTGCGTCGGCTGCGGGGATCGATGTCGATCCGGGAGCTCGCGGGTCAGGCGCATTGCGACAAGACCCACGTGTCGGATCTCGAACGCGGCCGGCGCGCACCGAGCGCTCGGACGGCCGCCGCGCTGGACCGGGCTCTCGGTGCCGGTGGCCAACTCGTGGCACTTGTCCCCGCGCCAGCCACTCGGCGGGCTGTTCTGGCCGCCGCGGCCAGTGGCGCGACCACCACGGACGCCCGACGCACCGGCCATGAGCCTGTCGCCCGCAACGCACTCCACAGGGTCCGGCGCCCCGCCCCAGGTGAGGACCCTCTTGCCGATCTCCGTACCGCGGTCGCCGCCCCACCGGCCTGGCCCGGCGACCACGAACCGACATCAGACCTGCTCGCCGCGCTGGCGGGCACGGCGCACCGCTGCCACGACCGTTACCAGGCTGCTGACTACACCGGGGCGGCGGAACTCGCCGCCCTGGCTGTTCGCCAGGTCGAGGCGCTCGCTGCCGACCTGCCCGTCGGTCTCGACCGGCGTGCGCTGTACCGAACGCAGGCGGTCCTCTATCTAGCCGCTGCGAAACTCGCGACCCGGACCGGCGACCACGACCTCGCCTGGATTGCCGCGGACCGCGGCCAGCATGCCGCCCTCGCTGCGGACGCTCCGGCTCTGGTCGCCACCATCCGACGTCAGGTTGCCTGCGTCTTCTACGACACCGGCCGGCTCACCGACGCCGATCAGGTCATAGAGGCGGCACTCGACACCTTGCTCCACGTCGGAATACGGGACGATCCCGACGGGATCTCCGCGCGCGGAGCCCTGCACCTTCTCAGCGCGATGACCTCCACCCGACGCGGTGAGCAGGCACAGGCCCGGCGCCAGTTCGCGGCCGCGACCGACCAGGCGGATGCGCTTGGCCGTGAGGACAACCGGCTCTGGACGGCCTTCGGCCCGACCAACGTCGCCATCCACGCCCTCGGCGCCGCCGTCACCCTCGACGAGCCGACCCGGGCGGTCCAGGTCGCCGAACGTATTGACACCCGCCTGCTGCCAGCACCGTTGATCGGCAGACGCGTCCGCGTCCAGATCGACCTGGCCCGGGCGCACACCAGCCTTGGCGAGGACGCCACCGCGACCGTGCACATCCTCGACGTCGCGCACCGCGCCCCACAGATGCTTCGGTACGACACCACGGCGAGGACGGCGTTCACGACGTTGCTCGGCCGGGCACGGGGTTCGACGGTCTCCGTACTGCGCGCCGCCGCCGAACAGGCCGGCATCGCCGCCTGATGGCAAGCCGAGCACAAGCACCCGTCCTGCATCTGGTCGTCTGCGCGGCGCCGCCCGCCCGGCGGATCGAGGAACTCGTCCGCCTTGCCCAGTCCGATGGCTGGTCAGTATGCATCATTCCGACCCCGACCGCGGCCGAGTGGCTGGACGTCGCGGCACTCGCCGAGTCGACCGGTCACCCCGTCCGCATGCGAGCACGGCGCCCTGACGAGCCGAAACTGCCATCGGCCGACGCCGTCGCGGTGGTGCCAGCCACCTTCAACACGATCAACAAATGTGCCGCGGGCATCAATGACAACGCCGCGCTCGGAGCGGTCAACGAGGCCGTCGGCCTTCACATCCCGGTGGTGGTCGCCCCGTATGTGAAGGCGACGCTCGCCGCGCATCCCGCGTTCGCGCGAGCCCTCGGGGAGCTCGCGGCCTTCGGTTTCAAGATCTTGCCCGACAACGTGATCCAGCCGTCCGAGGGCACGGAAACGTTCGTGTGGCGTCCTGTGCTCGACGCTTTGGCCCGCGACAGCTGAGACGGCCGTGGGGCCGGGTCACTGACTCCGCGTATCCCGGTCGAGGTCGCCTGTCTGCGTCCGCGCTGTCCGCACTGACCGCACTGTCCGCAACCGGGACTGCGGACACGCTGCGGACAGTCCTGGTCTTCCGGTCGGCCTGCCCGGCCGAGATGATCTGACCGATGGTGATGGGTCGCTTTCTACCGGCGACCACCGTCAGGAGGCACGGGACCGTCTGACTCCCAACCTCCATCGAGGAGGGGCGTGTGAACGAACTTCGCGATCAGAAACACGGACCCGGAGCTATCGACGCGGACACGAAAGCCAGGGAGCTGCGGGCTCGGCTTGTCGACGATCTCGTCGCGGCAGGCTCGATCACGACGAAAGAGGTCAAAGCGGCGTTCCGTACGGTGCCGCGGCACCTGTTCGCTCCCGAGGCGTCGTTGGAGGAGGCCTACGCCGACGACATCGTTCGAACCAAGCGTGACGCGAACGGCATGACGGTCAGCTCTGTGTCCGCGCCGTGGCTGCAGGCCGCGATGCTCGAACAGGCTGACATCAGCCCCGGCATGCGGGTACTCGAAGTGGGCTCCGGCGGCTTCAATGCCGCGTTGATCGCGGAGCTCGTCGGCCCGACGGGCGAGGTCACGACCATCGACATCGACCCTGACGTGACCGACCGCGCCAGCCGCTGCCTCGCCCCCGAGCACGAGGCCGGGCCGCCGCCCGGCGCGGACCGGAACGACCGCCGCCGCGACCCGTGGCTCCACCACCGGGACTTGGCGCATCGCATCGTCGACGACTGGGTCGCGAAACTACCCGACGTCGAGCGAGCCCAGTTCGCCAGCGCTAGCCAGTCGGTCCCGCGGAGTCGCGCCGTCGCCGGCGTACACGCGCTCCTCGACGCGGGCCAGGAGCCCGGGCGCCTGGCTGCGGCCCTCACCCGTGACGCCCATGACGACATTCACGCTGGCGCGGCCGTACTCGCCCAGCGCGTCGCCGGCCTCTGCGAGCACGCCGACGTCGACCTGGCCCTCTACGAGTTGCCAGATCCGGCAACCGCCCAGCAGGAATGGAACGACCTCGTCCGGCACCTGGACCGCGCCGAGATCGCCTACCTGGCCACTCGATCAACAGCCACCTTGGCAGCCGAACGACGCTCTCTCAGCAATCTCCAGTCCCGGTCAGAAGGCGCCACGCGAACGCCGACGTCCGTGCGCGCGCAGGTATCAGCCGCAGCCGACGGACTGCCACCGGCCACTGCGGCCCGGGCAGCGCGGCTGGCCCGGGTCGAGGCCGCTCTCGACCGGCAAACAGCTGAAGCCGTCCTGCGCGCCGCGAACGAACCCGCCAGCTACCTGACCGCGATGCTTGGTCCCCGCCCCACCGCCGACTCACAAGCCGCGAGTTGGGAGTCGGCCGCCGGCCAGGTCGAGCGCTACCGGCACCACCACCTCGGCCTGCCATTCGGCAAGCCAGCTACGCCCGGCGCCTCGGAGCCAATCAGACAGGCGCTCGCCGATCGCCCCACCGAGCCACGGGCCGCCGACGCCTACGACCGGGCTTGCACCCTCAACACAACGCCCAACGCCCAACTGCCGCTGTAACCGACGGGGAAATGCTGGATTGTCAGTTTTTCGGCTATTTCTTAACGGTTGAGTGTGCGACGGAGCCAAAAGGTGACCGTCCGGCATCGGCGCTGCAGACTCCGGGCGGGACAGGTGAGACGCTGCCGCTGTTCCTGCGAGCGGTGAGCGCAGCGAATTTCAGGCTCTGGCTAGGTCTGATATTGGAGCTGGTAAATGCCGCCGACGCCTACGGCGGCGACTCGGTTGCTGTGGGGGTGCCAGGCGCAGCCATGGAGTGGCTGGGCGACGCGGATGGCCGCCACGCATTGGGACGTGGCGACGTTCCAGACCCTGAGGGTGTGGTCGGCTGACGCAGAGAGGAGGAGATCTCCGGTGGGAGAGAAAGCGCAGGATCGCACCGCGCCGTGGTGGCCGCTGAGTTCGGTGACCTGGGCACCGGTGGCGGTCGAGAAGATCCGCAATGTGTGATCGCTGCTGGCCGTGGCAAGAAGGGGGCTCGTCGGGTGGAAGGCGAGCGCGTTGACTCCGCGCCGGTGTTCGAGGATCTCCTGCGATACCGTGAATCCACTGGTCTCGAATAGGCGCAGTCTTCCCACGCCCGTCGCGACCACTAGAATTCGGCCATCAGGCGTGAAGCCACAGGCGCGAACTTCCGCTTCCTCCTGTGCGTTGAAGATAATTCTTCCTGTTGACAGATCGCAGACCTGGATCGTTCCGTCGAGGCTGCCGCTAACAACCAGGCGTCCGTCGACAGAGAATGCAACTGTCGAGGTACGGTCCGAATGATGAATCGGGAGCGTGACGCGTTTTCCGCCCACAGTTCTCCACAGGTGGGCGATACCGTCGCCGGCGGCCGCCACAACGTGAGTGCCGTCGGGAGAGTATGCGCAGTGGAAGAGGAAGTGTGGGCTATCGCTTTCGAGCCGACTGATCTCGCGGCTCGTACCGGTGTCGAGGAGGTGCACGGTTCCGTCGTCGCTGGTCGCAGCGAGCGTGCGCCCATCCGTCGAGAAGGTGCAGGAGCGGTACCACCGTTGTGTGTCTCGACGACCGTGCTGGTTGACGCGGTCCAGGTGCCAGAGACGGACCATCGAATCCGCGGACGCGGTGGCGATCATGGTCCCGGAGCGGGAGAACGCGCAACTGTAGACGGCTCCGGCGTGGCCGCTGATGATGGCGGTGAGCTGTCCGGTGGCAGTATCCCAAAGGCGAACCGTTTGGTCTGCGCCAGCGGTGGCCAGTCGCGTCTCGTCTGGCGAGAAGGCGCAGAATCGGACGCGGTCGACATGCCCGAGGAGTGGAATCGCCACGCTCTCACCGACGCGGCTTGAGTCGATCAGCTTTGGGTGGAGACGGATCAAAGAGCCATGAGTCGTAGCGACAGTTCCCGTCAGAGAAATCGCGCCGCCCTGATTTTCGTGTGCCTCGTCCCGACGTTCAAAAATGGCGGTACTGGCACCGGTCGCGATGTCCCAGCGCTTGATCGTCGTGGTGTCGACGGTGACGACGCTCTCGGATTCTTGGAAGAAGCCGGCAGTGACGATGGGTCTGTCGGTCGGGAGGACGGGACCAGGGCTGAGATCGGGTAGATGCCAGAGGCGGGCGGTCCGGTCTCCACCGGTCGTGACTATCAGGTTCTGGTCTGGCGCGATCGCGCAGCTGGTGATCGCTCCGCTGTGGCCGCATAGTTCACCGCGAAGTGTGGATGTGGTGGTGTTCCACACCTGGCCGCCGCGACTTCCGACGGCGAGCAGGCTCGTCCCGTCGGGGAGGAAGAGTAACCCCCATACCGACATGATCTTTCCTGGTAGACGGGTACGTTCGGCTCCGCTGGCCACGTCCCACAGCCGGATCGCACCATCCCGGCTAGCCGATGCGAGGGTTGTCCCGTCAGGGGAGAAGGTCACCGCAAGGACCTTGGAGGCATGACCAGCCAGCGTCCGGTGCAGGGCGGGGTCGGGGTAGTCCCGGAAGGGATCTACCGGGTCGAGCCTCGGCGTGGGCAAGACCGCCTGATAGGCAGCGAGTTCGTCGCGTAGCTCAGGGATGTTGATTCGGCTGGCGAGTGTCACGCCCAACGCGCTGGCCGGCTCGATCGGTCCGAACACGTGTGAGGACTGGGACAGCACCCGGTGCAGCGTCCGGGCTGTTTTCGTATCGGCCAGGGTGAGATCGGACTCGGCCTCGACGGAGGAGCCGAATCGGCGGGATTTGCCCTCGATCCAACGGGGGTCGCACACGGTGGCAGCCAGTTCGGCGCCGCGGCCCGCCCCGGCCAGATGGTAGGGCAGGTGCCGCCAGAGGTAGGCCGCTTCATCAGGCAGCGTCCACCATTCACCTGACGCCGAGCCGCTGTCCGGGAGGAGACCGGCGGCGGCGTCGACGAGGCGGCTGTGGGTGGCGGCGAGGCTGGGCTGGTCCTGGCCCGCGCGGAGATAGGCACGGATGACGTCATGGACCTGAATACGGGCGCCTAGGCCATCGACGCGGAGACGGGACACGAGACCGACATCCAGCAACTCGTCGCACAGCGTCTCGGCGTCACGACCAGGCCATATCAGGTCCAGTATCGCGACCGGAATGTCGACGTCCTCGGGGAAGATGGCGAGGTCACGGTACCGGCGCCGGTCAGCATGATCGAGGACCTCAAGACTCGCGCCCATGGTCGCGGCCACGCCGCGGGACCTTTCCGCGGCTCGAGTCGGATCAAATGCCGTTGGACCGGCCGCGTCCAAACGATGCGACACCCAGCGGGCTGCGTCTTTCGGTGTTAGACCCTGGTCGATCTTCTTGCGAAGGACGCCGTTGATGTTATTCAAAAGGAGTGGCCAGCAACTCGTGGCCTCCGCGAGGCCGGCCGCGTCCGCCGCATCCAGCCCCGGTAGTCCGTCTCCCACCAGGCTGGTCGCCTGATCGAGCGTCATCGCGTCAACATCGATCCGGAGGTAGCCAGCGGGAAGCAGGTCGTTGATCCGCGTCGTGATGAGCCGCGTGCACCGGTCACCGCCAGACCGGAACGGGAGTAGCTGGCTGTCCGACCACACGTCATCGACGACCAGAAGCGTCGGTTCGTGACGGTCAAGCTCGCTGGCCAGCGCGTATCCCGCGTCAATGGGGTCCGAGCATCCGGGGTGCTCCCGAGACAGCATCCAGGTCAGGTTGTTGACCCGGGCAGCGAGATCACGCTCGCGCACATGTTCACCGAGAGTGACCCACAGTAGGCCACCGGTGAAGCGGTCGCGCACCTCGCGCTGGTGCCCGAGCCAGGTCGCCAGCTGGGTCTTACCGAACCCCCCAGCCCCCCGTACCGCGGTCGACAGAGCTACGCCGCCGCCGGAACTCGTGATCTGCTCGAGGAGACGATCACCCAGCTCTGGTCGTACGATCATGCGATCGAGCGGCGGCACCATCCACGGCCGTCGGGAGTCATTGGTCGACGGCCCAGCTGCGGGCACCGTGGCTCGGCTCGCATCAGATACCGGCGTGGCTGGAGAACCGGCCTGCCGGAAGACGGCATTGGCCGGAAACTGGCGACACGCCTCGGCCAGTATCCGAAGCCGACCGCCGGGGAGCTTACCTCCCGCCAACTGGGCGCTGACCTCTCCCCAGAACACCCGTGGAGTCGCACTCCACACCGGCTGCTCGCCGCGCGATATCCCCGCAGCGGCGAGTAGCTGCCGCGCGACGGTCTCCTCGAAAAAGCGGTCGGCGAGTTCGGCGATTTCGAGATCGGCCAGTGGATCAGCCACTGCACGCCTCCACCACGCCACACGTTCGCCAGGCACCGGCACCCGGAACGGCCAGGTAGCAGCGGCGCGGCATACCCCCGGACGCCATGAGGGACAGCGTGACAGAACCAGCGCAGAGTGCACAAACAGGGCTGCTGCCGGGCCGCGGCAAGCAGGACCCACGTCGACATACGAACGAGCACCTCCGGACTCGGCGGTCGACTTCAACGGGGCCCGTCGCGATGTTGGCGGCGGTGGGCCTCGGGATGAGCGACGTCCAGGCGATGTCGTCGACGATGCCTGACTGCGTGTCCCTGGCGATGTCATGAGCACGCATCGTGCGTTGTACGCGTTCTTGCGCGTTGCCGAGCGAGGTTGTCGGACGCGGTCGCTGTACGTCGACCACCGCCGATGCCGGGACGGTGTCAACACATCGGACAGTGCTCGCCGGTGGCGCGATTAGGCAGAGAGGGCCGACGATGGTGAACGCCAACGCAGGAAACGAGCGGCTGTGGACGGTCGCCGACCTCGCGCGCTATCTCGGGGTTCCGGTCGGCACGGTCTACAAGTGGCGGTCGACGGGAGAAGGGCCGACCGGCTTCCGCATCGGCCGGTACGTCCGCTACAAGGAACAGGACGTCGCTGCGTGGCTCGCGACCCGCCGCGACGAGACGTAGACCTGCTCCCCCGCGCTTGGGGCCGAGCGGCGAGGCATCGGCAGCCGCACCGGTTGGGCCGACGACGCGAAATCTCGGAATGTGATCTTCGTATCGGGAACCGAACCACGGTTTTGGCCGGATCAGGTCTGATCGACCCCAATCAGCCGAGGAGCGCCACGACCGCAAGGGCGAAATCAAACGTCCACTAGGTGTGACACACCGACGGACTTTTCTGTGACTAAAGTGCGACTGTGATCACGAAAGCCTCTCGATCAAGGCTGTGACCAGGCGTTTTGCTCCCGCGATAGGACTCGAACCTATAACCTGCCGGCTTACATGATCAAATCCGTTCACAAAAGAATCCTTCCGTCATGGGGGTTCTATAGGAACTTTAACATCACCTAGAACTTGGGTTTTCTATTTTCTGTGCGTATAATGTGCGTATGGCGGGACGACCCCCAACACCAGTAGGAACATACGGTAAAATCCGGACATACAAATCCGGCTCAAGATATCGAGCCATGACGCTATTTCGCGACTACGACGGCTGTTCTGTCCCAGTCCAGCGCTTTGCGGAAACGGCGGCAGCGGCGGAGCGGCGGCTCAAGGAAGCCCTGCGCGATCGGATTGTTAAGGCTGGCGGTGACGATGAGATTACCGCCGAATCTCGGGTCAAGGAGTTGGCGGAGCACTGGTGGGCGGGGTTTTCCACCCAGGATAAGTCGCCAGGGACATTCCGCCTCTACCGTGACCGGCTCGACAACCAGATCATCCCCAGCCTAGGAAATCTGCGGGTCCGGGAGCTGACCACGGGTGCAGTCGATCGCCACGTAAGAGCGGTACGTGAGCGGAACGGCGCGGCGGTTGCCAAGGCCGTTAGGACTGTCATTAGCAACATGTGCGCCCACGCCTGCCGCTTTGACATCATGACCAGTAACCCTTGCCGCGAAGTTGCCCCGGTCAAGCCCAAGACTAAGAACCCGCCTCGTGCTCTGACGCTTGCCGAAGTAGGTCGGATGCGGGTCTGGTTCACCTACGACGATGTCGCAATGCGCCAGGAGCTACCGGACATCTTTGACGCGATGCTCGCCACCGGGCTGCGGATTGCTGAGGTGCTGGCTATCGAATGGTCGGATATCGACTTCAAGGCGGGCACCTTGAAAACCGGCAAGGTCGTGGTACGGGAGAAGGGGAAGGGGCTGACCGTTAAGACAGACCCAACGTCGAAGATCAACCAGCGAACCCTCGCTCTGCCACAGTGGGGGATTGATCTCTTCAAGCGCCGCCACGAAAACCGTAAGCTAACCAAGTGCGTTTGGCAGCCCGTCTTTCTGTCCGCTACCGGCACTCTCCGTGATCCTAACAACGTTGACCGGCAGTTCCGGGAGTTCCGTGAACGAGCGGGCTTTGACTGGTTCGTTCCGCACCACCTACGCAAGACCGCGGCCACCATTATGGATAAGGCTGGATTGTCGGCCCGGGAAATATCTGACCAGCTCGGTCACAGCAAGACATCCATGACTCAGGACACGTACATGGGTAGGGGCGAGGTGAACCCAAGAGCAGCCAAGGCTCTGGAAGGTTTGGCGCCGGACCTAAAGTTTCAGTAAAATCCCGCATTGTTATTCATTCGTGTTGCCTCATTTCTCCCATCTTGGGCGATAAGCAGCCACGGGATGCTATCCCGGGCCGGAACAGCGAGCTGAATCAGCCTTCTTGCTGGGGCGGCATCGCATTGTCTTGCGCCGTCTGTCTTGTTCGGCGGAACGGGGCCAGCCAGGGCAACCGCCGCCGCACAGATCGTTGCCCCGTCTCGACGCGAGGCGGACCAGCACTCGCCTCTCCTAGTTCGTTCCTCGCAACTTCCTCGGCGACCGCAAGCAGTTCAGTCAGGAACGGCCTCATCGCGCCTGACTCGCTCAATTGGACTCGGAGACTGACGTCTTCAATCAACTCCATCAGTTTCGGGACATGGCGAGCGCGAGCATCAAGCGAAGTCTCTCGGGCAAATAGCTGACGCCAGCGATCAGCTTCAGCCGCAGGTTCGTCGATCTGTTCTCCCTCAACCCACACATACTGGTAGCGGTTGAGCATAAGCGAGGCGAGCTGCTTATCGTCTTCGTGGAAACTAGCCGAAAGGGCATCGATAAGCCGGTTGGCAAAGTCCCTGTCATCACCAACACCGGCCAGGACATCCTGCTGGAAGCCTTGCTCAAACAGTAGTAATCCCTCGTGGACATCACCGAACTCGGAGCCAATTCCTCGTAGCAGCGCTCGCATGCGAGACAGCGAACGGTGCATAATGACCATCTCGGATATCGCGCTTCGGCCAGACCTAAAACGACGTTCGGTCGCGCCCGGGAAGTCGATGCCGATTTCAGGTCGATGTTCTTCATTGCCACTCATAACTACGGTGTCATTTTAGCACAAATCGCCGGCAATGCAATAAGTCTGCCAGTACAATTCGGCCAGTCGGCTAACATATTGCCGGAGCACAGCGAGACTGCCATGGGACAGTCAACCGAATTCGCGTCGATCCTCCCATCGACATATGCGATGGTACGCCGACATTGGGCTGCCTGGCGCCGAATCGCCGCCACTAGGGATGCCGAAGTGCGCCTACACTTCCGTCGCTCGCCGCATCTTTAACGTACCAACCGCTGGCACTGCCGGTCGGCAGCGGCCAGCCTGTCGGCGGCCACGAGATCCTGTCCAGGGACTGGCCATAACCAGGGACGCACTACGGCGGGCGCTGGGGATAGGGACGGGGCGGGCGGGCGAGGTGTTGCGGGCGTTGCGGCAGGGGCACGGAGCCCAAAGCCGGGACGGCCAGTGAACAGACAATTCGTACACAAATTCCCAAACCGGCAAAGTGGTGTTGTAAATTCTACTGTTCCATTATTCCCGCCATTGTTGCATAATGGGAACGAGTAAGGGAGGAATACGACCACATGGGCGACGCCGAAAACAAACAGGAGAGGCTGGAGCCGGCGGGCAAGCTCGGCGCCTGCATACGGCAGGCCCGGGAGAGGAAAGGCCTCTCGATCCGGGCCCTGGCGGCACAGGTCGGCTTGCATCCGTCGTACGTATTCCGGTTGGAGGGTGAGCAGCGGCGGCAACCGTCGCCGGAGAAATTGCAGCGGATCGCGGACGCCCTCGGCATTGACCACGGCGACCTGTACGCCTTGGCTGGCTACCGGGCGCCGCAGGGGCTGCCAGACCTGATGCCGTACCTGCGGGCCCGCTACCGGATGACCGATGAGACAGCCGAAGAGCTGGCCACCTATTTCGACAAACTGAAACGTGAACGCCGGATCGTGGAGCGAACCACGCCGATGACCCGGAAGGCAGACGACCTTGGGTTCGGATCGCCGGAGAGCGTCAAGTGGGAAAATCTTTGAAGGAGGCATATGGAAGATTCACGAAAAGATATTCTTGAACAGGTACGCAGCCTGATGCCGGCGCGGACGCTGGATCTGCTGGCGCGGCCCCTCAGCCGGGTGGAGGCCAGGACGGTCGCTGAACGGCAGGCATACGCACTGCTGCGGAGGCTTGGTATCACCAGACCCAGCGTGGATATTGAGCTCGTGGCCGAACTGCCAGAGTTTGAGGTCGTGGTTGTGCCCGGCCTGGTCAGCAGCGGCGACTCGCGGTGGAACCCACGGAAGCGCCGGTGGCTGGTACGGATCAATGCCGACGACAGCCTGTGGCGCTGCCGCTCCAGCCTGGCACACGAGATGAAGCACATTCTGGACGACCCGTTCCGCGAGGCGCTATATCCCGGTTGGCGCCGGGACGATGCGGGCGGCCCGGCCGAGGCCGAGGAGCTCTGTGACTACTTCGCCGGCTGCGTGCTGGTGCCCCGGCCGTGGCTTGAGCAAGCCTGGCGGGCTGGGACACGGGCTCGCACCGCCCTGGCCAGCCTCTTTGATGTATCCGAGGCCCTGATTGGGGTTCGACTCCGACAGGTTGGTTTGGAATCGATCCGGCCCGCGTCACGGGACTGGCGGGACGACGCGCACACCGCGTACCGCCGCAGCCGCAGGGTCATCCGGCAAGCCGGCGCCAACTTGCGGCAGGTTGCCGCGTCGCCGGCTGGCGCATTGTGCACGGGAGGCGCGCGATGACCGCGGCGCAGCGCCAGGCAGGCGTGGCTGCCGGAAGCGGTACGGCTCGGGCTGATGCCGCCCGCGAGACAAGCGACGTGACGACCGGAGCGCCGGTGGTGCTGACGGTCACCGAAGCCGCGCAGGTGTTGAAGATCAGCAAGTGGAGCATCTACCAGCTCATCCGGGCTCGGCGGTTGGCCACGGTGACGATCGGGCGGCGGCGGTTGGTGCCGGTGGTGGCGTTGAAGGAGCTGCTTTTGCGGCTCGCAGAGGAGGGTGCGTGATGGCGGGGCGGCGGGCTGTCGGCGAGGGCACGATCTACCGCCGGAAGGATGGACGGTACGAGGCCGCAGCCTATCTGCCAACCACGGCTGGTTTCCGCAAGCGCATCCGAGTGTACGGAAAGACCCGCGAAGTAGCCTTCGCTCGGCTCGTCGAACTGAAGAGTCAGGCGCAGAAAGGCATTGCCGTGCCCGAGCGAACCTGGCGGCTCGGCCCCTACCTGGATTACTGGCTGGAGACGATCGTCCGGCCGTACCGGAGGCCCAAAACCTATGAACTATACGAATCGGTGGTGCGGCTCAGCCTCAAGCCCCGGCTCGGCTCGCAGCCACTCACCAAGATCACAGTGCCGATGGTACAGACTTTCCTGAACGAGCAACAGACCCGCGGGTCATCGGTGCGCAAGTCGCAGGTGATCCGCACAGTACTCAGTTCAGCGCTAAGCCGTGCGGTACGTGAGGAACTCATTACCCGCAATGTCGCGCGCCTGGTTGAGGTGCCGACGTGGGAGCGGGGCGAAATACGTCCCTGGTCGATCGAGGAGGCACACCGGTTTCTCTATGAAGCCCGGGATAACCCGCTGCACGCAGCCTTCACGCTGTTGGTGCTGTACGGCCTGCGGCGCGGCGAGCTCCTGGGACTGCGGTGGGAGGACGTCGATTTCGAAACCGGCGTGATACGGATCCGCCAGCAGATACAGCGGGTGGGCGGCGTCCTCGAGCCGGGTCCGGTGAAAACTTCGGCCGGCAAGCGTGATCTGCCGTTGCTCGGGCTGACCGAGGCGGCACTTCGAGCGCAACATCGACGGCAGGTGGAGGCACGGCAGGCGGCGGGCAATGAGTGGCATGGTGAGCGGCTCGGGCTGGTCTTTACCACCAGCACCGGCAGGCCCATCGAGCCAAACAACTTTGTGCGCTCGTTCCAGCGGCTGTGCCGGGAACGGGGAGTGCGGATCATCAAGGTACACCACATCCGCCACACCACGGCCACGATGCTGAAGAACTTGGGAGTGCCGGCCCGGGACGCGCAGTTGATACTCGGCCATTCGCAGGTTTCGGTGACGCAGCAGATCTACCAGCACGGGGACGTGGCGAGCCACCGCAGCGCATTGGAGCGAGTGGAGGCGGTGTTGGTGGACAACCGAACACCCGCCGACGGGGCGGCGGGTGCGGGTGACGATACGGGTGATGAGATGCCGGCAGGCGGCATTGACGGCAGTCGTAGCCGTCAAGTGCTGCCGTCAGGGAGCAACGCGAAGCGGCCGGATGGGCTCGTTTCGACAATAAGAACGGGGGTCAAATTTGGAGGGCCCACTGGGGCTCGAACCCAGGACACCCTGCTTAAAAGGAGCCGTGGGGACCCCATAGCTACTCGCATAACAGAGGTGCGGCGGCTCGCTTACGTCCGCATGCAAATGTGCTTCGTCGGCGCCGTTGCCGTCGCGGCCGACCGTCAAGATCATTTGCCGGAACCGCGGTGTACCTGCGACTGCCACCGCAAGGAGGCCGCCGCATGAGCACCTTCGTCTGGCTAGCTACCCGCGCCCCGCCTGCCGTGCCGCGCGCTCTCTCCGCCTCCAGCACCTGGACGGCACGCCCACGCACGGCGGAGGTCAGCGTGACCACTCCCCCGGCCGGACCGTTCGGCTCCCCGAGGCCATCTGGCCACGCTGACAACTACATATAGGCAAGGAACTTTAGACCCATGAACCACACCACTGACCCCCACAGAAAGGATCTTCCGACTTCGCACGAGCCATGGCGCGGCGCCATCCTGGTCGGCGACGTGCGCCAGCGGCTTGCCGAGCTGCCGAACGGCTCGATTGACTGCGTGATCACCAGCCCGCCGTACTACGGCCTCCGGGACTACGGCATGCCGAGCCAGCTGGGCCTGGAGCCAAGCGTGCTCGGCTGGGTAGCCGAGCTGCGCGCGGTCATGCGCCAGTTGGCGCGAGTTCTCAAACCCAGCGGCGTGCTGTGGCTCAACCTCGGCGACGGATACGCCCGGCATCCACGGGAAGGGGCGCTGCCCAAGAGTCTGTTGCTCGGGCCGGAGCGGCTGGCGCTCAGCCTGATTGGTGACGGTTGGCGGCTGCGCAACAAGGTCATCTGGGCCAAGACCAACCCGCTGCCAACGAGCGTCCGGGACCGTCTGAGCACCACGTACGAGGTGATCTACTGCTTCGTCCGGAGCAGGCGGTACTTCTTCGATCTGGATGCCATCCGGCTGCCGCACCGCAGCGCCGGACGGACACGGTCGGCCGGGCGCGCAAAGGTCTATCTGCCGGAGTCGGCGCTGGCCCGGGTACACGGGGTCGTGCGCACCAATCCCGATGGCGGCCTCCAGGCACTCAAGGCGCGCGGCGGGACCGGGCATCCCCTTGGCAAGAACCCCGGTGATGTCTGGCCGTTGGCCACGGCCGGATACCGGGGGGCACACTTCGCGACCTTTCCGGTTGCGCTGGTGGAGCGGCCGCTGGTGGCGAGCTGTCCGGCCCGGGTGTGTCGCGCATGCGGGCGGCCGTGGGTGCGGCCGGTACCGCGAAGCCGGAACCATTTGACCATCGCCGGCGAGCCACAACCCGCGTGTGAGTGCCGGGCCGGCTGGCGGCCAGGCGTGGCGCTCGATCCGTTCATGGGTGCGGGCACGGTGGCGGTGGCAGCTGAGCGACATGGGCGGGACTGGGTGGGGATTGAGCTGAACCCGACGTATGCCGCGATGGCTGAAGAACGGGTCGGGCAGGAGCGAGCCGCGCGGACGGTTGCCTACCGGCCTACTCGTACTGAAGCTGTACGCCCGTATGATCCGCGAGCTGGGTGAGGGCTTGGTCGTGGCGGTCGAGTTGGACGTCGCGGGCGGCGTTGTCGGTGACGGCGTTCTCAACTTGGCCGGACAGGCTATCGACGGCACCGTGGAGGGTCTCTACGCGGCTTGCCAGGCGATCCAGGCGCTCGTTGACCTCACCGAAGCGATCATCCATACGCCGTTCAATGAGTCTGTAGAACTTCAGGAATTGACTATCGAGTGCTTTGTTTAGTTGTTCTTCGTTCATAGCATTTCCAGTATGAACCGGCACCCACGGATAGTCAATACCAGCTACGCACACAACTAGCCAATCGGAGAAACCATGCATGAATCAAGAAGAACACAAACCAGCGAGTGAAGAAAGGATAGAATTAGCTGGCCGAGCTACTGAACACGCAGGGGACGATACACCACGTATCTACGTCGCCAGCCTGCTGGATTACAGCTGCGGCGTACTGCACGGGGGGTGGATCGACGCTGAGCAGGACGTTGAAGCCATGGAGGCCGCTGCGACGGCGATGCTGGCCAGCTCGCCGGTTGCCGCCCGGGAAGGACTGGCCGCCGAGGAGTGGGCCATCCATGACTACGAGGGCGGCGGCCTGGAGCGCCTGCCGATCGACGAGTACCAGCCCTTGGCGGACATCGCCCGCATCGTGGCCTTGCTGGGCGAGCACGACGAGGCCTTCATCGTGCTGGCCCGGTTCAGCGGGCTGGACGACATCGACTTCCTGGAGACCGTGATGCGCGACGGGTACCGGGGGCACTGGCCGACGTTCGAGAGGTATGCCGAGCAACACTTTGATGACATGGGTGGGACCGCGTACATCGCCGCGGCACCGGCGCACTTGCGGCCCTACCTGCGCCTGGACAGCGCGGGGTTGGCCGAGGCGCTGGCTACGGACTTGACCATCCTCCGGGGCTCCGAAGGCGTGCATGTCTTTGATCCAAACCTGTGACCTGGCCCCTCGTCGGTGGCCTGCGGCCGTTTGTCGTCATCCCACTGGGATGACCGGCCGCACCACACCGAGGAGGTGGTCATCCATGACCGAGCCAGGCCGCGCTGGCGGACACAAGACGCTGGCTGTCAAGCTGCCGCCCGACCTGCATGCCCAGCTGGAGCTGGTGTCCGGGCTGGAGGGACTCTCGATGGGAGCCGCGCTGCTGCGGTCCGTTGAGCTGTACGTCGAGACCCGGCGCAGCCAGCCGGACTTCGCGGCGCGGGCGACCGAGGCGGTCGCCGCGGCTGAAGCCGAAGCCGCTGCCCGGCGAAGCGCCATCCAGTCCCTGCTGGGCCAGACGGCCGGCGACGAACCTGCGGGCGCTGAGGCGAGCCGAGGTCAGCGGCGGGTTCGTGGCGGGGAAACGACGGCGTAGCGCCGTCGCCCACCGATACCTTCTCTCACTCCCGGCGGGACAGGCGGCCTTGCACGGCCAGCCTGTCCCGCCGGGCAGTTCCACAAGTTGTCGCCATATACCTCAGTCGGTGTCAGACAGCCCGGTCGCCGCCCTCGCGGCCAGGCTGCCTGGCACGGAACGGACCGCCGTCGCCAGGCAACAGCTTGATCGGTCCGAAGGGTTGGACGGGCTCTATGGAGATCACCGTCATGGTCATACCGGCAGACCTCAGCCAGCCGCTCCGGCTGGAGCGGATTGTCAGTGCCGACCTGGCCACGTACGAGGACCTGGTCAGCGCCCGCTTCGAAGCCATCGACCTGCATGGGCCCGAGGCGACGATGTACGCCCGCGTGGACGGCCTGCTGCCGGGGGTGTTCCCACCGAACGACCGGGCGACAGCCTTGGCCGCGGTACACAGCCGCAGCCTTCGGGATGGCAGCGCCATCGTTGGTGACACCATGGTCACCGGGCCCGCCGATACCGAAGGCCGGGACCTCAGCGTGCCGCCGGAGTACATCCGGCTGTGGCTGGTGGCTCGGAGCTTCAAGGTGCGGAAGCGGCTGGACGGTTCCGATGTCTGGGTCGATGAGGGCGCCGGCTACGACGACGTGCATGCTGCCTACGGGGCGGCGGTGCGGTTGGTGCGGCAGGCGTCCACGGTGCGTGAGATATTGATCACAAAGGTGCCATAGGAGCCACCGGCTGACGTGACCGCCGCTTGCTTCGGAGACGAGATGAGCGGCGGTCACAAGTAACGCCGGCGGCCACATTGAGCGCGGGAGACCGACATGCTGACAGCTACGGCAGGTTCAAGAATGAACCAAGTCGCCTGGTAGAGCCTTCGCAAGCACCGCAGAAAAAGCGCTTCCAATTTTTCGATTCGCCGTGTCTGCTTGCACCAACAGAGCGTCAGCAATCTGAAGTATCTGACGTACCACTCTTACTATTTCACGCTGCTCCTCGATCGGCGGAAGCGGCAAGGGCATCGCTGCGAGCTTCGTTCCGTTAATGTTGGATTGACTCACGCCATCGGTCTTGACTTGCCGCGCCCAAGCTCTACCCCAGGCAGAATTAATCCAATAGTTCACAAAATCCGACTCTGCGACTTCTTCAGCGAATCTGGCCCTGATTAGATACGACGCAAAAGTCATCTCCTCGTCGGCGTGGAACACCGCCGACTTTCCAACCAGCTCAGGACTGTTAGTCCGGTTGAAGAGCAGATCGCCATCGCGAAGAAGAAGCGTACCGATCTCGTGGTCCGTCGCGCAATACTTCAGATCCGCGAAATCAAGGCAGCCGTTCTGAATATTTCCCATCCTCAAAACAGGAATACCATCGGCCACCGTAGCGTCGGCACGCTTGGATGTTCCGTAATCTAGTCGAACTGCAGCGCGACCTACGGTGCTAACTACAAATGTGTCAGGAAAGTCAGGCAGCGCCAGACCGGAGCCATTCTCTTGCTTTGTTCGCCGGCCGCTGTGGCCTGGAATCTTGGAAAGTGCCTCTTCAACAGAGGTACACGAGTTGACTTCCCGCCACTGGGAAGTTAGACGGCCTGTGCAGGCCGCCACCAGTACCCCGTCGCGGAACCGTTCGATGGCTCGAGCCGCGGCTGACAGGTGACTACTCGCGCTATGAGACTTTCCATCGGCCTCGTCAAGTAGACGGACAATACGCGCCTGTTCTGCGATGTCAGGTAGCGGTATTAGCGCATTCTCAAGAAAAGCTGCAGGCACCCTAGCTTGGCCGACAGAACCTGTCATCGACCTCCGCGCAGCGCTCCTGAAACGCTCCTGCCGCACATAATGCCAGATGTACCGCGGATTGACACCTGCGCGCGGCCTAATAACGTGAAACTCGGTCGAGCCAAATCCAATTCTAGACTGAATCTCTGGGACAACTGCCGATTTTCCATTCTCCATGCAAGGAGTAATCTTAGCAAACAGGACGTCGTTCGACGAGAAGGTTCGATAGGATTTTCCTCGAACCTCACCCAGCATCTTCTTCTCAGCCGCTACGACTGTTCCCGTTACGTCGTCAACAGCCGCCATCGGAACAAACAGTATGGGCGTATCATCAGCAAGATCGCGCAGCGGAGGCTTCGAAGGATTGACCTCGCATACATCACCGATGCGTCTACGAACTGGCTCGTCAGCCGCACTTATCACAGCTCACCGCCGGTTGACGCATCGAACAGCCGCTGGATGCCCGCGAGGTCGTCCAGAGCGAACTGCAGCTCCCGCATCGCCTCAGCTATCATCTCTCCCGGCTCTGGCAAATCGTCCGGATCATCCAGATCGTCGTCGCGCAGCCATTTGAAGGTATCAATCTTGTAGTGTCGTTCCTTCACCTCGCCGAGAGAGAAGGTTCGCCACCGCCCTTCGGGCGAATCTGCCTCGAAACGCGCGCTGCGGCCTTGTGGGTCAGCGCCGTAGCAACGCTCAAAGCCAGCGAAGTGAGCGACGCTCAGGGGTCGACTCTTCTTCGTAATTTTTGGCACGTTAGCTCGGGCGTCATAAATCCAAACTTGCTCAGTCGGCCGACCCTTGGTAAAGAAAATCACATTAGTTTTAGTGCCTTCAGTATAGGGGCTGAAGGTTCCTCGGGGGCAGCGCAGCACGGTATGAACGTCGCAGTCCTCCATCAATACCTTGAAGACTTCGCTGGCCTGGTTGGCGAACAATACGTTATCGGGCACGACGACAGCCGCCCGACCTCCGGGCTTAAGAATAGTCACCACGTGCTGGATGAAATTCAGCTGCTTATTACTGGTCTCAACAGCAAAATCATCCCGATCTGGACTCTGATTCGCTCCCTTAGTACCGAATGGCGGGTTCGTCAGCACTACGTCGAACCGCTGGCCGCTCGGAACCTCGTAGATCGAGTCGCCCAAGGTGATATGTGGCTCAACTTGGTGCAGGTAAAGATTCATGAGTGCCAAGCGGCGCGGTCGCGACACAAGTTCCTGACCGAAGTAGGTACGCCGTTTGATGCGCGGTGCGATCTCTCGGTCGAAGGCTCCGCCGTATCTTTCCTTCAACCATTCGTAGGCCACGACCAAGAAGCCCCCAGTGCCGCATGCTGGGTCGCCGATCGCAAAACCGCCGTGCGCGTGCGGATCCGGCTGCATACAGCGCACGATGGATTGGATCAGGATGCGGGGCGTGAAATATCCCCCCGCGCCTTTCTTGCCTTCGGCTGCCGCCTTTTCAAGCAGACCCTCGAATGCAGCCGCCTTGACGTCGGTGTCGAGCGAAATCCATTCGGTCTCGTCGATCATGCCAATCAGTCGCGCCAAGTTTACCGGATTACCGAGGCGATTTTGAGCGCCGGCGAAGATGTCGCCTAGCAAACCTGGTTGGCGGCCGAGTTCCAGAAGCACGCGTGTGTAGTGCTGCGACAGGTCACTTCCGGACTGCTTGCGGAGGTACGGCCAGTCGGTCGGAATCACCTCTACCTGGCGAGCACTCCTATTGATCTCCTCGTAGTGCGGCAAGTCAACGCCGCGCTCATCGGCCATCTTCAAGAACAACAGATAGGTCAGTTGCTCAATGTAATCACCATAATCCACGCCGTCGTGGCGTAGAACGTGGCAAAATCCCCACAACTTGTTGACAACATCACTCATGCGGCGGCCAACTCCCGATTCAAGTCGGCCATCAGCGTATCCAATCCGCCCTTGAAGACCCGAACCGCCCGACCCCACCCGCCGCGATCGGACAGCACAGGGACCACATCGAAGTCCTCGGCGTCGATCGACAGGTTGACGATCAAGTGCTGGCGGATGTACTCCATCCAGCGGGCCTGCTCGTCTGTCAGCGCACGCCCCTGGGTGACCGCGGCCACTGCCCGGTTGACGCGCTCCTCAGCGCTCAGCAGCGGCGCTTCGGCCGCCGCCGCCCGCTTGACCATGGAGATGATGTCCGCAGCGTCAGTAAGCTTGGTCGCCTTGAACGCTCGCCGCAGGTTGGCCTCAGTGAAGTTACCCGGTGCTTCCTTCAAGGCGGCACGCAGTGATCGAAGCGTTGCTGGACTCCAGCCAGAGCCACGCTCCAACAATACCTGTAGCGCGTCGATGTCGTCACGGTGATCCCGCACGTAGTCACTGAAGGCTTGCAGGTAGTCCTCTGGCCGATACTCCTGGTTAGCGCCAACTCGGATCAGCCACTCAGAGTCAACCTCGTCGGTTGCCGTGGTAGCGACGATGAACGGCTCACGCGGCCGAGGGTAATGAAGAAGCGCCTGCTGGAACTCCGAATCACGCAGCAGTGTCATCGTCTCGTCAAAATCACTAGCGAGCGCGTCAGGAAGATTCCGCGCGAAGGTACCGACGTCACCGCGCGGGATGAAACGCACCAGCGCGTCGCGGCCGGCGCCTGAGATTTCCTTATCGATACGCTGCAGCCGCTTGACCAGGCAGCGGATGTTGTAGTCGCGCTGTCGTCCCTGCCAGATATCGTCGATGATCAGCGCGAGACTCTTGCTGCTGGTAGCTGGCGCCTGGGCCGTGATGCCCGTCGCCTGACGGAAGTACTTGAGCAGCGTGCCATCGAAGCAGTCGAACAGTACGAAGTGGCTCTTGTCCGGGTGCTGCTCGCCCCGCCGGGTGCCGCGGCCCAGCATCTGCTCGAACAGGATCCGGGACTTCACCGGCCTCAGCAGCACGATGAACTCAAGATCGGGAATGTCCACCCCAGTGGACATCAGGTCAACCGACACCGCGATCCCGGGCGCCGGACGATTCCGGAACTCTCGGATGGCACGCAAGGGCCGATCTGTCCGCCCGGTGATCTTCCGGACGAAGCCCTCACCCCGGTTGAAGATCGCCTGCGCCTGCTCGACGAGCTGATCGGCGTGCGACACGTGTGGCTGGTCCCCCGCAGCGAAGATCAGCGTCTTCGGGAAGCGGCCGTAGGTTGCCTCGTGCTCGTCGGCGTAGCGCTTGATCTCTTCCAGAATCTTGCGGTTCGACTCGGGCACCGTGATCTTCTTCTCGATGTCCGTGGCGTCGAACGAGCGCTCATCCTCGAGGATGTCCAGCACCCGGATGCCGGTCACAGGATCGACCTCGTCGATCTGCTCCCCTTCGTGGAGGAAGACACCCTTCATCCTGACGCCGGAGCGCAGCCGTACTGCCTCGTAGTCAACGAGGTAGCCCTCTTGGACGGCCCGCTCATAGTCGTAGCTGTAGGCGATGCGCTCGAAGTACGCCACCGTGTGGGCCGCCGGCGTCGCTGTCAGCCCGATCTTGATGGCGTCGAAGTAGTCCAGTGTCTCGCGCCAGACCGACGCCTGCTGAGCGCTGTACCCCCGGTGGCACTCGTCGGCGATGATCAGATCGAAGGCGTGGATTGGGATGTTGAGCCGGGCAGCATCTTCGCCGTCCTCATCGTCGCCGCCGAGGCTCCGTCCTGAGAGCTGCTTCGCCAGCCGCTGGATGGTGCAGATATAGACGAAGGCGTCACCATGCCGGGGGTCTTCGAGCTGCGAGGGTGAGATCACCCGCGGGTTCCACGCTGCATCGTCACTGTCGCCGCGCTGCATCGGCTGGGTGTAGACCGGGTACAGCTTGTCGAACTTGAGGCCGGGCTCAGCCTCGAAGGAGGAGAAGGCGCGGGCCGCTTGGGCCGCAAGCGCCCGGCGGTCGACCAGGAAGAGCACTCGCCGGGCAACGCCGGAGTTGATCAGTCGGTACGTCTGGTTGACCTCGGTCAGCGTCTTGCCGGTACCTGTAGCCATGGTCACCAGCATCTTGCGGTAACCATCGCGGATGATCTTCTCGGTCTCCTGGTTGGCTTCGCACTGGTACGGACGGAGGCGATCGTTCATCGGGATGCGCGCTAGCCGGGCCAGCTCGTCGTCGGCATCGCGCTCCAGCATCTCGGCGAAGGCCGATGGGGTGTGGAAGCCGGACACGACGCGGGAGCGGTTCCGCTCCCGGCGCACGTCATGGAAGCGGATGGCGTCGCCGTTCGTGGAGTAGAGGAACGGCACCCCGTACTCGCCCTGGTACCTGGGTACTTGGGCAATCGCCCGCGAGTAGCGCTCGGCCTGGGTCAGCACGCCACCGGTCCCGACCGACAGCCGCTTCGCCTCGACTACGCCCTGCACCTTGCCGCTGGCACACAGGGCGTAGTCAGCCGGTCCCTCGGTCGTTGGCCACTCCTCGACCGCCGACGCCGCTGGCGGACTGCCGGGCATCGACCGAGCGAAAGGCTGCACCGTCCAGCCGGCGGACGTGAGGCGAGGGTCGATGCGGCGCTTGCGGGTGATCCGCTCTGACTCCGGTACCTGGTTCATGGGGCCCCCGAGGATGATGGTCCACGGCCGATCTTCGTGGTGATCAACTGTCCAGCAGTGTATCGGCGACGTGTGACAGATCTAGATGCTTCGGCCACGCCGCGCAGCGCCGCCCAACTTCACTGAGCCGGGTCGCGAGCCGACCCTTACCCATGCCGGACGGACACCGACCTGACCGTGCGGCGGCAGACTGCGGTGCACTGCGGAGTCTTACTGGTACTGGTCTATAACGGTGGGCCATGGTTGATCTACGCGCTCCGCTCAACACCCGCCAGGCCGAAGTGCTCCGCTGGATCGCCGACGGGTGCCCAGACGGCGTGATGACCGGCCACAGCCACAAGACGAGCGCGGCGGCCCTGGAGTGGCGCGGCCTGGTCGCGGTGACCAAGAAGGGCGGTGCGTGGCAGGCCACCGTCACCGACAATGGCCGCCACTATCTCGATCATGGGGAGTTCCCGCCGGCGGATCCAGCGCCGCCCGAATCGCTGCGGGCGCAGGCAACTGCTTCCTCCCAGCCGGTTGGCAAGGCAACGCCACCTGGGCCGCCAGGCTGGGTCGTGGGCGAGCAGCTGATCGCTGAGCTGGAGGCCGCAGGCGGGGTCATCGAGATCGATACCAGAACTGACAAAACCGACTACCGGAGTCGGATGCAGTCGGCCAAACGGTGGGGCAAGGTTCCGAAAGGCAAGCATCTGATCTATCACCAGGTCAGCGGAAACTGGCACCGCTACGAGCTCCGCCTTGAGGATGTACCGGCTTGGCGCACAGCCGAGTTGGAGCCAATCCCGGTACCCGAGACGCTACGCGGCGCGCATCCAGTGGTGTCCGCCCTGCGGGACCGGCACGCGATCAAGGAAATCGCCGGCCCCGCACGTCAGCGGGCGCTCCGGCTGATCCAAGCCCTTGCTGCCGAGGCGGTGCGCCGCGGGTACGAGGTTCAGATCGCGCCCGAAGCCGGCCAGCGGTACCGCCGGCGGAGCCAGGACTGGGATGACGACTTCACTATCGATCCGGGCGGGCATGCGGTCGGCATCCACATCCGCCAGCACCACGACAGGGTGAAGCACGTCCCGACGGCAGCTGAGCTGGCTCGGCAGGTGAAGAGTCCCTGGCTGCGGCTGCCAACCCACGACAAGACACCGACGGAACGGCTCGGCATCCATGTGTCGGGCCCGCACCAGCACCACCAATCCATTTGGAACGACAACAAGCTCTGGCTCCTCGAGGAGAAGTTGCCGCAGATTCTGCAAGAGGTCGAGCTTCGGGCGGCCGCGGCAGAGGTGGCCCGGCTTGAGGCCGAGAGAGCAGCCCGCGAAAGGCAGCGCCGGTGGGAAACCGCCATGGCCCAAGCCAAGATCGATCTGCGCGAATCCCACCGGGCCAAGGTGCTCGGCGGCCAGCTGGCGGACTGGCGGCAGGCTGAGGAGCTTCGGGCCTACCTGGAGGCCATGCGGCGCGCGATCGGCACGATGGAGCCGGCCGCAGCAGGTGCCGCCGGCGAGTGGCTCGGGTGGGTAGAGCAGCACGTCGCCCGCCTTGACCCGCTCGGCGGGAAGCTCGCCATGCCGGCGGATCCGGAAGCGACGCCCGAAGCGTTGAAGCCTTTCTTGAAGGGGTGGAGCCCGTACGGACCGGACGAGCGGCGGTATTGACCTGCCGGGCAGGCAGCCCAGCATCAGGGTCCGGGCTCCGTCGCCGGACGACGAGGAGCCCGGACCCGATCGACGACCTACTTCGACTTCTTCTTAGTCGACTCATTGACAGTCGTCTTGGGGTGGCGCTTGACGGTGGGCTGCTTCACGAAGCGGCCCGTCACCGCGCTGCGCCCGCGCTTACCGCCGGAGCTGGACTTCGCAGCCATGGCCTGTCACCTCCTCTCATCCTTGGGGCGGGTAGGGGTCGCTCCCGTACGTCCATTCCTGCTCGATCGTGCCGTCGGCCCGGTGGAGGACGAGCTGGCTCGGCTGGTTGTCGAGGGCGATCTTGCGGCCAGCGTTGATCGCCTCCTGCTTCAGCCGATGGGTCGAGAGCACCGCGCCCTCGTGCTTGACGTGCCACCAGGCACCCGCTGGCGCCACCCGGTAGATCTTGCGCTGAGGCATCGAAGCCCTCCACGTCGTTCGTGACTGTGGCGCGGGCCATGCTGACCTCACGCCAGGCTCCTTGCAGCTCTGCAAGCAGGGCTCTAGAGTCGAAACGACCGTAGCAGGACTAGTTCGAGGGTTGCAAGCCCACGCCACTAGTCGAATCGAGGGGCACTGATGACCGACAGGGGGATGTTCGATGCGGAGGCCTTCTTCGCGGCGATCGATGCGCAGCGACAGGCCCGAGGGCTGCTCTGGAAGGACGTAGCCGAGCAAGCCAAGATCAGCCAGTCGACCTTGACCCGGTTGTCACAGGGCAAGCGACCAGACGTAGACAGCCTTGCCGCACTGGTCGACTGGGCCGGGCTGAGCGCGGACGCGTTTGTTGTCAGAGCCCACCCGCACAATGAGGCGGAACCACTAGCGATGATCTCGACCTTTCTGCGTGCCGACCGGAGTCTCAGCCCTCAGGCCGCAGCAGCCTTGGAGAAGATCGTCAAGGCAACGTACGAGGCTCTGAAGGAGAGCTGACGTCGATGGCACTGCGTCGCGGCTTCAAGGCCGAGGCAGAGCGACTTGCTGTGGCAACGAGGCGGGACATGGGCCTGGACGCCGTCGCCAAACTCGACCCGTGGCAGCTGGCTAAGTTCCTGGCGATCCCAGTGGTGTCGATGGGCGCCCTAGCCGCCGCCCAGGACGATCATGACCTGGACGAGGCAGTCCGCGTTCTTAAGGAGGACGAACAGGAGGCGGTGTCCGCCCTGACTGTAATCAGAGGCAGCAAGCGGATGATCGTCTACAACGAGTCACACGATCCCGCCCGCTCGGCAAACGACCTAGCCCACGAGGCCGGTCACGGCCTCCTCCTCCACATGCCGGCTCCAGCCCTCGACCTGCAAGGGTGCCGAGTGTGGAACGGCGACCACGAAGACGAGGCGTCCTACCTCGGCGGCGCTCTCTTGGTGCCCAAGGAGGCGGCGCTCCTCGTGGCTCGTCGCCAAATACCGCTCGCAGACGCGGCCGCGATGTATGGATGCAGCGAGCAACTCATGCGGTGGCGGGTCAATATCACGGGTGCCGGGCTGCGGAACCGCCCGGGCCCCCGTCAGACCGCATCCAGCCCTGCCTAGCAGGCAACGTTGGCATAGCGTCCAGAGGATTTTGCCTGTGGCACCACCGGACCAGTTGCGGGCAGCCGCAATCGCCGCCCAGCACCTCGGGCGCTATGATCACGTCCCGGGGGGCGCTCGCTTCAGGCAGCGAGCAGCCGCACAGATCGGGAGACGGAATGCAGGAGTTCGACCAAGGCCTGCGGTGCCAGGACGTACACTCTGGCCTCCGCAATATCGACCCGAACTCACCAGCACTGAGTCCACTGTTCGATACGCGGATCGTTGGTATGGCAGCTACGCTCGCCGGCCTGATCCGAGGGCGTGACATAATAACGGACGCTCAATCGCTCGCGGCTGTTGCTGCCGCCCAACTCGACGTCGACATGCTCGCCTTCCCGGAAGTTATCGAGATTCTAGAGACTGCGGGATTCGTCGAAGGCGTCAAGCGGACCGGCAGGAAGATCGTCGCGTTCACCGAGAACGTACCATACTATGACAACCTTTACGAACAACTCGGGCAAGTATGGCGGCATCGCCAGCCGACCGAGCTTGAGCAGCAGATGCTGCTCGTGGTTCAACGGTTGTCCGCCACGCCGGTACCGCTGGAAGCGTTGGAGGGGTCCCTCGGCCTCGACCACTCCGATGTGCCACAGCTACTTCAGGTCGGCCGTGACGCAGGCCTGGTCAAGATTATCCGCACGGTCGATGGCGACGTCGCGTACTCGCCATTCTTCAGCTTCGAGAATCCCGAGCTATTCTCGGAGCTGATCGAGAGGCACGGGTCGGACCGACTCGCCACCGAGTTCGATACACTTCGCCGCCAGCAGGGCCTACCAATTGACTCGCAGCAGTTCCCGCTCTTGAGCGACGCCGTAGCTCGAGGCCTCATCATGGCACCTTCGGTCGAACGCCCGGATGGCACTTCGCAGCCGTTCGCTGCTCTACCCTACACGCCCGACAAGCAGCTCTTGGTTGCCAGGAAGCCTGTCCTTGACAAAGCGCTAGCTGTTCTTGCCTGTCTCCGTTGCGCGCAGTACTACGGCGGTTATAACAGCCTCAGTCCAGAAGGGCTCATAGCAGTCATTGACAAACTCCTGGACCGCAATCGGGGCTTCCTCAACCCCAATAGCGCGCACCGGCGCCAGTATGACCTCATGTACAAGGCGGGCCTGATCTCCTTCGGCCCGGATCCGCGACCCAGTGGCACCTGGGTAGTTCCTACATTCATCGACAGCGAGGACAACCGGGAGGCGCTTGCCCTTGCAAGAGACCTCATTACGCACGGAGAAGCCCTCCAGCGTCGCATAGACGATTCCGATGCGCGCAAGGCCCTCGATCTCGGGAAGGGCTACACCGCACCGATGCAAACCATGCATAGGAGCAGGAAACTCGCGATGCCCACCAGCGAGCAATACGAGAAGATCTTCGAAGCGGCGATGGGACGGACCGCGCTATGAGCGAACTGGACCTCGGACTCAAGATCGGCATTCGTCGCCTCTTCTGGAGCATGGGTCTGAGTACCCGCCTCGACGTGCAGCTTCGAGGATTCAGCAGGGCGACCGAACTCGCCACACGCAAGGCCCCAGCACAGAGTTTTACCGACCTCGACGTGCTCGGAGTCGGCGTGACAGGCAGCTACCGTCTCTTCACAGAGATCGCAGACTGCAAAACATCTCGCCGTGAAAGCACCTCTCGCATGTTCTGGGTACGCGGCGTCGCGGATCTATTCGGTGCCGATCACGCGTACCTAGTGCGCGAGCATGAGGTAACAGATGGCGCACGTCAGCTAGCCGCTCGCCTCGGTGTGACGGTCCTTCCGAGCGACGACCTTGGCCGTCTCCAAGAGCATCACTATCGGGCTGGTCCGGACTTCGAAGGTGAAGTCGCAATCCTCTTCGACCGACAGCAAGTCGCATCGCACCTAGCCGCGTTCAACGACCTCGGTCGCAATCTACAGCCGCTTGTCGATTATCGGCAGTTTGATTATTGGATATACGACGAGTATCGGAATCCAACTCAGCTCATCGCCCATCTAGGCGAAGCTCGAAAGCATCTGGATTACCGCAACCCCTTCCATGTAGCGCTTTTTCTCGACTGCTGCTGGCTCTACCTTCTCAGTCTCATCAAGGTGACCTCTCATATCCGCGGTGCTTTCCTGGGAGAGCCCGATCGAGGGCTCCAAGAATACATTTTTGGTGGCCCAGCAAACCTTCGAGAGAAAGTTATTGTCGCAGATCTACTGCGCGGATTTGGCCCCGATGATACACGAAACATAAATCATCTTCCGTCGTACTATCGACCGCTACGTGAGCTTGTGGTGCGACTGCTGCGCAGACCAAACCAAATGCAGACCGCGCTACGTTACGCAGAAACCGCGACAGCCCTTGCTGCCGCCAAGACCCGCATCCCACTCGCCGAAGTCTTTGCAGAGCGCCACTTTGATCCAGTGGCCGCAAAGCTAGTAGCCGACGTTTGCGGCTTTCTTGTTGCCGCAGCAGACCTCGATCCAGGATTCCGGTTCCGTGCGCGCGCTTACCTCCTCGCCGAACAACCTCCGTCTGAGCGTGCCAGCGGGAGAGATCAGCCAGGAGAGCGCGGTCCCAGCGGAACAGCTAACGAGCCTTCTCCAGTTCCGGCGCAGCCGGATGGGGAACAACGGTCTGAGACGGCAAGCCTCGCCACGCAGGATGGCCTATGGCCAACCGAAGAATCGACAGCGACCCCGCCACCCGACCACAGAAAACAGCCGTAACCGCCGAGCCATCCCCGCAGCAGTTCGAGCAGGCCGGCGAGTCGCGCTCTGCCCAGTTGCATAGGTCATCGCTGAGGCGCCCCCGAACCGTCTAAGGGCTTTGGTCGTAGGTAGCTATTTATCTGTCATCTGAGGAGTGAATAACCCGGCCACGGAGGGGCTGGGAAAGAGTGTGTCGGGTCGCGCGGGGACCCCGAGCTGCCGGTCCTCGCTGTGGCGGCGTTTTCGGTGGTGGTGCCGCCCGGTACAAGCTGGCCTCCGCGCGGCCTCGAACCGGGCAAATCTTCGCTGAAGCGGTACTAGCCGCCAGGGGCGGCGCGCGAGTCAAAGACCCTTGACCCCGAAAGGCACAGGCCAGCGCGTTCATCCCGCGACCCGCCCGCCGAGGTTCGTCTCCGGTGACCCCACAGATCCACCCGAATGGATGACCCGACCAGCAGCCGCGCAACCGACAGTACTCGAACCCGCACACACATCCGGTTTAAGCGGGCGGCCCCTTCCATGAACAACCCGGACCGTCAGACGCGATTCTCGGCAGCCAAACGGTCGCGTTGCGACCGCAGCAGAATCCAACTACGAGTAACGCTAGGGTTCCGCTCAATGGCGACGGGCCGAGACGGTGATGGGAGTGCCGGACGGTGATTGTTGTAGACGACACGCCAACAGAGCAGCGGACCGCGCTGGCCGCACGGGTAGACGACAGAACGGATCAGCGCCAAGAGAAGGTCTCGGCACTGCTGGAGCCGGGAGGCATCGCCCGCGCCAACGACCCACTGCTGGTGGCCGCACGGCTCGACAGACTGATCCACCACTACCCGGAGTTGTGCGAAATCGACCAGGTCGCCGTCGCTGCGGGCGATCCGACGGCCATCGAGGAGGCCGGCGAGATCCTGGAAGTGATCAACCGGATCAACGGCGTTTTCAGCGTCGGCTACTTGGACGCCGTCGCCGCCGCGGCACGCGCCGTGGGTCAGGTCGTGATCCGGGACGACCGCGGCCAGATGATCGGCTACGGCAGCGGCAGCCTCGTGTCCCCGGACCTGTTCCTGACCAATCACCACGTCCTGCCCGACGCGAAGGTCGCGAGGTTCAGCGGCGTGGAGTTCGACTACCAGGACGGCCCCGACGGCCAGCCGCTACCCCCGGTCAGGGTCACTCTGGACCCGGACCGGTTCTACCTGGCCGACCACGGGCTGGACTTCGCCCTCGTCGCGGGGTGCGCCCAGCAGTCGGGTGAGTGCCTGGTGCTGGGTTTTCCAGCGGTGGTGGATCACGGTGATCAGCAGCCGGTCGGACAGCGACAGGGGGACGCCTGAGCCCTGGCCGGTCTTCAGGCGTCCCGAAGTTCGAGGAAGAAGGCCGCTGAGCACAGTGCCACGGTGAGCCAGATGATCAGCACGAGCAGCCCGTGGAACGGGGAGAGCAGGTTGACGGGGCCGTACGTCCACGTGTTTACGAGGGCCTCGCCCGCCCCGTCCGGGAGGTACTTGTGGACCTCGTTCCACGGGTGCGGCAGCTGGTCCACGATCAGCGGGACGGCGAAGACCATGCCTAACACGCTTGCAAGCGCGGCGCCAGTGGAGCGGACTATGGTGCCCACCGACAGGCCGAGCAGGCCCACGGCCGTCACGAAGAACGCGCTACCCAGCAGCACCCGCCAGGTTCCCGGGGAGGCGATGCCGACTCCCATGTGCCTGGTGCCGAGGATTGCCTGGCCGGAGAAGAAGGCGGCGACGATCGCGGCGAGCGAGGCACCGAAACTGGTCACCGCGAAGACCGCGACCTTGCAGTACAGCACCAGCAGCCGTTCGGGCACCATGGCGAACGAGGTGCGGATCATGCCGGTCGCGTATTCCCCTGTGATCGTCAGGACGCCCAGCACACCGATGGCCACCTCCGCGAGGTAGGCCCCAACGATCGACTGGACCACGGGATCGAAGCTCGAACCCGAGGCGTTGTATGTGGCCACCAACGGCGAGACCGCCGTCCAGCAGACGAAGTCGCCGGCACCGATGGTGAGAACGATCGCGGCCAGCAGCGTCCACAGCGTCGAGCGCAGCGAGGTGAGTTTCGTCCACTCGGAGTGCAGCACCCGCAGGATGGTGACCTTCGTATCCCTGTGGGACGCGGGCCGCACCCGCTGCTCGGGTGCAGGTTGGACCGGGGTCCGCTCGGCGCTGCCGGTCGTGGTCACGCCTTTGCCTGCGCGGGCGTCGCGGGCCCCGGCGGCGACAGTTTCCGCCGGGCGATGGTCCTGGCGGTACTCGACAGCGTCGCGGGTGATGTCGAGGAATACGTCCTCGAGCGAAGCCTTCCGGGGGGCGAGCCCGAAGACTGTGATGCCCGCGGCGGACGCCGCCTCGCCGATCTGCTCCGCGGTGCGCCCGTCGACATCGAGGGTGTTCCGGCCGGTGACGATGACGGAGGCGCCGTCGGCGGTGAGCACCTTGGCGAGCCGGTCGCGCTGAGGCGAGCGGACGTGAACGATGTCGCCGGATGCGGAGCGGACGGCCTCGTAGACAGTGGTGTCCGCCAGCAGGCGCCCCCTCCCGACGACGATCAGACGGGTGGCCGTCGCCGCGATCTCGCTGATCAGGTGCGAGGAGAGGAAGACAGTGCGGCCTTCGGCGGCCAGCCCCTGCAGCAGCTGCCGGATCCAGCGGATGCCCTCCGGGTCGAGGCCGTTGACCGGCTCATCGAGGATAAGCACGCCCGGGTCGCCGAGCATCGCCGCAGCGATGCCGAGGCGCTGGCCCATGCCGAGCGAGAAGGTGCCGACCCGCTTGCCGGCGACGTCGGTGAGCCCGACCAGGTCGAGCACCTCGTCAACCCGGTGCCGCGGGAGGCCCTGGGTCTGTGCCATGACGAGCAGGTGCTTGTAGGCGGAGCGGCCGGTGTGCGCGGCCCGGGCCTCCAGCATCACCCCAACCTCGGTGGGCGGGGCGGGTAGGCGCCGGTAGGCGTGGCCGTTGACGGTGATCGTGCCCGCCGACGGCCAGTCGAGGCCGACCGCCATCCGCATCGTGGTCGACTTTCCCGCGCCATTGGGGCCGAGGAACCCGGTGACCACGCCGGGTCGGACCGAGAAGGTCAGGTCGTCGACCGCAGTCGTGCGCCCGAACCGTTTCGTCAGGCCACGGGCCTCGATCATCCGCCGTCCCCCCACCGGACCAGGTCGGGATGCCCATCCTGCCCCACCTTACGACCAGGGCCGGAGCACTGGCCGGGGAATAGGCGGCTGCGGCGTGCTGCCGGTGAGAGAGGGTGCCGAGAACCGCCTGATGGCGCCCCGCGATCAAGGTGGTCGGAAACGTTTCCGGCAGCGCTGCCGACAGCGACGGGAACGTACCGCGAAGGTGGCCGGTCGCGGTGAGTGCCCTCAGGGTCAACGCCGGGCTCTGGCCTGCGCGAATACAGGCGCCCGCCCCGTCACACCGGCCGTCCCGCAGACGGTTGCGCCAGCCCGCGCAGATAGAGGAACCGGAACTCCGCCTTCTCGCCTGAGCCAGCTATCTGAGTTGGCGAAAGTCCGGACCCGCTCGAGATCCAGACCTACAATGGCGAAAGGCGCAGTGTCGAACGCGAACTGATCAACCGATCCGCACCACCCCACCGGGCACCGTCGGAACATCGGCACAGGCAGCCGAATGATCTATACGGCTCTTGCCGGCCTACCACTGCGCGACACCGGACGCATCGAGGCAGTTCACCAGCGCGGTCGAACCGAGGAGTTCCGTGAAATCCCTGATCCCGCTCTACATGACCCCGACGGCCCCGGTAAGGGATCCAGCCGGGAGGGCCATCATGGCTTTCCCGTTTTCTCTCCCCGGATCGAAGAATGCGCTGGCCGCGTGCGCCCCCCGGAATGCCGATCGCCGGCGCGGCGACCGCCTCGAGATCACTGCCGTCGCCGTACTAGGGGATGCCGGGTGACCACGAAGTCCAGGCGCGCAAAGGCATGGCTGACCAGCGTCAGCATCGTGGCCGTAATCTTTGTCACGGGTTGTAAACCGGACAGCTCGGGCGGCACAGAGATCATCAGCGACAGCGACGGCACTCAGGTGATGACCACCTACGAGGACGCTTCTCTGATACAAGGCAATTGCACAGCAAAGGAGGTGCTAACCACCTTTTCGTGCGATGGCACGCCGGTGCTGCCGGTGAACGCGAGGAAAATGCCGTTCATCGCCCGCAACGTCAAACTGGCATGGGAGTCCGGCCTGCCCGCGCTACTGACGATGAACCGGTCGAAGCAGAAAGCTAACCGCGATCTGGCCTGCCCGGCTAGCTTTCCAACGCCGCATGGCGGACAGTGCGACGAGTACCCGATGGCCGCCACTAACGAGGGCGGGTCGGGCGCACGTACGGAGGAGGTGCCGGCACGGGAGAACCAGTGCCAGGGCGGTTCCTTTGTTCGACGTTACCCCAAGGACGGGAAGCATTTCGTGGTCGTTATCCAGAACCCCGACCAGATTGCTTCGGGCCCATTCACCGGCAAGGACATTGCCAAGGATAGAGGCTCTTGCTAGGCAGGATGTGGAACCCCTGGCCACGGCTCGGTCCTGCAGACGAACGATTGCAGGCGGGGGTGGAGATCCCTTGGATGCGTACCGGCGGTGCGGGTAGCACAGCTGCCGGTCTACTGTCGCCAAGTGCACGTCGGCCGGGACACCAGCGGTTGGCGGCTCAACGACACCGGGCGGTCGCGACCCACTCCGGGGGCTCGCGTCGCGTCGCGAGACGGCCTGCCGCCGCCACGGCACCGCAATCGCCGAGCGGCTGTGACCACCCCATGGCGAAGCGGGTTCATACTCGAACCACCGCGACGGGCGTCATGTTGATCGAACCCGACCGAGCCCTGCACCCCCTCCTCGCCGCGCGGCCCGTCGTCGCCTGACACCGAAGCCAGCCGGCTTCGGAACCGGCGCCCGCACGAACGGAGCGCACGACATGCCGGAACAGCCGCCACCCGTCGGCGCGACGACCCCGTCCGACGACGTCGTCGCGTCCTACGCCTGGGTCAATAGCATCGAGGCATGGACCGTCGCGGTCATCGGCGGCGCCACAGCCGACCAGGTGATCCGCACCTATGGCGGCGACCCCGCATCACCGGTCGGCGAGTACACCTTCGCGCAGATGTTCGACATCCAGGAGCCAGGAGGCCCCGACGAACCGCTGCGCTTCCACATGCAGGCCTTCCAGGTCGGCCCGCAGGTGGTCGCCCTGGAGAACAACGGCTGGACCGGCGCGATACCGGAGATCGCGCGGCGGCTGTCCACTGGCACGGGACGCTTCTTCAGCGTCTACTGGAACGTCAACGCGTACGGCTCGCTTCTGCAGGCGATCGACGGCACCGTGACCGCATACTTCGAGATGCTCTACCCGCTACTGCCGCAGGAACGTACGGGTGAGAAAAGACCGGCGTGGGCCATCGGCCCGAAGACAGATGTGGAGCTGGCCCCGCAGACGTGCATGGCCTTCCTGCAGGCGCACACCGGGGTCGCCGTGGACCAGCGCTGGCTCGGGGAGCCGCGGGCGACCTACCGGATCCCCGACCCCGATGACATGCTGCGGGATGTCGATAACCCGAGAAAGCTGTAGGCCGCTTTCGCCTGGTCAGGATGACTCCGCGCCGAATCCCGGCCTCTCCCATCGCCGAGCCGGCCGCCGTTCCCTCGCCGCGGCCAGAGTTGGGCTGAGGCTGGGAACCCAAGCACGTGAGCGTTCATCAGGTCCGCAGGGTCGCCGGTGATGCCCTTGGCTGCCGGGTCGCGGACTTGATGGGCCGGGCCAAGGTGCTCGGCGGCCAGTTGGCGGACTGGCGACGGGCTGAAATGCTTCGGGCCTACCTGGAGGCCATGCGGCGGGCGATCGGCACGATGGAGCCGGCTGCGGCCGATACCGCTGGTGAGTGGCTGGCCTGGGCGAGGGCCATGTTGCCCACCTCGATCCGCTCGGCGGGAGGCTCGCCATGCCGACGGATCCGGAGGCGTCGCCCGAGGCGTTGAACCCTTCTTGAAGGGGTGGAGTCCGTACGGACCGGACGAGAGGCGGTACTGACCTGCTGGGCAGGCAGCCCATCATCAGGCCTGGACTCCATCGCCCCCCATGGAGCCGTAAGATGGCCGACGAGATCGCAAATGTCGAAACCGGCCGGCACATCGCTGCTGCAAATTTTCAGCGTTACCGAGGAATCATGCGATTTAAGAGACCGCTCGACCCTGCCGTATGCGCGATTACGTCTATGACCAGCCAGCGCAGGCCGACGATCGTCAGCACGCCAGGGAACAGGTCGGTGGAGGTATAGATAAGCCAGGTGAGCAAGCCCGCCGCGAGGAGCGACCATAAACTGGTTCGGAATGCGACAACCAGCGAGGATGAAGCACAGCATTTTACAGCCAGCCACAATGCTATCACACCACCAACGAGAATGACGCTGGCGATACCGCGGGCGCCCATGCCAGTACCCGCCAAGGCTCCAGTCACGAAGTCATCCACAAACCCAAGTGCCGCCACCGTTCCGAGCAATAGACCGGTGGCCCGATCGATAACCGACGCGGCCACCATGTAGTCGACGGCCCTAATCCACCACGATGCGCGAAACAAGCCGTAGAGTAGCTCGTAAAGATAGGCTGTACGGCAGAGGAAAGGTGGCGGGACGCTGGGGAGCGACCAACGCCACTGCCAGCAGGGAGGCACGCCAGCCAGGGAGTCCAAGTGCCGAGAACACTCAAGCAGTGCGATTGCCGCTATTTCAGTCTCTGCGTATAGATCAGACGAAGACGACAAAAGGCGTCCGCGATCCCGACAGAGCCGCACAGCGAGTCGCTCCACCTGCCGGCTCTGAGCAAGCTCAAGCTGAGCGGCCAACCGTAACGCATATGCTAGATCCAAGGCAATCTGCGGCGGTCGTCGTTGAATCTTCCGGAGAAACCACACTCGAGCCCGCACCAAGGTCTCGTCAGTCTCGGCACCAGCGATTCCTGCCTCTCGCGCCGCCCGGAGGAATCGGACCACATTAAACGTGTTATGAATGGTTGCCTCGTGGCCCGGAACCTCCGACCAGCCGCCGCATTGCTCCTGGGCATCGAGAAGAAAGGCAACAACCTCAGGAAGCACCGCCTCGCACGGATCGAGTTCCAGTAATGCGAGGGCGGCTAGGCTGGTCGCGCCAGTGACCAAGGTCGGCTCCTCACGAGCGTACGACCAAGCTCGCCCACGCGGAGCTTCGACAGAGGCTCCGACCAGAAAATTCCGCATCCTCTGTGTAGCTGCTATGGTGTCGGCGGCCGCAATTTGGCGCAGCACTCGAAGCCCGCGTGCAGTCGTGCCAACCTCACCGTATGCCACACCGAGGTTGGCCGGAAGACTCCCATCTTCCATTTGGCATTCCATCAGCCACCGGGCAAGGTGCATGATCGCAGGATCGGTCTGCATCGTCTCGCCCGCGGCCAAGGCAAGTTGAAGGTAGCGAATCGTGGGGCCAGTATCCTCCGCTATCGCTTCCCGACGCCGCGGCAGACCACCCTGGTCCGGGATACACTCGCGCAACATCCAGAGCGCGAACGCCACGTCAGGAGGGACGGCAGAACGCCGCCAACTCTGCACCGCCCGCACAACGCCGTAGTGGTGCCGCGGTATGCCCAGCCGTTCAAGCTGACCTACGACAGGTCGTTCGTCAAGCCCGCCGATAGTTCGATCGATACTGATCATACTCAACCGTCGCCATACTCCCGGTACGGGCACCGAGACCAGGCCGGTCGCCACGATGTAGGCCACGTTTAACCCCCACTACAGCGAGGTATGTGGAGGATGCGTGTCGGACCGAGCGCATCTCACTGCGAGCACCCTCGCTTGCACTATAGGCGACGACGAGCTGAGCAACTAGGGAGTTCCGATGCCGCAGCGGCCAGAAGGCACGAGCCTGCCCTCTCTTCGCCCGGAACCCCAACGGCCAGCTGAGAGCGTTCTGCGCATCGCCCACCGCGGCGGTGCGGCGATGGAGAGATACGGTCCCGACGACCTGCTCAGCGTCGCCGCTCAAGGTGCCCATCTGGTCGAGTTCGATCTGCACGTCACCGGCGACGATGAGCTAGTTGCGCGGCACGACCCCGTTGTCAAGATTGCTGGCGCCCGCGCGTGGTTGGCCGACCATCCCCTGGAGAAGGTCCTGCCATGGCTGGAACACAAAGAAGTACCGACGGTAGTCAGCGTGGTACGAACAGCAAGGGACGCGGGGCTCGGCCTCTACGCCGACATCAAGACACTGACGGTCCGATCTGCCGAGCGCCTGGCAGCCATTCTTGATCAAGAAGGAATGTCTTCGCGGACCATCCTTGCTTCTGTCCGCTCCGATATCGTCGCCCGCTGCGCCGAGGTGGCCCCCGACATTCCTCGTGCAGTGCTGTTCGCGTCAACGCTAGAAGAACCAGTTCAACTTGCAGACTCTATCGGCGCGCATTATGTGCACCCATGCTGGGAGCGTCTACCGCGCCCCGATAGCATACTCGCCGATGGCTGGCTTGATCGAGTTCGGTCCAAAGGACTCGGAGTGATCTGCTGGCACGAGGAGCGGCCCGAGGTGATCCTCGGGCTACTTGAGCTAGGCGTCGACGGCATTTGCACCGACAGGCCGGACCTGCTTACGCAGCTCGCCGAGAAATGATGGCGAGCGGGCCCAGTGTAAGGTTCACGTCGAGTTTATCTGCTTCTGTTTCCAGCCAGAGGACTTGAGCCTATACATCAATTTCTGGACGACCGGTTCAGCCGACTCCTTGCAAGACAACAGCAAGTCCATTATCCGGATTTTTGAAGCCAGCCTTATCGGCCTGGCAGAGAAAACTGGAGTTCCGGCCATCGGCCAACAAGTCAGTCATTCTCGCAACAATTCCAGCGGGTCAACCTCAATCAGCGCTGCGATCCGCTCCACCGACCGCAACGTCAGGTTGCGCTCCCCGCGCTCAACCCCGCCCATGTAGGTGCGGTGGACGCCGACGACATCGGCGAAGGCTTCCTGGCTGAGGCCATGCTGCTCGCGGTAGCGGCGCAGGTTGCGGCCGAAGATCCGCTGCAGGTCGCCTTCCATGACGATGGTGACGCTGCCGAAGGTGCTACTTGTAGGTCTACAGACTTATGAGTAGCATCCGATCTTGACGGTTCACCGGCTCCTGGGGGGAGGTGACGGCATGGGCGGCGAGGGCAACTGAGCCGCGGGCGAACCCGCGCAGGCCGATGCCCCGGACGGACAGCCGTCTGGGGCATCGGCGCGTTCACGGCCGCTTCGGCATACCTTGCCTGGGTGATATACTTGATCTAGCTATATGGCAGATATCCACGAGCAGTTCGACCGTCTTCAAACCGCCTTCCTTGGACTGGTCACTGCTCTGGTCGGCCTTGGCCTGCTGGTGCTGGCCAAGCACCTTGGAACGTTGCCGGCGGGACTCGCCTGGGTTGCCTTCTTCCCGGTCAGCGAGATCGGGGGCCTCCTCTTTTCCTTCGGGCTGCTGGGCATCGGCATCGACTACGTGCAGCGCAAGCAGGCCGACGAACTGCGCTCGGCACAGCTGCGGCGGGTCATCACCGAGGAAGCACCAGCCCTGCGCGACGCCGTGATCCGGGGCTTCGCCTTCGACACGGAGGACCTGGGGCGGGTAGCCACGCCCGCGATGCTTGATCAGATCATCCGCAACTGTCTGGCGCTGCGGCTGGGCGATGCCACGTTCGCTAAGGAGCTGTACGAGGACATCCGGGACCAGGCCATCGCGGCGACGGAACGGTGGCACGACGCCCGGGTGGAGGTGACCTTGTCGCCGCTACGGGCTGGCCGGGGAACTCCCGTCCGGAGTTCCCCGGTAGCAGCTGCTACCGAGACCGACCTGCTCGAGGCCACGGTCCGGTGGGAGTACCAGACCGTGCCGGCACATCCTGTCCGCCGCTTCGTCTGCATGTCGGACCGACAGGAGTACCGCGAGCTGAGCCAAGAGCCTGGCGCGACGTCGGCCTGGTACTTCCGGCCGGTGGGCGGTCTTGATGGCGGGACCAAGGAAGCTTTCGAGCTGCTGGAGTTCATGATCGATGGCAAGGCTCGTGCAGTCCGGCGCACTGCCAAGGCTGGCAGCCAGACCTACAGCGTGGCTGTGGGCAAGGAGGCGCTGAGCGCGGGCCAGCCGGTCACGGTGGCGTACACCTACCGGACTGTCGTCCGGCGGGATGGCCGGTTGATCAAGCTGGACGTGGAGCAGCCAACCCGGGGACTCAGCGTCGAGCTGGCGTACGGCGGCAGCGGCATCACGGACGTGCGCTTGCTCGACTTCTTGACCACCAGCACCAGGGCACGGGTCAGCCAGACACCGGCGACGGTGCCCGCCAAGGTGCTGCGAGCGGACTTTGACGGGTGGGTGTTGCCGCGGGCAGGGGTGGTGTTTGTGTGGGAGCCGAGCGGAGGGACGTCCTGAATAAACGCAATTCACCGCAACGCCCGAGCTACCTATCCAGCAAAGCTCACAAGGACCGCGGCCGGGTATTCAGAACAGTAGGTGACTAGATTCTCGACGACGCTCACGCCAGCAATTTAAATATCACATCCTTCGCCATCTCCTCCAGTGACCATAGGTACTGATCGCGCCCACTTTGATCATCACGGCGGGCGGCCAAGCAGATCTGGTACTCATCCTTGGCGTTCCGCTTGAGCCGATCACGACAGATACAGCCCGGGTCGCCATGCGCGACACAGTTTCGGCGGCGATACCAAATTCCGATCTGGTCCACAGGTGCTCCGTACTGAACATGCGGTATCTCATAGGTTCGCCACGGCCTTCCTTGAGGGGTAAGTAACTCATGGAGTAGGCGGAGAACCTTGGCCTTGGCTCCGCTGACCGTGACAGGCTTGCCCTGTGCATTAATTTTTGGAGAGCCGTTCCATGTCAGATGCATGCTGGCTCCGCTGTGCCCTCTCGCCTGGGCTATTGTTTCGAGGAGGGACCACAGTCGAACGTAACGGAATGCCGGCTCATCCTCACGAATCGCTTCACCAAGGAGAGATACGAACAGCCGTCGGTTGGGATGACGCTTGACAGCAGCCATATTACGGCGGATTTGCTCGGGAGCCTCGCCGGAGATGAAGCCTCCCAGGAGGTTTCCGCGGTAGCGCGGCGCCGTGATCATGTGCAGTGTCTCATTTTGCCCAATGACGACAACAAAGAAGGTCTCCCCACGGCTATCCCGATGAGCGGCAAGGATAGGAAGTAGGAGGTCGACCTCATTCATTGCTCGATTGCCACAAGCTTCGAGGGAGTCACCTCGCACTCTCGGGAATTTTATGAGCACGGCGGGCCAGGTAAGGCTAGCTTCACGGATCAGGGTGGAACCTGATGGTATAGAAACTCCCAGCGCCCGTAGTTCTCGCTCAACTACTTGCAATTCGGTTGACCAGCCCAGGTACCCTATCGGCACGATCTCCCAGGTGCCCAGATTGATAGGGGTGGTCATGAGAAGGTTCTTCACAAAAACGACGACGCTCGCCGTGACCGGCCCCTCGCCGATGCCCGCCAGATACTGTCGCTTCCTCGACTCAAGGACGGCCTGGTGGGCAGCGGCTAGATCCTCCGCCGTTCTCGGTGTTTCCGATGCGGCGCGCACCTCAAACAGGATCGAAGGCGTTAAAGGCTTGTGGGAGCTAAGGGATTGAATCGATGGTTGGTACATCGCGGCAAGCTTATAGAGTCCCGGTGGCTGATCACCAACCGTCTTCGAGTGACCAGTGCCAGGCGCAGACCGGTCCCAGTTGAGGTTTCCCGACAGCACCCATTGGTCCTCGAGCTCTTCCACTCGCACGACAACTATATGAAGCTCACTCTCGCCCCAGTCCACGTGGACTGTCAGCGGCTCGCCTTGCGCAAGCGACACGGTCTCGACTCGAACCTCGCCGTAGTCGCAGCGTGCCACCGAAACGCTGTCCTGGCCGGTCATGCGTCCCCCACAAGTCACCTCAATGCTTGAGGTTGATCAATACCACAGGGTATGGCGCAGTATTGGCGCAGGTTGCTTCAGCAGCGGACGCTACCCCCGCCCCGCCGAAGCTCCGCGCCCTCGCGCGAAATCCTGCGGCCCCAAGCTGGCGATCACCGCCGTCACCACCTCCCGGTCCGAAGCCGACCCATCCGCCGGCCCGAAGGCCAGCACAACCGCGAAGTCACCGAATCCGCCAAGGAACACCGCCCCATCGGGCAGCTGGGCAGCCTGCGTTGCTAGCTCAGCCGCGGTGGTGCCCGGCGACACCTTCACCGTGCCCACCCGGCCGGTGGATGGAGTGGAGCCGGTCATGAGACCACCACCAGGCGCACCGGCCGGCCGGAACCGAGCAGGGCCATGGCCTGCTTCTTCTCGGTTATCTCCCAGACGACCCGGGTTTGGGCGGTACCCCGGGATACCACGGTCACCAGGTGCGGGATAACCACGCCACCCGCCTGCCAGGCACAGCGCGGCCGTACGGGGCAGGTCACGATGGGTATCGGTGCGCCAGATGCGGGTTGGCGCTCATCGCTGAGCAGCCGTGCGACTTCGAGTGCCAAGGTGCTCTGCCCCGGGGATACGCCGGGCGGGCAGGCCACCAGCGCCAACACCCCATCGCGGCCTGCCAGGGATTGGGCCACGGTCTCGGCGGAGTAGTAGCCCACTGGCACGAAGCGGGGCCGGGGCTCGTGGGCCAGGAGCACGCCGGCGCCTTTGGGTAGGCGGCAGGGTTCCCAGGTGACGGCAACGGGCCCAGCCCGGCCGCCGTCAATCTCGATCATCACCACGGGCACGGGTCCTCCTTCGGCTGAGACGCCCGGCAGGGAGGGCCGGGCAGGGATCACCAGGCCGGTTCCGGCCGGGGTGCCCAGCACCGACCGGAACCGGCATAGGCAACTATGGGTTGCCGGGTGGATGCCGAAAGTGACAGTTTCGGGATAGACTCCCCGACGTTTTGGATGACATCCGCGTTTGGGGCCGGGACAGTTTTCGGGACATTCCCTGGGATCGGACGCGCCAGCACTGACAACGCCCTCCCGGGCCGCGACGATCTAGCGAAACCCGCAATCTGAACCGAGGACGCCATGCCGCCCAGCCCCCGGCCACGGACCCTGCTGGCCCAGCTCCTGGTGGAGCGCCAGTGGACGGTTGACCAGTTTTGGCAGGCCTACGGCGAGACGGCTGCCGCGCTGTATGACAAGCCGCACTCGGTCAGTGACCGCACCCCGAAGCGCTGGGTGGCCGGGGATGTCAGCCGGCCGCACCCCATCTCGCGCCGGGTGCTGAAGGCCATGTTCAACGTGGAGGCGGCCGAGCTGCTGGCACCGCTGGCCACCGGCGGTGACGTATCCCTCACGGACACCGGGATAGCCCACGGCGGCCCCACGGGTGACGATGAACGGGCTACGCCCGTTCTGCTGGAGGAGGTGGGTTCGTCGCGCCGCCGCGATCTACTTAGTGCGGGAGTCGTCCTCGCTGCTGGCACGGTGTCCAGCTCCGCTGACCGGGCTGCCGCCATCTCCCGGGCCATGGCCACGGCCACACCGGACCCGTTGACGCTGGCCCAGTTGCAGCACGGCATCCACCGGCTGACCACGTTGTACGCGGTCACGCCGCACGGCCAGTTGGTGGAACCGATTGAGCGGGCGTGGGATGACGCCGAAGCCCTGCTCGAAACCCGGGTGTCGGGCACGGCCCGCCGAGATCTTGAGCTGGCGGCAGGACAGCTGGCGTACTACCGAGGCCAGTTGGCGTTTGACATGAGCGACGAGGCCACGGCGCTGACGTTTTTTGTGTTGGCGGCCCAGCATGCCGAGGCGGCCCGGGACAGTCTGCTGGCCGGGTCGGTGGTGGTCATGCGCTCGGCACTGGCCTACTTTGCCGGGGAGTTCACGGTGGCCGCCGATGTGGCCCGGTCGGGCCAGGCCGGAGCGCATCCATACATCGCGCCGGTGCTGGCGGGGTCGACCGCCCGGGCGTTGGCCCGGGTCGGCGACCGGGACGGCACGATGGGCGCGCTGCGCACGATGCACCAGACGGTGTGGGACGGCGGGCCGCTGCCTGGCCCGAACATTGGGAATGACGAGTTCTGCGAATCGTTCAGCGCGATTGCCTTCAGCTACCTGAACCAGGGCGACGAGGCGGAACGGCATGCCCGCAGTTCCCTGGCCCGGCTGACGAGCACGGGGCGGCACGTGCAGATCGCCGGAACGCAGCTGGCGCTTGGGCGGGCGTTGATCCGGCGCGAGGCACCGGACCCGGAGCAGGCGGCAACGGTTGTTGCCGAGGCGGTACGGATCGCGACGGCCAATGGGCATCCGCGGACGGTCGGTAGGGCGAGGGCGATATACCGGCGGTTGGCGAGTGAGCCGGAGTGGGGACGGCTGGGGGCGGTGCGGGAGCTTGGAGGGATGGTGGCGGGAAGAGGGGCGTTGGGGCCAGGAGCTGGGGTCTAAGCCTGCTGGACGATGACCTACTCATTTGATCACGATCCGGCACGAGGACCGGCGTTCCATTGCTCAGCGTATACGACCGTGACGCCAGAGGCCTGACGGCCGAGGCCGGGCAAGCGACGACGGGCACCGCGTCCAACAACGCGGTGCCCGTCGTCCGTAGAGGTTTACGGAAGAGCGCGGCAGGACTCCACAGTCACGTTGAAGACGTTCGGCTGACGGAGGGCATGCCCGTCGACCTCGCCAGCGGGGACGACGTACACCTTGTAGCGCGGATCGTTGGCGTTGGCCGGATCGACATCGTGGCAGTAGGCGTTCAGTAGCTGGCGAGTTCCGTCGGGGTAGACGCGCCAGGCGGCGGACTGTCCATCACCGCGGACGAACCGCATGCTGGCTGGGTACGGGCAGTAGGCATTGGGGCCCACCTGGTAGCTGTCCCATACACCCTGGTCAGCGCGCAGCGGGGCGCCGGCGTTGGCCCGGACGGCGAGGCAATCCCGAATCGCCGGGTTGATCACCGGCCGGCGGTAGCCATCCTTGATCCACGCGACGCTGGTGCCGTTGGGACCGAGCAACTGCTTCCCCTCAAGCGCGCACTGGGCGTCCGGGCCGACCCGGCCAAGGGCCTTCATCCGGGTGATGACGTCCTCAGGCACCTGGCGAACCTGCTTGCCGGTGGCGGCAGTCAGGCAGTCCCGGATCGCCGGGTTGCCGACGTACTGGAGCTTCCCGGACTTCACCTGGTAGACGGCGGGGCCGAACCCCTTGATCATCTCGTTGTCGGGGATCGAGAAGTCAAGGTCGGCGAGGTACCCAGTGCCCTCGTGGCTGATCGGCTTCGCCTTGTCAACGCCGCCGAGCGGCGCCAGCTCGCCGTACTGCACCTGGAACGCCGAGCCGAAGACCGTCAGGTACTGCTGGTTCGTGCTGGTGTCGTACAACCAGGCGCCGTCCCCCAGCCGGCAGGTTGCAGGCGACCCCTGCGGCAAGCGTCCGATGAAGCTCGCCGGCACGATCTCTTCGACCGCGCTGTTCTTGAAGAGCAGGCAGTCGCGCTGTCCTGGGCTGCCGACGTGGTGCCACTGCCCGCCGCCGCTGAGGTACACGTCGGACTGCCCGGCTGCGCGGAACACGTGGTTGTCGGGCAGCGTCATCCCACGAGCCAGCAGGCCATCGATCGTCTCATCGCTGACTGGCACCGCGCGGTCAACGCCACCAAGCGGCGCGATCTCGCCGTACTGAACCTGGTGCCCGGCGCCATAGAGCACCATGATCTGCCGGTTGCTCGGCTGGCCATACAGCCACTGGCCGTGCTCAAAATCGCACGAGGCGTTCTGGCCGGAGTCAGGGAACAGCGCCCGGGCACTCGCGGGCAGCAGCGTCACCCCGCGGCCACCGTGCCGGACCGACAGGCAGTCGCGCGTCGGGACCGAGGGCACGCGGTACCCGCGGTCCGAGTAGTACCAGACTGCCGGGTCGTTCCAGAACCGGATCTGGTCGCCGTCCACCCACTGTGGTGCATGCTGGCCGAGTTGACCGATCGATTTCGGCACCATGATGGCCTTGTTTTGGCCGCCGAGAGCGATAACCTCTTCGGGACTGCCGATTGGGAATGGGTGAACGTACTTGATCACGTACTGCGTACCGGATCCGTATTCGTAAAGAAAAACATTGTCCGCCGGCATGTTCGATCCGGGTGACAGATTGCCAGCAGGATCGCGGTTGACTTCGAGGGCGTGGACAGTGTCGTGGTAAAGTCTCACGTACGAGTCAGAACCCGTGAGGCGGCGAGCCTGCGCACGAAATTCATCGCGCTGCGCCACATCATTCTTATCGAACCAAAACAGACGCCCGCCGGCCAGCACGTAAAGATGGTTCTCATCCGATTGAATTAGCGCACCATCCCTAACCGAACCTCCCAAACTCCTGGGAAACTCCTGCGGAGCACCGGCTGCAACATACGATCCGTATGGGAAGGCCCTAAATCCGCCAAAGGGCAGTTGCTGACCGTTGAACATATCGAACGAAAGGAAAGTTCTCGTAGTGCCAAATATACACCACGCAGGATCGAATTCTACCGCAGTTCCCCAGATGCAGTAGGATTTCTCCTTCAATATTTCCTCCGGATTCCCCTCCCTTGCCCAGTGACTCGGCACCCACTGAACCGAGACAGACTGAGCCTCACCCGCCACAACCCGAGCGTTCCATGCCAGCGTTACATAGTATTCAGTATCTTTTTGAAGGTTGGCAACCTTAATATTGGTCACGGCCGGCGTCGGGGCCGTGTCTCCGGCCGGCTCGTCCTGAATCGCGCCCGGAAGATTCGTGTCGGGGATCTGATAGCCCTTCCAGTATCCAGGAAGGTCAAACCCGAAAAGTCGGAAGTCGATCTCAAGGAACTCGTCGACGCATCTCAGTGAGTTAAGTTCCTGTTCCGTTAGCTTAAATTTGAACGTCACCCAATAGTCAGAACCGCCATCCCAATGTGTGGTCTCAATTAGACCATTGGCTGGAGCATGCTTTCCGCAAGTCCTCCAGTAGCCGCCGGTATCCTCAAACGAACCAGCATGCGCCTCACCGCCAAAGACGGTGATTACACTCGTTAGGGAGACAGCAAGGCACGCGACAAACAATACAACCCTCTTGAGAGGGTTCCTCATCATGGTTCCTCCGCCTAGCGCATCAGAGCCTGCCGGGTAGACATTAGATGGCGTAACAAGTAGTGGGCGGGCGCGATCAGAAACCTTCCGAGCATCCGGGTATCGTCCACCTCCTCGTCTCGATTCCAAAGATTGTGCGATGACTTAGAACGACCGAGTAATCGGAAGCGGACCGTGTCGATCCAAGCCGAGGTGAGTTGCTACACCAGCCTTCCAGATCGCCTTTTTGAATCGGCCTTACATCGACAACGTAGACCTTCAGATCACCCATACTCTCGTTGCCATCCAAAAGAACTTCCGCATCACGAAGAGCCCTTACGGCTGCTTCACGCCTAACGCCGGTGAACCTTTCTGTACCGTCAGGCCATAGCGCCGGAACTGCAACGGATAGGGACAACACAAGGAAAACCAATACGACTGCGGCGAGTGCCAAGCTTTTAGAATTCTTCTTATCCATCATAAATTAGACTAACACATTATTACCAATATACCTATCTATTTGCGATTTCGCAGATTTGTCACGTATGACGCAAGCGCGAAACCACCGCCAGCAATCAGCCGATGGGGGTTTAGCTATCGCACCACTGCACGCCATATCTCAGACCCTGTCGCAGGCAGTGAAAGTCCAGCGCAACCTCTCCGACTGAGTCAATCGCAAGAAGGTCATCATTTGGTACGAACTCATCAGCCACCTGCGGATGCACCCCGTTCAACCGCCAGATCTTGTCCGGCCTCTGATCGGCGCCGAAGCGAATCTTGAGGCCGAAACGATCGAACCGGCGGAGTGGCGTCAGCCAGTAATACGGCTGCATCAGTTCACGTGGATAGGCCGTGAACTCGACGGCATATTCGTGCCGCTCGCCTAGCCTCAGTGGGCGTGGCAAGCGGACGACGAACCGCGCGTATGCCCGGCTAAGACGGTGGACCTCGGTGATTTCACCTCCGTGGATCATGACGGCACTGATCGGGTTCTCTGGTGGAGACGTCTCTGGACCCTGGAGCGAGGTCAAAGACACAACGATCTCGTCCAGCTCGTCCACCGCGGCGATGATCCGTCGCTCCTCGACTAGCTTCGGAACCTCGAGGTCAAGTCGCAACGTCGAGCGCAACGACTCCACGTACCATCCCTCTGGAGCGAACTCGTTGGTGACGGCATCCTCGGCGTCCTCGCTCGCAGCCTCGATCAAGATTGCGAGCAGCTCGAAGCCATCCTCCATCCGCCGACGGGCGGTCCGCGGGTCCCGGTCGAACTGGGAGGCAACCCACTCCATACGGGCGTGCAGGAACTTCTGGTCGGTCGCCTCGTGCAGAGCCAAGGCGGCTAGGACCGCGAGCCGGAGATCGGCTGGCAGTCGGCCGCATCGTTCGGCCAGCCCAAGCGCAAGCTTGCGGCGGGCTGCCGCAGGTCGATCCGTATCGACGATTCCGCAGGCGAAGCGGATACGGGGACCGATGCGGGTGTGGACGTCTCCCGCGAGCAGGCCACGGCCACGGCGAAGTTCCCGTAGCTCGGCGGTGATCTCGTCGACGGCGCCCATGTCGGAGCCCTCCTGGTGCTGCTTCGTTGCGGCCAGTCGGAAGGTAATGCTTGCAGATGAAACGCCTTATTGCTAGGACGGCCTCTAACCCGATGGGACAGAGTACTCGCTGAGTTGACAAAAACGTGACACGGCCGGAGTCGCCGCGGGATTCGCTGCCCAGGACGGGCGCGCCGGCGACGCCTACGTCGTGCGAGCTACTTCTCGACCTCACAGTGCTTAAACCGCTGATCGCTCGGCCTATCGAAGCACAATAGTTTAACTTCTGTGGCCCTTATCTTTGGTGATCGGACGTCCACCGCCCACCCACCCGGTGTCCCTCCGCACCCGACGTGCGCCGAGTAGCCATGGCCAAGAATCTCATGCTGATAGCGCGCCACCGATGGGCGTGCCGGTTCGGGCTTCCAATCTGCCCAGTTGGCCATTGAATTGTCGGCGATCCACACACCCACTACGCCTGCGCCAGACGAGCAGCGGACAACACCGGACACAGCGTGTGGCTTAGACGCTGGGAGGAGTACCCGCACCAGCCCGACCCCAGTGCCGACAGTAAGCACCAGCGCGACGCCCAGCCATAGCCATTGGGACCGCCGCCAGTCACCAGTGGAACGAGTCGGTCTACGGTCGCGATCGAACGATCTTCTGGAGATAGGATTGGCCATATCTTTCATTCCGTTGGTCGGAAGCCTGGCGGGGGGAAGAGCCGCATGACGGTGTCGTCGAGAAGGAATTCCCAGTGGCGGTCAGCGTAGCTGGTTAGCACGTCCAATGGATCGCCTTTTTTGGCCAGGCCAGGGTTGAGTTCCCTGAGGGCATCAATCATCTCGCTGACGCGGTTGCGAACATACTTCGCACTGTATCCGATGGTCTTTCCGATTTCGTCATGCCCACGCGCGCCAAGGGCTAGAGCCCGCCACACCCCTCGCCATAGCTCCTTTCCAAACAGAAGCTCTGTAACTGGCCCTAGATCGGATGGAGGGAGGTAGACATCAAGTAGTGGGTCGCGACGGGGTACGCCTCGGGCGGCCGCCTCGATAGCCTCGGCCAACGGGTGGATAGTGGAAGCATTCTTCGAGCAGTAAGATCGGATCCCGAATGTTTGGTAGGCGAACAAAAGGTGCAGTCCCCGGTTGTCTTCGCCACCGGTCCAGATCACAATCCCTGTGCCCTCTTTCGCGACAAGCGGGTGTACCGCGAGTCCCGAAATATGAAACTCCTTGTCACGGGTTAACGAAACCTCGCCAGCCAGCCTTCGTTCGTCGTAGGCGTCAGTCAGGTGCTGATACAAGACGTCCACGACAACCACGTCGAAGTGTTGACCTTGCAGCAGTGGTCTCGCGACCGTCGGATCGGGTGCGAAGGTGACGTCGAATCCAAACGCTTGCTGGAGTTCGCGTTGGACAAGAGGTGCGTACTGGCGGCCGTCATCGACCAACAATACTTGTAAGGTCATTCGTCTCCTCTATTCTGCGTGTCAGTCAAGCGGCAATGACAGGCGTAGCGTCGCACCGGTTTCCCCCGGTATCAGGAGAAGATCACCGCGCTTCTCCCGGATTAAGTTGCGCAACGTGTGGAGATTATTCGCTGGGTCATCGAAGACTGCGGCGTCGAATCCGGGGCCGTCGTCGGTGACGGTAAGGTTGAGCTGGCCAGAACTGATGCTCAGGCCAATTCGAACCATGTTTGCACGATGAACGACGGCGTTCTTTAGTAGAGCACCGAGCGCCAGGTCGAGCAGCGGGGCCACTGAACGGGTAATGGTGAGACCCCCGACTCGGGGCAGGACGACGGTGATTGCACCCTGAACGCGATGGGCATGTAGGTTGAGCAACTTCGGGACATCGACATCAGGATTAGCGAGCAGCAACTTGACTCTTTCGACATTAACTAGATCAGATAGTTGGCGGAAGGATTCTGGCATCTCCTCTATGCCGATCTGCTGAAGCTGGCGTTGAATTGCAGCCAGTGCCCCCTCAACATGAGTGTGTAGGTGCTCAAACAAACGTCTATATTCTTGATCCAAGGCATCAAGCTGGCGCCGAGCCGACGACCGGCACATTGCACCCACTACCTTACCGAATAGGTAGCTCGTGACAGTCAGCGAAGCCGAGATGCCGACGCTCCGGTAATGCACGTCGCTGACGTATCCATGCAGCCATCGAATGACCAGTAGCGGCTCGATGATGATAATAAACAAAATGATCAGGTGAAACGCGGGACGCAGGTAGTCGCGGTCGACGCTTATCCATGGGTAGAAGGAGAGCAGCGCGACGGGCGGCACCGGATAGCCGCACAACTGCACACAGGCTGGGCTCGAACCATACTGGCCCGGCAAGAGCAGGCTGGCCATGATTAGCGGCGTCAGCAGGATTCCGGCTACGTAGATGGCAACCCAGGGGCCGCCGAGCGAGAAGAGTCCTCCTTTCCTGTAGGAAGCCAATGCCAAGGCCAGATGAAGACCGGCAAACATAAAGAGAACAGTCTCCGCGCCGGGGCGAAGTCGGTCGGCGAGGGCCGTGTTGACGATCAGCAAGCATTGGATGAGTAACGCGACTGACTCAAGGTTGCGAGCAAGCTGCCGCGTGGTGCCTCGGGCAAGCTCCTCCGTCAACTCAAGAGGTTGCGGGTCGGTATTTGGCGACGCTGCCAGCTTCGGAGTCATGACAGCGGCATCTTCCTCGTCCGCTGGCATCGATCTCAAGGGACACATGTCCCCGGTGGTCAGCTGTGGACACGTGTCCCCGCTTGTGTCCTGGCCTATGCCGCGGGACATGTGTCCCTTGATCCTTTACAGGGAGCTCCATGAGGCTCGGACTCGACGCCACAAGCGTCGACGACCACCGATCCCGAGTTCCTACCGGACTCCGGAGCGGCGGAATCTTCTGCAGGAGAACTGCCCGGCCTGAATCGGCCAAGCGCCGTCGGCCACGGTTCGCGCCCGTGATCCACACCGCCAGAGGAGGTCAAACCATGGGGTCCGAGTGACACGACTCGATGGTGAGGCCGTGACGGCAGAGACAGACCTAGGTTAGGCAGCCGGTAGTCCGTCTCTCCCGCCTCTCGCGCCCCACCGCCGGGAGACAAGGCAAGCTCCAGCACACTACCCGCACCATGGGCTGCGTGGCCAGTCACCGGCTGGCCACGCAGCCCAGATCAGAGCACCCGGAAGCTGCCTGATGGTGCCAGCCCAACCGGGGGAGGCGGTCCGCCCAACCTCGGACACGACGTGGCGGACCCTCTTGATCTATCGATGTGTCCTCGCTGAGGACGGGGCTGCCACTGGCACTTCACCGGTCCTGGATCACGGTTGCCGACTCATATCGTCACCAGGCCCCTGCCGGCTACCTTCTACAAGCGAATCAACGGAGACGCGCCGAATGTCCGATATCGAACCATACAACTACCGCCGTGCCCGGCGCGAGGTCGAGCACTACCGGCGCCAAGCCACTGTGGCGAGCGAACAGATTGCGGCAGTGGAGGATGCCGCGCAGCAGGCAACCCTGAGTTTCGTCCGTCTGCGCGGCATCGTCGCCCAGGCCGCAGCGCTCGACCCCGGCGGTGAGGCCATGTACAACACGTTCGCCGTCTCGGCAGGCATGACGATGAACCAGGCGATCCAGTCCGCCGGACGTCGGCCGCTGTAGCCGTGCTGGAGGACCTAACGACCAGCGGGTTCTTCTGCCTCGTGAGCTTCGCGCTGTGGCCTCTCTACTTCCTGGCCCTTGCGGTCTACCGGCGGTACCGGGAGAAGACCCGAACCGGCCGTGAGATACGACGGGCCGAGCGCGAAGCCCTGCGGAAGATCCGCCGGACCTATTACCAGCGTACGGGACGGCGCTTGCCGAGGTAAGGAATGGAGGCGGCCATGAGCCCTGAGCTCTTTTGGACGCTCGCCGTGCTGATCGCTATCGGCGAGGCGGCGTTCATTTTCTGGCCCGACGACGGCTATGGCCGGTTCAGCGGCATCCGGCAGCGATTGCGGCGCGCGCTGCTGCGCTGCTGGGCGTGGCAGATCCAGCTCATCTTCGGAGGCAGGAGGCGGGACTGGTGAGGAACTTCAGTCAGATATCGCGCACGTTGGCCACAGTAGCGTTCGCCCTGGCATGCGTCATCTTCGTCGGGGCGTTCATCGCGGAGATGGCGTCGGTCCTGTTCCCGCTGTTGCTGGGCGGGGCGGCACTCTTCTACTGCTTCAGCAAGATCTTCGGACGTTGGGGGCGGTGGTGACCGCGGGTGCGGGACGCCCCGCATCGTCTGACGACACACTGGCGACGGCCCAGTAACTCGGCGGCGCCATCCCGAGCGCACGGTGGTTGTTGGGATGGCGCCGTTCCCAACGGTTGGCTCATGCGTGACGAAGGAGAGGCTATGGCTCGCCCGAGCGGGAGCCCGGGTACCGGCGGCCTGCGTGACTACGCGCTGATACTCCCTGCCGACCTGCAAACCGATCAGTTGCTCGAGTGGGTGCGATCCATCACCGCGGCGGCGCCGTTGACCTTCGAACTGATCGCGTCCGATGACGGTCTCTGCCACCGACTCCGTGCTCATGAGGCGGACGCCGAACATCTGGTGACGCGGTTGCGCACCCTGGTGCCAGGGACCCATGTAGCGCCAGACGGCCGCCAGCTCCCCACGAACTGGACGGAGACCGTCGAGCTCGGCCTGGCGCACCGCCAGCGCATGCTGCACATCCCGTCACCCGACGCCCTGAGTGCCAGCCTTCTGGCCGCTGCGCAGACGACTGCCAGCAGTGAGATCGTCGTCGTCCAATGGATCGTGAAACCCGTCAGGCCAGCCGCCCCGCCCGTGCGTCAGCAGCGGCGCGGGCGTTCCGATGACATGGACTGGCGCGGGCTCTTCGGCCTGAGACCTGCCGAAGATCTGACTGCCGAACGCCAGAGCAAGTTCTCCGAGCCGAACTACCTAGCGGTGCTGCGTGTCGGGGTCCGGAGCAGCGACCGGCATCGGGCGTCCCACCTGATGGCCGGCATCCGCGCCGTCTACGCCAGCACCGCCACGACCGGCAACCGCTTCGAGCGGGTCATGAGTGGGGATGCCGGACGTCGGATCGCCGGCGCCGTGCCGCCCCGAACCTTCCCCGCGGCATTGAGCGCATCGGAGCTCACGGCCGTCATCGGATGGCCGCTCGGCTCACCGCATGTCGCTGGCCTGCCGCAGGGCCGGACCCGGAACCTAGCGACACCGAGGTCAGTACCGGCTGTCGGCCGGGTGCTGGCCATCTCGACCTTCCCGGGCGATGAACGGCCGATCGCACTGGCCTACGCGGATGCACCCAAGCACCTCCATGTGCTCGGGCCGATCGGGACCGGCAAAACGACCGCCTTGATCAACTACGCCGTGCAGGATGTCTCGGCCGGGCACGGCCTGACGCTCATCGATCCGAAGGGGGATCTCTTCCACGGCGTGTTGGACCGCATTCCGCGGGAGCGAGCCACCGACGTGATCGTGATGGATGTGAAGGTCGACACCGCCCATCCAGTGGCGTTCAACGTACTGGATCAAGGGGACGTCCGGGTAGCAGCAGAGAGCATCGCCAGTCTGTTCGAACACCTGTACCCGGACATGCGACGGGGCGTGCGGGCACGGGCGGCACTGCACCGAGGCCTGCACGCCCTCAGCACCCAGCCCGATCCCAACCTGATCGATCTAGTACCCCTCTTCTCCAACCTCTCACGCACCCAACCGGAGTCCGAGTGGCGCGACCAGGTAATCGCCGGTGTGACTGACTACGAGGGGCAGAGTTTCTGGCAGCGCTTCGAAAATATGCGCCCGTCCGAGCAGGACATGTGGACGGCGCCGATCCTCGACCGGCTGTGGCAACTGACCGAGCGGCCAGAGATCAAGAACGTTATCGGACAGAGCAAGAGCAGCTTCACGATGGGTGACGTGCTGCACCACCGTCGGATCTTGCTGGTAAACCTCGCCGGACTCGGCCGGGAAACTGCCAGCATCACTGGCACCTTGATCATAAATGCCCTGTGGGATGCCGCCCGGACGGGCGCCGCGGCGCCCTCAAGGCCACACTCGCTGTTCTTGGACGAGTTCGCCGACTTCGTGCAGCTACCGGTGAGTCTGAACGAGCTGCTGATCAAGTCGCGCTCATTCGGACTATCGATGGTCCTAGCTCATCAGGATCTTGCGCAGCTGCCACTGGATATGCGTAGCGCGATCCTGGCGAATGGCAGAAGCAAGATTGTCTTCCAGACGACGGCTGACGACGCCCGACTCATGGCCCGTGAGTTCGGCCCGCTGGTCAATGACACCGACTTCCTGAACCTCCGGCAGTTCGAAGTCCTCGGCCGGGTGGCGACCAGCGACGGCGTGAGTTCGCCGGTTACCGGCGTTACACTGCCAGCGCGACGCCCGACCGGCCTTGCTGGTCGCATTCGCGCGAATTCACGTCAACGATATGGCCGACCCCTAGCTCAGGTCCAACAAGACATCGTGCAGCGACGAACATCGCGAAACCTCGGTGATCCTGGGAGTTCCGATAACACGGGAGGCTCGGCGCCTCGCCGACCGCGCCCAACTATCGGCGGCGGAAGATTGACCCCATGACCCACAACACACGCGAAGTTCTTGGGGAAGCCGCCTACATCCGGCGGACGGTCGAGATTCTACTTGACCGGATCGGCGATGTGGAACGGGCAGTTAGTGGTGGCGAAAATCTCACCGCCAAGCAGGAGCAGGAGATGCAGCGAGCGAATGGCGCCTGGGCCGACGGCATCAAGGATCAAGTAGAACTAGCAACTCGGTTTGCCGACGAGTGGTGCCGCGAGGTGCTCACCATCGTGGAGAGAATCCGCTGATCGACGAGCACGAGCCCGCTTAGGTCACTGCCAGCCTTGCCAGACAATCGAGCCTTGATCCTGCTCTATCTCCGATGTTGCTACCGAAAAGCGCGAGGATCGAGGTCACGGATGTCGGGGAACAACAACCGACAGGGTAGAGGTGACCTGCCCGCTCTGGATGCTGCCGACGATCGGGCGCTACGAGCGGTGCATACCTTGCGGTGCGTGATTACTGGCCAAGATATGCAGCTGCGACGCCTGATGAGTAGTTTGTACCGCGTGGCAAGCGCCATCAGCAACGATCTGGAACGCCGCCGGGCGACCGATGCCGCTGCAGCCGAGTTAGAGGCGGCCTGTACTGATATACGGGATGTGTTGAGAAGAGCCTGCGTTGAGGCCGAGGCTGCAATAGGACATGCTGACGCGGCGCTGGCCGCGGTAGGTGAACTCGGGGTAAGGGAATGAGCTGGCGTGCTCCTTCGGCCGAGCCCGGCCGCTTCGCTGACCTCAGCACTGTGCCCCAGCCTGTGTCCTGGCTCTTCCGGCGGAGTGTGTCTTGCCCTGTGTCTGTCGCGGCACTGGGAGCTGAGCGGTGAGCAGCACGAACGCCGGCGGCGGTCGGCGCCGCCCTGGAGCCTCAGTTCTGCATGTGCGCCTGTCCCCGCGCGAGCGGAGGGTGGTCGAACTCGTCGGAGCCTTCGGGCAGCTTACGAGTGGTCAGATCGGCGAGTTGGCCTTCGACGGGTTAGCCAGCCAGACGCCACTTAAGCGGACTCTGAAGCGCCTCTACGAGCGTGAGCTGCTTTCCCGCCTCGAAATGCGGCTGGTCGGCGGCAGTGGTGGGGCGAGCGCGCAATACGTCTACCAACTCGGGCGTGAAGGCTGGCGTGAGCTGCAACGACCGGGCCGCTATATGGCACGGGAAGCGGTGGATTACCACACCCGGGATGTGGCCGACTGTTACATCCGGCTGGTCCGTGGCCATCGAACGGGAGTCTTTACGCTGGCTGAGTTCGTGACCGAGCCCGTATGTTGGCGTCACGTCGGCAACATCCACCTCATGCCTGATGCGTACGCACGGCTGGAGTGGCCAAGCCAAGGAAACTGGGCAGGCTGGTGGCTGGAAGTGGAGCGCAGCCGCAAGAATAACCAGCGAATCCGCGAAAAGGTCCGGCGGTACTGGCAGGCATTCCAGCGGTGGCAAGAACCGGTTTTTCCGCTAGTGGTTTTCGTCGCCCCAGACGAGTCGCGGGCACAGGAGGTTAACGCCATCGTCCATCAGGCACCGCCAGAGGCAGGCGGGTTATTCAAGACGACGACGTTGGCCTCATTTCCGGAGTCGCACAATCGTTGACCGACTCCGGCTGGTTATCGACAAAGCAGGGGCGGATCTCGGCATGAACCGGTTCACATGCCCTCACCGAGTCCGCCGACGATCGCCCGCGCCGCCAGCTCATGGCGCGCCACGCTGAACAACTCGGCCGCGACGCCAGGCAGCCGCGCCACCTCGTGCTGGATGGCGGCCGCCCTGGCGTCGTCCGGCACGCAGATAACCACCCGGGGCATGACGCCCCCGGGCCCGAGCCCGCCACGGTTCAGGAACGCCAGGTAGGTGCGCAGCTTGCCGCGCAGCGTGGGCAGGCTCTCAGTTGCCCGGTCCACCTCGACCCACACGTGGTCCACGAACGCAGCACCGGCCAGGGCCAGGTAGGCGTCGGGCTTCAGCCATCCGCCGGTTCCGTCTGGCCACCAACAGGCAGGCTCAGTCTCGTAGGCCTCAAGCCTGGCGCCGGGTGCCGCCGAGGCCGCGGTGGTGAGATCCACGTACAGCTGGCTGACCGCCAAGGCATGCGCGAGGAACAGCGGCCGGGGTGTGCGCGGTCGCCGAATCCGCGCTGCGAACGTCGGTTCGGCCGTGGCCGCCTGATTGCGTGCAAGCAACCAGTGCCCGGCACTGTCAAGGGTGAAGACCAAGCCCGTGGAGCCGGCCCGCTCCCCGCCGATGCGCCGCTCAAGCGTGGTGACGACGCGCCAGTCCCGCAGGCGTGACATGGTCTGCCGCCGCACCCGGTCCCGGGCCGAGGCGGCGATGCCCTGGAAGTGCAGCTGGTCCAGCTGCTGGCCGGTCAGCACCTTGACGCGCTGAAGGTCAGCGATGATGCGCCAGTCCCGCTCGCTGAGTAGCCCGGCGAGCCGCTCAACCTGCGCGGCAGATACCCGCTGGCCGCTCATGAGTACGCCTCCGTGAGGAGGCGGACTCTCGGGGGCGTAACGCCGCGAAAGACGCGCCGTACCAGGGGAAACGGCCGAGGTGCACTCGACGCGACCGGAGTGCCGAACGGAGCGCCACGCATCACGGCCTGGCTCCTCGTTGCTGGCGGCCGATCCGGCCGCCGCTGCCGGGCATCGGGGCCTCGATACGCGCTGCCAGGGCGGCTTCAACCTCGGCGCGCGGGAGGCCGTAGCGCTGCCGGCTCTGGGCGGCCAGCTGCGCCGGGTCGCGCACCGCTTCGGGCAGCGGCGGGGTTGACGCCGTGGCCACCCCGAGGGTCCGGCCGTCGACCGCTGGCCGGGCCGCGATCTCATAGGCGTCCAAGTTCATGAGCTCGTCGGCTGTCAGCGGGGCGAACGGCCGGGCCAGGGCACGGGCGTCCTCGTAGGCGTTGAGCTGGAAGGCGATCTGGGTACGGGCCGTGCCAAGCACGGCGGTCTGTACCACGCTGGGCAGCTGGCCCAGGTACTGGTGAGCGAGGATCAGGCCGGCCTTGTACTTGCGGGCCTGAGCCAGCATGTCGCCAAGATCCAGCGGCAGCCGGAGGACGTCCTGAAATTCATCGAGGTAGACAAAGGTGGGCCGGCGCCGCTCCGCCGGTACCGCCACCCGCCCGAGGATCTTCTGCCACAGCATTGCCACGATGAGCGCGCCGGCAAGCTGGGCCGTGTCAGTACCGAGTGAGCCCTTGGCCAGGTTGACCAGCACGGCCTTGCCGTGGAAGGCTGCGGCGACGTCGAAGCCCTCGCTCTGCCCGAGTGCCAGCCGCAGCGGCGTGCGGGTACTCAGGGCTCGCAGCTTGTTCAAGCTGGGCCCGATGATCTGTATTCGTTCGGCGTCGGAGCGCTGCTCGTACTCGTGCCAGAACGAACGCACCGAGGCCGGCACGCCTGGTTGGGCTAGGACGAATCGCCGGAAGGCCGGGTTGGTCAGGAGTTCCGGCACCTCGGCCAGGGTGAAGGCCGAGCCGTCCGGTGCCCGGGTGTGCGTCAGCGTGAGCAAGCTGGCCCGCAGGACGTCGCTCGTCCTCGGCCCCCATGAGCCGTGCCACAGGCTGGCCATGATGTGGACGATGGTGTCGACGGCCAGTTCGCGGCTGTGCTCGTCGCCCTGGTGCCGCAGCAGGTTGATCCCGACCGGCCAGTCGGTGGCCGCCAGGTCAAGGACGACGACGTCCTCTGTCCGGTCCTCCGGTACCCGGGCCAGGACATCGCTCACCAGGTCCCCGTTGGGGTCAACGACGACCACACCCCGCCGGGCCTCGATGTCCTGCAAGATCTGGTTCCCGACCAAGGTCGACTTGCCGGTACCCGTCGGGCCCATGATCCACTGATGCCGGAGTCGGTCTTCAGTGCGCAGCGCCAGCGGTTGGGCCATGCCCGGGTAGTTGCTGGTGCCGATTACCACCGCGTCGCGGCCGCCCCGCGGCATGCCGGGCGCCGGCGGCAGCTGCCGGGCCGAGCCCAGGCTCAGACCGGGCAGCGAGACATCGCCGACCGGCAGGCCCAAGCCCACCGCTTCCCCCGCGTTGATAACCCCACCCCAACCCCACAGCGGCAGGGCGATGGCGCTCAACCGCCGGGTGGCGACCGAGGACGGCACGGCCAGCCGCCGCACCGATACCCCCGGCGTCTCCAGCGTGCGCAGGGCAGCGATGACCCGACTGAGCATCGCCCCTTGGCGGTCGGGGCGTGTCGCCACGGCGCCGATTCGGCAGCAGACCCGCAGCAGGGGCAAGGCCTGCTTTGCCCGTGCCGCGCGCTCGGCCTCGGCGTTGGCGCGCTCGAGCGCCGAGCGCATGGCTGGCGGCAGGCCGGGTGGTATCGGCTGCCGGCCGGTTCCCACGCCGCTGACGCCGCCGACGATGTACTGGCAGTAGATCGTCTCGTTGCCGTGCAGGGGTTGGAGCGAGGCGAGCAGCGCGGCGCTGGCCACGGCCGCTCGCTCGGCCGCTAGCGGCTGCACCTCCGAGCTCAGCCCCACCTCGGTGGCCGCCCCGAATGTCGGCCGATCCTTGAGGTGTTCCGGGGCGTCCTCAACCCGGACTCCGGGCAGCGCCGCGCGCAGCCCGGCCAGCAGGCTGAGCCGGTCCCCTCGCGGCGTTAGCAAGTAGTACGAGATCCCGTGCGCTGACGCCACCACTTCCAGCACGATGGGCGGGTACGGCACCAGGGCCTTGGCTGGTGAACGGGTGGCCGCGGCGACCGTGGCCAGCCAGGCCGCCACAGCCTCGGGATCGAGCCCGCGCGGTAGGCGCAGCCGGAAGGCGATGAGCTGGCGCGACCAGCTGGCAGCGTTGGCGGCACGTACGGCCAGGACGACGCCGATGCCGAGCAGCGCGCCCATGGTGCACGGCAGCCAGAGCAGGAGATCGTTCATGGCTGGACCTCCGGAGCCTCAGCCGCCGGCGCGGGCATGGGTGGCCCCGCCGAGTTTTCGTTCGTTGCTCGCAGCCTGTGCAACGCGAAGGTCAGCAAGGCTGCGGCGAAGCGGCCGATGTCGATGTCCGCGCGCCATTCGGCCAGCACGCGAGCCTTCGGGGAAATGGTTTTGGGCATGGCGGTGTCCCTGTGCTTAGGAAGATCCAGGAGGGCGCCCGCGTCGGGGCGTCAGAAAGAAGGCCTCTGGGTATGGGCCGTGATCGCGCGCTCTCACACCCTGTTATGCGGGGCGGGCGCAGAATGATCAAGCCGTAGAAATTACAGCGGCTCGCCCACTCGTGAAGGGCCGGTGCTGCTGGTCACAGGCTGACGTCGGAGTCGACCTCGTTGCCCCAGGCGGCCCAGCCGGGACGGCGCCGGCGGGCGAGGAGCTCGAGGCAGCGGCATAGGCAGCAGCGCTCGATGATCGCGTACCGCTCTTCAGTGCCGGACACTCCTTTTGGCCGGGTCGACTGCACATTGCGCCGTTTCCGCGACTTGATCTTCTGGCACAAAGGCCGGCGTCAGGCGCCAAACGGAATTCACCGTCAAGACGAGGGCCACCCTCGGCAGTCGCCAGGGAGAAGAGCGGACGCTACGCGGCGAGTGTTCAGGTTGGCCGTCGGCGGACACGCCGAATCGGCCGACGGATGCCGATGAGCACCGTTGCCACGTCCATCAGGCCGCGCCCGATTGAAGCCGCCTTGCATCGGTTGTCGTCGGGCGTCGACCTCGAAGCCAAGATCAAAACGTGGCGACCGCGACAATGCAACGATTACCCAAAGTGCGCCACCAGCAACACCATGCAGTGTGTTCCACATCACACCGAACTGCGGCGCAGCAAATTTTCTGTGCGTAAACTGTGCGGCCGAACTTGATCAATCGAGAGACCGTGCCCCTGACCAGGGGAAATGCTCCCGCGATAGGACTCGAACCTATAACCTGCCGGTTAACAGCCGGCTGCTCTGCCAATTGAGCTACGCGGGACCGTTCACTTCGTCGGTGCCTGCCGATCGTACCGGTCGATCGTACCGAGGGCGGTGGCCTCCGGGGGGATCATGTGGTGTTCGACTGGCAAGGGTCAGCTTACCGGAGGTTCGGCGGGTCGGGCCGCGGGGTAGGTGGTGTTGACCGGACGTTGCCTCCCGTCGCGTGCCCTCGTCGGCAGGTGGCTGCCGTCGTCTGCCAGTGGCAGCTGGTGGCCGGTGGAGGCCATCGTGATCGAGGCTCTGCGGCTGTCGGCGCAAGCCGGTAACGTCCGTTGTGGTCGTGGTGGGCAGGGCTGACGCTGGTCGGCGGGTGCGTGGATGGGCTACGAGGCTGCGGGGACCTCGACGGCTTGCTCTGGCGCGCGCGGGGACGAGGCTTGTCGGCCCGAACGGGACGGCCGCTCACGTGCCGGGCGCTGGCCTCGGCCTAGCTTGGCTCACCTTTGGGAGGCAGCATGCGGATCCGCCCTTCGGTCGCCCTCGCGTTCGGGATCGGCTATCTGTTCGGCACCCGAGCCGGCCGGGAGAGCTACGACGAGATCAGCCGGCAGGCGCGGCTCGTGTGGGACCGCCCGGAGGTGCAGAGCGTCGCCGGCATCGTCTCCGCTCAGGTCGGTGGGGCCTATCGGCACGCCAAGACCGTGCTGGGCGTCGGTGGCGAGCAGGGCGGTCCGCGCAGCACCCCTACCGACCGGTTCGTCGCAACCGGCGGAGGCGGCGCCCACGGCTCGAACGGCCGGGCCGAACCCTCGGCTCCCTGACGCCAGCTCATGCCGCTGCCGCCCCGCACCGGATATACCCGGCCATTGGGTCAGCACGTCTCCGCTAGCTGGATGCGCGTGCCTCAACCGTGCCTCAACGACGACGTGCGAGCGAAACATGACGAGACGATGAGTCGGTCCGCGTCCCGACCGGCGCCGGAGGGCCGTGCCGGAGCCGGTGCCGACCTTCCGCTGGCGGACCTGCTCGACCTGCTGGGCCGCCGCCACAGCCTCACGATCTTCTGGACTCTACGAACCACGCCGCGCTCGTTCCGCGCACTGGAGGCAAGCCTGGACGCGCCGTCGGCGCAGGTGAGCCAGCGGGCCCGCGAGCTGCGCGAGGCTGGCCTGATCGAGGTCGACGAGGCCGGCGACTACCGGCTCACCACCCACGGCCGTCGTCTGCAGGGCCTACTCGAGCCACTGTCCGACTGGGCGCAGGACTGGGCTGGGCTCACCGCCCGCCAGCGCACACCCCGCGGCTCGGCGACCCGCGCCCGCGACGAGCCCTGACCGCGGTTCCACCGACCGCGCCGGTAACCGCGCTAGTCGCACCAACCGACCGGACCGGTCGCGCCAACCCGCAATACCGACACCGCCCGGACAGCGACACGGAGACACGGAGACACGGCAGCACAACGACACGGCAGCACAACGGCACAGCGGCACAACGACACAGCCGCACGGCGGCATAGCGACGCACCATGAGAAACCCGATACACAGCCCGGCCAAGGCCCGGCGAGACGAGGAGAGACCGCATGACGGGAAAGCGCACGCTGACCGACGTGCCGGAACGGCGCCGGTTCGAGCTGGACATCGACGGCGCACTCGCGGGCTTCGTCACATACTCCCTCCACCTGCCGATCATCGCCTTCAACCACACCGAGACCCTCGAGGCGTTCGCCGGCCAGGGCGTCGGCGGCGATCTGGCCCGCGGCGTGCTCGACGCGGCCCGCGACCGCCAGCTGAAGGTCTGGCCGCGTTGCCCGTTCATCCGCAGCTGGATCGAGCGCCACCCGGACTACTCCGACCTCGTTGACCCTGACTGGCAGATCGACCACGAGCCCGCCCACTGACGTCTCGCCTCGACGCCGGGCCGTCGGGCGCTGGCCGTCAGGCCCCGAGCGCCGGACACGCGGCGACACGGCGACCCACCGGCCCGCCGACCCACCGGCGCGCGGGCGCCCCGGGCCCCGCCGTCGCAGCCCAGCCCGGTGCTTCGCCGAGATGATCAGGGCGAAGCAACGACTCCCTGCCACACTGACGATCCGGACACCAACCATCGAATAGTCGAACATCTTGTCGAACATCGGCCGGCGGCCTGCCCCTGGCGGCCGCCGGTCGACGTCGTCGCCTTCCAGAGAACGCGACCCAGAGAACGCGACGATAGGCCACGATTTGCCGCGTCACTCGACCTGCTCAGTCGTCACCCAAGGTAGTTTCAAGCGCACTCGACGACCACTCTCGGCGCCCGCGCTACGAACGCCGTCCGGTTACGTCAAGCCCAGGTAACAGTCACGTACCCGTCCAGGCAGCCTGGTCTGGCGTTGAGATAGCGAGAGGTACGATCGGCAGAGGGAATAACCCGACAGACCCATACGGATCGGACAGCAGCGTGTCCAACCCTTCCGCGTTGCCACCCGCCAACCTGGCGGCGTCACTCAACGTGTCCGTGCCGCATTCGGCGCGAATCTGGAACCGCTGGCTGGGCGGGAAGGACCACTTTCCCTCCGACCGTCTCGCCGCCGACCAGGCGGCCGAAATCTTCCCAGAGATCATCGACATCGCGCGCAGCTCGCGGCGGCTCCTGCACCGGGTCGTGACGTATCTGACCGCCGAGCAGGGCATCCGCCAGTTCCTCGACGTCGGCACCGGGCT
>Ga0068859_100000098_pt1 | contig 80555 bp, 62 predicted proteins | sample KBSSwiS22_FD_66585 | JGI IMG/M metagenome (GOLD analysis project Ga0068859, IMG submission 66585) | Switchgrass rhizosphere microbial communities from Kellogg Biological Station, Michigan, USA - KBS Switchgrass S2-2 | ecosystem: Host-associated > Plants > Roots > Rhizosphere > Soil ...
ATTTTCTCACGTCTCACGTCTCACGTCTCACGTCTCACGTCTCACGTCTCACGTCTCACGTCTCACGTCTCACGTCTCACGTCTCACGTCTCACGTCTCACAAACTAACCCCTCTTTTCCAGGGAATAAAATCATCCTGGTTCAGCAATACTGCTTTTGGAATAATTTCACCGCTGGCAGCTTTAATACAATATTCAAGTATCTCTTCACCCATTTCCTCAATGGTTTTATCTCCTTCTATAATAGCCCCTGTGTTAATGTCAATAATATCGCCCATGCGTTTGGCAAGCGCATTATTGGTGGCCACTTTTATGGTAGGGCAAACCGGGTTACCTGTTGGCGTGCCCAAACCGGTAGTAAATAAAATAAGCGTTGCCCCACTGGCCGCTTTGCCGGTGGTGGCTTCCACATCATTGCCTGGTGTGCACACCAGGTTTAACCCGCTTTTTACAGCAGGCTCAGTATAATCAAGCACATCTTCTACCGGTGATGTACCACCTTTTTTTGCTGCACCAGTGCTTTTTATTGCATCCGTAATCAACCCATCTTTTATATTACCGGGCGATGGATTCATGTGAAACCCCGAGCCTGCTTTATGGGCTTCGTTGTTATAGGCAGTCATTAAGTGAATAAATTTTTTGGCCGCATCCTCGTTCCTGGTGCGATCGATCAGTTGTTGTTCGGCACCGCACAATTCCGGGAATTCGGCCAGCAATATTTTTCCGCCCAGCGCTACTACCAAATCAGATGTATAACCCACTGCAGGGTTGGCGCTTATACCACTGAAACCATCGCTGCCACCGCATTTTACACCAATTACCAGCTTATCCAGCGATGCAGGTGTTCTTTCAATCTTATTTATCTCTATCAGCCCGGCGAATGTTTTACGAATGGCTTCCCCGATTAATTGCTCTTCGCTTTGCGATTGCTGCTGTTCAAAAACATACAGGGGCTTGTCGAATGAAGGATTGCGTTGTTTTATTTCATCCAGCAATGTTTGTGTCTGCAGGTTCTGACAACCCAGGCTCAGTACGGTAACACCTGCCACGTTGGGATGGTCTGCATACGCAGCCAGTAATTTACCCAGCACACCCGCATCCTGCCTGGTACCGCCGCATCCGCCCTGGTGATTTAAGAATTTGATGCCATCCACATTTTTAAAAAGACGGGCCGATCGGCCACTGGCAGTTGCTGCAGACAGGTCAACCGAACCAATGTCCTGGCCGTTTTTATAGGCCTCTGCAAGATGATGTGTGTACGACTTATACTTTTGTGTAACTGCATAGCCCAGTTCATTGTGCATCGCCTCGCGTATTACATCCAGGTTGCGGTTCTCGCAAAAAACAGTGGGTATAAACAACCAATAGTTGGCGGTACCTACCCGGCCGTCTTTTCTTACATAGCCACTGAATGTGCGGTTCTTAAATTTTGAAACATCCGGTGCCTGCCATGTATAATGAAAGGGTTTGTACGTAAACGGGTCCGAAGCGTGACGGGTATTCTCAGTGGTCATTAAGCCGCCTTTGGGTATGGCATGCTGTGCCTTGCCCACCAGTACGCCGTACATGATTATTTCGTCGCCGGTATGCATGTCGTGCTCAAAGAATTTATGTTTTGCGCCGATGTTGTCTTGCAGGATATAGTCAGCTCCTTCATAGCTCACCGTCTGGCCTTTTGTAAGGTTTTGCAATGCTACCAGCACATTATCCTTTGGGTGAACTTTTAAAACATTTCTTTTCATAAAATAAACCTGCTTTATATTTTTTGGCCTGTCTGCATTTGATTGATTGCCGTGGTGATTCCTTCCTGCTGAATGATTGTAATAGCATCCGCAACTGCTGTTTCAAAGCCAGGCAATGTATCCAGGCTGGTGCCCCACAAGCTGGTGCGCTCCAGCACATTTCGCACAAAGTTATTGGTATTGTCTATACGCCACAAGTCATGCAGTTCCGCGGCACGGTCGTCATTAATAATATATGGTTTACCACCGGCATGGCCTGTAAACAATGTGTCTTTGCTTTTTTCAGATTTCATGAATAAAAGATACGCGGCAAATCCCAATGCCATATGCCGCGGCACCTGTCCTTTCTTTTGATAATACTGTTGCAATAAAGGCACATTGCGCATTTTCATTTTTGAGCTGTATTGCAAAGAAATGCTCAGCCAATGATGTTCAATAAACGGGTTTTTATAACGATCCAGCACCTGTGCGGCAAACTGGCGTCCTTCCGGTTCAGTAACTTTATCGCCTGTAATAGCGGGAACGATTTCTTCCAGCATCAGGCCGCTGATAAACCGAAAGAATACATCATTTTCCATTGCCTGTTTTACGGTGGTAAAACCCATCAGCACAGCCAGCGCACAGGTAAATGTATGCGAGCCATTGAGCAGCCTCAATTTAAGCTCGCGGAATTTGTCGATGTCCGGCGCAATCACCACACCTGCATCGGCTTTACTGAAAGATAAAATTTCCTTTGTCTTTTCCACGGAAGTTTCGATTGCCCATAACCGGTAGACTTCCGACATTATCATCAGATCATCCCTGAATCCCAGCCTGCTTTCTGTGGCGGCTTTGTCATCGCCCGGTAATTTACCCGGCACAATCCTGTCAACCAGTGAATTGCAAAAATCATTGGCCGATTGTATCCATTCAATAAAGGCGTTATCAAGTTTGTTTTGCTTTGCCAGCTCAAGTACAATATTTTTTAGTTTTGTACCATTCTCTGTAATCAGTTCAGTGGGGATAATGACCATACCGCTTTCCCGGCTGCCGTTAAATTTTTTATACCGCTCCAGTAAAAAAGCCAGTAATTTACCCGGAAAAGAAACAGGAGGTGCTGCATGCACATCATCGTTGTCCATTAATACAATACCTACTTCGGTGGTATTGGATATAATAATTTGCATAAGCGGGTTGGCTGCACAGGCCAGTACTTCATTCCATTGTTCAGCAGCAGCGAGTACGCGGCTAACAGCGGCATTTACAATGGCTTCATCTACGCGCTGACTCTTTTCAATACCGCGCACACATTGTGTAAAAAGATTATCCTGTTTGCTGAAAATATCTGTATCACCCTGGCTGGTCGATTTAACAACTACAATCCTGCCATTAAACAGACCCTGTTTATTTGCCTTGTCTATAAAATAATCCGGTAAGCCGCGCAGCAACACACCCGTGCCAAACTGCAACATTTTTTCGGGCAAAGAAAAAATGGACTCCGCAGGCAAATCAAGTCCTGCTGTTTTTTTTATTTCCGGTAGCGTTTGTTTCGATAAAACCATAATCTCTGTTTATTCAGCCAAATAATATTATAATATGGGCCGACAAGATAAATATCTTCACTGTTTTTGAAGCATCCTTTGCTATTTATTATTTATTATGGACTGTTTTAACAGCCATTGCACAAGGTCGGCCGCTGCATGATGATTTTCATATGATGCCGGCAATTTCCTGCCATCCAGGTATTCATTGTAAAACCAGGGGTCTCCCACAGCGAATACAGCGCCTTTTCCAATTTTAGCGGTAGCCATAATTACATCTCCTGCGGCATTTTTATAATGCGCAATAGCTGGTGCTTTTACGGTAAGGGTAGCCAGTTCTTTGATATATACTTTTTTTGCAGTTTTGAAAATAGCATCGCCCGGCGGTATCGTCAATGCGCCCATTTCATACTGGTTGCCGGTAACATGGTTAATACTGTTTTCGTTAAAATGCATACCAAACTTTTCGGGTACCAGGTTAAAATGGGTAAACTCCGCATTGCCCGAATCATTGGTCATTAAAAGCAATACCCCGCCTGCTTTTACCCAATCATAAATCACCTGCGCATCCTGCGGCTGTACATAATTGGGCCGGGCAGTTTCCTTATCAGTATCCGGATCAACAATAATATACACCGCTGCATTTTTCAATAAAGCGGCTGAAGGGGCTGTTGCCAGGCTGGCTGTTTTGGCACCATATTGCCTGAATATATCGCCCAGCATTGAATAACCGCTGTTGGCCTTGTCTTCCCAGTTATAATGAAAGCGTTCCATTTGGCCAAACGCGTCTTTCTTGTATTCGTTATTGAAATAATAGTCAAGCAATACTGTCTTTCCCCGGCCGGCAGCCTGCAATGGAAGCATTTCCATTTCATTGCTGGCGAGTATAAACGCCCCTATTCCTTTGGGATCGTTTACAATAACCGGCTCACTCATATAGTATTCAAAACTTCCATCCCGGTAGGGATTGCCCCCCAGGCCTGAAACCTTTACGGTACCATATAAATTGGTTTGTCCATTCTCTTCTTTGATAAACCGGTGTACCAATGCATTGTATCCTTTTTGGGCGACAGTTATTTTTGCGGCCGGCAGGTAACCCATTCTTACACCTTTTGCAATGGCAAAAACAAACATGCCGGCGGCCGAAGCTTCAAAATAATTGCTTTTGCGGGCAGGTAAATCAATGATATCATACCAAAGCCCCGTGTTTTTATCCTGCACTTTTTCTACCGCGTTTGCAAAACGGTTCAGTATAGCTATTAACGCTTTTCTTTGGGGATGGTTTTCGGGAAACCAATCCAGTGCATCTACCAATGCCACACCATACCAACCCATAGCGCGGGCCCAAACATGCGGCGAAAGGCCGGTTTGCTGGTTGGCCCATTTTTGCTGCTTACTTTCATCCCACGCATGGTATAATAAGCCGGTGGCAGCATTCCTTGCGTGTTTTTCCATTACTATAAACTGGTTGGCAATATCTGTAAAGGCGCTGTCTTCATGGGCCAGTGCTGCATACTCGGCATAAAACGGCTCGCCCATGTACAAACCATCCAGCCACATCTGGCTGGGATAAATTTTTTTGTGCCAGAAACCGCCTTCATTTGTACGGGGCTGTGTGCGTAACTGATCGCGCAACTGGCTGGCGGCTTTTAAATATTTTTCTTTGCCGCTTACTTTGTAAAGCAACAAAGCCAGTTTGCCATTATTGATGTAATCAATGTTGTACTCAGACGGCTTATAGTCGCGGATGCTGCCATCCTCTTTAATATAGACGTCCATCATCTTTTGTATATAACTGTAATATTTTGCATCGCCGGTGTGCAACCAGGTTCCTTCCAAACCTTTTAGTATCACCCCCAAATCGTACGACCAGCGGGCAGCATTGCCATTTAAAGCAAAAGAATCTTTCCATGTATTCATGGCCGTAGCGGCCATGCGTTCGCTCAGGTTTGACTGCGCGGATGCCGTCAATGCAACAAAAACCAATACCAGCGGTAAAATCTTTTTCATCAATTTTTATTTTTTCAGCCTCCCCAAAAGCAGGCTGAATATTTTTATGTACGTTTAGCCAACTACCACTTCACTTCTGCGGCATCGGCTCCTAATTCTGTTGTTACTTTCTCCTTGCTGCCCGACATATCGGTATTAATAATATCAATCTTCTTAACCCGTTCGCCACCTACCCTAAACAATAAACCAGCCCCGCTTTTATAAGAAATATTATCAAACAAAATATGATTGCTTTGCACCAGGTCTATCAGCGGATCTGTTTCTTTGGCGATAATATTTATATGCTTGAAGCGGACATCTGCCGCTTCCTGTATATCAATTCCTTTATTTGCCTGCAACACCATATTTTCTAATACCACATCAGACACCTGCATTTCGGGCAATCCTCTTATAAAAATGGCTTTTTCGGCGCCTGTGCAATACACGTTGCTGATACGAAAGTTTTTGAACACCGGCGTTGTTTCATCTACCTGCTTAAATTCCGTTTTGGGCAATTCCCTTTTTTCTCCGGCCAGTGGTACGGGATCTTTTGCCATATAATACATGTCAAACAGGATAGCTTCACCGGCTATATCTTTCATGTTTATATTTTTCACGTAAATTTTTTCTACTACCCCGCCCCGGCCGCGGGCAGTTTTAAAGCGAAGCCCGATATCGGTACCAATAAATGAACAATCCGATACAAAAAGATTTTTGGCGCCGCCACTCATTTCGCTGCCAATAACAAAACCGCCATGGGCATGGTAAACAGTGCAATGACGAATAATTACATTTTCAGTAGGCATGGCCCTTTTTCTTCCTTCTGCGTCGCGGCCGGATTTAATACAAATGCCGTCGTCGCCAACATCAAAAGTGCTGCCTTCCACCAATACATTTTTACAGGATTCGATATCAATACCATCTCCATTTTGTGCATTCCATGGATTTTTAACATACACATTTTTTACCGTCAGGTCCTCACACATCAGGGGGTGAAGACACCATGCGGGCGAGTTTTGAAAGGTGACACCCTCCAGCAATATTTTCTTGCAATTGTTCAATACCAGCAGGTTGGGCCGCAGGAAATCTTTTATGTCTTCAAAATCTTTGGCTGTTTTGCCATCTTTTAATACACCGGCGTCTTTTGTGTGAAAACCCCTGAATGATTTTTCGGAGGGATACCATGTTTTTTTGTCTTCGCTCAGCAAGCCGCCGGAAGCCAGTAAATGTTGCCATTGCGACTCCGTTAGCTTGTCTTTTTTTATCGCCCGCCAGGCATCTCCCCCGCCATCAATTATTCCTTTGCCGGTAATGGCAATATTAATGGCATTGCCGGCAAATATGGGCGATTGATTGCGTACGGCCGGCACTCCTTCCCAATTGCCTTCTGTTAGTGAATACTCGTTAAAGTCTGTTGTAAACTGCAGCAAAGCATTCGCTGCCAGGTGCAGGTTGGTATTGTTCTTTAAAACGATGGGGCCGCTTAGCCATAACCCAGCAGGCACCAGCACTGTACCACCGCCATTTGCAGCGCAGGCGCTGATAGCTGCGTTGATGCTTTTTGTATTGAGTATATTGCCGCCGGCAACCGCTCCATACCTTATAATATTAAAACTGTCTTTTTTAAACTGAACCTGTTTTATTACAGGTAACGACTGTGCACATACCGTAGTTTGCGCAAATACTATTATCAATGCTGTAAGCGACAGGAAATGCAATCGTTTCATGAAAGGGTTTCAGAAATAAATATCCGTTGTTTTGCGGCAAAAACCATCATGCTAACCGGCTTATTACGTTGTTTTTTTTACGCAATCGTTCCCGGTAACGTTATCTATTTTTATTAATTTTGAGGAGACGCCGTTTGTTTCACTTAAAGCAGGATTAACAGCCGTAACTTCATGATTGATGGGATATTTGCATTCTGCCTGAAACAACCAGGTAACGACAAAACCTGTTATGTAAAGCTGTTAGCGTCTTTATAAGAACAACGATTGTATGAAATTTGAAGCAGTTACCATTAAGGATATTGCCAAAGCACTTGGCCTGTCAACTTCTACAGTAAGCCGGGCTTTGAGAGACAGTTACGAGATTAGCCCCGAAACCAAACAAATGGTGCTGGAATACGCCAGGCAAATCAACTACCGGCCCAACCCCATTGCGCTTAGTCTTAAAGAAAGAAGAAGCCGTTCTATTGGTGTTATTGTAAGCGAAATAGCCAATAGCTTTTTTTCGCAGATTATTAATGGTATTGAATCTGCAGCCTATAGCAGGGGTTATAATGTCATTATCTCTCAAAGCCATGAGAGCTACGAACGCGAAGTGGTTAATATGGATTTTCTCTCCTCCAGGTCTGTAGACGGCTTCCTGATCTCGGTATCTACCGAAACAAAAGACTTTGCCCACATTAATGATTTGCATGAGCGGGGGCTGCCCATGGTTTTTGTTGACCGCATGGTGGAGACCATCGAAACGCATAAAGTAGTGGCGGATAATTTTAAAGGTGCTTATGATGCCACCATGCATTTGATAAAAAATGGCTATAAAAGAATTGCGCACCTGGCCAATTCAGAATACCTGTCTATTACGAAAGAACGGGTGGCGGGCTACTGGAAGGCAATGTCGGATGCAAAAATGGAACTGGATGACAATTATTTGAAACATTGCCTGCATGGCGGAATGATTTATGAAGAGGTAGACAGCGCCATGAATGAACTGATGAACCAAAAGCATAAACCGGAAGCCCTGTTTGCTTCTTCAGATAAACTAACTACCAATAGCATGCGCTATTGCCGGGCAAACAATATTACTATCCCGGACGATTTGGCCATGGTAGGTTTCAGTAACCTCGATTTGACCGAGTTGCTGTCGCCTTCATTGTCGGTGGTAAGACAACCGGCTTTTGAAATGGGCGAAGTAGCGGCTGAATTATTAATTAATACCATTGAAAGCAAACGGCCGGTTACTGTGTTTGAAACAAGGGTATTGCCTGCCGAATTATTTATCCGCGAATCTTCGGGAAGGAAAAAGAGAAAATAATGGCTGATGGCTGATTTTGGGATGGCTGATTTCTTTTGCGCAGAACCCATAATCATCAATAGAAAGATAGATGGACATAGCTTACACAAAAAAACCTATGATTACCTATTATTCTATGATCCTATGTGTTGAAAAAACGATTACAAACATAGGAGGTTTGGTTTATCTGCTCATATTTTCACCGGCACCACTTTCTTTTCTTTATTGCTTTCATAAGCAGCTTCAATAAGCCTGATAATATTTAATGCTTCTGCGGCGGTTACAGGCAGTGGTGCTCCTTCACGGATGGCTTTGTATAACAGATCATAGTAATCTCCATAGTTGCCTTTTACTGAGGGAATATATTCACGAATAATTTTACCGTCTTTTTCTGTATGCAATAAGCCCATTTCACTGTCTGGCTCTACACCCCAGGTGGGTCCGCCGGGTATTTCACTTGCCTGCAGCATTACCTCCTGCACATCCGTTCTTGCTTTTATAAACGATCCTTTTGTGCCATGAAAAACATAAGAAGGAAGTGCTTCCCTTACTACATAACTTGATTTTACCCGTACCCGCAGCCCTGGATAATACAGGAGCAGTTCCATATAGTCGTCTACTTTAGACACCTTGCGCATAATGGCAATGTCGGCAAATATAGCCTCAGGCATACCAAAGAACTGGATGGCCTGATCCAATAAATGAGAACCCAAATCGTATAGCAAACCGGTACCCGGCCCCGGTGTTTCTTTGTGCAGTTTGGGGCCGATTTCTTCCTTGTAACGATCATAATGTATTTCTGCTTCCACTATCTGTCCCAGCCATTTTTCATCCACTATTTTTTTAACGGTGCGGTAATCACTGTCGAAGCGGCGGTTTTGGTAGACAGTAATCAGCTTATTGCATTTTTTGGCCAGATCGATCAACTCCTGCCCTTCTGCAACGGTAACGGTAAAGGGCTTTTCAACAATTACATGTTTACCTGCCAGCAACGCCCGTTTTGTATACTCATAATGCGTGGCATTGGGCGTATTGATAACCACCAGCTCTATTGAATCGTCGTCCAGTATTTCTTCCAGTGTACGCACCGTTTTTACGCCGGGGTATTTGGCAGGGGCAAGGTTTTTTGTCCTTTCCCATACCACCGATAATTCGAAACCTGGGTTAATAGCAATAAATGGTGCATGAAATACCCAGCCACTCATTCCAAATGAGCACAGGGCTGTTTTGATGGGCTTGTTGGTTGACGACATGCCGTAAAATTAAAGGAGTGCCACTGAATTTCAAGCAGGCAAAAAATATTGCTGCTGACTTTATACGCTCAGAACCTGTCTAAAATATTTAAGAGATTTCGTATAAAGACGACTGAAACTTTGCCAAAGCTCAAAACATCCGGACAATTAATGTTTGACCGGCCAATCAAAAGGCTTCGGCCGCATATTGGAATACCATGTTGTATCGGTAACCACTCCATTAAAAATAGTTGCTGCGCTATATTCCTTTGCCTCCTTATCGCTGAGTTGATGACTCCAGCCTGCCCTGCCGGAAACATTGCTGCCTTCGCCGGTATTTTTATACTCTGCATAAAAGGCGGTCTTCTCATTCTCCCGGTTGTTCCAGTTGTCCCAGCCGGCTGCAATGATTTGTTTGGGTAAATCACAATGCATAAATACCGTCTTTGCATAGCCGCGCCAGGGTCTTCCAAGGTATAATTGGTTTACAGCAGCATCGGCTGTAATATGGCAATCCATAAAAACAAAACCAAATTTTTTGTTTTTGGGTGTATTGGCGGCCGTAATATAAGAATTGGCTTTGCAACGAATGGTGGATTGTTCAAACAAAGCTGTACCGGGACCAAAAATAAAATCGGTAGTACCTTCTATATAGCAACCGGTAAAATACTGGCAGGACGATTCACCGGCTGCAAAAATGGTATCCTGGTTACCAATAAACCGGCAGTTTTTGAAAATTGCCTTGTCTGCATCCACATACAGGGCCAGCGCCTGTCCTACCGGTCCGGCACTGTTTATAAATGAAATATTCTCGGCCCTGAAACGGTTGCCTGAAATTTTAGCCGTGTAAGAAGTAAACGTATTTATTTTACCCCTGCCCGAATAATCATTAAAGTTGATAATGGTTTTATCCACGCTTTCACCAATAAAAGTTACATCGGTATTGGTGGCCGGCAAATCAATCTTTTCATTGTAGATGCCGTTTTTTATATACAATGTTATGGGCGCCAGCGGGTATACCCGCATGGCATCAATGGCATCCTGGATGTATTTGAAATCGCCTGAGCCGTCTTTGGCCACAGTAAAAATATATTTGTATTGCTGCGGATTGGCTGTTTGTGCCTGAAGGCGGCAAAAAACTACCAATGCCAGGACGGCCAGCAGCCAGTTTTTCATTACAGTTTTAATTTAATTATTTTTACATCAAATCATTTCGGTTGTACTATCCTGTTAGCCAGTTCCAGGTGTTGTTTTTTAATTTCCGCCAGCACCAGTTCTGCTATCATTCTTGCACCCAGCTCGTTGAAATGGGTATTGTCTTCTTTTCCCCCGGGATAATTCGGATGTTCGTCCGGCGCCAGGTGGTTGAACAGGAGTTTTGATTTTTCTTCACCCCATTGTTGCAGCAAGGCCTGGCTTTTTTTGTCAAGGTCAATCAGCACTACATTGTTTTCTGCCGCTACCTGTCGCACAATGGCAGCATACACTTCGTGTGTGCCTTCAACCTTTCCGTTTGCATCAAATTTTCTTCTGGCAACCGGCGTCAGCAAAACGGGAATGGCTTTTTTATTCTTTGTGTCGGTAATATACTTTACCAGGTTGGTTTTAAATTCCGCTTCAGTTGTATAGCTTGCCTTGGTGGGCACTTCATCGTTGTGGCCAAACTGGATAAACACGTAATCACCTTCCCGCAGGTTGTCGACCACCGGCTGCCAGCGGTTTTCATTGATAAAGGTTTTGGTACTTCTTCCGTTTTGGGCACGATTGTCTACGGTTACGGTAGAATCCCAGAAGCTGGCAAAAGGCATTCCCCAGCCGGTTTCAGGATAGGCTTTTACCTGTTTTACCGACATGGTAGAATCGCCAATCATCCAGATGGTTATTTTACCGGCCAGGGGCCTTGTAAAAGCAGCTAATAAAAACAGGCAGGCAAATGCTAAGATCCTTTTCATAATGGTCATTCAAAGATGGCAAAACCCAGATTTGCTGAATGAGTGCTGGTAATTTTTGCATTCAAACAGTGTAAAGATTAAATTTTACCCAATGCTACCAATATCTATGGCAGAAAAAAGTATTATAATTCTATTTATTTACGCAATCGTTCCCGGCAACGATGCCTGGCAAAACAATTAACAATGATGGAGATAGGAATTATTGTATGTTGGCAATGAGCAGAACAAACGTCAGTGTAATTTTTTTTTACAGCAATCTTAATTTTTACATTGTATTAATAAAAATCTGTCTATTAGAAAAAATGATGACCCTAATTGTGATTATATGGTGCTATTGTGAATGACAATTAAAAACCGGTTAAAAAAAAAATAATTCAAATTTTACATTTTTAATAATAAAATGTTAATTTGCTCCTGCATTTGAAAATATTCACCGATTGATTTTTCAAATTCACCTTATTTAACAAGTTTCTTTTATTTTTTTGTTGGAGCAGTAACTGATTGGTCACTTTGTTCCGGAATACGGGGCAAACGTGGCCAAAAAAATTCAAATTGGAATAAGTGTCAGAATAACACGATTTCTATGTAAACGATTACATACTTTAGTTATCTAAATACAATTGCTTTTTTAAACCAAAAACTGCCATTATGGAAAAGCGTATACTTACGCCTCATTCGGGTAGCCTCTACCCGCTGTTTTCTTCTCCGCGTTTTCTCAAAAAAATGTTACTGCCGCTTGTTTTGGTGCTTTGTGGTTTTATATCGCAAGCCCAGAACAAAATCCATGTCTCGGGTATCATCAAAGATGATAAGGGAAATGCGGCGCCCAATGCCACTGTAACCGTTAAGGGTACAAAAATTGGCGTTTCCTCAGATGCAAACGGCGCCTTTGGCATCGATGTCCCCAGCGAGAAATCCGTATTAGTGGTTTCTTACCTGGGCTTCCAGCCACAGGAAATGGCCGTTGGCAAACAAACCAGCTTCAATGTAACCCTGGCCCTTGCTACCGGCACATTAAGTGATGTGGTGGTGGTGGGTTATGGCACACAGAAAAAAGTGACTGTTACCGGCGCCGTTGCCATGGTAAAAGGAACCGACCTGGTAAAATCACCTGCGGTGAACCTTTCTAACTCCATTGCCGGCCGCTTGCCAGGCGTTGTAGCTATGAATGGAAGTGGTGAACCGGGTTATGACGGTTCTGTTATCCGTATTCGTGGCGTGAATTCTTTGGGTAATAATGATGCCCTTATTGTAATTGATGGTGTGCCTAACCGTACGGGTGGTTTGGACCGTTTAAATCCTGCAGACATAGAAAGCATGTCTGTATTGAAAGATGCCTCTGCCGCCATTTATGGTGCCAGGGCCGCCAATGGCGTAATCCTGATTACTACCAAACGCGGTAAAACAGGCAAGCCCGAGCTCTCCTATAGCTATAACAAAGGATGGGCAGCGCCAACCATTTTACCAAAAATGCTGGATGCCAATGAATATGTAACAATGGCCAATGAAATAGAATTGTATAAGCTGGATCCGTCCAAATGGGCTGCGGCAGCAGCTGCCTATAAGGCAACGGGAAAATATACTGACCCGTCTACAGGTGCCGTTTCTACTGCCCCTTTTTCACCTGACGATATAAAAAAATACCAGGATGGTTCCGACCCATGGGGACACCCCAACACCGATTGGTTTAAGACCGTGCTGAAGCCATGGACTAACCAAAGCCGCCAGAACCTGCAGATATCAGGTGGTACTGAAAATGTAAAATACCTGGCTTCTCTTGGCTATGAAAACCAGGATGGTCAATATAGAAATTCAGCAACAGGTTACAAGCAATATGATATACGCCTTAACATGGATGCTAAAATCAATAAATACATCAGTACTTCAATCGGACTTACTGGCAGACAGGAAAATCGCTTTTTCCCAACAAAAGGTGCCGGAGCTATATTCCGTATGCTAATGCGTGGATATCCTTACAAAAACGCCATATGGCCAAATGGGTTGCCGGCACCAGATATTGAAAATGGTGAACAGCCTGTAGTAATCACCACCAACCAGACAGGTTATGATAAGGACACACGCAACTACTTTCAGACCAATGCTAAAGTAGAAATCACGAATCCATGGATAAAAGGTTTGAAATTAACGCTGAACGGCGCCTTTGATAAATACATAAAACAGGGTAAAACATGGGTAACTCCATGGTATGTATACAACTGGAGTGGTTTCCAGGCAGATGGCGTAACACCCATTATGACCAAAGTGCAAAAAGGTCCAACTACGCAGCCAACACTTAACCAGGCTTCTTTTGACCAGGTAAACACAATGCTGGAAGGCATACTTTCATATGATCACAATTTTGGCAACCATTCTATTGTATTGCTGGCTGGTGTTACCAAAGAACAATTTCATGGCGGAGGTTTTAATGCATTTCGTCAATATTTTGCTTCTCCTGCTATTGACCAGTTGTTTGCCGGCGGTCTTACAGACCAGAGAGCCAATAACAATGGTTACGACCCTTTTGAAGGAGCCCGTTTAAACTATTTTGGTCGTGTGGGTTACAACTATAAAGAGAAATACATTGCTGAATTTTTATGGCGTGACGATGCCTCTTCTAACTTTCCTGCTAATCACCGCTGGGGTTTTTTTCCAGGTATAACAGCTGGATGGAGGGTTTCAGAAGAAAATTTCTTCAAAAACAATGTAACTGCAATCAATTCATTGAAAGTGCGTGGTTCATGGGGCCAATTGGGTAATGACAAACTGGAAAAACCTAATGGTACTTTACACCCCTACGATTATGTTGCCACCTATGTCTATGGCACTTATGTAGCCGGAGGGCAGGTTCAATCTACATTAAGAGAAAACGTTCCACCTAATCCCACTATAACATGGGAGGTTGCCAATAACTATGACTTCGGTCTTGAAGGTACTGCGCTTAACAACAGGCTAAGTTTTGAATTTGATTTGTTCTGGAACCATCGTTCTTCCATCCTGTGGGACAAAAGTGGATCAAACCCTCTAACTGTGGGTTTCACAGCACCTGCAACAAACGTCGGTAAATTGGACAATAAAGGATATGAATTTAAAGTGGGTTACACAGCCAATGTTGGACAGGTAAGATTTAATGTAGGTGTAAATGGTGGCTATGCCAAAAACAAAATTGTATTTTGGAATGAAACACCAGGAAGGCCCGACTACCAGTTGAATACTGGACACATATTGCCAACCGATGTCAATGACCCGGACGCTATGCTGCTGTACCAGTATGACGGCGTATTTGCGACACAAAAAGATGTGGATGCCAACAAGCTTGATTATACAGGCGTGGGCGGTGCAGGTAAACTGTTTCCTGGCAGCATGAAATTTAAAGATGTAAACGGAGATGGAAAGATTGATGCCAATGACAGGGTAAGAAGCAATAAAAGCAGGATACCAAGTTTTCAGGGCGGTATCACATTAAGTGCTTCCTACAAGGATTTCGATTTGAGCATATTATTCCAGGGCGCCAGTGGTGCTGAAATATTCTTCCAGCCAGAAACCGGTACCATTGGTAACTATGTACAGCGCCAATATGATAAACGCTGGACACTGGACAACCCCAGCAGTGTTGATCCACGTACTGTAGACAGGAACAACCAGTATTTCAGCAACAGGAACACCTACTACATGCTTAACACAAATTATATCCGTCTTAAAAACTTTGAATTGGGTTACACCCTGCCCGCAAACCTTGGGAAGAAAGCAGGGATCAGCCGCCTGAGATTTTATGTAAACGGTCTGAATATGCTCACATGGTCACATACCAAGAACATATTTGACCCCGAATCAACCAGCAGCAGCGGCCAATACTATCCACAGTCAAAAATCATAAACACTGGTGTAACCGTAACCTTCTAAATTTAAAGACAATGAAAAAGATATTCAAAACTGGTTTTATACTCCTGGGTTCGGCAGTGCTTATTACTTCTTGTAGTAAAAGCTTCCTCAACACCCAGCCTTTAAATCAAGCAGCAGCCGGACCTACATGGTCTGATGCATCGCTGTCAGAATCTTTTGTAACTGATATTTATAATGTTTTTCATGATGGCCTGCTAAACCAGGAAAGCATGGATTGCATTAGTGATAACTGCCTATACAATTTTGGGCGCATGGATATCATGGAATCCAATATTAGCCCGGGAAGTACCGGCTGGGTAAACAATACCTACGAATGGGGAGAAATGTATAAGCGCATCAGAGCAGCAAACCTTGCCTTAACTAATTTGGCGAATGCGCCAATTGATAAAGCAATGGTTGATAGACTAAAAGGCGAATGCTACTTCCTGCGGGCACATTGCTATAACCAACTGCTTCGTTATTACGGTGGAATACCCATCATTAAAAGCGCTTACTCACTGGATGCACCCGATTTAACGATTGCAAGAAATACATACGATGAGTGCGTAAAATTCATTGTAAGTGATTTGGATTCTTCCAAATTGTTGCTGACCGGCAAAACACTTGCCGCAGGTCGCGCCAACGCAGACGCTGCCATGGCACTGAAAGCAAGGGTATTATTATATGCAGCCAGCGATTTGCATGATATGCCTACCGCTAAAACCAAATCTACCCTGCTGAATGGATACGCACATCCTGAATACCTGGGTTATACAAGTGGCGACCGTACCGCAAGATGGACCGCCGCCCGTGATGCAGCAAAAGCAGTGATTGATTTAAACAAATATGGCTACCAGTTAAATCTTTCTGCCCCACAGAGTAAAGACGCTGCCATTGCCTCGTATACCGATGTGTATCTTTCAAGAAATGGCGGTGAGAAGGAAACAATTTTTGCCAAATACTATATCAACGCCTCTACAGATGACTGGGGTGCCTGGTATGTAAGAAATAACGGTATGAATGGCTATCATGGATGGACTTCTACCGAGCCCACCCAAAACCTGGTTGATAGCTATGAAATGATGGACGGCAGCAAATTCGACTGGAATAATGCAACACATGCCGCTGCTCCTTATGAAAACAGAGATCCGCGTTTCTACGCTACTGTTTTCTATGATGGCGCCAAATGGAAGCCACGTACCACAGACGGAGCCGCAATAGATCCTTATGGCGAATTACAGTTTGGTACTTACCAGACAGGTAGTTCAGCTTCTCCAGCCACTTATTTTGGTCTTGACACAAGAAACAGCAACATAGAAAACTGGAACGGTACACGTACCGGGTATTCTATCCGGAAATTCAGCAATGACAATCCGGCCATTGTAGACATGAACCAGAAACAGGAAGTGCCTTCTATCCAGATCAGGTATACAGAAGTGGTATTTAACTACATTGAAGCACTGCTGGCGCTGGGAGATGAAGCAACTGCCACCACCTGGCTGAATAAAATCCGCTTCCGTGCAGGTATGCCGGCGATAACTGAAACAGGCGCTGCGCTGGTAGATCATTACCGCAATGAACGCAACATAGAAATGGTTTGTGAAGAACAACGTTTCTACGATTGCCGCCGCTGGATGATTGCGCCAACCACCCTTGGAAATAAAGTAAGGATTATGTTGGTTACCGGTAAACTGAAAGCGGGTCAAAGCGCTGCCATTTACAGGTACGACAAAACCAAATACGACTATACCTACACTGTTCAGAACATAGAATCAGGGGTTGAAAACCGTAAATGGGATGATAAAGTGTACTTCCCCCCTATTAGATTGGATGAAATGAACAAAAATTCCAAGCTGATACAGAACCCTGGTTACTAATTATCAATAGCATTGGATTATATTAACAAGAAACTATGCCGGTTGTGATATACTGGCATAGTTTTTTTTACCTTAGAACTTTCCTGACTAAAAAAAGATCAATCATCGAAAAGCTGTCTTAAAATAATTTTTGTTATGCACCTGCGGCGTTGGAACTTTGCCAAAGCTGGTGCATAAATTTCGGATTTTACAGCCCGTTTGAGCTTTGGCAAAGTTTGAAGCGCTTATGAACGGGTTATTAGTTCCGGTTACTTATACCATATCCTTTAAACCCAGCGTCCTTCATTGTATACTTTATATCTTAAATCCAGGCAATTTTGTACCAATTTTCAATTCATTCCCTGCGTTACGCACTAGTGGTTTTTATGCTGGCTTTTACAGCCGCCTGCAATAACAATCATGTTTCTGATACTGCACCCGCAGCACCCGAAGCACCCAAAGATCAGTTGTTTACATTATTAAGCCCCGGGCAAACCAAAGTTGATTTTACCAATGTGCTGAATGAGGACCTTAATGCCAATGTAATGATGTACGAATACATCTACAATGGCGGAGGCGTAGCCATCGGCGACGTAAACGGCGACGGGCTGCAGGATATTTATTTTACCGGAAATATGAGCAGTAACAGGCTTTACCTCAATAAAGGCAAAATGCAGTTCCAGGATATTACCAATGAAGCCGCCGTTGCCGGCCGGCCAGGCCCCTGGAAAACCGGTGTAACCATGGTAGACATTAATGGCGATGGCAGGGAAGATATCTATGTTTGCCATTCCGGCAAACTGCAGGGTTTTAAAAGGGTAAACGAACTCTTTATCAACGATGGCAACAACAACTCCGGCATACCGCATTTCAGCGAGCAGGCAGAAAAATATGGCCTGGCAGATTCAGCCTATAGTACCCAGGCCGTTTTTTTTGATTACGACAGGGACGGTGATCTTGACATGTTCCTGCTAAACCATTCACCCAAATTATTACCGATACTGGATGAAGCCGCTACCGCCGACATACTGAAAAAAGAGAACCCCAGCACCGGTGTACGCTTGTTTAAAAACAACGGCGGGCATTTTACAGATATTACGCTTGCAGCAGGTTTCAGCAGTTCCGAACTCACCTACGGACTTGGAGCAGGTATCGCAGATCTGAATGGTGATGGCTGGCCCGATGTATATGTGTCTAACGACTATGGCGTGCCTGATTATTTATACATCAACAACAAAAACGGAACATTTACCAACAAAATACAGCAGTCGCTTGGTCACACTTCCAATTTTTCTATGGGCAACGATGTGGCAGATATTAATAATGATGCTTTACCGGATATCATTACCCTTGATATGCTGCCCGAAGACAACAAACGGCAGAAACTGCTGTTTGCCCCGGATAATTATGAAAAATTTGACCTCAGTCTGCGCTCGGGCTTTTATTATCCCTATATGCGCAATATGCTGCAGTTAAACAATGGCAATGGCACTTTTAGTGAAGTGGGACAATTGGCCGGCATCTCCAATACCGACTGGAGCTGGGCGCCGCTTTTTGCAGACTATGACAACGATGGCTGGAAAGATCTGTACATCAGCAATGGCTACCTGCGCGATTATACCAATATGGATTTCTTAAAATACATGGGCGATTTCCTGAAAGACCGGCAGGTAATGAGAAAAGATTTACTGGCCCTGGTTCAGCAAATCCCTTCCTCGCTGGTTAAGAACTACATGTTTAAAAATAACGGCGACCTCACGTTTACCAATATGCGCCTGCCATGGGGTTTCGACAGCGCTTCCAACAGCAATGGGGCCGCCTATGCCGATTTGGACAATGATGGCGACCTGGATTTAGTTGTAAACAATCTTAACCTGCCTGCTTTTATCTATGAAAATGAAGGCAATAAAAAATTAAACAATCATTACCTGCAGATCAAATTGCAGGGCAGCGGGTTAAATACCGCAGGCATTGGTGCCAAAATAACCATTTACAGCAAGGGCAAACAGCAATATATTGAACAGATGCCCACCAGGGGTTTTGAATCGAGCGTCTCTCCCATTGTACATTTTGGCACCGGAACAGAACAAACAATTGATACCTTACGCATTGTATGGCAAAGCGGCAAACAGCAATTGCTTACCGGTATAAAAGCCGATCAGCAAATTACACTGGAAGAAAAAAATGCGGCTGCCAATAATCGCTCCCCCGCCCCGGTACAACCCTTATTTACAGAAACGGCCCCGGCCCTGTCTTTTAAAGCAGGCAGCAAATCAATAAACGATTTTAAACGGCAGCCATTACTGATAAACCCCCTGTCTTTTTCAGGGCCCTGTATGGTGCAGGGAGATGTAAATGGCGACAAACTGGATGATATCTATGTGGGCGGTGGCAGTGGCCAGGCAGGTGCATTATTTATCCAGGATAAAAACGGGCGCTATACACAAAAGCCGCAGCCGGCATTTGATGCGGATAAAAACAGCGAAGATGCTGATGCAATAATAACCGATCTCAACCGCGATGGCTTTCCAGACCTGTACGTGTCTGCCGGTGGCTATCACGATTATGCCCCTGGCGATGCCCTGCTGCAGGACAGGTTGTATATCAATGATGGAAGGGGAAATTTTACAAAAGCAGCCGGTGCACTGCCTGAAATGCATGTAAGCAAGAGTTGCGTACGGGTGGCAGATATTAACGGAGATGGTTACCCGGATATCTTTGTTGGCGGCAGGTCGATACCAGGACGGTACCCTGAAATACCCGCCAGTTACCTGCTGATAAATGACGGTAAAGGACACTTCACCGACCAGGTGGCCACTATGGCACCGGCACTGCAAAAAATTGGAATGGTTACAGATGCCGCATGGATAGATTTGAATGGCGATAATAAGAAGGACCTGGTATTGGTGGGTGAATGGATGCCGGTGAGCGTTTTCATTAACGTAAATGGTAAACTGGAAAATAAAACAACCAATTATTTCGACAAAGATTACACCGGCTGGTGGAACAAAATACTAATCAGCGATTTCAACGCCGATGGTAAACCAGACCTGGTAATTGGTAATTATGGATTGAATTCGCAGTGCAGAGTAAGCGACAAAGAACCCGCGGAAATGTATTATAAAGATTTTGACGATAACGGCTCAGTGGATCCTATACTGTGTTTTTATATCCAGGGTAAAACATACCCCTATGTAACCAGGGATGAATTGCTTGACCAGATGAGCATTATGCGCACCCGCTTTACGGATTATAAAAGCTATGCAGACGCCACATTGAAGGATATTTTTACAGAAGACGAATTAAAGGGCGTTCATCACTTGCAGGCTGTTGACCTGGCAACTACCTATTTTGAAGCAGGCGCCGGCGGCAGGTTTCATGAAAAACCATTGCCCCTGCAGGTACAGTTTTCGCCGGTATTCACCCTTACCGCGCTGGACTACGATAAAGATGGCAAACAGGATCTGTTGCTATGCGGTAATATTAACCACGCCCGGCTAAGGTTTGGAAAATTTGATGCCAACTATGGCGTATTGCTGAAAGGAGATGGCAAAGGAGGCTTTAGTTATATCCCGCAAAATAAATCGGGCTTTAATATCTGGGGCGATGTGCGAAGTGTAATTAATACCGGCAGGCAACTGTTATTTGGCATCAATCAAAAAGAAATTAAAGCCTATCAATTAAAAAAATAATGAAATTTCGTTTATCGGCAGTCCTGCTATTGGTGTTTATTTGTTGCAGCAAATGCAAACAACCCGTTCCGCACCTGGCGACTTTAACAAATAAAGACATCAGTCATGTTATAACCCGCATGACGGAGCTAATGATACATGATGTAACCAACCCACCACTGGCTGCGCGTTTTTTTTCCTATGCCTGCCTGGCCGGTTATGAGGTTACTGCGCAGAATGACAGCAGCATTACCGGCATGTATGGTATACTAAACGGGTATCCTGCCATACAGAAACCGGATTCTGTTGCCGGCTATTCTTATCCGCTTGCGGCTGTACTGGCTATGCTGGAAACCGCAAAAAAAATGCAACCATCGGGTAAATTGCTGGTGGCATATGAAGACAGGCTGCTGGATTCGTGCAAACACATTGGCTACCCCGATGAAGTCATTGAAAGCTCAAGAAAATATGCTGTTGGTATCAGTAAACAAATACTGGCCTATGCCAGGGCCGATGGCTATAATAAAATCAGTAACCTGCCAAGGTATACACCGTTGGATAAAGAAGGCTGCTGGTATCCTACCCCACCCGCATACATTGCCGCAGTGGAACCCTATTTTAAAACCGTACGTCCGTTTACGTTAGATTCGGCTGCACAATTTAAGCCGGTGCCCCCGGTAGCTTATTCTGCCAATAAAAAATCGGTTTTCTATGGGCAGTACCTGCTGAACAATTACAGGGAAAATGCTTCCTCACCCGAAGAACACCGTATCATTGCCGGTTTCTGGGATTGCAACCCTTTTGCCGTGCAGGATGATGGGCATTTGTCGGTGGGTCTTAAAAAAATATCGCCCGGTGCGCACTGGCTGGGCATTACCGGCATAGCCTGCGAAAAAACAAAAAAGAATTTTGCGGAAACAATGCAAATCAATACGCTGGTGGCGATTGGGCTGATGGATAGTTTTATTGCCTGCTGGGACGAAAAATACCGCAGCAACCGCATACGGCCGGAGACAGCCATCCGTAACCTGCTGGATGTAAACTGGAAACCGCTTTTACAAACACCCCCTTTTCCTGAATACCTGAGTGGCCACTCCTGTATTTCCGCTACTTCCGCTACTATACTTACCAAATATATCGGCGATAATTTCAGGTATACAGATACGGTAGAAGTCACTTATGGCCTTCAGCCGCGCAGCTTTCAATCTTTTCAACAGGCAGCCGCCGAAGCGGGTATCTCAAGGTTTTATGGCGGCATTCATTTTATGGATGCTATCGACAATGGCCGGGACCAGGGATTAAAAGTGGGCGACTGGGTATTGCAAAAAGTACAGGCAAGAAAACATTGATTGGATGGACCGATTACGATAAACAAGGAAACATACACATGTCAACCAGTTTAGAAATTGTATGGCTTTTTGTACTGCCTGTACCGGTTGCATGTATTGCGTGGACTGTTACACACGAAGAAGTATTCAGGGAACCACGCGAATATTTTGTAAAAAAAAGCCGGGAATGCCGCACACTGCTGGCAAGGAAGTTTTTTTATCTTTTTACCTGCGAATATTGTTTTAGCCACTACGTTACTGTTTTATTCCTTTTCTTAACCGGCTATAAACTATTACTCAACGACTGGCGCGGCTATATTATCAGCGGATTTTCCGTGGTTTGGATAGCCAATATCTATATGAGCCTGTTTGGACTAATACGAATAGATATCAAAAAAGAAAAAACAGAAATTGACCAAATTGACAAAGAGAATAAAGAACAGGCAGACACTTAGAAATGCCACAACTGCGCAGGGCTTTAGCCAAACCAATTTCGGCTAAAGCCTATTGAAGACGAACCTGCAATACCCTGGCCTAAAGGCTCAGGGTTATAAAGAACAGTAATTGACTAAATTGATAAAGAGAATAAACAACAGGCAGACGGCTAAAAATGAAATGGTCTCCAGTTAATCTTAAAAACTGACAGGGCGTTGCATATAATTCAAACCCGCGTATTGGCCCGGCCAAACAATGTTTCGCTAACATAAAAAAGGGCAGCATTGCTGCTACCCTTCTATATAAATACGATAAGTGAATTAGTGAATTAAGAATGCGTTTTCTCTACATTATTGAATTTTTCCTCGTACACTTTTACTTTGTCCTTGTCGCCCTTTGTGTCATAAATAGTGATGAGCAAATCATAGGCATCTTTCAATGATTTCTTATCATCCATTTTCAGTTTGCCTTTTGAACCCAGTAGTTCATCTATTTTTTGGAAATAAGGAACGGCTTCGTCAAATTTCTTTCCTGCTGCATTGCGCAAATCATCTTTTTTCTTCAGCTCGTCAGGTTTTAATTTAACACCGCCAACTGGCCTGATCTTTTTTGATTCGGCAGTAATATCAACGCCTTTGTTAAACGCAATTTGTCCCAGTACCAGGTATGCATTGGTAAAATCTGGTTTTAGTTCAACCACTTTTTTCATATTGGCTTCCACTTTTGAAATCAGCTCTTCTGAATTGGCGGGACGTTTGGAAAGGCTGGTATCGTAGGCTGTCTGGTAGAGTTCTACTGAATAGTTATACAGGGTAAGATAATCAGACGGATTTTTTGCCAATATTTTTTCGTAATTGTCAAACAGGGCTTTCTTGTCGCCACTGTCACGGATCATTTGCATTTCATATTCAGCCCAGAAACCGTCTTTGGGATATAATTCTGCACCCAGGTTCAAGTACTTCATGGCATTGGTCTTATCTGATTTTTTTGCATAATAATCGGTCAGCCATTTGTAAATTTCACCCATGTTATCGCCGTTTACCTTTGCATCCGCCAGCCTGCTATAATAAATAGCCGCATCATCTTTTTTTCCTGCTTTTTCGGCGGCAATACCGGTATACAGCACAACTGTTGTATCCAGTTTTATATTGGCCCATCCCTTGGAACTCATATAATCGCTAATTTCCAGGCAGTTTTTAAAGGTTCCAAACGCCTCGGCATATTTGTTTTCCTGGAACTGGGCGGCGCCTTTTTTAAAATACCCCTGGTACATGTCAGTAATGGGCTTATAGTTTTCCAGCACCAGTTGCATGTGTTTGTCGTCCATATCCACATATTTCTTAAACGCTTCAAACGCCTGTGCACCTGCTTCGGGTGTTTGTGCGCCCAATGCATTATCTGCCGCTACCGCGCTGTAGATTTTACCCTTGTAATACCAGGCTTCGGCTGTCTTCTGGTTTTTTGCATCGGCCAGTACGCCGTCTATTTCAGTTTTTGCCTCTGCCAGTTTATTTTTTGTGAGGTAATCCTTTGCCTTGTCAAGTTTTTGGGCAACCAATCCAAGGCCGGCAACCGCAAGTAATGTAGATAGAAGAACCTTTTTCATACGTATGTTTTATTTATTTATTGTCGGACGAAACTTACTAAATTATTCTTACCGGCCATTTGCGGTCAGGCGTAGCAGTGAGAGGTGAACATTTTCCTGCTGCTTTACGCCTGCACCTCTTACCGTTTATTGTTTATTCCGGCGCCTCTTCCGGTGGAATATTATTTTGAGATGAATCGTCATCTGCTGCGGTTGTACCAGGCGCATCATTTAACGTTTCATTTTCAGTGCCGGCGGCGGTAATCTCATTGTCTGTACCGTTATCAATATTGCCCGGGGAAACCACTTCCAGTTCATCCAGTTTTGTAATGGCCGCTATTTCGTCGCCCTCGTCTACCCGTATCAATTTCACGCCCTGGGTGGCCCTGCCCTGCTCGCTGATGCCAATTACCGGCATTCTTATAGTAACACCACTTTTACAAGTTATCATCAAATCTTCTTTCTGGTGTACGTCCAGTATACCTACCAGTGAGCCTGTTTTGTCTGTAACATTAATGGTTTTTACACCTTTTCCACCACGGTTGGTAATACGGTATTCTTCAATGAGTGTTCTTTTGCCAAAACCTTTTTCACTTACTACCAGCACCGTGCGCGTTGTATCATTTTTACCAACACAGATCATACCAACTACCTCATCATTGGCATCTTCCACTTCAATACCGGCCACTCCGATAGCGCCCCGGCCGGTCGGTCTTACCTTGTCTTCCGGGAACCTTATTGCCCTTCCGCTTTTTACCGCCATCATTATTTCACAATTACCATCTGTTAATTTCGCTTCCAGCAATTCATCTCCTTCTATAATATTGATGGCATTTACACCAGACAAACGCGGACGGCTGAAATCTTCCAGCAAGGTCTTCTTAATAATACCTTTTCTGGTACAAAGCACAATATTATGACTATTTACAAACTCTTCGTTCTTCAAATCATTTACGTCAATAATGGCCCTTACTTTATCATCGGGTGGAATTTGAATCAGGTTCTGAATGGCCCTGCCCTTGCTGGTCTTTTCACCTTCCGGTATCTCGTATACATTCATCCAGTAACACCTTCCTTTTTCAGTAAAGAACAACATGGTATGGTGCGTGGAAGCAACAAACAAATGCTCTATATAATCTTCATCTCTTGTTTTACCGCCTATAACACCACGTCCGCCGCGCCGTTGTGCACGGTATTCTGTGGCCGAGGTTCTTTTTATATAGCCAAGATGCGAGATGGTTATCACCACATCTTCTTCTTTTATCAGGTCTTTTATCCTAACCTCATCGTCAAGGTAGGTAATTTCTGTTTTCCTTTCATCGCCAAACTTATTTTTTACTTCTTCCAGCTCTTTTACAATCAGCTCAAACCGCAGTGTTTCACTGCCGAGCAGTTCCTGTAATGAAGCTATCAGTCTCATCAGGTCTTCGTATTCGGCTTTTATTTTGTCCCTTTCCATGCCGGTAAGCCTTTGCAAACGCAGTTCCAGTATGGCTTTGGCCTGTATCTCATCCAGTCCCCAGCCGGCATTCAGCAGGGCTTCTCGGGCGCTGTCGGGCGTAGCAGAAGCCCGAATCAGGGCAATTACTTCATCCAGGTGATCCAGCGCTATCAGGTATCCCTGCAATACATGGGCTTTTTTCTGTGCCTCTCTTAGTTCATGATTGGCGCGTCGTATCACCACTTCCATCCTGAAGTCAACGAACTCGCTGATCATGTCTTTCAGGTTCAGTGTTTTTGGACGGCCTTTTACCAGCGCCACATTGTTAATACCATAAGAAGTCTGCAGCTCAGAGAATTTGTACAACTGGTTAATGACTACATTGGCAATGGCATCGCGTTTTAAATCAACTACAATGCGTGTGCCTTCCTTATTGTTGGATTCATTGTTTACATGGGCGATACCTTCAATTACTTTGTCATTTACCAACTGGCCTATCCGATCGCACAAAGCATCGCGGTTTACCTGGTAGGGAACTTCGGTAATGATGATGGATTCTCTGCCACTGCCTTTGGTGTCTACATGCAGTTTGCCACGCAGCACTACCCTGCCCCGGCCAAAATGCATTCCGGCTTTCACGCCTTCCATGCCATAGATAATGCCACCGGTAGGAAAATCCGGCGCCTTTACATAGGCCATCAGCTCGTCTATGGTAATGTCTTTTTTGGCAATATAGGCAATACAGCCATCCACCACTTCCGACAGGTTATGGGGCATCATATTGGTGGCCATACCAACGGCTATGCCCGATGCGCCGTTCAAAAGCAACTGCGGGATGCGCGTGGGTAATACGGTGGGTTCTTTGAGCGAGTCGTCAAAATTGAGTTGAAAATCGACTGTTTCCTTGTCAATATCTTCCAGCATGGCTTCACCCCTTCTGTGCAGGCGCGCCTCTGTATAACGCATAGCCGCCGGAAAATCGCCATCCTGCGAACCAAAGTTTCCCTGGCCGTCTACAAGGGTATAACGCATATTCCATTCCTGGGCAAGCCTTACCATGGTATCGTAGATAGACTTATCGCCATGCGGATGGTATTTACCCATTACTTCACCTACAATACGGGCCGATTTTTTATACGGCTTGGTGCTGGTATTGCCCAGCTCGTTCATGGCATATAAAACACGCCGGTGAACCGGCTTTAATCCATCCCTTACATCGGGCAGGGCACGGCCAATAATGACACTCATGGAGTAGTCGATATAGGCCGTTTTCATCTGCTCTTCAATATTTACGGGAATGATGCGGTTATTGTCCTGCGTTTCCTGTGGTACTGTACTTTCGTCCATGTTTTGTGCTCCTTCTTTTATAAAAATGGGCTGTTCAAAAAGCTGAACTGCTGAGGCAAAATGCAATTATTGCCGGGTCGGCAAATTTATTGTATTTGAGGCGTATATCCTGCCAAAAAAAAGTGATTTTGCCCCTGCTTTTTTCCACGTTTGTGGACAGTTTGACCACCGCCGCAAAAGGCGGCAAAATGCGCTGGCTCCGGCTATACAGAATACTGGTGCAGAAGCTGGCGAAACGGCTGCCGGAACAGCTTTTCCGCTTTCACTGCGGATGCAGGATTAACGTATTCTTTATAAGTTTTTCACCGCCAATTTTGGTGCTGAATCGGCATATCGCTAACTTTGAAAGGCCGCATCCCCCGAATAAACCACAATAACCCTACCCCTTTAAGACAAATCATTTTATTAAAATGTTTTTTGTCAATTTAACCAGTGCTTATTTATGACTTACCGACTATTAAGGGATAATAAGGAATCAGGACCTTTTTCTGAAGAGGAAATGATTGCAAAAGGTTTTAAACCCTATGATTTAATATGGGTGGAAGGCAAGAGTGCGGGCTGGCGTTACCCAAGCGAAATACCGGTTTTTAAAAGTTTTGCACCTGTAGTTGAAGAACAACCTTACGACAGATTTTATAAAAAGCAGCCTCCACAAAAATTATTTTCAGAAGAAAGACATACGCATAACAGTTATACGCCATACCAGGCAAAATCAAATGATGCGTATTATGCGCAACAACCTGCTATGCCGTCAACACGCGTAGCACCTTTGCCTGATTATACTGCACCTCCTTCGGTACATAAATTGCCCGGCAGACATATACATGTAACCCTTCCTTCCGGCAATACCGTTAACCTTAGCACGCTGGCTGCCAGGAGAGAATACAATCCACCAAAAGATAGCGTTGCGATACATAAAATACCGGCCACAGACGACACAAAACAGACCGGTTTTTCTGAGCCCATTTACCAGACAGCCAGGCTGGTAACAGCAGATCCGGTTCAGACAGATACTGCTGCGCCATTGGGAACCGGCTATAACATGCAGCCTGTTTACGGGCGTCAGCCAGTGACCGGATGGTCGTGGAGCCTTGTTGCTGCTGCATGTATAGGTATAGCAACGATGGTAGGATTGGGTATCATGATAGGTCTTTCCATAAACCGCGACAAACATGATCGTGCTTTTAATGAAGCGCTTAGCGTTAAGTCGGGTGTAACACAGCCGCAGGCAGGAAGCAATGCAAAACAAAAGATACCTGCCAATACAGCCGACGAAACCACCACTGCCGCCAATGAAACACTGTCATCGAATACACCGGCAGGTAAAGAACAGGTACAAAAAGACCTGGTACAAAATGCAGTAATAAAAAGAGCGATTGTTCCGGACAACAACGAACTGAAAGAAATTAAAAAATTGCTGGAGGAAAAAGCCGCCCCGCAAAAAGCAGCATCCTCAACCAACCGGGACGAACCGGTATTGCGGATCAAGACATCGCCCGCTCCCATTAATGTTGAAAAAAGTCTTTCACTAACTTTAAATGATTTTAAAACAGGCGCTTTTGGAGGTATCTCCGGACTGAAATGTACGCTGTTTAATGGCTCTAAATACCCGCTCGAATCCGTTGAGGCAGAAGTGGATTATGTGCAGGCAAACAACAAAGTATACAAAACAGAAAAAATTTTATTCAGGGATATTGCCGCAGGTGCCCAGGCTACTGCAGATGCACCGGCCAGCAGCCGCGGTGTTAAAATAATCACCCGCATTATAAAGGTGAATCCCAAAGAAACCCCTTTGGCCAACACCACGGCCAAATCTTAACATATTCCATTTTAATTTGGCTTATCCACATTTTTATTTGATTGGCATGGTAGTTGAAATTTAGTACCAGCTTATCCTATTTTATTTCCGTATTCTTCTTCATAAAAAGTGTGTGACATTGCACGCAGCCGCATTTAATTTTTGAGGTAAATACTATTCTCTGTTTGGCATCTGTTGCAGGCAGGAAAAGTTTTTAACCAACCTGTCAAGTAAACCAGCAGGACCCCGTAAGGCCCGCTGGTTTTTTTGTATCAATGTATTGGGCATTTCATCCGCCAGGCATTCAACAGTAATAATAAATAAACGGGCCATCATGCAGAACATGATGGCCCGTTTTACATACATCTTATTCGTCTGGTTACATACCCAGTTTCCATCCCTCGCGGTAAGTACGCCTTACATATTGATTGGCTTCATCGTAATTGGTAATCTTCATGTTTACAGCATCCCAGAGTAATTTCTTACGGCCGGGGAAGCCCTTACCATCCGGACCTTTGGTAATATAGCTCCTCAATGCCAGGTTACCCATTAGTATGGTTTCTGTAAGCGGACCAGCATAGTCGAACGTAGAGCTGGTCTCTGCATTGCCAAAACCGGCGATACAGGCATTTACCCACTGCAGGTAATGCCCTTCGGGAACGCGTGGCAATGTCTGCGGCACATTGATTTCCTTTGTTTTTGACGTTGGCAACAGGGTGGGATTTGCGCCGTAACATTCGCACATTATTTTTCCTTTGGTACCGGTAATGATAACACCGCCATCGTCGCCACCCATTCTTTCATCGGGGCCAAGTTCGTCGGGCCTTTCCGGCAGAATACCACCATCCATCCAGTATAATTTTACATCGGGCTTGCCATTCTTCATCGGGAATTTCAATTTAACCGAAGAAGAGATGGGGCAGCTTTCGGGGTAATAGGCGGCGTTCCACATTTTTTCAAAAACAGCGCCTTCACTGCATTCTACTTCTGATGGGTAGCCGAGACCTACTGTTTTAAATGCCGGATCAATCAGGTGGCAACCCATATCTCCCAGTGCGCCGGTTCCGTATGCCCAATAGCCACGCCAGTTAAATGGTAAAAATTCTTTGTGGTACTCCTCAAATTTGGCCGGGCCCAGCCACAAATCCCAGTTCAGTTCTTTAGGTATTTCATCCTTGCCTTTGGGATTGCCCAGTCCCTGCGGCCAAACCGGGCGGTTTGTCCACACATGTATTTCTGTGGCATCCCCAATCAAACCGGCGTTGTACCATTCCCTCATCAGGCGCACACCATCGCCGGAAGCCCCCTGGTTGCCCATTTGGGTAACCACTTTATATTTTCTGGCAGCTTCTGTAAGCATGCGGGCTTCATAGATATCATGCGTCATTGGCTTTTGCACATATACATGTTTGCCTCTTTGTATGGCGGCCATGGCGGCTATTGCATGCACATTGTCTGGTGTTGACACCGACACGGCATCAATGCTCTTGCTTTCCTTATCCAGTAATTCTCTCCAGTCTTTGTAATATTTTGCCTTGGGAAAACGCTTTACAGAATCGGCCGCTTGCCTGTCATCCACATCGCACAAAAAAGCAATATTGGCTTTGGGGCTTTTTGAGAATTCCCTTAAATCACTGTTTCCTTTACCCCCTGCACCGATACCTGCAATGGTTAACTGGTCGCTGGGTGCTGTAAAACCCCTGCCCAGCACATGGCGAGGGATAATAAAAAAACTACCTGCTGCAAGCGATGCATTCCGTATAAATTTTCGCCTGGATGCATCCTGCTTATTTTTTTTCGTATGGCTCATAATAGTATATAGTATTTAGATTTTAGATTTTAGACCCGGGTAAAGAGTATTTAGATTTTAGTATTTAGTACTTAGACCCGCGTTAACTGCTGCCAGTATTTAGATTTTAGTATTTAGCACCTGGACCCGGCGAATGTTCACTCCTGTAATCGAAGCGCGGCGCGAAGTCTCAATACTTAGTACTAAGTACTTTATACTAATTTGGCTTCCAGGCCAATGCTTGTATTGAGTACCTTGCTGATGGGGCAGTTTGCTTTGGCATCATCAGCACATTCTTTAAATTTGGCAGCATCTATACCCGGCACTTTTGCCGTAAGAACGATATTTGAAGAAGTAATGGTACCGTCGTCGAGCGATACGGTGGCAGTAGCTTCCAGTGTTTCGGGTGTAAAGCCTGCAGCGCCCAGTACAAAACTTAATTTCATGAGAAAACAGCCGGCATGTGCTGCGGCAATCAGTTCTTCGGGATTGGTGCCCACTCCCTGCTCAAACCTGGATTTAAATGAATACTGTGTTTTGTTGAGCGTTGTACTTTGTGTTGTTAAATTTCCGCTGCCATCTTTGCCAGAGCCATTCCAGACGGCTGTTGCTGTACGTTTCATTTGTTAACTGATTTTATTGTTGAAAAAAAATGCATATGGATACAATTACATGGGCTGATTTTGAAAAAATTGATATCAGAACCGGAACAATAACGGAAGTTAGTGATTTTCCAAAAGCCAGAAACCCCTGCTATCAATTAAAAATTGATTTTGGCGAGCTGGGTATTAAAAACTCTTCTGCACAAATTGTTACACTTTATAAAAAAGAAGATCTGCTGGGCCGCCAGGTAATTGCCGTTGTTAATTTTCCCCCTAAACAAATCGCCAATTTTTTTAGCGAATGCCTGGTGCTGGGCGTATATACAGCAGAAAAACAAGTAATTTTATTACAGCCACAACAACCTGTAGCCAACGGAATGAAAATTGGATGACCATGCAAAAGATCTATTCCGCCTTTTATACTTCACCCATTGGCCCTCTCCGGGTTAGCAGCAATGACAGTTGCGTTACGGAAGTGCATTTTTTAAACAAAGATGAACCATTTGCGGCGGGCATAGTTCCTGCCGGCATGCCCCCTGTTTTAGCACAATGCCTGAAAGAACTAACAGCTTATTTTAACGGGCAAAGAAAAAATTTTGAAGTGCCTGTATGGCAGGAAGGTACCGCTTTTCAGCAACGTGTATGGAATGAATTAATGAATATTCCATTTGGTAAAACCATCTCCTACCTGACGCTGGCAAAAAGACTCGGCGATCCCAAATCTATCCGTGCCGCCGCTTCTACCAATGGCAAAAACGCTATTGCTGTTATAGTGCCCTGTCACCGGGTCATTGGCTCCAACAATGATTTGGTAGGCTATGGCGGTGGTTTATGGCGAAAAAAATGGTTACTGGAAATGGAAACAAAAATTACCTACGGCGTTCAGACATTGTTTTAAACCAGGGTTTTCACAAAGGAAGAAGCTATCCGCCATCCAATTATTAATTAATTTTTAATTCCCTGAATACGCCTGTCAGCACCCTGGTAACAATTATCCGGTTCAGGATTTGTAGACCATACAAACAAACCAGCGTTAGATGGCGGCAAGAATCACCCTGCAAAAAGGAGATATTACCAAACTGGAAGTAGATGCTATTGTAAATGCCGCCAACACATCGCTGCTGGGTGGCGGTGGCGTAGATGGCGCCATTCACCGTGCGGGCGGGCCGGCTATACTGGAAGCCTGTATACAAATAAGAAACAAGCAGGGCGGGTGCGCAACAGGACAGGCAGTTATTACCACCGGCGGCAGCTTGCCGGCAAAATTTGTTATTCATACTGTGGGGCCGGTTTGGACCGGCGGTAATAACAATGAATATAAACTGCTCGCTAATGCTTACCGCAATTCATTAAAACTGGCGGCAGAAAATAATATTGAACATATTGCCTTCCCCAGTATCAGTACAGGCATTTATCATTTTCCCAAAAAACTGGCGGCCGCCATAGCCATTGCTGAAGCCAGGAAATTTACAGCGGAAGATGTAATAATTAAGGAAGTTATTTTTATTTGTTTTGATGAGGAAAATTACGGGATCTATAAAAAATTACTGGAATGATTATCTTATTGACGATTGACCATTGACGATTGACGACTGACCATTGACCATTGACCATTGACGACTTATGGCTGAGTTCTCGTGATTACAACAAATCGCCGGATGAAAAAGAAAGTGGCAATAACATGCTGGCTTTTTCAATAACAATTATTTTACCCTCCAGTCCGCCCAATATAAGCCTGATAGGATTGTGCACCCTTTGCTCATATTCCTGCAGACTTTGCCGGCAGATGCCGCAGGGTGCAATTGGATGATCACTATTTACCATATTGCTCCGGTAACTGATGGCAATTGATTCAACCGGCACCTGCGGGTGCAAAGTGGCAACGGCAGAAAGCAATACTCTTTCTGCGCAAATGCCTACAGGGTAAGAAGCATTTTCCTGGTTGGTGCCTTTAACTATCTCTCCGTTTAGCAACCTTGCGGCGGCGCCTACCTGGAAATGAGAGTATGGGGCATAGGCCGTTTTGGAAACTTCTTTTGCATGTTGTAACAACCAGGCATCTTCCTTATTCAGGTCCTGAATGGAATTATATACTTCGTATGAAAATGAGTAATTTGTCTTGTTCATGCGTTATTTTGTTTGGAGCTATTTAGCTGTTAGCAGTTAGCCATTAGCTTTTAGCTTTTAGTATTCGCGGCCGCCTGGTAATAGCCGGTTGTTCTTTACAAAGCAAAAGCACTAACAGCTTATAGCTAACAGCTAATGGCTAACGGCTATTTCGTTTCTTAATGTATTCTGCGGAAAAGCCTGCTCCATCTTACCCCGTGTTCCCAGCTCATCCATATAAGCCAGGCCTCTCCCACCACATGGTCTTCGGGCACAAAACCCCAAAAACGACTGTCCTGCGATCCATGGCGGTTATCGCCCATCATCCAGTAATAATTCATTTTAAAAGTATACTGGTTGGCGGCCGTGCCATTTATATATAATTTACCCTCTTTCCACTCGGCGCTATTGTGTTCATAGACGTTTATGATCCGGCTGTAGATCGAATAATTCTGCGCGGTTAAAGTAATCGTTGCATCTTTTTTAGGCACCCATATTGGCCCGTAATTATCTTTGGTCCAGGAATGAACGGTATCAATGGGGAAATCCGGTCGTTCACCGGTCATGTTCAGCGTAATTTTTTTTGCAAACCCGCTTTTAATCATTTTATCTTTTGCTTCTGCGGTCAGCAACATGATATAATTGTTCTTTCCCTTTTCTGTATTGGTATACAATTCGGGCTGCTGCTTCTCCGTATCCATGTCCACATCATACTCAGCTTTCATGGCACCGGGGTCTAATACCTGTCCGTTGGTTTCTACTTCATAATACATTTCCGATTTGGGCGGAAAAGGAACGGCCGCACCGTTTATGATTAGCGTACCGTCTTTAACCTGCAGGCTATCGCCCGAAATGGCTACACAACGTTTTACGTAGTTTTCTCTTTTATCTACAGGACGTACCACCAGCGGGTATTGTTCGGGATCGGCCAATATTGCCTGCCGCCCGGCGTCTATATTGCCATTGCCCAATTTCAGGCATACCTGGTAATAAGGGTTGGCCGATAAATATTCTTCCCTGTTTATCATGGTATCGCCCGCCGGGAAATTAAATACTACCACATCATTTCTTTTAACAGGACTGGCAAACCAGCGGGTATAGGGAATTTTTATCCACTCAACATAGGAACTTTTTAAACCGCCCGGTAAAGTGGCGTGTACAAAGGGTACCGACAAAGGCGTGTTGGGTATACGCGGTCCGTAAGTGAGTTTGCTTACAAATAGAAAATCATTGATCAGCAGGGTCTTTTCCATGGAACCGGTAGGAATAGTATAGGCCTCAAAAACAAAAGTGCGGATAAGGGTGGCCGCTACCACAGCAAAGACACCGGCATCTATCCACTCGCGCGTACCGGATTTTTTATAGTTCTTTTTCACAGACTCCGGCCCTATATAACGGGTATCTTTATGAGCAGCAATATAGGGGAAATAGAACATGGGCAAAAAAGCCGACAGGGCATGTGCGCCCAGCGAAAACTTGCCAAACAATTTCACCCATTCTATGAATATACCCATGGTAATAAACCAGCCGGCAATGGGAATCAGTTGCAGTACAGCCCAGTAAACAGGACGTTGCGCCTTTTCCTGCATTACCCAGGTATTATAAAATGGAACAAAAGCCTTCCAGCCGGGGATACCCGCTTTTATAAAAAGTTTGTACAAACCATAAGAAGGCAGCATTACAAGCAGGAAAGCAATCAGGTAAACAACAAATAAATCGTGTGCGGGCATTGGTGTAATTTTAAATTCCGGCAAAAATACCATTCTCCGTTATATGACACTAATATAAAAATCAGCGCCAACGCGGATTAAAACAGGTTGTGAGTCGCTGCCGGGTAATAAATATTACAATCACCGGGAAAAATATATTTTTGGGAACAGCATTTTCTTTGGTGATGGCCTAAAATACGCAATGCATGCATCATTTTTCTATCCGCGACATTGAGAACCTTAGTGGCATAAAAGCCCATACCCTGCGGATGTGGGAGCAGCGCTATGATTTGTGCCTGTGCAAACGCAAGGAAAGCCGGCACCGTTACTATGATAATGATGACCTGAAATATATACTCCGCATTGCCCGGCTGTACCGGCATGGCTACCGGATATCCCATATAGCGGCATTTTCGCCCGAAGAAATTAACCAGCTGGCTGCACAAACATTCGGGACGGACGAATACGAGGTACTGGTAAACCAGTTGATGGAAGCTGGTCTTTCCTACAACCAGGTGCAATTTGAAACCGCCTTGCGCAGTTCTGTACAGTCTATGGGACTGGAAAAAAGCGTAGAGCGGGTTATTTATCCATTTTTTGACAAGATTGGTGTGTTGTGGCTGACGAATCATGTAATTCCAGCACAGGAACATTTTTGCAGTTTCCTTATTCAAAAACTAATTATTACAGCCATTGACGGGCTTCCCCGTGCTACCAATAGCAAAACGCTTTTTCTTTTATTTACGCCTGCTAAGGAAATGCATGACCTGCCATTACTTTTTACCCAATATTTATTGAAAAGACAAGGTATCAAATCGGTCATGCTGGGCAGAGACTGCACCACAGACCTGGTTCAATACAGCTGTGCCCACCTGCCGGTAACGCATTTGTATTTTCACCTGATTACCAATTTCGCCCCTTGCAGGGCAGAAAAATATATCGGTGACCTGTCTGCGCAGTTTCCGGGTCTGCAGGTGGTGGCCTCCGGCCGGGCATTAAAAGATGTTGAGCATCCACCGGCAAATGTGCATATTATACGGTCACTGCAGGAAATGATCAATTTCCGTTTACCCGGCTGAGACGATGCTATTTCCTGGGAATTACATTGCTTACTATATCCTCACGGGTAATTGTTTTGCCGCTAAGGATAACCAGGCGTTCTACCACATTTCTCAGTTCGCGGATATTGCCGCTCCAGTTATATTCTTTTAGCTCTTCTACGGCTGCACTGTCAATGCTTTTTTTGGATATGCCATACTCGGTACAGATATCTTCCAGGAATTTGTCGGCCAGCAGGGGAATATCATCCTTGCGCTCATTCAGGGAAGGCACATGGATCAGGATAACGCTGAGCCGGTGATACAAATCGAGCCGGAAATTTTTTTCATCTACTTCTTTCAGCAGGTCTTTATTGGTAGCTGCTATTACACGCACATCCACGGTAATATCCTTATCCGCTCCCACCCTGGTAATTTTTGCTTCCTGCAGGGCGCGCAATACTTTTGCCTGTGCGCTCAGGCTCATGTCGCCTATTTCGTCCAGGAAAAGTGTGCCGCCACTGGCCTGTTCAAACTTGCCAATTCTTTGTTTGATGGCGGAGGTAAAAGACCCTTTCTCGTGGCCAAAAAGCTCGCTTTCTATCAGTTCGCTGGGTATAGCTGCACAGTTTACTTCTACCAGCGGGCCCGAAGCGCGGCTGCTTTTTTCATGCAACCAGCGGGCTACCAGTTCTTTGCCCACACCGTTTTCACCGGTAATCATTACGCGTGCTTCCGTAGGCGCAACCTTTTCTATGGTGTCTTTTATCTTTTTTATGGGAGCCGATTCGCCAATCATTTCCTGTACCCTGGCCACTTTGCGTTTCAGCACTTTTGTTTCAGTTACCAGGCTGGTTTTGTCCATCGCATTGCGAATGGTGATCAACAACCGGTTTAAATCGGGCGGTTTGGAAATATAATCGTAAGCGCCTTTTTTAACCGCTTCCACCGCCGTTTCTATTGTACCGTGCCCGGAGATCATAATGATGGGAACATCCGGGTTGGCTTCCCGGGCTCTTTCCAGGAATTCAATTCCGTCCATTTTTGGCATCTTGATATCGCAAAGCACCACATCGTATGCTTTTTCCCTGAATTTTTTTAAAGCTTCTTCTCCATCTCCCGCTTCATCCATTTTATATCCTTCATAAGAAAGAATTTCTCCCAGGGTTTTGCGGATCGCTTTTTCATCATCAATGATAAGAATATTTGACATGCCTGTTTTTTGTTGAGGGGTCAAAAGTAGCAAATAAAGAAGGAAGTTGAAAGAGGAACCTGCCCGGCGCCCGGAGCTGCAGGATTGTTATGCCCATCTTATGGATTATTAACGGATAATCATCTCTCTTGTATACCATTAACCGCTATGGGCAAAAAAATGTACATCCCTGCAATAATAACCGTTACGGGTCTGGTGCTTATTTTCTGTTATATCGTTGTACCCAATACCATCCCGGTAAGACGGGAAACCACTATTAAACACATTTTGCCATCAGAAGACAGCAGCAATTCATCTTCGGGTTATCAAATCATTGAACGCAGCCTTAAAAAAAAGAAGGTTATCCACCTTGAATTAACGGGAAATGTTCCGGAAGACGATAAGAAACTGGCCTTCGTTCAATTTGAAAACAGGCGTTTACAATATACCAACGATACCAGCAGCATCATTGAGATACATCTTGCCAATGAAATTACCTATGGCCGGTTTGTGGCACTGGTTAATATGATGCTGAAAGACGGGCATAAAAAGTATGGACTATGGAAAAACAATTTCTATATCATATTTAGCGATACAGCTTCGCATGTTTTACACACCCGAAATTTTTGACCTTTACTATTCTTTAACAATTATTCCTGTGGTTTTTAGCCAACCTTGCATCAAAGGTTATAAACCCTGGCTATGCCGTTTATTTATTGTATGCTGGTCTTGATGTTTTCTTCCTGCAGCCATACCAGCAACCATTTGCCGAAAATTCATGTTACCAAAAATGATTTCGGCAATGCCAATCCGTATGCACGTGTGGCAGCTATACCTGTGCCGGCCGGATTCTATAGAATACGCACAGATAGTGGCTCATTTGCCGGATGGCTGCGCCAGTTGCCTTTAAAGAAAAGTAAAACGGTGTGCTTATTCAACGGTCATCCAAAAGCCAATCAAACAGCGCAGTTTGCCGTAATTGACATCTCTACCGGCAATAAAGATTTACAACAGTGCGCGGATGCGGTGATGCGCCTGCGTGCCGAATACTTATACAGTAAACAACAATGGAGCGCCATTGATTTTGCAGACAATAATCATACGCATTACCGTTTGCCTGCCGGCGCAAACCGTTCCTTATTCAATCAGTACCTGGAGAAAGTTTTCTCCTATTGCGGCACTGCTTCGCTTGACAAGCAATTGAACCCGGTAGCCGATTTTAAAGAGATTGAAGCTGGCGATGTGCTCATCAAAGCCGGTGCGCCCGGCCACGCCATGCAGGTGCTGGATATTGCCATTAATAAAGAGGGCAAAAAGCTTTACCTGCTGGCACAAAGCTATATGCCCGCCCAGGATATGCATGTAGTTGTTAATCCAGCCAATAGCGGTTATAGTCCCTGGTATGAAGCAGATGACCAGGCAAAGATTGCAACACCCGAATGGACGTTTATAAAACCCTGTCTGAAAAAATGGCCAACTGATTGGTAATCTATACTATAAGCGGTGGATGATTCGTATAAATACCAGTCCATTTCGTGCAAATACTAGCTAAATAAATTAATAATACGCTTGACAAAACAAGAAACGCCTATTATTTTTGTTAATATCCATTAAAAACTAAAAACACCAACCCTATGAATGCAAAAGTAATCTCCCGCAAATCAGTTGCTGATTATAGCATATGGCAGGTAGCCGGCAGACTTATATTACTGGCAGGTATCCTGATGGCTTATAGTTATTGCTTCCTGCTCACCATAAATTCTATTATCAAGACATTTTCACGCTAAGAACACACAGTTCTTTTGTATGGGCTGGCAGCAGCACTGCCATTGTAATACGTCTTGCTATGCTGATAATAAAGAGCCCCGGCTTAACTGCCAGGGCTTTACCATATTTTTACGCCAGTTTATTTATTTCTTTATATACATTACTTCTTTCACCAGTTTCACTGTTCTGGGCACATCGGGCAGGGCCAAATTTACCAGGTTGGGCGCGTAGTGCAAAGGCGCGTCTGCCGCAGTTATGCGTCGGATGGGTGCATCCAGGTAATCAAAACCTTCTTTTTGTATGCGGTAAGCAATTTCTGAAGAGATAGAAGCAAAAGGCCATTGTTCTTCAATAATTACCAGGCGGTTTGTTTTCTTTACGCTTTCCAGGATGGTCATCCAGTCGAGCGGGCGGATAGTACGCAGGTCAATTACTTCTGCGCTGATATTTTCTTTTTCCAGTTCGGCGGCAGCTCCCAGTGCTACTTTCATCATTTTATTCCATGAAACAATGGTTACATCGCGGCCGGCTTTTTTGATATCGGCTTTACCAACGGGTATATAGTATTCTTCTTCGGGTACTTCACCTTTTTCTCCGTACATCACTTCACTTTCCATAAAAATTACGGGATCTTCTTCATAGCGGATGGCCTGTTTCAGCAAACCCTTGGCATCGTAAGGGTTGCTGACTGAAATCACTTTCAAACCCGGAATATTGGCATAATAGCTTTCAAAGGCAGTTGAGTGCTGGGCGCCCAATTGTCCGGCAGACCCATTGGGTCCCCTGAAAACAATGGGGCAGGATACCTGTCCGCCGCTCATGGCCAGCATCTTGGAGGCTGTGTTTAGTATCTGATCAAGGGCCAGTACGGCAAAATTCCAGGTCATGTATTCTACTATTGGCCTTAGCCCCTGCTGGGCGGCACCAACAGCCACACCTGTAAAGCCCAGTTCAGAAATGGGCGTATCGATTACCCTTTTTGGACCAAATTCATCCAGCATACCCTGGGTTACTTTATAAGCGCCATTGTATTCAGCTACTTCCTCACCCATAATAAAAACACGGTCATCACGTCTCATTTCCTCATTCATCGCTTCACGCAAAGCTTCCCTGAATGCTATTGATCTAGCCATAACAATAATCTGATTTAAAGTGGGGGCAAAAATATTGCAACAGCAGCATAGTAGCAAAAGTTTTCAATCCCTTCAAAAGAGTTTTGGGGTCGCGCAGAGCTAGCAGAGAAAAGGAGAAACATCGCGCCAACCTCTTTTTCTCCTTTAGCTCTGTGCGACAAAAAGAAAAAGAGTTTTGGGCACACGCAGCGCCAGCATAGAAAAAGCGGTTTAAGGTCGCGCAGAGCTACCAGAGAAAAGGAGACATCGCGCCAACCTCTTTTTCTCCTTTAGCTCTGTGCGACAAAAAGAAAAAGAGTTTTGGGCCCGCGCAGCGTCAGCATAGAAAAAGCGTTTTTAAGGTCGCGCAGAGCTAGCAGAGAAAAGGAGACATCGCGCTAACCTCTTTTTCTCCTTTGGCTCTGTGCGACAAAGAAAATACGAGTTTTAGGGTCACGCAGCGTCAGCAGACAAAAGGAGAAACATCGCGCCAACCTCTTTTTCTCCTTTAGCTCTTAGTCTAAAAGTCTTGTATTTATCTCTTTTTAGCGTTCTTTGCAGGCCATTATTATTTTTGTCTCAATTTAATTCAATGAATCAACCATCTTATCCGGGTAAGGCGTTTACTGAGGAGCATCCCTCTCGTGTTGAAGGAGAGCCGGGGGCGAGGCCCATGCAGGTTTTCAAATTTGGAGGGGCAAGTGTTAACAGTGTGGAAAGAATAAAGAATGTTGCCAGTATTGTACGCAGTTTTCCGCAACAAAAGATACTGATTGTAATTTCGGCCATGGGCAAAACGACCAATGCGCTGGAAAAAGTAGTGGAAGCCTTTTATAATCACCAGCCGGAACAGGCCCTCCAATTGTTTGAACAGGTAAAAAACCAGCACCTTACCACCGCAAAATATTTACTGGTACAAAATTACCTGGCCTGTGAAAAACAAATGCGCGATTTTTTTACCGAAGTAGAATGGCTGCTGCACGATAAACCCGTTCGCGAATTTGATTATTACTATGACCAGGTAGTATGCGCCGGCGAGTTACTTTCTACCGCCATCGTAAGCGCATTCCTGAATGAAGAAGGCATTACCAACCAATGGCTGGATGTGCGGGACATATTCCGTACCGATGATAATTTCCGCGATGCCAATATCGACATGGCCTTTACCACACGCCGGGTTATTGAAAACGTGTTGCCGGTTTTTACAACACATCATCTAATCATTACACAGGGCTTTATTGGCGCTACCGATGAAAATGAAAGCACTACGCTTGGCCGCGAAGGCAGTGATTATTCAGCAGCCGTTTTTGCCAATATACTGAACGCAGAAAGCCTTAGCATATGGAAAGATGTGGAAGGTGTTATGAATGCAGATCCCAAACAATTTCCCGATGCGCAGCTTATCAGCGAATTGAATTATGACGAGATCATTGAAATGGCTTATTATGGCGCACAGGTGATACATCCCAAAACCATCAAGCCACTTCAAAACAAAGATATTCCCCTGCAGGTAAAATGCTTCCTGGATCCTTCCCTGCCCGGCACCATCATACACAATAAAAATGTCAGCCACCTGCCCCCTATCATTGTTGTAAAAGACAACCAGGTATTGGTACATCTGCACACGCAGGATTTTTCTTTTATTGGCGAACAGCCCATGAGCCGTTTGTATGAAATATTTGCTGAAGTAAAAATAAAACCCAACCTGATTCAAACCGGTGCAGTTAGCCTGGTGGTATGCCTTGATGACCGGCCCGAAAAAATTGAAAAATTTGCCGGCACCGCTTCCGCTATGTTTGAAGTGATAGTAGAAAAAGGATTATCGTTACTTACCATTCGCCATTACCGCGATGCGCTTTTACAAAAATTAACCGGCCATAAAAAGACGGTATTAAGGCAACAGAGCGAGGATACGGTACAGGTATTGCTGAGGTAATGTCGCGGCTTTCACTTGCGGCTAAGTGAATTTCTATATAGATTAGGGGATTAAATTACTATTATGTTTACAAAGATAATTCTGCCAGTTTTCACATTTCTCTGCTTATTAATTTGCAGCGCGGGAAATGTTCAGGCCAGTTCCGTTATGAAAACCGCCCGCATTTTTGCCGATACTTTCCCCTCAATAAATACCATTGCAGAAGCCGATATTGACACCGTAAGAGATAGAATTAAAACAAATACCATTGATGTTAAGCTAAAAAATGGGGTAATCTATTCATACGACGCGGATAAAGCAAGGTCGCAATGGGAAAATAAAGCAGGATTGCCACCCAAAATTGAAAAAGTAATAAATGACTGGCGTAAAACATTTACAAGGGTGGAACATCCGCCCGCTTTTCCGGGAGGAGACGAAGCATGGGATGCTTATATAAAAAAATACATCGAAGAAAATAAAGCATCATTGAAACACAAGGGTTCAGGACAAGTATATGTTCAGTTTATTGTTGATACGGATGGCGAATTATCAGGCATTGAGGCCCTTCAAAACCAGCACACTCAATTATCGCGCATGGCAGTGGATGCTGTAGAAAAAGGACCTTCCTGGCTACCCGCCATGCAAAATGGCCGAAAGGTAGTGGCTTATCAAAAAGTGATTGTTAAATTTTGATTTTATTGTTATTTGTGGTGTTGTTGTTTTCACAATTAACCCCGATGCACGCTAAGCTGCAAAATAAAAAGATGCTGTTGTAATATGCCCAATCCATATATCTCTTTAATGAAAACGGCCTGGCAGTATGCCCGGCATGAGAAGAAACGGTATATGCTGGTATATTCGCTTTTCATACTGGCCAGCGTGGTAACTGCCATGGGCCCTTTGCTGTACGGATGGTTTATCAATGCCGTGCAGCAAAAAGGCATCCGCCAGTTACATTATGCATGGTGGTATGCAGGCGCTTTTATGCTGCTGAAAATAACGGAATGGTCCTTTCATGGACCGGCAAGAATTATGGAACGGCACCTGGCATTTAACCTGAGCCGCAATTTCCTGCAGGAGCTGTACCACCAGACACTGCACCTGCCGGTAAAATGGCACCAGGATCACCACAGTGGTGCCACCATTAACCGAATCCGCAAGGCCTACGAGGCATTAAAGGAATTTTTTCAGAATGGGTTTATGTATCTGTATACATTAACCAAATTTCTTTCTTCTTTTATTGCCATGATTTTTTTCTCCCCGTTGTTTGGCGCCGTGGGTGTAATTATCGGCATGATAACAGTGTGGCTGATATTCAGGTTTGACAAACCGTTTATGCAATCGGTGGATGATAAAAATGAAAAAGAACACATTGTATCCAGCACGTTGTTTGACAGTCTTTCCAATATTATAACTGTAATTACTTTACGCCTTGAAAAACGCATGGAAGGCAGCCTGCTGCAAAAGGTAAAAGAAGTGTTTCCGCCCTTTAGCCGCAGTGTGAAAATAAATGAATGGAAATGGTTTGTGGCAGATATACTGGTAAGTTTGATTTATGTGGTAACGGCAGTGGGATATATTTATCAGCATACCGGCCCGGGTACGGTGTTCATGCTGGGCAGCCTGGTAGCCCTGCTGGGTTTTGTGAACCAGTTTACCAGCGTATTTCATGATATCGCATTTCAGTATACACAGATAGTACAGTACCATACCGATGTACAGACCGCCCGGTTTATTGCTGATGCCTATAAGGAACATCATTTGCCCGATACCAGCAGCGGCCTGCCCGAACAATGGCAAACAATCGCTATTAAAGGATTGAATTTTTCTCACAAGGAAATGTATTCATCAGAAGAAAAAGCCCATAGCCTTCATAATATCAGCATCAACCTGCAAAAAGGCAAACGCATTGCCTTTATTGGCGAAAGTGGCAGCGGAAAAAGTACTTTGCTGGCGGTGCTGAGAGGCCTGTATCAGCCCGAGCCCGGAATAGCCATTACAATAGATAATACCATCGCCACCGATGTTGCCCGGCTTGCTGAATCCATTACGTTGTTTCCGCAGGAACCCGAGATTTTTGAAAACACCATTGAGCACAATATAACGCTGGGCCTTCCATTTACTGAACAAGACATACTGGAAGTCTGTGATACAGCACATTTCAGCGAAGTTGTAAAAGAACTGCCAAAAGGATTGCAATCCAATATCCAGGAAAAGGGCGTGAACCTTTCCGGCGGACAAAAACAAAGACTGGCGCTGGCGCGCGGTGTGCTGGCAGCAAGAAGCAGCAGCATTGTTTTGCTGGATGAGCCTACCAGCAGTGTTGACCCAAAAACAGAATTACAGATTTATGAAAAACTGTTCAAAGCCTGCGAAGGGAAAGCAGTAGTATCTACCCTGCACCGTCTCTACCTGCTCAGCTACTTCGACTATGTATATGTGTTACAAAACGGCCATATTGCCGATGAAGGAAGTTTTGCCCATCTAAAGCAAAGCAGCAAAGTGTTTAATGAATTATGGAAGCACCAGGAGAAAGAGCGGGTTGGTTGATTGGTTGAACGGTTGAACGGTTGATAATTTCTATGTTCCGCTTTGGTATTAAGTACCTGGTATTAAGTATTGAGACTTCGCGCAGCGCTTCGATGGCAGGCGTTAACGCAGGGTCTAAGTACTTAATACTAAAATCTAAGTACTTTACATATCCTGTTTATAAAATAAAATTTTCATACCCCTCATTCAATACCACCCCTTTTTCTTTTGCATAAGTATTCACACGTGTTACAAAAGAGAAATCTTTAATCATGCCTGCAACTTTGTTGATGTCTTCCCCAAAAATTCTGTCTTCCTGCGCAAAGCCCACAAATTGCCGTACATAACTATGCGAAAACTCCAGCAATTCACTGCTTTTTAGCGGATGGCGAAACTCAATAGCCTGGCAGGCGCTTAATAGTTCTATGGCAAGTATATATTCCAGGTTATCCAGCACCTGGTTTAGTTTGCGCCCGCTGATACTGCCCATGCTTACATGATCTTCCTGCCCCAGCGATGTGGGTATACTATCAGCACTGGCAGGGAAACACAGTGTCTTATTTTCTGTAACCAGGGCAGCCGTAGTGTACTGCGGAATCATGAAACCGCTGTTCAACCCCACATCTTTCATCAGCAGCATGGGCAATCCCCATTTGCCTTCCAGCAATAAATAACAACGACGGTCAGAAATATTACCAATTTCTGCGGCAGCAAAACAGGCATAGTCCAGGGGTAACGCCAATGGCTGACCGTGAAAATTACCGCCACTGATGGTGTCGTTCTCATTAAATATAATGGGGTTATCCGTAACCGCGTTGAGTTCTGTTTCTGTCAATTCCTTCAAATGCAACCAGGCATTGCGGCTGGCGCCATGCACCTGTGGCATACAACGCAAACTGTATGGATCCTGCACACGGCCACAATCTATATGGCTTTGCATAATAGCAGAATCTTTCAGCAACAAACGCAGTCGTTGCGCCACCAGCAGGCTGCCTGCAAATGGACGCAGGCGGTGCAGCCGCTCATCAAACGGCGATTTGGTACCCGTTAAAGCCTCCAGGCTCATGGCGCCTATAATATCTGCCGCTTCCAGGCAATTGTGCATGCGTTGCACGGCCTTTACAGCGAATGATAAAATAAACTGCGTACCATTTATCAATGCAAGCCCCTCCTTGGGGCCCAGTTGCAACGGTAAAAGGCCTTCTTGCTGCAACAGGTCGGCCGTATTAAACGGCGTCCAGTCCTGTCCATTCTTTTTCATCAGCCTGCCCAGGCCAATCAACGGCAAAAACAAATGCGCAAGTGGTGCAAGATCGCCGGAAGCGCCAACACTGCCTTTTTCCGGAACCACGGGAATAATATCATGCTCGATATGCCAGAGGATGCGCTGCAATGTTGCCAGTTGCACACCACTATAGCCCTGAGCCAGGGCGTGCACTTTTGTAATCAGCATCAGCTTTGCCACTTCTGCCGGTATGGCTTCGCCCACGCCAACACTGTGACTTTGCAAAATTTTATGTTGCAAGGTAACCGTATCGGCCGCCGAAATTTTTGTATTTGATAAAATACCGAAACCTGTATTGATACCGTACACCGTGGTATCCTTGTCTACAATCTGTTGCACATATTGCTGGCTGCTGTTTATCCGCGCTATAGCCGCATCATTCAACACGGCTTTAATGCTGCCCGAAGCAATGCCAATGGCTGTACCTGCTGTAAGATGGCCGGTGCCATAATTAAAAACTGTGGTCATAGCGAATTTTTCTGCATCAAAAGTAACTGAATTGCCGATCGAAAGTATATAGTATTTAGTATATAGTATTCAGACGATGTGGCAAAAGATCGAGGCTGCAATAAGAGCGCATTTAGTGTACAGTATACGGTATTCAGACGCCAGGACAAGTACATAGTATATAGTATTTAGATTTTAGACCCGGGTAACAGTATATAGCAGACAAAGTACGTTGCCGCGAAGTCTTTATACTTTATACTAAGTACTAAGTACTGTATAAAATAAAAACCCCCGCGTTGGCGGGGGCTTCTTTGTGATCTTCCGCTACTTTTAATCTTTAACTGATACAAGTAATCCGGAGAAGTTTCTGTTGATTGCTCTTCAAAAATTTTCTCCTTTGGAAAATCTTACCATCATAACAACATAAATAACCATACCAATTTTGGAGCCCTGGCAACGCTGACCGGATATGGCATTATTTCTACAAAATAGCCAGCACTGCGCGTTTGCTCCACAACAACGGGGCATTTATTGCATAGATATTTTCAGTTATTCAGTGCCGGCTGATTCCCCGGCAGCCATTTTTTCCTCCGGCGAAGACCGCTTGTCCCGTACTCTTTTTAATACCGGTTTTGATGCTGAATCATCTTCGCCCATTAAAAATGCCCAGGGCTGCAGCGACTCAACCCTGCCGAAGACAATTTTTAATACCGCTATGACGGGAATAGATAAAAACATACCTGCAATGCCCCAGAGCATTTCACCTGCAACAATGCCGAAAAACGTTACCATGGCATTGATCCTAACTTTTGACCCTACAATTAAAGGCAATAAAATATTAACATCTGTAACATGCGTAACAAACAGCACGACAACTATCCAAATAACTTTCGATACAGCCGCCGTGGTTGCAAATGTGATGAGCGAACTAATAATTAAAGCGGTTAAAATACCAATATAGGGAATGACGTTGAACAAACCGGCAATTAACCCCAGCATGATTGCATACTTAATGCCCAATAAGGTAAATGCCACGGAAACAACGGATGAAACAACCATCATTTCAATCAGCATCCCTATTATGTACTTTCTGATAATATACTGCACCTCTTCTGCCACTTCATATACCAGGTGACTATTCTTAGCGCTAAAAACTTTTACAAAAAAATTTAAAATCAGACCACGGTAAAGCAAAAATAAAAAAGTATAGAGCACGGTAAACCCTATAAATAACAACGCGGACGAGACCGAATACAATGTGGCGCCTGCTACCCCTGTTCCGGAATCAACAATCTTTGAAGTGGCTTTGTGTACATAACTGACCTGTTTGGCAACATCAACATGAAATTTTTGTGCTACCCAGTTTTGCAAACTATCTGTTGCATTACCCAGTTGTTCTTTAAACATTGGCCAGTCGCCGACCAGCCTGGCTATCTGTGCGCCTAAAAAATAAAAAACACCACCAATAAATAGCAACATAGTAAGAACCGCCAGCAGCGCAGCAATATTTCTGCGAAGCCTGCATTTGCGTTCAAGGAAACCGGCCAGGGGTAATAATAAAATGGAAAAAAGTGCGGCGAAAGCCAGCGGCGAAAATATCCGCTTGCCTTCTACGAGCAAAAAACCTATAATAACCAGGCTGAACAGTGTAACGACCAGTCTTACATTAAAGGGCTGATTACTGAGGTTAATTTTCATAACCTGTTTATAAATAAAACTATGCCGAAAATGAGCGACAAGGATTCATACAATACCGGTCAACTATTCAAACCCGCAGCAGCAAATCATAACCTATTTACATTTTTAAGAAAATCAATTCATGGTTATTGGCGGCCATAACCAGTACCCGGGTGCCATCAAAATATCTGATAAATGCCTGGTCCCTTATTTCTGCGTTTATTGCCGGAAGGATTGATTGCACATTGAATCCGGTGCCATAAGAAAATACTGTTGGCGACAGGGCATCATAACGGCCCTCATAAGGTAAAACGCCATAGAAATTGCCTGCTGCCAAATAAGTCTTTTCATTTGTAAAGGGCAATGACACAAACGAAAAAACCGGTGCCAACTGCAATTCCTCCGGCAAATTTTCCTGTCTAAAATTGCCCCGGCCATCATTTAAAAAACAGGACGACGAAAGTGTTGTAACCCTTAGCTCCACAGCGTTTTTCAATAAATCGCCAAACATCTCCTGTACCGTTTTACCCGCTGATTCGGTATAGCTAAGATGTCCTTTCTTTAGCACCGGCAGGGCTTGCTCTAACTGGTCTTTGCCAAGAAAGGAATATTCATTGCCATTAATGGTAGAGGCCAGCACATGTTGCACCGATCCATTTCCATAAAAGTCTTTTATGTACAACGTTAACGGCGTCTCCTGACCAGCACGCAATTTTGAATTATGCCCCCAGTTACCGGCTAAAATATCCGGCCAGCCGTCGCGGTTGATATCTGTAACATACAAGCTTTGCCAAAGGCCGTTTGAATTTGGTATCTCTGCAGCTGTAAAATTACCGCTGTGATTGATGAATATTTTTACGCCCATCCACTCGCCCGCTACCAACAGGTCCATCCATCCATCTTTGTTTATATCAGCAAAGGTTGCAGTAGTTACTACGCCCGGTTCATTTAATGAAAAAATATTTGTGGGCGCATTTTTAAAATGGCCTTTCCCATCGTTTAGCAATAAACAGGAAGCCTGGGGCGAGAATCCGTATTCTTTTGCATTGGTGAGTCCGCCTGCAAAAATATCAAGGTAACCATCCCTGTTCACATCGGCTACGGCCACGCAGGATTTATTGGTTAGCTGAACCGGCAGCGCTTGCATGGATTCATTAAAATGCCCCCTGCCATCATTCATATACAAATGGTCGGCCAGCAGCGGGTTGCCGTTTTCGTATTCATCTCCCCCGCTGGCTACATACAAATCCGGGTAGCCATCATTGTTAGCATCAAAAAAAACCGCCGCCACACCCTCGCTCCATTTATTTTTTTCGAAAACGGCTGTATCTGCCTGTATAAACTTTCCCTGTTTTGTCTGTACCAGCAGGCAACCCGCCTGCCCTTTGGCACCACAAACAAATATATCATCCAGTCCGTCTTTATTTACATCTGCCACCGCCAGTTTTGGCCCGCGGGCAGATTCCAGGTGCGGAACCAGGTATTGATTATTGAATTCAGTGAAATCATTTTCATGGTGTTTCCAGCTTACTCCCACCTGGCTGCTAATGTCTTCAAAGATTTTCCTTTTTTCCGGAAAAAATTGTTCATAATAAAAACCCGGCCAGGCATCAGCCTGCCTAAGGGTTATTGTTTTGTTTGCCGCCACATTCTTTAGCAACTGAAATTTTTGGCCGGGCCAAACCACCAGCAGACTATCGGCCTTTGCAAGACTGTCCAGGCCAAAATGAAGCCTGGGTTCCGAAGAAGACATAAACCCCCTGGTAAGCATCAATTGCTGGTACTGCATTTTACCACCGGCATACAGCCACACTTTTGCACCGATGCCTGTTTTATTCATTCCTTCTCCTATACACGAAATAGCCAGGTAATTTCTTTTGGGCGCATTGTTCTTTAATACCAGTGCGGGGGCATTCAGGCAATTAACCACCATATCAACAGTGCCGTTATTATCAAGGTCGGCATAGGCTGCACCATTATAAAAACCCTGCATTTTTTCCGTTCCCCATGCTGCACTGATATCTTTAAAATTGCCTTTCCCATCGCCCTTAAATAAATAGGGATGCGAATAACCATCGGGCATTTTATTCAGCAGTTCTTCGTAATTACCGGGGTTGGCAAACAATTTACGGTTGTTGATGCTGGAAAAAAACATAATGAAATCAAGATCCAGCGGGCGTTTCACAATACCACTTGAAATAAACAGGTCTTTGCTGCCATCATTATCAAAATCAGCGAAAAGCGGGCTCCAGCTCCAGTCTGTTGCGGATATGCCGCTGCTTAATCCAATATCGCTAAAGCTAATCCCATTGCCATTATTTCTTTGCAGGCAATTTCTTGAATATTGATCCTGGTAGCCATTATTGGTTATTTTTTGTTTGTAGGTATCCAGGTGTTCGCCATTGCCATAAGTTTTTAAAGTTTTTTCATCGGCCGGCAACATATCTGCGGTAACTATATCGGGTTGTCCGTCGTTATTAAAATCGCCCACATCATTGCCCATACTATAGCGGCTGTAATGTTTGAAATGTTGGGCCCCGCTTTCAGTAAACGTGCCATTGCCATTATTTAAATAGTAATAATCATTTTCATGAAAATCATTGCCCACATAAATATCATCCCATCCATCGTTGTTAAAATCGGCCACAGCAATACCCAGGCCGTAGCCCAGGCTGCTTTGGTAAATACCCGTCTGTGCAGACACATCGGTAAAATGCCGTTTACCGTTGATTGTATCGTTGCGGAACAGCCTGTCCCCGGCATTGGGATCAAATTTTCTGCGCGCACTGGTATCCGTTATATGCTGGTTGGGGTGTTCCGACTGGTTCAGGATATAACAATCCAAATCACCATCATGATCATAATCAAAAAAGACTGCCTGTGTAGAAAATCCTGAAAAATCAAGCCCCCAGGCAGCAGCGCTTTCAGTAAAACTGCCATTGCCGTTATTAATGAATAATTCATTCCTGCCGGTTAAACCATGCATATTGGCAACTGCACATACATAGATATCCGTCAACCCGTCGCCGTTTATGTCTGCCATGGTAACACCGGTGCACCAATCGGCTGTTCCGGCCACACCCGATTTCTCTGTAATATCTTCAAATTCAAAATTGCCTTTGTTCAGGTATAATTTATTATGCCCCCTGCTATTGGCGGTGAAATAAATGTCGGGAAGGCCGTCATTGTTTATATCGCCGGTGGCCACACCACCGCCATTGTAGTAATAGATGTAATGAAGTATATCGAGCCCGTTCTTTTTTTCAAGATTGTTGGCAAATTCAATATGCGTTTTTGAAGAGGGCTGGCTGGCAAAAAAAGTTTCCGGGCTGCTGCAGGATGTTTCCAGCAACAATAAAACAACGATAGCGTAAAAAGACATCCTGCTAACCGTCATAAGTCTTATTTTACCATGTTTAAAATCCTGAATACCGACGCTTCATTATCTTCATAAGCCAGTAATTTTTTTTCGGGCGAATACAAAAACATAGAAGGGTATCTTTTGGGCTGGAACTTTGTAATAAACTGGTATTGTTTATCCTGCAACAATGTGACATTTTTTCCGCCCTTTAACTGACTTCCATATTTACCCATAAACAGGTTGATCTTTTGTTGCGGATCGAGGGTAATAAGGTACAGCGCCGTTTTTTTTATTTCTCCATAATGCTGATTGATCTGCGTTACCGCCCGCTGGCAATGTTCGCAATCCGAATCAAAAAAGATAAAGAACAATTTTTTCTCTTTTGCCAGATCTTTATTGGTAAACGAGGTTTTATCCAGCCTGAAAAAATTGAATTCGGGTATCGTTTGCGCAGGAACCTGGGCCACTGTGTTTGCGCTATACAATGAAACCAAAAAAAATACACAATAAGACAGGATAAATTTGACAGTCATTTTAAGCAATAGCTGTGTTTAGAATTATCAATTACCCAATTCAACTTGCAGGTGGTCCGGCAAATAGCTGTTTTTATTTTTTTGATACTGCCGACAAATCCCAAATCTTCAGCGACTTAATAACAGCGCTGCCGTTTTTTGCAAACACTGCTAAACCCGTAGCCTTATCGCCGGGAAACACCTGCGTGGTAATTACTTTTTCTCCGTCATTTAAAAAAAACTCCAGTGACGACTTATCGAACAATACCTGCAAACGGATACTATTACCAGCAATGCTGGCTGCCGTTGTCAACAGCAACCTGTTTTTATCCAGCCTGGCAGCGCCGGCATTTGTTTTGTCGAGATACAATTTGTCCAATGCTGCATTGTATCCAACAATGGTTTCTGCAATGGTATTGTTGTTGCTGTCTTTTTCCTGCGCAATCTTAAAACCTGCATCAGTGCCTGGCTGCACGGTAAATTCAGCGTCTATCCAGTATGAATTGCCGGGCATTTTCTTCAGTGCATTCAATATTTTTTCGGCGTTTTCTAATTTAACATTGGTCATTTCAATTTTGCTGTGGCCGGAAAGCTTTTCCAGGTTGTTTTGTATTACAGAAGACGGCCGTTGCACCAAACGCCACCCTTCTTTGGTTTCACGCAGGCTAAGATCCCTTGGTACCGACATCTGCCCCCGCCAGGGATGGGTTTCCTGTGGAGCGGGTACCAGCCAGCCAATATAGATTTGTTTTTGCCCGGGCACTTCATTCCATGGAATGGCGGCATAAAAACAATCACCATCGTCTACGGGCAGTACCAAATCATTGGGATTATCATTTTCAAATACTTTTCCGTTAAACCTGCCAACAAAATATTGAATGAATACGCCTCTTCCGGCACCCGCGGCAGAAACAGCCAGCACCCATTTCTTTTTTGCGGGATTTCCTTCCAGCGGCACCTGCATTAAGGAAGGGCATTCCCAGTTGGCGCTGGTATACCCTGCTGGCCCAAACGTACTCAGCAGGTCCCACTGTTTTAAATTGGATGAAGCATAGAAAAGCACTTTATGTTCAGCCGGCAATGCAACCGCCATCAGCCATTTTTTTATTTGTTCATTCCAGGTAACATTGGGATCACGAAAATCTTTTTTATTTAGATCTATCACCGGGTTTTTATCATAATTGGTATAGGTGTTACCACCATCATTGCTGTAGGCAATAAACTGGGATTCTTTTTTCAGGTTGGGTTGATCTGCTGTGTAAACCGCCACTATGCATCCGCCCGTTTTACAAAAGCCGCTGCTATTGTTCTTATCCCATACAGCACAACCGGAAAAACGCCAGGTAGTGTCCTTATCAATGGTTTCTGGAATAGCAACAGGCTGGTGGTTCCAGTGAACGAGGTCTGTACTGGTGGCGTGGCCCCAGCTCATATGGCCCCACTGATTGGCAAAGGGATTTTGCTGGTTGTATAAATGATATACCCCGTTTAACCAGATCAGCCCATTGGGATCGTTGGTCCAGTTTTTTAATGGCGTAAAATGCCATAGGGGCCGCCACTGTTCAGTAGACTGCTGGCCATTAACCGAAATGGCAAAGCAACTGAAAACAATAATCGTACAGGCAAACAATCTTTTCATAGTAATTTCTTTTACAACCATCTGTGCTAAGGCCATATACTTTTAAGACCCGTATATTCCAGCTTATTAATTAAAAGATTATCCGCTGACTGAATGCTAAAAGTACCGTATGGCTTATTGGGAAAGAACAATGCGGTCATTACAGTTAATCCTCCGTCTGCAAACAATTCTACCGAACTCAGATCAACCACCAGCGTAATATCCGCTTTTGCGCTGCTGGTAAACCTTGGTGCTGTGTGAACGGCAGCAAACCCGCTGTGAAAATCTGTCTTACCCGATTTGGTGCGGTCTATATAATATTGGTTATTGCCTTTATCGTAACCAATTTTTATTTCTTCCTGGAGGGCATTAGACAGTGTAACCGAAAAATCACTTACCTTATCTATACGGAGCGTAATGCGGCAGGGAAGCTGTATATCCTTTATCTTTTTTGACAGATCGATCTTTTTTGCAACGGGCATGTTTTCTATAACAACGGGTTTGCCTGCAATAACGGAGAGTTCCTTAACGGGAGCGGACACCACAAACATTTCTTTGCCAATGGCCTTTAATTTTAATTCCCTGGGAATGGTGAGGGCGTTTCTCCATTTTTCCGTTGGCACTTCGTTGGCGTACATCCAGTTGCTCATCCAGCCAATAAATATATTACGGTTGCCGGTATTGGACCAGGTAATGCCGGCATAGTCATCCGGGCCATAATCTATCCATTTGGTGCCGGTGCTGCTGGCGGTAAATTGGCGCCCGTTAAAACTGCCCAGGAAATATTGCGTGCCTGAACCTTTGTTGGGGCCACCCGGATTGATATTGCCTATCAGCACCCAGATTTTTTTTCCGTTGTAATCCAAAGGAAACAAGTCAGGGCATTCCCAAACACCGCCGTGGGCGCCTGTATTGCTGCCAAAATCACTTTCTTTCTTCCAGTCTTTCAAATTGGGCGACGAATAAAATGTCACCCTGTCGCTGGTAGCCAGTGTCATGATCCATTTTTTACCCGCTTCATACCACCTGACTTTGGGATCGCGAAAGTCTGTAATGCCCGGGTTTTTTAATACCGGGTTGTCTGCATACTTCGTCCAGGTGTTGCCGTTATCAAGGCTGTACGCGATGCTTTGGTTTTCACGCTCCGTACTTTTTGCTCCCTTTTTATTGGGGTCATGACTGGTGAAAATGGCCACCAATGGTATTTTTCCATCACGGCCCAAACCGCTGGTATTATTTTTATCTGCTACTGCACTTCCTGAAAAAATATAGCCAAGGCTGTCGGGGTACAACGCAATGGGCATCTGCTGCCAGTGAATGAGATCTTTGCTTACCGCGTGCCCCCAATGCATGGGTCCCCATTTGCTGCTATCGGGATAGTGCTGGAAAAATAAATGATACACCCCATTAAAGTACACCATGCCGTTTGGATCGTTTATCCATTTTTCTTTTGGCGAAAAATGAATTTGCGGACGGTGCGGTTCGTGATACATTTCTTGTGAAGAGGCTGTCAGCACAAACAGGCTATTTATCAAAACGGTGAATAGTAATGGGCAAATCGGCTTTGTCATATAACAAGTTCGTTTTTATAGAGAAGGAAAACAAAACCTGTACAAAGATTTTGTTTTCCCTTTTATTTTTTTTCGGGTTGATTAGCCGAGGCGTTAGCTGTTAGTGGCGCGGAAGGCTTACAGCTAATAGCTAACAGCTAAAGCTAAAAAATCATCCATCAGCATCAATACCCCTTGTTCTGTTTATACAACCCATTGGTAAAAGTTATTTGTTCCTGCGGAATGGGAAAATACTCATGCTGGTTCTTGGTAAACTTTGCATTCAGCAGAAAAGGGTGTCTCACTTTCTCAATGGCAAAATAAGCATTCAATGTTTCTGCGGCAATGCCCCAGCGTACCAGGTCAAAAAAACGGGGGCTTTCCATCGCAAACTCCAGTTTTCTTTCCCATTGCAATGCTTTCAGTGCCGTGGCCTTGTCCCATACCGCCACATTTACGCCGGGCTTGTATACATCTATCCGGTAGTTTGAAGGGTTGGTACCATCGGTCTTTTTCAATAAACTGGTGCTATTGGCTGCCCTTTGCCGAACCTGGTTAATGACGGGCAAAGCTGCCGCTGGGTTATTCAATTGTATCTGTGCTTCCGCGTTCATTAAAAGTACGTCATCATATCTTATTACATCCATGTTTACGGAAGTTCCGTAAAACGGCCCAAGCTTTTTAAAACAGGCGCAGGTAGCCAGTTGCAATTCTTTCATGGTGCCAAAGCCGCCATATACGCCGGCCAGCCTTTCCCAACTGTGATCATAAGGAATATTGGCATTGTATTTAAATGGATGCCCCTGTATGCCCACGGTATGATCCAGCCTGGGATCGATGCCATTGGTAAGGAAGTCGGAAGGGTTGACCATTTCTTTTCCGGGATCATTGTAGTGATCAAAATCCGGAACACCGTTGGCATCTGTTTTAAAAGAATTTACCAGTTGCTGCGAGGGTATATGAAAAGCACAGCATCCATATTGCGGCGCACCGGCAAAATAATTTAAACTGGTCGACATGTTTAGTCTTCCGCCGATGGCTGTTCCGTCATTGATAGAATACTGGATAGCAAATACTGATTCCGGGCTATTGTCGTGCCCGTCTAAAAAATTGAATGCATAGTCCGGATTTAAACTGTAATTGCCCGAAGTAATAACATCATTGGTTAAGGTAACTACCTGCTGCATCAGCGTTTGGTTAATGCCGGTTACATTGTAGCTGTCATCCTGTGTATATGCCTGGAACAACCTTACCTTGGCCAGGTAAGCTTTGGCGGCCAGCTGGTTGGCCCTGCCCGGTTCGCCCGGCTGTGTCTTTGGCAGGTCATTAATGGCTACCTGGAAATCGCCGGCAATTTTTTCCCACAGCGAATCATTGGCCATGGTGTTCGATACCTTCAGGATATCATCATTACTAAGGGTTTCATCGAACCAGGGAATATTCCTGAACATTTCTTTGAGCAGGAAGAACATATGTCCTCTCAGGAAATGCATTTCTCCGATACGGACAGTTCGTTTGGGAAACTGGGCATCGGTAGTGGCATTTAGTGCACGCAATGCTGTATTGATTCTTGAAATGGCTGCATATGCGCGTATCCAGGTGCCGGGAAAACCGAAATCGCCGGCGCCGTTATTGGATGAATTAACGAGGTAGAATTGTTCATATTTATCCATCTGCTGCTGATCGCCAATATCACCCCCACCCTTATACGCGTCGTCAGACCGTACACTGCCATATTCCCACATGCTGGTGATGGGCGCATCCCACCAGTCGTTTGCAATACCGGCATACGAGGCGGTAGCCAGGCCGTCTATGGCAGTTGCAGAAGTAAGATCGGTGGCGCCCAGCGCACCCTGCGGTTTATAATCGAGGTATTTTTTGCAACCGGCCAGCAATAACACAAGCGATGCAAGCAAAATTTTATAGCTGATATGTTTCATATAGTAATGTTTAAGAAATTAAAAGTTTACGTTTAAGCCCACGGCAAGCGAGGTAGGTACCGGCCATATATCGAAGGTGTTGGCCCGTTCCGGATCTTTGCTGGTATAGTTTTTAGATTTGATGGCAAATAAATTCTGGCCGGAAACATATACCCTCAATCCTTCCATTTTTAACCTGGTATAGATTTTTTTGGGCAGGTTATAGCCAAGCATCAGGTTCCTCAGCTTGAAATAGGAGGCATTGACGTAATAAAAATCAGAAGTCCTGTCTTCACCATTGGCATTTAGTATCGTCACTGCGGGAATTTTGGAGGAAGTATTCTGGGGTGTCCAGGCACTGAGCGTTCCCGGGCCAAAATTGCTCCGGACATTTACAAATGAATTAAAGAATTTGGTGGCATCAAAGCCGGTTTTTCCTGCCACGCCCGACCCGAAAATGGCCAGATCAAAATTCTTGTAGGTAAGTTCTACCCGCAGCCCGTATTCAACCTTGGGCAAAGTATTTCCCAGGAAGGCCTGATCATTCGCATCTATTTTTCCATCGCCATTCAGATCGGCATACCGCAACCTGCCGACACCGTCGCCGGGTTGTACAGCCGCTTTGTCCACATCTGCCTGTGTTTGAAAAATGCCCAGGGTCTTGTATCCGAAAATGGTAAACTGCGAATGACCAATGATAGAATGATTGGGATCGCCGGGATAGGCGGCCCGTACATTATCGGGCAAGGCAGTGATGACATCTTTCCAGTGACTGGCATTGGCTGTAACACTATATCCCAGCCCCCATGAAGTAGTGTTGTGATAACCCAGCACCAGTTCCCAGCCTTTGTTATTCTTGCTGGCGCCGTTTACAAATTGTTGCTGGCCTTCGCCCAGGGCAGCTGCCACAGGCGGGGAGATCAGTATATTGCTGGTATTCCTGTTAAACCAGTCGAATGAGCCGGTGATTTTTTCATTAAAGAATCCAAAATCAAGTCCTACATTGGTTTCAGTAGTTGATTCCCATTTCAGGTTGGGGTTACCCCTTTGCACCTGCACAAATCCGGATGGCAACGATCCCGTATTGACGCCAAGCAGGTCATACGCGGTACCGGTATTCAACCACTGTGGAAAAGCAGCGCTGGCGGTACCATAGTTTGCCTGTAATAAAGTATAGGCCGACAGGTTGCCGATTTCCTGGTTACCTACCGTTCCCACACCCGCTCTTAATTTCAGGTTAGAGACATTCTGGATCGATTGTTTAAAAAATGCTTCATTATTGATTCTCCATCCCAGTGTAAACGCGGGAAACACACCATAAGCATTATTGGTGCCGAATCGGGATGAACCATCGCGCCTGATGGTAAAGGAAGCGAGGTACCTGTCTGAATAACCATAAAATACTTTGCCAAACTGCGAGAGCAAACGGTAACCGGTTGCGGAGCCGTTATTGGTTTGGGCGCCCGTACCAGCACCGAGCTGGAGATAATTTACATCCTGCAATGCAAAATTCGTGGAGGCTGCCCCGAAAGTCTGGAAATCGTTGCGCACCGCTTCTGTGCCCGCCAGCAGGTTAATCCTGTTATTTCCCAATACCAGGTTATAATTTAATGTATTGGTCCATGTAAAAGTAAACTCCTTTGATTCCTGCAAAGACAGGCTGTTGAATGATCTTACCGGGCCCTCGGTCCCTATCAGTGCTGCTCTTTTGGCAATGGCATCGGAATAGTCGAAACCAAGGCTGGTTCGTATGGATAAGTTCTTAATGAGTTCAAGCTCTGCATATACATTGCCCGATGCCAGGAACTGGTTGGTGGTATTAAACCGGTTCAGGTATTGCATGTCTACAGGGTTGTTACGATCTGAATAACCGGCTCCGATGGGGCCACCGTAAGTACCATCTGTTTTATACAATGGAATGGTGGGCGATAAAGTAAGCGCCAGCCCCGGTGTAGAAGCGCCACCCACATCGGTGGTGGAATTTACCTGCGAGGTTCTGCTCAGTTGAAGGTTCTCTCCTATTTTGAGCCTGTTATTAAAAGCCGAGGTATGTGAATTTACCCTGGCATTGTACTTCTGGTATTTGGTAAATACTATTAAACCATTGTTGTTATAATAGCCCAGGTCAACCAGGAAACCGCTTTTATTGGCGCCTGCGGAGATGGATAAATCGTTCGATGTAACCAGGGCTTTCCTGTATAAAGCATCCTGCCAGTTGGTATTACCCACTGGTTCTGTTTTATCGCCTCCCACATAGGGCGCAATATTCACTTTGTTTAGCACCGGGTTGGCATAATCCCCGTTCCAGTCGTAGGTGTAGATCTGGCTGACCAAATTATTGGGATTCGTTTTATCATTAACGGCGGCACGCCATAAAGTGGCACCTCTGTCGTATGAATTCAACACTTTTTCCTGCCAGGGTTTTTCATTTTGTGAGGTAAGGCTGGAATTAAATTGTATGCGCACTTTGTCGCCCGATGCACTACCGTCCTTGGTAGTAACAATAATAACGCCGTTTGATGCCCTTGATCCGTAGATAGAAGCAGCGGATGCGTCTTTTAATACCTGGATGGACGCAATGGCATTGGTATTGAGGTTGGCAAAATCTTCATACCGTGTAGTGGGAACTCCATCAATAATGTACAGCGGGTTGGTATTGCCAAGTGTATTAACACCGCGTATTAGTATGGTGGGCACACCGCCATTACCACCCGTTGGCGACCCGTCCGTTTGAATATACAACCCCGGCACCTGTCCCTGCAAAGCCAGCATCGGACTGGAAGCAGAGGAGTTTTTGATGGTGTTCAGGTTAACCACTGAAACGGCGCCGGTAAGATCCACCTTCTTTTCAGTCTTATACCCGGTAACCACCACGGTATTCAGATCGCCGGCGGCGTCGGCCATAACAAGATTCAGGTCCTGCGTTGCATTGGTTATTTTTATCGTTTGGGGTTGCATCCCTACAAACGAAAAGGTAACCGTTTCGCCTGCTGCTGCCTGCAGGGAAAATTTACCGGCGGCATCTGTAACCACCGCTTTGTTTTTTGCCTGTACAGATACGCCCTGTAAAGGCTCATTGGTGGCTTTGCTAACCACTTTGCCGGTAATTGTTTTTTGCTGGGCTGTGGCTGCCAATGACAGCAATACACTGGCAGCAATCGTTAGAAATGTTCGCATTAGTTTGATTTTTAGTGGGTGTTGATATAATAAAAGTTGCTTTGCTTTAATGCAATAACAGGGTATGTTCAATCTGTTCAAGCGATTTGCCATTGGTTTCGGGCATTACCTTCCATACAAAAATTAACTGTATACACATCATGATGCTGAAAAAAAGAAAGGTATTGCCGCCGCCCGCTTTCTCCGCCAGGTAGGGAAATGAAAATGCAATCAAGGCGGCCATTATCCAATGGGTGGCGCTTCCCAACGTTTGCCCCTTGGCGCGAACCTGGTTGGGAAATATTTCTGAAATAAAGACCCAGATAACTGAGCCCTGCGAAAAAGCGAAAAATGCAATATAAATAAACAGGAAAACCGGAACGGCCCACCCATTAAAACTAACTGCATAAAATGAATAAGACACCATGCCCAATGTAAGTATCAGGCCTACCGACCCGATAAGCATGAGCGTTCTTCTGCCAATGCGGTCAATAAAATTCATGGCCAGCAGCGTAAAAGTGAAATTGATGATGCCCAGTCCAACCGTAGATAATAATGAAGATCCCCGGGCCAGACCCGTCATCTCAAATATCCTGGGCGAATAATAAATAATGGCATTAATGCCGGAAACCTGGTTGAAAACCGCAAAAAGAATGGCCAGCATGACCGGCGTTTTATACCTTTTTGAAAAAAGTGCACCCTCGCCGGGCAAACTTTTCTCCTCCTGGTTGCTGTCGAGCACCGCCTGTACTATTTTGTCTGCACTGGCCGGGTCAATGATGGCAAAAATGTTCCGGGCTTCTTCTATTCTGCCTTTTTTGGTAATGAGCCAGCGCGGACTTTCAGGAACAAACCGCAATAAAATAAAAAACAAGGCCGATGGCAGTGCCTGAACACCCAGCATCAACCGCCAGGAATGTTCGCCGGTTAGCCCGATGAGATAATTAGACAGGTAAGAAACAACAATGCCGAATACTACATTAAACTGAAACAAGCCAACCAGTTTGCCTCTTTTTGAAGCCGGTGAAATTTCGGATATATAAATAGGAGCAGTAACCGAAGAAGCGCCTACGCCCAATCCGCCCAGCAGGCGAAAAAATAAAAAACTATACCAGTTGGTGGAAAGAGATGTACCCAGGGAAGAAAAAAGATAAAGGAAGGCAATGAGGACGAGCGTTTTTTTACGGCCCAGTCTATCAGATGGAATGGCCCCCATCAGTGCGCCGATAATAGTACCAACCAGGGCGATGGATACGGTAAGGCCATGCTCCAGTGTATTGAGCTGCCAGTATTTTTGTATGGCCTGTTCTGCACCAGAGATAACAGCAGTATCAAATCCAAACAAAAATCCACCGAGGGCTATGACGAGCGACCAGAGAAAAACATTTTTCCTGTTCATATGGCAGTTAATTCAGGCTACAAACATACCTGCCGCAGCTGCCCTTCGTTTTCAATCGGGTTTCAAACTAGTTCAAAAACATATTTTTTTAAAGATCCTCCCAAGTCGTTAATTTTTAGTTGGTTACAAAATGAGTATCAAAAATCTTTTTTTACTTTTTCTAAATTTGCTCCCTGTTTTTTCAAAATAGTTTCGCGCATATTGAAACAAAAAAGCGGAAATAACCCAATTGAAAAGGAATGATACAGTATTAGATATTTATTTTGATTAAATATCCCCCAACTTTGTCTTCGATATGATTGCCATGCTCCGGCGTTTACAAATCCATTGTTCGCAACGCACACCTGAAAGAGGACTTGCTTTTTTGCTGCTCGTGTATCTTGCATGCGGGCTTTTTTCCTGCTCTTTTCAAAAAACAAAAAAGACTTTTAAGGTTGGTTTTTCGCAGTGCACCCTGGTAAACAAATGGCGGCAGACCATGTTGCATGAAATGAAAAGGGAGTTGTCCTTTCACCCGGAAATAGATTTTATTGTTAAAGATGCCGACGGACATACCGAGAAACAAATTGAACAAATCCAGGAACTGATTGACCAAAAAGTGGATCTGCTGATTGTTTCGCCCAACGAAGCTGCACCCATTACCGATGTGGTGGAAAAAGCATTTAACAAGGGCATCCGTGTTATTATTGTTGACCGGCGCACATTGTCTCAGCACTATGCAGCCTATGTGGGTGCCAGCAATTATGAAGTGGGTGTAAACGCGGCCACTTTTGCTGTTTCGTTATTAAAAGGAAAAGGCACCACCATGGAATTATCTGATATTCCGGGTTCTTCTGCAGACATAGATCGTCACAGGGGTTTTACAGAATATATTAAACGATACCCGGGAATTAATTACCTGGGCAAAATATACGAATCGGGAGACAACAACCCGTCTGAAGAAAAAATAACGCAGTTCCTTCAATCCAATCCCGCTACCAATCTTGTTTTTGCGCAGAACGACCGGCTGGCCCTGTCGGTATACAGGGTGGCAAAAAAACTGGGGCTTGACCGCAGTTTAAAAATCATTGGGGTTGATGGGCTGGTAGGTGAAAACGGCGGTATAGACCTGGTAGAAAAAGGCGTACTAAAAGCTACTATTTTATACCCAACAGGCGGGGGCGAGGCAATTCTTACCGCAGTAGCCATGCTTAACAACCAGCCATTTAAAAAAGAGAACCCCTTAATGACCACCATCATTGATTCTTCGAATGTAAGAATAATGAAACTGCAGAATGAAAAGGTGGTAGCACAACAGGAAGACATAGACAGAAGACAAAAAAAGATAGAAGAGCAAATTGCCATTACAAAAAACCAGAACAATATTATTTTCGCCATTTCTGTAACGCTTGCCCTGGCATTGATTTTTGGCGGTATCTTATTTTACTATTTGCAGGAAAACAGGAAAATCAATAAAAAACTGGAGATTCAGAAAAATGAAATTTCCAACCAACGCAACCAGTTAATAGAACTGGTGGAAAAAGTAAACGAAGCCAATAATGCCAAGTTCAATTTTTTCACCAATATTTCGCACGAACTAAGAACGCCTTTAACACTCATACTCGGACCGGTAGAGGATGCCCTCTCCTCGCCCAAACTTCATTTTACGTTAAAAAACAACCTGCAATTTGTGCACCGCAACACCCTTCGCCTGTTGCGTCTTATCAACCAGTTGATGGATTTCAGGAAAATTGAAGGCAGCAAAATGAAATTAAAAGCATCAGAAAACAATATTGCTGCCTTTGTTACGGAAATTACCAACGCGTTCCAGGAAATGGCCAGAAAAAAGTCAATCTCTTTTAATGTGTATAACAAAGCCGGAGCCCTTCCTATTTGGTTCGACGAGAACATGCTGGACAAAGTGCTCTTTAATCTTTTGTCAAACGCATTTAAGTTTACTGAAGAAAACGGTACCATTAATGTGAGTATTGAAAAAAGTAAAGACGGAAGTCATGCATTGATTAAAGTGGCTGACTCCGGTATTGGAATGACAAAAGATGAACTGGAACACGCTTTTGAATTGTTTTACCAGGGCCATATGTCTGCTTTTAAAGGTACGGGACTGGGCTTGTCTTTATCAAAAGAACTGATTAACCTGCACCATGGCAGCATCAGCATACAAAGTGAAAAATTGAAGGGAACTGTTTTTGAAATTAGCCTGCCGGTGGGAAAAGAACACCTGGAAGAAGATGAAATACTGTCTGAAAAACCGGCGCCCATCAATACATACGAGGATATAAAAATTTATACCTCAGATATAGAACCCCTGTTGCCCCAAAACAGCGTTTCGGGTAATGGCCAGAAAGAATACTCCATTTTAATTATTGAAGACAATGATGACCTGAGAAATTTTCTGACGATACGCCTGGGCGATTTGTATGAAATTCACAAAGCCGAAAATGGCGAGTTGGGTATGGGTCTTGCCTACGACATTGTTCCCGACCTGATTATTTCCGATATTATTTTGCCGGGCCAAAGCGGCATGCAAGTAACCGAGATCCTGAAGCAGGACATCCGCACTTCACATATTCCCATTATTTTATTAACAGCAAAGGGTAGTATTGAAGAACAGATTGCCGGCATTAAACTAAAGGCAGATGCATTTATTGTAAAGCCCTTTAACCTGGAATACCTGGAAGAAACCATTAAAAGCCTCCTGAATAACCGTGCCCTGCTAAGAGAACATTATACCAGCGAATTGCCCACGGAAACCAGGTCGGTTTCCAGCAGCAAAATAGACCGGAAATTTATCAATGAATTCACTGCCATTGTAGAAAACAATATATCCAATGAACAATTCTCGGTCGATGATATCTGCAAGGCCATCGGTGTTTCAAGAGTGCAGTTGTACAGGAAGGTAAAAGCATTGATAGGTTATAATATCAACGATTATATCCTCACCGTGCGGTTGCAAAAAGCAAAATTCCACCTGGCCAATGAAGATGCCTCTATCTCTGAAGTGGCTTTTAAAGTAGGGTTTTCTTCGCAGGCCTATTTCTCTACGGTATTTAAATCCAAGTTTTCTGTAACACCCTCAGAATACAGGGAGGGCAAAAAAAGAACAAAGCATTAATTTGAAAAAGGAGGAATTACAAACTTGTACGGTTGGCTTTTGCTAAAATTGGTTTGGCTAAAGCCGTAACCTGCTGCGTGGTTCATGTCTCCAGCCTGAAGGCTGGAGTTACTTTCCCGGCCAGGAAGATAAACGCATTGAAGGAATCAAAAACTTTTGAAGAATCCTATGCTTCCATTTTAACCCCGGCCTTCAGGCCGGGGAAATAAACGCTTACACCGTTGGCTTTAACCGAAACTGGTTTGGCTAAAGCCGTAACCTGCTGCGTAGTTCATGTCTCCAGCCTGAAGGCTGGAGTTACTTTCCCGGCCAGGAAGATAAACGCATTGAAAGAATCAAAAACTTTTTGAAGAATCCAATCTGCCTCACATTTTAACCCCGGCCTTCAGGCTGGGGAAATAAACGCTTACGCCGTTGGCTTTAGCCGAAACTGGTTTGGCTAAAGCCGAAACCTGCCGCGTGGTTCATGTCTCCAGCCTGAAGGCTGGAGTTAGTTTCCCGACCAGGAAGATAAACGCATTGAAGGAATCAAAAACTTTTTGAAGAATCCAATCTGCCTCACATTTTAACCCCGGCCTTCAGGCTGGGGAAATAAACGCTTACACCGTTGGCTTTAGCCGAAACTGGTTTGGCTAAAGCCGTAACCCGCTGCGTAGTTCATGTCTCCAGCCTGAAGCCTGGAGTTACTTTCCCGGCCAGGAAGATAAACGCATTGAAAGAATCAAAAACTTTTGAAGAATCCCATCTGCTTCCATTTTAACCCCGGCCTTCAGGCCGGGGAAATACACGCTTACACCGCGTTGGCTTTAGCCGAAACTGGTTTGGCTAAAGCTGCAAACCCACCTGATTTGTTTCTACTCTTTATCTATTGCCAGTATGGTCTGCAGCAAAACATTGGCACCATTGCCCATATCGGTGGTCTTCGTAAATTCTTTGGGCGAATGGCTGATACCACCTACGCTGGGAACAAATATCATTGCCACCGGGCAAAGCAGGGCCATTTCCTGCGAATCGTGACCAGCGCCACTCGGCATATTTTTATAGGTAAAACCCAGCGCTTTTGCCGACTGCGTAATGCTGCCCTGCAGGTTCTTATCAGTAAGCGCGGGTTTTACCGCATTTTTTTGCTGAAAAGAAATTGTTGTACCTGTTGATGCAGCAATAGCAGCTGCTTTTTTTTCAATGTCATGAAAAATCTGCACTATTTTATCGTACGATAAATCTCTCAGTTCCATTCCCAAAACCGCTTTACCAGGTACAACATTATAGGCGCCCGGCTGAACGGCAATTTTGCCAATGGTACCTACCTGTCTGCCTTCATAACTGGTTACCGTTTCATTTAACGCCACTATAAACTTAGCTGCCGCCAGCAACGCATCGCGGCGCATATTCATAGGCGTTGTACCGGCGTGGTTGGCAAAACCCTCTATCGTAACATCCCAGTGTATAATACCTACAATGCCTTCCACCACGCCAATCTGCACATTTTCTTTTTCTAAAATACCTCCCTGTTCAACGTGCAATTCAAGAAATGCGGCCATGTCTCCTTTTTTCCTGGTGGCGCTGGCAATACTGTCGGGCCTGCCGCCAATTGACCTGATGCCGGCAGCAATGGTTTGTCCGCTCTGGCTTATCATCTCCAATTCATCTGCCGACAGGCCACCGGCCATTGCGCTGCTGCCCGTGGTGCTGCCTTCTTCATTGGAAAAAATGATTACCTGGAGCGGGTGATTGGTTACGATATTGTTTTCATTCAGCACATCAATTATTTCCAGCGCGCCTACAGAACCAACACAGCCATCATAATTGCCGCCATCGGGCACCATATCAATATGAGAGCCAAATGCGATGGGCTTTAGTAACGGATTTTTCCCTTTTCTTTTTCCAATAATATTCCCGGCTGCATCAATACTTACTTCAAGACCGGATTTTTTCAACAAACCAATATACCATGCCCTTGCTTCCTGGTCGCCCCTGGTATAGGCAACCCGGTAGCCCCTGCCAATGGAGTCCCTGCCAAATTTGGCCAGTTCAAGAATCCGGCCTTCCATGCGTTGCTGGCTTACTTTTATTTCTTTTGCCACGGGGGTTGCCTGGCCAAATACATTGAACAGCGAAATGGTAAAAACGAAAACGATTGCGGTTGTTTTTGCAGAATGCATAGTTGATTGTCTTATTAAAATTTGGTTCGGTGCTAACAGTCATGCACAAATGCTGACGGTCCCTCCAACATTTATACAGGTTTTATTTAAAAAATTCTCCAAAATGCCAGAGTATGCCAGAAGGGTCGTGCATAAAACACTCCCTGCCCCAATCGTACCGGCGAATGGGCGTCAGCCTTACATTTTCATATTTGCCGGGAAGGTTTAATGCCACCAGCTCATTCCAGTAACGGCCAACATCTTCCACCTCAAGAAAAACCATCAAATTGTCTACCCAGTCTTTTACATAGGCGTCCTGCAGATAAAACCCAAATGCCCCTGTTTTAAAATAAGACATATTATGGGCTAACACAACTTCTGTGAAGCCCAGGTCGGTATAAAAACTTCTGGACAGTTTAAAATCCAGGGCTCCTATGAATGGGCGGATGGATTTTGCTTTGTGTTCCATAATCGTCAGTTTTACAACATTCTTATGTCAATATAATTCAATTAGCGGAGGATTGCTGAGGCCGGCATTGTTTTATTTAATACCAACCGCTTTTCCGTCACAGGGCCATATACCCGTTTTAAAAACTCAAAATAAATTCGGTGCCGGTCGCATTACCGTATTGCAACGATACCGTGCAGCCAACCGCCCTGGCCAGGTCGCGTATAATGTGCAGACCAAGCCCCTGCCTGGCGCCGCTGCCGGCTGTTTCATCATACAATGCTTTTAACTGTTCATTGCCTACCCCGGCACCATTGTCGGTTATAGAAAGAAAAATTTTGTCTTTATCCTTCCATGCTTTCCAGGCTATTCTGCCCCCACTCACCTGGCGCAATGCATTGATGGCATTGGCGGTGAGGTTGTGCATGATTGTTTTTAAATATTGCTCATCGGTAAATACCGATAGATTATCGTTGTTTAAAAACTCAAAAGCGATGTTCTCTGTATTGACAAAAAAATGCCCCAGGTAGGCAAACAGATCATTTACAGGCACCATCGATTTCTCCGGCTTAAAATATTCCATTTGTCCTTTGCTCCACAGCAGCATGGTCTCCATAGTTTCCAGCAGGGATTTTGCAGAAGCCGCTATCTTGTTTTCATGTTCGGCCACTTGTGCTTCGCTCATCTGGCCGGGTTTTCTTTTTTGCAATTGTAAAAAGTTAATCAGGCTGGCCACCGGGCTGCGTAAATCATGGCTTAATATGCCAAAGAATTTTGCCTTTATTTTATTGGCTTCGTCCAGTTCGCTATTCAGTTGCAGCAATACGGTATTGTTTTTTTTACGTACAAGGCTTTGCCGGTAAAGCAGTACCCCCACTGCGGTCAAAAAAATAACAAAGCTTATCAGCAGCCACATTTTTTTTTGCTGGTTACCAATCTGCAATTGTTTGTTTTCTATTTCTTTATTTTTCAGATCAATGGCCCGCTGGCTTTCTATACCCGCTATTTTGTTTTTGTTGGCCTGCGAAAAAATAGAGTCGTTAATAGTGTAAAATATATTGTTGTATTCATAGGCCTTCCGGTAATCTCCTTTATAAGCGGCTACCGTTGCCATTAATTTTGCACCGTCCGAATAAGAATTTATATTATTGGAAGCCTTGCATTTTTTCATAAACTGTTCAAGGCAGGTCCCGGCCTTATCCAGGTACTCATCCCGTTTTCTTTTTTGCGTTGCTGATTTATACAAACTAATATATGTCTCTCCCAGGCTTAACCAGTTATCCATAGAGTCAAATGAACCCGGGCTCAAACGGTCATAGATGCTTCTTGCCTGCAACAGGAGTGCAAGTGTTTTGCCGGCATCTTTCTGTATTCTTGCAAGGTTGGTAACCGCTTCTGCCTCATTTAAAGTAAGCCCACTTTTCCGGCATACAGCAATGGCTTTTTCAAAATAATCTGTTGCGGCAGCAGTATCGCCCAGATTTGTTCGTATGAATCCCAGCAGCAAACAGGCTTTATAAATATGCACCTGTACCCCGCACAATTGTCCCTCTCTTAATGTAACCAATCCGTATTTTTCAGCTTTTTTATAGTCTTGCTGGTTACAAAAACAGGCCGTTAAATTGGTGCCGATCAGTGCCATCTTTTCATGGTCGTTGATCTGTTCGGCCATCGACATCGCCTTGAAAAAATATTCCGACGACTTTACAAAATCCGACTTGAAATCATAGGTCCTGCCGATATCGCAATAATTGTTGATGGTCTCGGTTGTTGATCCAATCGCTTTGTTGATGGCCAGGCCTTCTTCTTCGTATTTCAGCGCCAGCGCGTAGTTGCCTGTATCTGTTAACATGTCTCCCAGTTTTGCATCCAGTTTGGCGACCTGTTGCTTCCAGTCTATTTGCCGGGCCAAATCCAACCCTTTGTGGCAGAAAATAAAAAAGCTATCCGGCTTTATGGCATAACAGGCGGTGGCCAGGCTGCCGTAGATCTTTACCTTATCGGTATCTGATTGGGCAACGGAGAGTACACGCAGCAGCGAGTCAACCTTTGATCTTTGGGGAAAAGCAATAACAGACGTACAGCAAAACAAAAAAATAAGCCAACCTTTTTTACAATCCATTTGAGCAAACGATTTTTTATTTGGGCAATGACGGCTTTTAAATCAGAACAAAACATGGCTGCGGCTATCCTTCGCCGTATAACTGTAATACTGCCATTTCTTTTTTATTTATAATAATCCTTTCAATACATCTTTGTAGCTTCTGCCAACCGGCAAACTAATATCGCCCACCAGCACTTCACCCGCACTTATCTTTTTAATAAAATGTTTTTGCACCGCGTAGCTGCGGTGAATGCGAATAAAACTATTGAATGCTTTTTCTTTTATCAGGTTGCCCAATGTAAAAAGTACGGTATAGCGGCGGCCCGGCGTTACAATAGTGGTATAATTATTCAAGGCTTCCAGGTAAATAATTTCATGTAACTGCAGCTTTACCTGGTTAACCCCGTCTTTTATAAAAATAGTGTCTTCGCCCAGCGTGTGATCCAGCAACGCTGCTTTATCGCGTATGTTCAGGTATTCCTTTAAACGGCCCATTGTTTTTGCAAAACGATCGTGCGAAAAAGGCTTTACCAGGAAATCAAGGGTGTCCAGTTCAAAACTTTCTACTGCGTAGTCGGGGTAAGCGGTAATAAAAATGCAGGCAGGCAGGTGCAACAGGTGTTCCCTTAGTGTAAGTCCCGACATTCCCGGCATATCAATATCAAGAAACAGAACATCGGGGGGTTGCTGCCGGGCCGCTGCCAGTGCCGCAACCGGGTTGTTGAACCGGCCGGTTACCTGCAGGAAAGGATAATCGTCCAGAAAAGAAATAACGGTTAGCATATCCACTTCATCGTCATCCACTACCATACAGGTATTTATTTTTTTCACCGGTTGATGCATTGATGGCCTATGAGGGTTAAAGATGATTCCAAATATATTTTATTAAGCGGTTACATGTTGTTAACCATTTTTATTTGTCGTTTACCAATTCAGCTTTTTTGGCGGGGCGATGGAGTACTAGGTTTGTACCGGGTGAAAATTGCCCGGCACAAACCACGATTATGAAAAAAAACAGCCCTGACGTTTATAATTATTACCGTGATGGCCAGCACCTGCCATTCCGCCAACAAAACACCATACACCACGCTATACCGGCAACAATGAAAACAAACCAACACCATTTTATGAAGCATTTATTTTTCTTACTGTTACTGGCCGGCATCGTTTTACCCGGCTGCAAAAAAAGCGCTCCCGTAACCATTCCCCTTTTGCCCGCTATAACAGCCATCAACCCGGTATCGGGTCCCGCTGGTACTACCGTTGTTATAACAGGTGCAAATTTCAGCACAACTGCCACCGATAATACCGTACAATTTAATGGGGTATCCACCACCGTTAGTGCAGCCACGGCCACCTCGTTAACTGTAACGGCGCCCGCTTCGGGCGCTACCGGTAAAATAACCGTTGCTACTGCGGGCGGCACCGCCACCGGACCGGTTTTTACTTATATTGTTGTACCACCACCACCAACCGTAACCGCTATCAGTCCTGTCTCGGGCGCAGCCGGGATAGTGGTTACCATAACAGGTACAAATTTTAAAACCACTCCAACAGATAATACCGTAAAATTTAATGGCGTAGCGGCAACGGTGCAAACGGCTACTGCTACAACACTTACTGTAGTAGCGCCTGCAACAGGTACTACCGGTGCAGTAACAGTTACAACACCAGATGGCACGGCCACCGGACCCGCCTTTACTTATATTGCCGGAACGGATGTTTATGTTGTAGGCGGGGGTTCAACCGGCTGGGGCTATTGGAAAAATGGGGTGTTTACTGCCATGCCTGCCAATTGCGTGGAAGCACGGTCCGTCTTTGCAAATGGTACGGATGTTTATATAGCCGGAACAGACATCAACACGGGAGCTCCCGCTTATTGGAAAAACGGCGTTACGATAGACTTACCGATGTCTGCGGGACACAATGGTGGCCGCGCTGTATCAGTTTTTGTTAGCGGTACAGACGTGTATGTGGCAGGCTGGGACTTTGTAAACGGCTCCAGTTCATTGCCCCGTTGCTGGAAGAATGGGGTGCCACTGACTATCTCACTCAGCAGCGGCAATATCAGCGCCGGCCTGCCTGTGGTGATTGGAGTTATCTATGATGTCTTTGTATCTGGCAGCGATGTATACCTGGCAGGTTCGCAATCGCCTTTTTCGGGCAACCAGGTGGCTACCTGGTGGAAAAACGGTACCCCTTTTCCGCTTACAGATGGTACCGATGTGTGCGAAGCCAAAGGCATTTTTGTTTCGGGTACCGATGTATATGTAACCGCCAACGATGGCACCATTCCCAAGTATTGGAAAAATGGCACACCCAATGTTTTAAATACGCCCAATAATACCTATTCCGGAAATACAAGCGGCATCTATGTTTCAGGCACCGATGTGTATGTATCGGGCAACTACCGCAATATTGCCAAGTCATGGAAGAACGGCACCATGGTTGATCTTACCGCGAATACGCCATCACCCACCGTCTCTGAAAATGCTACAGGCATTACCGGCATTGGCGCGGACATTTATATTTGCGGCAACAACATAGGCAATGGCTATGGATACTGGAAAAATGGGGCGTTTACGAAATTGTCAGGCGCCAGTATTATAAACGGCATTTTCGTTAAATAGATTAACCAGGCAACCTATCCAATTCAAATACCGCTGGTACCAGTCTGCACCACAATTGCCTGCAATTGCATTGTTTGTGGATTGGACCAGCCGTATTATAAAGCCAGCTCCCCGTCTTTTATCTGCTAAAAAATTAAATAAAGCTTTGCCTGGCCAACTACTTTCCCCTGCGCATCATCCGCGTATGAACATTCATACACTGCTTCATTAATTAAAATTTCATCCACTTAAAAATATTCTTTCAATAATAATTTGGAGGATACAGAAAGGGATCATAATTTCACGTGTACAACCTAACTAATACACTGATGATCGAAATAAACAATGTCTCTTTTGGCTATACCCGCAAAAAGCTGTTGTACAAAAAACTGCAGCTTACGCTTACCACCGGCAATATTTATGGCCTGCTGGGAAAAAATGGTGCCGGTAAATCAACCCTGCTTAAAAATATAATTGGCTTACTCTACCCGCTTGAAGGTACTATATCAGTAAACGGTCATGCACCGGCCAGGCGGGCGCCTTCCTTTCTTGAAACCATTTATTTAATACCGGAAGAAGTGCATGTACCTGCGGTTACTATTGACCGGTATATTGATTTATTTGCCCCGTTTTATCCCTTGTTCAACCGGGAGCAACTGATGGCCTACCTGGAAAAACTGGAAGTAGCAACGGCAGACAAGCTGAGCACCCTTTCGTTCGGACAGCAAAAGAAATTTATTATTGCCTTTGCCCTGGCCTGCAATACAAAGGTGTTGCTGCTGGATGAACCCACCAACGGGCTTGATATTCCTTCAAAAAAAAGGTTCCGGCAGCTTATTGCCGCTGTGATGAGTGAAGAACGCATGATTTTTATCTCCACCCACCAGATAAAAGACCTTGATAATTTAATTGACCAGGTTATTATTGTTGATGAAGGTCAGTTGCTGCTAAATGCTTCCATTTCGGCCATCAGTGAAAAACTATCATTTAAAACGGTAGAACAAATTCCGGCAGACAGGCAGGTGCTGTATGAAGAAGACGCGCTTAAAGGCAAGGCCATTGTGGTTGAAAATAGCGGAAAAGAACAAACGAAAATTAACCTTGAACACCTGTTCAATGCCATTACCGAAAATCCTTCGCTGGCAAAAACTATTTTTAATCATTAATTCCTTTCACTATGAACGATACTTTTAGCGTAAAACGGTTTGGCTGGCTCTTTAAAAAGACATTATTGGAAAGACCGGCCCAGTTAATGGGCCTTACTGCGCTCAGCTTTTCGCTGTCGTTGATTATCTATGCCGTAGTAAGGATGATGAGTAATTTTGACGATGCACAGAATTTTTCTTTCCTGGTTGGATTGGTGGGTGGGGGCTGCTTCCTGGCTTCGTTTGTGTTCGGGCAGTTTACCTCCAACGCCAGCGGTTCCTCTTTTCTAACCCTGCCTGCCTCCGTTTTTGAGAAATGGCTTTGCGGGGTGGTCATTACCGGTATACTCTATCTTTTCCTTTTTTTGATTTTTTTCCGTTTGATGGATATGGCGTTTGTTGGCATTTATCATAACGGACTGGACCCAAAAGCCGCTTTTTACCAGGAGCAATACAATGCAGTACACCTGCTTGCCTATGATGAACTGGTAGCCCGTTCGTCTTTTATAATGTTCTTTAATTTTGCCGGCATTATGCTGGTAGGTTCACTGTACTTTAACAAAGCCGCGTTTATTAAAGTGGCCCTGATTACCTGCGGCATCTGTGTGGGAGCCTTTTTGCTGAACCTGCTTATCGCAAAAATGTTTTTTAGCAATATGCAAACCGCTTTTCCTTATTACATGGTGTGGTTAATGAAGGGTAAAGAGCGGGGCAGGATGGAACTGCCGGAGGACAGCATGAAGGTGGTAGCAATATTTTTCCGGTACCTTATTCCTGCTATGCTTTGGTTCCTTGCTTTTATGCGGCTGAGGGAAAAAGAATTTTAAAAACTACTGAATGGAGTTTAGAGAAAACCCTGCTATATATCTACAGATTGCAGAATACGTATGCGAGCAGATTCTTTTGAATAAATGGAAGCTGGGAGAGAAAATTATGAGCATACGCGATATGGCCATTGCCATTGAGATTAGCCCCAATACCGTGCAGCGCGCCTATGATTTTTTGCAGCAGAAAAACATCATCACCAATAAACGGGGCATCGGTTATTTCACGGAACGCGATGCAACAGCGCAGATTATGTTGTTCAGGAGAGAGCAGTTTATGGAAAATGAATTGCCCATTTTTTTGCGCAGTCTCTACCTCCTGAAAATTGATCCAAAGGAAATTAAAAATTATTATGACCAATTTGTAAAAAAGAATTTTATATGAAACTTACTGCCAAAATTTTACTCGTCATGCTGCTGTTGTTTACAACGGGGCTATTTGCATCCAATATGCTGTTGAAAAAAGCGTACGACAAACAAGACAAAACAGATATTTACTGGACCTATGAAAAAATCCTGGAACAACCTTTCCGGCATGTAAAAATCAACGGGGGCAATATTACCAGGATTATATACCGGCAGGGCCCCCACCCTTCTGTAAGAGTGGCAAAGGACTGGGACGGTTTTAAAAGAAACAGCGTAAAAGCGTACACCAGCAATGATACCCTTTACATTAATTTTCCCAACGATTATAAAGACATTTATGAAAAAAATTACCTGAGGTGGTCGACCGTGCTCCGCATTTTCTCACCGGAGCTACTTTCCGTAACCGGCAACAACACGAATTTTTTGATGGAAAAACTACAGCAAAAGAATATAGCAGTACAACTCTCCGGCAGGTCGCTTTTTGAAGTGGAAAGCCTGGTACCTCAATTTGACAAAATTTCCATTACCCAATCAGATTCGTCCGAGGCACAGTTCGAAATGGATCCTGCTTTAAAGGGCCCGGAGAATTTTCATGTGGGCCAGTTGAAAGCCAGTTTAAAAGACATTTCTTTTTTGGATATCGGCCATGCAAGCATTGATTCGCTGCAGCTTTCAGTGACTGATAGTTCGGGCGTTTTTCTTTCAGGTTCGGTAATGAAGAAGCAGCCTGTTATCCACTAACGTACACCATGTGTATCGAAAACAGACAAATGCCGCAGTGGCCTGTTTTATAAAACTCAGTGACTAACAATCATTTACCCTGGTGGCATTTCATTTGATAATGTCTGCACATGCTAAGGAATTATCTAAAAATCGCCTTTAGGACGCTGCAAAAAAATCGCCTGGTTTCGTTTATCAATATATTCGGGCTGGGCCTCAGCATGTCGGTAGGAATGATGGAACTGATCATTGTGCAAACTGAACTGGGATACGACAAGTTTCATCCTTACCCGGATAGAACATTCCGTGTAACCTGTGGCTACAAACAAAAAAACGGCAACTCATTTCAACTGGCCAGCACGCCTTTTCCCTTGTGCGCTAAACTGGCGGCAGACAGCAATATTGTTGAAAAGGTGGTAAATGTATACCCGGCCCTGAATGGCAATGCACAGGTTGCCGCGAAAGAATTTTATATTAACGGCGCTTTTACCCAACCCTCTTTTTTTGATGTTTTTGGATTTACGCTCGAAGCAGGCAATCCGCTAACGGCTTTGCAACAGCCGAACAGCATTGTGCTGACAAAAGCAACGGCTGAGAAATTTTTTGATAAAACAAACCCCCTGGGTAAAACCATCACCCTTCTTAAAAAAGGGGAATATATTGTAACCGGGGTGCTGAAAGATGCGCCCGGAAAATCGCATCTTGATTTCGATGCCTATGCATCAGCCTCCGGCCTTCCGTTGCTGGAAGCCAATAAATTGCTGCCGGTTAAAACCACCGACTGGAATGATTTCAGGTCGTCTTATACTTATGTATTGCTGAAAAAAGGGATTACCAGCACGCCGTTGGTTGGCCGGTTGAATGCATTGGCAGCCGGGTTTAACAAAGAAGACAAAGCCGGTGAAACAGGATTCAGCCTGCAGCCCATTGAAAAACTAAGACCCGCCAGCGATAAATTATACAACGATACCGGCAAGGGTACCACCTGGACAAAATTATGGGTGGGCATCGACGTTAGCCTGCTGATATTAATTGCAGCCTGTTTCAATTATACCAATCTCACCATTGCCAGGGCGCTTACAAGGGCGAAAGAAGTGGGCATTCGTAAAATTGCCGGTGCCAAACGTTACCAGCTTTTTTTGCAATACATTATTGAATCAGTCATGCTGTCTTTTGGCGCGCTGGCATTTGCCTGGTTATTGCTTTCACTTATTATACAATATGCGCCGTTTAACGACGGCTATGAAATGATACCATCGTCGTGGAAGTATAACCAGGCATACATTGCAGCCACGCTGGGCTTTGCCTTGTTTACAGGTTTGCTGGCAGGTACCATGCCGGCCTGGATTCTCTCTTCGTTTAAACCGTTGCGGGTATTGAAAAATCTTACTACAGCAAAAATATTCGGCAAGATTGGCCTTCAGAAAACGCTGATCGTTTTTCAATATAGTTTGTCGCTGGTGATCATTATATTCCTTTTTACATTTTACCGGCAGTTTAGTTTTCTTGGAGAAGCTGACCCTGGTTTCAAAAGAAAAAATACCCTGGTGGTGCCTGTTGCTGGCATGAATGCACAGATGGCTGCACAAAAAATTGCCGCTGTGCCCGGTGTGGAAACCATCAGCGCTTTATCTGTGCCGTTTAAGCCACATTTTGCCGGCATGCGTACGCCCGCACGTTCCGACAAACAACAGGAAGCGGTTTCGCTAAATTGTTTTTTTGCCGATCCGGCTTTTATTCCTGCCATGCATCTATCGTTGCTGGCCGGAAGAAATTTTATTGCTGCGCTGGATTCTGGCATGGAGCGTGAAATCATACTGAACAATGTCGCGGCAAAAAGACTGGGTTTTGCAGCACCGGTGGCTGCGCTCGGAAAAAAAATATGGATCAGCGATTCCGTTGCGTTGACGGTTATTGGCGTAGTGAATGATTTTAAATATGAAAATGCAGGCATGCCGGTTTACCCGATGGCTTTCAGAAACAACAAATCCTTCCTTCAATACCTGTTTGTGGGGACGGCTAAAATAAATGGCAAAGAAACGGAGCAGCGTATTGCAGCAGCAGTAAAACCGCTCGCAGTGCACCCGGAATTGTATGCTTCATCCTGGCTGGATGATACGCTGGACGAAAACAATTCGCAACGTGCCACCATTTCATTGCTCGGCTACCTGGCGTTTATTGCATTAAGTATTGCTTCGCTTGGTTTATTGGGCCTGGTTACCTACACAGTAGAAACAAAAAGAAAAGAAATTGGCATCAGGAAAATCATTGGCGCCAGCGGAAAACAGATTGTCCGCATTTTATCGGGAGGGTTTGTAAAATTGTTACTGATAGCAGGGATCATTGCTGTTCCCGTTGGTTATACCTTTAGTATTTTATTCCTCCAAAATTTTACGGAACGTGTGGGTCATGGATTGCCGGCAGCCCTTGCATGTTTTATGTTCCTGTTATTCATTGGCCTGGTTACAATTATGTCGCAAACGTTCAAGGCTTCGCAGGAAAACCCTGTTAACAGTTTAAGAACGGAATAGTGATTGTTATCAATGGGTTGTTAATCCCTGACGAAATTGATCATCCCGGCGTTTTTTGCCATCCCGACGCTTTTGTCATCCCGACGTTTTTTGTCATCCCGACGCTTTTGTCATCCCGACGAAGGAGGGATCTGCGAGCCATGCAAAAACAATTTCAAGCAACGAATCTATATTCATTGATCTATTTTATTAGGATCGCTTTTGCGCCAGTTATTAGGATCGCTTTGCGCCAGCCGCTCAGATGCTTCGTTCCTCAGCATGACAAAACCGACGCTTTTGTCATCCCGACGTTCTTTGTCATCCCGACGCTTTTGTCATCCCGACGAAGGAGGGTCACAACAAACAATAAAGGACAAGAGCCTGTTAAAAGGCAAAAAGTTTAAGAAAGTTAGTAAAAGGCTCTACCTAATCCCTCCTTTGTTAAGTTTGGGGCAATATGAATGAATACACCCATATTAGTAATAGAGGATATAGGCGCAGATGGCACTGAATGGGGTATAAGTTTTGGAGGCTCCAATCCGGAGACTGAAGATTACTTTGAAATGATAGACAAAGAAACCGCCTTTAGACTCAAAGAAAAGATTAACTGTATATTCCCCAATCTCTCACAACCTGCCATTTTGGAACCCAAGTAACAAACTCCCTCGGCTCAAACGTTTCATCGCTTAGTTCTATTTTTACTATTTGGTCAGCATGCATGGAAATAGTGTGTGGGCCATCATCGCTTTCGTAGTCCCAAGCGTGAAATTTATCCCGTTTATCTATTGTGTTTTTTTGCCTTTTAGGGCCGTAATCCATAGGAGCGCAAAGTCTTGTTTCATTAAAGCCGTCCTCCTTGGAGAAAAACGTAATGTAAATTTTGTTTTTGCTGTGAATTGCAGCAATAAATGTTGGTAGCATAAATCGGAGTTTAGAGGTAAATAAAGTATTCTAAAGTTACCTCAAAGCAACTAAAGGGAATTGACGCTATTGGCACAATATATCCACAAGGGTAAAAGTAAAAGTCACCTAAACTATTTACTTTATTGACTTTTTAGGGTAGTGTATACCAGTTGGGACAAGGTTCTTAATTAACCATGATAGCCGGTAATGCTTGCTAAAATGATGAATACAATGTAAATTATTACTATGCCTAGTATATAAGAGCCAACGAGCTTTAAAGGCCAATTGGTTTTATTTTTCCGATAAAACAGGAAAAAGATTATGATGGCGGGAATGGCAGCAAGTAGAAAAAAACTCATTATTTCTTTTTAGGCTTATCCTTCTTAATTGGGGTATTAATAGCCAGTTTAAACAGTTCATCCGCTGTGAGGTCGGTTTTAACTGTTATATCGTATTTATTAGGCTTTTTAGTTGCCTTCTTTTTACCTGCTTTGGCCATGCGGCAATTTACAAATATTTCCACTCAAATCCGCCGGTGGTAGTCTTTTGCCCTATTAGTACTCTCCAAATAAGCTGCCGGGCAATGCCTGTTTGCCTTTGGGCTTCTGACAGGCTTTTAAATTGGTTGATTACCTTGCCGTCTTTCAATTGAACTACGGGCTTTATTTTGCCATCTGCTGGCACGATTGGCAAATCGTTAGTAATTGCTACGGGTTTATTTACAAGGGCTTTATATGTCAGCCTACCTTCTACATTACGTAATGAAAGGGTAAACCTTTCAGCGTCTTTTATTTTACGACTATTATAACGATATGCAAATTCGTCACAATAACGTAAAAGGTGTTTGGGTGTTACTTGGTGGTAGATGCCTATAATTCCCCTTTTTAGCAGGCTAAAAGCCCCTTCAATGCTATTTGTATGAAATACTTTATCCCTTACATATTCATCGTTGGTGTGGTTAATAGTTTCATGCGCGGCATAGTCATCTCTCAATCCTACATAGCTATGGTGGTTATCAGTAATTACAAGGGCATCGGTATCTACGTGGCTTCTTACAACTCCCTGCATGGTTACCATATCAGTAGATTGGTTGATTTGCACATATTTTAATTCCCCGCCTCTTTCAATCAGTCCCATAACACCTGTTTTCATAGTTCCTACCATATCATTTTCTCTTAAAAACTTACGTTTTGATTTGCTCATATTGCCCATTTTACCGCCAATGTATGTTTCGTCTACTTCTACGATATTATCCAGTTTAACAGGTGCTTTAACCCGCATTAGTTCTCTAATGCGGTGCAAAACAAACCATGCTGATTTCTGGCTTATGCCAATATCCCTGCCTAACTGATAGGATGAAATACCTTTCTTATGAGCGGTTATTAAGTAGATAGCAGTAAACCATTTTACCAGTGGTATATTGCTTGCCTCAAATATTGTTCCTACAGTGCAGCTAAACTTCTTATAGCAGGCAGATGATCCACACTTGAATTTCTTACCGTTTTCAATGTTATAAATCTTACCTGAATAGCCGCAATGAGGGCAAACGGGTTGGCCGTTCCAGCGCTGCTGGATAAGGTATTGGCGGCATGTTTCCTCATCTGGCAGGCTTAATATCAACTCTCTAAGGTTTGCGAACATAATTGTATATTTAGTAGATTCAAAACAACTTATATGAAAGATTTCTTTGTTCTTTACAAGGCGCTTGAAGTGTCTCCACAATTTGGCGCTAAAGATGTATTAAGTGCCGATCATTTTCAAATGGATTATTTAATTCAAGAGGCAATGAAAAAAGAAACTGGTAAATGGGCGAATATTAAAGATCATTACGTGGTTGATGAAAAGAGCATATCCTTTCAAACTATTAATGGTAGGCTAAGTGTCGCTATGATTGCTTATCGAAAGTGAATTAACAATAGATGTGTAATCTAATTGTTCAATGGTTTTGTTTAAAATCCATTTGGCAGCGCTTACTGGTAATTTATCCAGCATTATTGTAATCTCATTAACCATTTTATCACAATAATCTACTGAATACAAATCATTTAACCCTTGTCCCCCTTTAGTAGTTATGGCCCGAAGGAGGGATCTGCGATCCATGCAAAAACAATTTCAAGCAACGAATCTATATTCATTGATCTATTTTATTAGGATCGCTTTTGCGCCAGCCGCTCAGATGCTTCGTTCCTCAGCATGACAAAA
>Ga0068859_100000099_pt1 | contig 80240 bp, 71 predicted proteins | sample KBSSwiS22_FD_66585 | JGI IMG/M metagenome (GOLD analysis project Ga0068859, IMG submission 66585) | Switchgrass rhizosphere microbial communities from Kellogg Biological Station, Michigan, USA - KBS Switchgrass S2-2 | ecosystem: Host-associated > Plants > Roots > Rhizosphere > Soil ...
AAATAATCAAGTCCAGGCACCGCTGTGCCTGTATTGCTTTGCTTCTTGTTTTCTTTGCCTCTTTGCGTGAAATGCGCGTCCACACAACTCACACACAAAGAAGCAAAGGAGCAAAGATTGGTATCCGCCCTGGTTTCACAGAAATAATCAAGTCCAGGCGCAGCGGTGCCTGTATTACTTTGCTTCTTGTTTTCTTTGCCTCTTTGCGTGAAATGCGCGTCTACACAACTCACACGCAAAGAAGCAAAGGAGCAAAGATTTGCGTTTGCCCTGGTTTCACAGAAATAATCAAGTCCAGGCACAGCGGTGCCTGTATTACTTTGCTTCTTTGCTTCTTTGCGTGAAACGTGCCTGAAGACTACAAAGCCCGGCATTCTCAGCCAGGCCCTGTTGCTAACTAACCTGAGCGGTTATAGTAAGGTAAATGATTCTAAGAATTTTGTATTGAAATCACCGGCCCTGAAACGTTCGTCCTTCATCAGTTGCAGGTGAAAGGGGATCGTTGTTTTTACACCTTCAATCACATATTCTGTTAAAGCACGGTGCATGGTATCAATGGCTTCCTTTCTTGTTCTGGCCGTAGCAATAATCTTTGCAATCATTGAATCGTAATAAGGCGGAATGGTATAACCCGCATACACATGCGAATCTACCCGTATGCCATGACCGCCCGGCTGGTTAAGCACTGTTATTTTGCCCGGGCTGGGTCTGAAATCATTATAGGGATCTTCGGCATTGATACGGCATTCTATAGCATGACCCTGAGGTTCATAGTTCTCTCCACTGATGGATTCACCCGCCGCTATTTTTATCTGTTCTTTTATCAAATCAAAATTTACTACTTCTTCCGTTACACAGTGTTCTACCTGTATACGGGTATTCATTTCCATAAAATAAAAATTCCGGTGTTTGTCTACCAGGAATTCAACGGTGCCCACACTTTCATAGTTGATGGCGGCAGCTGCTTTTATAGCGGCTTCGCCCATGCGTTGTCTCAGTTCGGGCGTCATAAACGGCGATGGTGATTCTTCTACCAGTTTCTGGTGCCTGCGCTGTATGGAACAATCCCTTTCACTGAGGTGGCTTACTTTTCCGTATTGATCGCCGGCTATCTGTATTTCTATATGACGGGGTTCTTCTACAAATTTTTCAATATAAATACCGTCGTTCTTAAAGGAGGCGCCTGCTTCGATTTTTGCAGTACTGTAGGCTTTTTCAATATCTTCTTCCTTAAAAACCACCCGCATACCTTTTCCACCGCCACCGGCTGTAGCCTTTAATATTACGGGGTAACCAATTTCTGCTGCCAGCGTTTTTGCATGATCAACACTTTCCAGCAAATCCTTGCTTCCCGGCACTACGGGCACACCCGCTTTAATCATGGTTTCCTTGGCAGTAATCTTATCGCCCATGGCATTTATCATGTCTGGCGTGGGACCGATAAATTTTATTCCATGTTCCAGGCATATCTGTGCAAATTTTGAATTTTCGGCCAGGAATCCGTAACCAGGGTGTATCCCATCGGCATTGGTAATTTCTGCCGCCGCCATAATATGCGGAATATTGAGGTAAGAATCCGAACTCTGGGGTTTACCAATGCAAACTGCCTCATCGGCAAATTTTACATGCAGGCTGTCTTTATCTGCAGTAGAATACACGGCTACTGTTTTGATACCCATCTCGCGGCAGGTACGTATTACACGCAGTGCTATCTCTCCCCTGTTGGCAATCAGTATTTTTTTAAACATCTTAAAGAATGTGAATAATGTGATGAATGTGACAAATGTGATAAATTCCGTTGCCTCATATTCACGTTAAGCTAAAAAAATGGTCATGAAAGCTGGAATTGTGCAAGGAAACCGGCGCAAGCCATTTCACACTTCCAGATTTCCATATTTCCACATTACTAAGCGGGTTCTACGAGGTACAGCGGTTGATCGTATTCAACAGGCGATGCATCATCTACCAGTACTTTTACCACTTTACCACTTACCTCACTTTCAATTTCGTTAAACAGTTTCATGGCTTCAATAATGCAGACTACCTTACCTGGTGTAATTTCATCACCTACTTCCACAAATAAAGGTTTGTCAGGAGAAGCCCTCCGGTAGAATGTACCAATCATGGGGCTTTTTATAGTGATAAGGTTAGAAGAAGCAGGGGTTTCAGCAGCAGGTTTTGGTTTTTCTTTTTCTGCAGGTGCACTGGCTGCTGCGGGCGGCGCCATTTGCGCCATGGGTTGGTGCGCATACATGGGCGCTGCTGTCAGCACCTGTTGCGCGGCCTCCTGTTTTTGTTTGATGGTGATCTTAAATCCTTTCTCCTCTACCGTAATTTCTCCGATATTGGATTTGTTTATCAGACGAATCAATTCCTGTATTTGCTTAAAATCCATATGCTGAATTTTTTCAGTGAATAATGGGAGGCTAAGATAGGGTTATTTTGAATTTGATATTTTAAATTTTGAATTGGCCGGAAACACAAAAGTCAAAATTAAAAAGTCAAAAGTCTGCAGCAAATGCAAAAGTGAACACCAATACCCTCCTTTCAGGTGCGCCGCACCGCCGCTTTTGAATTTCGCATTTTAAATGTTGAATTGCTTTACAGCGGCATTTCCATGCAACATCCATTTGAAATTTAAAATACAACATTTAAAATAAATGCCTACTCTTTCACGCGTTCTACGTATTCGCCTGTTTTGGTATTAATGCGTATTTTTTCTCCTTCATTAACAAATAGCGGTACCATTACCGTTGCACCCGGTTCTACCGTGGCGGGTTTCAGGGTACGGGTGGCTGTATCTCCCTTCATGCCGGGTTCACTGTAAGTAACCAGCACTACAATTTTATCGGGCAGTTCAACACTCATGGGCAACTCGGTTTCTGTATTGATTAATACACTTACCGCCTGACCTTCTTTTAAAAACTGGGGAGCATCTACCATAGACTCCTGCACTGTTACCTGCTCAAAGGTTTCATTGTCCATAAAACTGTAGCCGGTATCATCTTTATATAAATACTGGTAATCTTTTCTTTCTACACGTACGGGGTAAATATTATCGCCGCTGTTCCATGTTTTTTCAATGCTGCGGGCATTGTCTACCCCCTTCAGCTTGGCCCATACTTTGGCAGCCGCGCGGGCAGTTTTGTTTTCACCAAATTCAATTACGCTGTATAAACTACCGTCTAATTTAATGATCATGCCGCGGCTGATGTCTGCTGTTGTTGCCATAATAAAAAAAATTAAGAGGCGGCAAAGCTAAGGAAAAACCAGTTAGAAGCAAGCCATTGCCGGATAGCTTTTGGCTTTTAGCTGTTAGCTGTTTGCCATTAGCTCTTTTGTGCGGCAAAAACCTTCTGGCGAAGGCTGCAGGCTTACGGCTAACAGCTAATAGCTAATGGCTTGCAGCCAACAGCTTTCTTGGTAAGCTTACCAAAAAAAACTAAATTGACTGTTCATCATCAACTAATAAGGCAACTATGAGAATTCTTGAGATAAAGGTTTTAAGAGGTCCCAATTACTGGAGCGTGCGGCGTAACAAACTGATACAGATGAAACTTGACCTGGGGGATCTGGAAGACAGACCCACCCATAAAATAGAGGGTTTCAGGCAAAGACTGGAGAAACTATTTCCTTCATTATATGATCACCGTTGCAGCGAAGGTGAACCGGGCGGCTTTTTTAAACGGGTGGATGAAGGCACCTGGATGGGGCATGTTATTGAACATGTAGCGCTGGAATTACAAACGCTGAGCGGTATGGATACCGGTTTTGGCCGTACCCGCGGCGCTGGTGAACACGGTGTATATTATGTGGTATTCAGTTATATGGAAGAAGATGCGGGCGTATATGCCGCAAGGGCCAGTGTACGCATTGCACAGGCATTGGTAGATGGGGTGGAATACCCGCTTACAGAAGACATACAGCAATTGCGCGAAATACGCGAAGATACCCGGCTGGGGCCCTCTACCGGGTGTATTGTGGATGAAGCGGTAAAACGTGGCATCCCTTTTATACGCCTCAACAAACAAAGCCTGGTGCAGCTGGGCTATGGCATTCACCAGAAAAGAATCCGTGCTACCATTGCCAGCACCACCGGCAATATTGCGGTTGATATTGCCTGCGACAAGGAAGAAACAAAGAATTTATTGTCTGCGGCAGAAATACCTGTGCCGGGCGGCACGGTAATAAGAACCGCCGAGGGGTTAAAAGAAGCAGTAGACAATTACGGTTACCCATTGGTGATAAAACCGATTGATGGCAACCATGGCAAAGGCAATACCACCAATATAACCACCTGGCAACAGGCGCTGACCGCGCTGGAAGCTGCCAAACAATATGGCCGCAGCGTAATTGTAGAAAAATTTATCACCGGTTTCGATTTCCGGGTGCTGGTTATTAATTACAAATTCATTTGTGCCGCTTTACGTACACCCGCCGCCGTTACAGGCGACGGCGAACACACCATTCAATGGCTGATCGATGAAACCAATAAAGACCCGAGACGCGGATATGGCCATGAGAAAGTGCTTACCCAGATTACCGTTGACCAGTTTACCCAAAAAATGCTCGATGAAAAAAACTATACGCCCGACACCATTCCGGCAAAAGGCGAACAGGTTTTATTAAAACCCACCGCCAACCTGTCTACCGGCGGCACTTCTGCAGATGTTACCGATGAAGTACACCCTGCCAATATTTTTATGTGCGAAAGGATTGCCCGCATTATTGGGCTTGATATCTGCGGTATTGACATCATGGCTTCCGACCTGCGCACACCGGTTACAGAAAACGGGGGCGCTATTCTGGAAGTAAACGCCGCACCCGGTTTCCGCATGCACATAGAGCCTTCTGAAGGATTGGCCAGAAATGCTGCCGAACCGGTTGTGGACATGCTTTTCCCAAAGGGCAGTGCCGGACGCATCCCCATCATTGCCGTTACGGGCACCAATGGAAAAACCACCACCACCCGGCTGATTGCCCATATTGCTAAAAGCGCCGGCAAGAAAGTGGGCTATACCACCAGCGACGGTGTATATATTCAAAACCAGCTAATGATGCGCGGCGATTGTACAGGGCCGGTGTCTTCTAATTTTGTATTAAAAGACCCCACCGTAGATTTTGCGGTGCTGGAAGTAGCCAGGGGCGGCATTCTGAAAGCGGGGCTGGCTTTTCGCAATTGTGAAATAGCCATCGTTACCAATGTGGCGGCCGACCATATTGGCCTGGGCGGTATCCATAATATTGAGCAAATGGCAAAAGTAAAAGCCGTGGTGCCCGAAACCGTTTTCCCGCATGGCTATGCGGTGCTGAATGCAGATGACGACCTGGTTTACGCCATGCGCGAAGGGCTGGATTGCAACGTGGCTTTGTTTAGTATGAATGAAAACAACCCCCGCATAAAAGAACATTGCAACAAAGGCGGCCTGGCAGCTGTATTTGAAAATGGCTATGTAAGCATACTAAAAGGCAACTGGAAGATTCGTGTAATGAATGTAAAAGACATCCCCATCACATATGAGGGCAAGGCGGTTCATAATGTAAATAACTGCCTTCCGGCCGTACTGGCTTCTTATTTATTCAGGGATATTACCATTGAAGACATTCGTTCGGCGCTTATCTCATTTGTTCCTTCTGCTGTGCAAACGCCCGGCAGGCTTAATTTTTATCATTTTAAGAATTTTACCATACTGGCAGATTTTGCACACAATCCTCATGGACTTAAATTATTGGGCGATTTTATAGGTAAACTGGATTACAACTACAGGATTGGCCTTATTTCCGGCACCGGCGACCGGAGAGATGAGGATATCCGTGAACTGGGCGAAATCTCTGCCCGCCATTTTGATGAAATTATCATTCGTTGCGATAAAAACCTGCGTGGCCGCACGGCCGACGAAATTATAAACCTGTTAAAGGAGGGCATTACCCATGTAAACCCGCAGCTGCCTACCATGGTGATAGCCAACGAAAACGAAGCGCTGGAATACATTTATGCCAATGCAAAACCCGGCGCCTTGTATACAGTTATGTGCGATGTGGTGTCGGGAGCGCTGGATAAATTGAAGGAGCTGAAGGAGCGGGAGAACAGCTAACAGATTTTAGTCGTTAGCTATAAGCCATTAGCTGTTAGCTGTAAGTTTTTTTACCTGGGGGAGAAAAATACCAGTAAAAAAAGAGGTTTTAGCCAGGTAAAAGAGCGTGCGGAGTCTTAGTTTTAAGTTGCAAAACGGGCAGACGGCTAAAGGCTAATGGCTTACAGCTAAAAGCTTTGCTCATCTTCATGTATGCGAAATTTTAAGGAATTAAAAATCTGGCAGAAAGGCTTCCAGATAGCAATTAGCAGCTATAAAATAACAGAGACATTTCCTGTAAATGAACGCTTTGGGTTGATTTCTCAAATAAACCGGCGGCGGTATCTGTACCATCAAATATTGCAGAAGGCAGCAGCCGCAGTAGCTGGAAGGAGTACAAACACTATATACAAATCTCCTTAGGTTCCTGTTTTGAACTTGAAACACAGTTATTAATAACAAAAGCACTTAACTATGGCAACCAAGTCATATTATCGGAAGTACTGGCCTAGGTAACGGAAGAGGAAAAAATGCTGACAGCCTTTGGAAATGCCCTAACCCGGAAATCGTAAGAACTATTAGCTGTTAGCTATAAGCTGTTAGGTATAAGCTGTTAGCAAAAAAAACTAAAAAGGTTGGCCACAGCTAAGGGCTAAAAGCTAGCAGCTAAAGGCTAACAGCTTTCCTTGCACAAAAACCGTTTGGATTACATCCCTTCAAACCTTATTTTTGCACTCCATTTTAGGAATGGCCTATAGTATAATGGTAGTACAACTGATTTTGGTTCAGTTTGTCTAGGTTCGAATCCTGGTAGGCCAACAAAAGAGGACAAATTAGTTTCATTACTGATTTGTCCTCTTTTATTTTGTTACGCCTTATTGGCTTCAGCGAATTGTACAATATCCGCTTTACTGAATGTTGTTAATTCAATAATATTTGCTGAATGCCTTAAAAAGGGAGGAACAGTGCGAAGTGCTTCTTCTTTGCTGTCAAAATCGCTGATGAACCACGATTTATGAACACCGGATTTACAGCCCCAATGGGCATTGGACAGCAGATGTGAACCAGATTCTACAAACAATTTGATTACCTGTTTGCACTCAAAAGTGTTTTCTGAGTGAGGTATCTCAATTAAATAAGTCGCCATGTTGAAAACAGTTTAGTGATGGGTTATTTTTTTATAAGAGTAATTATTAAGCTGTGTTCCCATTTGCTATATCCCAAACCAACGGGTTTTACGGCTCAACCCAAAATATTCCTTATCGGCAACCAGGGCCGTTGAAGCTTCATGATGAATGCCAAAGGGTTTGGGGCCAGAGAAAAAATCAACATCTACCCGTGCAACAGTGCCTTTGCCAAACTCAATATAACAGGAACCCGCACCCGTATACGGAGCTCCGTTTTCTTTACCATTAAACGCAGCTATGATGGACGCAGCAGCAATTTTTGCTGCGCCCTCCGCAAATACGCCGGCCTTGGGTGTTCCTACACTTGTTACATCGCCAATGGCATATACATTTGGGAACTTCGTGATCAGGTTTGCCCTGTCTACAGGTATCCAGCCATTTTCTGCCAATCCGCTTTGCAGTACCACATCCGGGGCCACGTGTTTTGGAATACCCAGAAATAAATCGCAGGGCAATTCAGTGCCGTCATCCAATACCACCAGTTTTTTGTTCCCATCAACTGAACTCACTTTCCGCTGGGGTATAAACCGGATATTTCTTTCTTCAAACGCTTTCAGCAATGCTTTTGATGAATCCGGCGATGGTGGAATGGGTAACCCAAATGGTATTACCAGACTGATGCTGCAGGCATCACGTACACCACGACCCGAGAGATAATCATGAAGCATCAAAGCCCCTTCGCTGGGCGCCGGAGGACATTTAAAGGGTGCATTGCATACACCCACCACAGCATGACCTTTTGTAAAATTTGGAAGTATGCCGCGCAATTTTTCTGCACCCGAAAAACTGTAGTACTCATTGCCCCATTCTGCCAGCCCGGGTGTAGCATTGATGTCGTAATTAGCTCCTAAGGCCACCACCAATACATCTGCTTCATAGCTGGCATTTTCGGTGGTAACCGTTTTGGTTACAGGGTCAATAGCAGTAATGGTTTCTTTCCGGAATTTTACGCCCTGTTTTGCAATGTTATTGTAAGAGATCTTTACAGCATTGGATGGCTGGTGTCCAAACATTACATCCAGCTTTGAAAAGCCAAAGAAAAAAGAATCATTTTGATCTATCAGGGTAAGATCAAGCCGGTCGCCAATAGTTTCTGAAAGCAGGGTGCTGAGTTCCAGACCGCCGAACCCGGCACCCAATACGGTTACGCGTAATTTCATTGTATCTGTTTAATTATTTGGAGGAAGCTCCCTTTTTTTGTGCGTTGCCAAACAGTTTACATACAGCAACCTGGCTTGGGCAAATGCCAATAATGCTGGCTATACTGAATCCTGCGGCCGGCAAATACAGCAACCAGTTTGCAATAGAAAAACCGGTATAGTAAATGCCTGCCCACAGCAGGGCGCCCACAAAGACAAACCATATACGCATTGACAGGGGTGCCTTCATCATTAATTTAGCTTAGCTGGTTGAGCAATAACGCGGAGATAAGGTTTTACTGTTTTCCAGCCCTGCGGATATTTTTCTTTTGCTTCAGCATCAGATACCGCCGGAACAATGATTACATCTTCACCATTCTGCCAGTTGGCAGGCGTAGCTACCTTATGAGCTGCTGTCAATTGCATAGAATCCAGCACACGCAAAATTTCATTGAAGTTGCGGCCCGTGGTCATTGGATAGGTGAGTTGCAGCTTTATTTTTTTGTCGGGGCCAATAACAAAAACAGAACGTACCGTCTGGTTAGTGGCTGCCGTTCTTCCTTCCGATGTACCGGCCTCATCGGCAGGAAGCATATCATACAATTTAGCGATGGCCAAAGTGGGATCGCCAATCATGGGATAGCTTACAGCAGCGCCCTGCGTTTCTTCAATATCTTTTTCCCATTTCAAATGACTTTCTACAGGGTCTACACTTAAACCAATGATCTTGCAGTTGCGTTTGGCAAATTCGGGTGCAATCCTGGCCATATAGCCCAGTTCTGTTGTGCATACAGGCGTAAAATCTTTTGGATGCGAAAAAAGCACTGCCCAGCCATCGCCTATCCAATCATGGAAATGGATGGTGCCCTGGGTTGTTTCTGCTGTAAAGTCTGGTGCGGTGTTGTTTAATCGTAAGCTCATGGTGTTTGTTGGTTTTATTGTTTGATAATAAGGGTGAGTAAGTTGCTGGTTATAATAAAAAATGTTTCTTTTTACAATTCTCGCACTCATATTGCTGTGGCTTCAGCAGGCCGAAGGAAACGATGCGTACCAATTGGCAGATGACGGATCTTCCTTTAGCCACCAGGTTGCCGCCGCAGGATGTGCAGCGTATTCCTATAACAGTTCTTTTAATGACAATCTTGTCCAGATCCAATAGTGCCATAGCAGGAGCAAAGTGCACATATTTAGAAAATTGCTAAAATAAAAGGGACAAACAGGTTTGGTTAGGGATGAATGAGCGGAGGTTTGGGAGGAGTCGACGATTGACCATTGTCGATTGACGATTGACCATTGACCATTGACGATGGATGATTGACGATGGTCAATGGTCGATGGTCGATTTGACGATGGTCGGCGGTCAATGGTCAATGGTCTGTCGTCAACCTGCTTCTGAACTTATTCATCTTGGCAAAAAGTTCTTCGGACCGTTTATAGAAAACTACGAATTCTTCACCGTCAATATAGTTTCGTCTTTGGGACAGATAAAGACAGTTAACGCATTCTGCAAGGGAGCGAATGGCATATCCCAAAAACCTCCCTTGTTCAGGATTTGACTGCCCAATAGACCCTTCGGCAATATTTAATGAAACAGAATCGGCAGCTCTCTTAAATTGCGAGGTAAGCGAAAACATTTCTTCTTTAGGAAATTTGCGTGTTACCAAATGAACTTCATCAGCAAATTCAATCGCCAGTCTCCATATCTCCAGTTTTTCAAATTTAAAGGGCATGGGGTTTTGTTTTTATTATCGACGATTGACCGTTGACCATCGACAATCGTCAGACGCCAATCCCCGGCCGTGGGTTGTCAGCCGCGAGTTGACCATTGACCATTGACCATCGTCAAATCGACCATCGACAATCGTCAATCGTCAATCGACCATCGTCAGCCGTCAATCGTCAATCGACAATCGTCAGCCGTCAATGGTCAATGGTCAATCCTCTTTTATTCCCAGTGCATTAAAAAGCCCGCTGCGGTAGGATTTTCCAACCGGGATCTTCATTCCATCAACTGAAACTTCGGTTGGAAAAATATCGTCTACCTGGTGGATATTTACTGAATAACTGCGATGAATGCGGATAAATGTTGTCAGGTCAAGCTGTGCCATAAAATCATTGAGCGTAGACCGCACCATTACTTTCTTTTGCCCCTTACAGTGCAGTGTAACATAGTTGGCCTCACTTTCCAGGTATAACAGATCATTAAAAAATATTTTCCTGAAAACATATCCATCTCTTACAAACATATATTCCCGGGTGTGGTAGGCATCCGCCTGCGCTGGCTTTGCGGTATGGCGGTTGCCGGTAAAATTGCTGAATGCAATTTCAATGGCGGCATATAATTCTTCTTTGGCAAAGGGTTTTACAATATAAGCATGGGGCTTCACTTTCTTTGCACGGTCAATGGTCTCTCCATCGCTGTTGGCAGTTAAAAAAATAAATGGCACCTGGTATAATTCGTTCACCTTTTGCGCTACATCTATACCGTCTTTTTTACCCGACAACTGGATGTCTAACAATAACAGGTCGGGTTTATGCTGCTCCAGCATCTCAATTGCCTCGGTATAGTTGATGGCCGGTCCGCAATGCGTATAGCCCAGCTCATCAAGCGTGCTTACAATGGTGCGGGCTATTACCAGCTCATCTTCAACGATACCAATTTTCAAAACTGACATAATTTTTAATCTTCGTTTTTACGCAGGTTGCGGTTGGTGAAATGAATGGTGAATGTTGCGCCGTCTTTATACTCATATTTCACATGGCCTCCAATTTGCCTGCTCAGGTCATTGATCAATTGTATGCCCAGGGTGCTGGCCCTGCTTACATCAAAATTGGCGGGCAGGCCCGGACCGTTATCTGAATATACCAATTCATATTTTCCTTCTGCCACCGCGGCAATGTCAAGATTTATTTCTCCTGTTACTTCATCATTAAATGCATACTTGAAAGAATTGGACAACAACTCATTCATGATTAAGCCAAGGGGCACTGCAGAATCAATATCCAGGTACAAAACAGGCACCCTGGTTGTCAACACCACCTTATGTTGTTTCTTAAACACACTCTCCACCTGCCTGCATAAATCATTTGAAAAACGTTTTAGTTCAATGCTGCTCAGGTTTTCAAACTGGTAAAGGTTCTGGTGTATCAGTGCAATACTTCTAACGCGGTTGCGGCCCTCCATTAATGCATCTTTTGCGGCTTCATCATTCAAAGATTTACTTTGCAATTCCAGTAAACCCGAAATAACCTGTAAATTATTTTTTACCCGGTGATGAATTTCTCTCATCAGCACATCTTTCTCGGCCAGCAATTCAGCCTGTTCCAGTAATGCCTGTTTTAACTGTATGGTTCTTTCGCCCACCAATTTCTCCAGCTTATTTTTTTCGGCGGCCAATTGTTTTGTTCTCGATTTTATTATCCAGTAAACCACCAGGGCAAATAACAGCGCCAATAAAGTAATGAACCACCATTGCAGATAGAATGGTTTTAAAACCAGCACCGGAATGCTTAATTCGCTTTTGCTCCATGCGCCCTCCCGGTTCTGTGCTTTAACCCGCAGGGCGAATTTTCCATAGGGCAATCCGCTGATGCGGATGGAGTTTTCGCTGATATAATTCCAGTTTTTATCTACGCCCTCAATCTGATAGGCGTAACGGTACACTTCGTCTTTTGCAAAATCCAGTAATTGAAATTCAAGCGTGAAGAATTGATCGTTTGGAGCCAGCCTGATTTGTGATGTACTCAAAACCTCATTTGTTTTATTAACCAGTTCATTGCTGGAACCAAGAAACTGGTTAAAAGCAATGATCCGCAGCGGCACATTCAATGTATTGGTATCCGTTATAAAATCTTTGGGGCGAAAGGCATTCACGCCATCCAATCCACCAAAAAACAGTCTGCCGTCGCCAGCCCTGAAGGAAGATGTTCTGTTGAACTCATTGTGAGAAATACCATCACTGGCAGTGTAGGTATTTACAGCAAATGTTTTCCTGTTGAAACGGATCAATCCGTAATCTGAACTAATCCAGAGGTTATCATAGTCGTCCGGTTCCACCCGGTACAAAACATCAGAAGGAAAACCGGAACTGATATTGAATTGACGGAAGGAATTCGCTTTCCGATCCCAGCGGTACAATCCTTCGCCATTGGTGGTGAGCCAGAATATCCCATTGGCATCGGCATAGGCATCCAGTAAGCTGAGTTGGTTTATGATGGCCGATTGCTCCCTGATAATTGACCATTGACCGTTGACGATTGACGATTGACGATTGACCAAAGACCATTGACGATTGCCGGTGGTCGATGGTCGATGGTCGGCGGTCAATGGTCTTTGGTCGGCGGTCAATGGTCGACGAACGATTTTATACAACCCATTTTCTGCCACCGCCCACAAACTGTCGTCATTGGTTTTAAAAAAACGGTACACAAATTTTGCTTCGGGCGCATTTTTTTCCGCAACAGACAGCGAATCAAACCGATGGGTGTTGGAATTGAACAATCCAAATCTGTTTGTTCTTCCCAGCAACAGCAGGCTGTCGTTGATTGAAAACATTGACCATATTTCAGATCCCTGTCCTCCGGGATATTTTATGATCTTATTTTTCACCTCATCATACTGAAACAGGTTGTAACCACCGCAATACATGGCTGAATGGTGATTAATGAGTGCATACTTAATTTCATCATCGACGGCATGGTTAATCTCATCATGAGAAACACTTTGCATTTTACCATTTTGTTGCAGGAAGCTGTGCCTCCATATATTGGCCATTACCCTGCCCGATTCATCGGCATATATTCCCCGCGCCTGGCTATTGGTTTCGATGGACTGTTGTTTGCCTGTAAAGTACTGTGTAAACCGGTTCTTTTCTATCTTCAGCTGCAATACGCCGAGCGAGGTGCAAAGCCAAAGATTTCCGAGATTGTCGGGAAAAAGCCGGTAAAGAAACAGGTTTTCAAAATTTTTCAGGTCCGATTTTGCAACCAGTTTCAAAAAGACCTTTTCATTCCACAGGTAAAGCGCATCGGTACCAATATAAAATATGCTGGATCTGCCATCTGTTGAACTTGCCACCTGGTACCAGTATTTTCCTTTTATGCTGTCTGCATGTATTTGATTTGCATTGGCGGGAAACTCGGCGCTGCCCGTATGCGTTATCATCCCAACATTAAATGCAACGTTTTCGGTTGTTGTATTATAAGTAATTAAAAGATCGTTTTGGCTGTTGAAACCAATGGGCAGCGATCTTAGTGCGTCCTTTTGCGTAAATGCAATCACCGTATCATTTGATACCAGATATTGGGTTGCCTGGTTGGACAGTTTCAACAGTGCTTTACCCTTTGCAAACATGCAAAGTGGCCCTGTGCTTCGATATTCATTAAAGGGTGCAGCGCCCTGCCTGTTCCAGTCTTTCATTTCATACCGCAGCGTAAACCCGTGTTTGGATGAATATTTCCAAAGCCGGAAAGGATAGGCGGTAAGAAAATTAATTGCATCCGTTCCATCATTCGATAGCCAGTACACATCCTGCTCTTTAAAAGGCATGTTTGGAAAAGCAGTGGTAAGGGTTTTTACTTCCTGTGTAATAGCATTCATTACATCTACCTTGCCGATGGTGCTGAGTTGAAAGCCTGTACTTCCGTATTCAATAAACAGGTGGTTGGCATCGTCTTTTGCCAGCTGCACCACTTTGTTATCCTGCAGGTTATTCCGCTGGCGGGTAAAGAGCAAACAGTTTTTACCATCATAGCGGTTCAGTCCGTTGCGGGTGCCAAACCACATAAAGCCGGCTTTATCCTGCAAACCGCAAAATACTTCATGAGAAGCCAGCCCGTCTTCAATAGAAATTAATCTTTTGGTTACGATATAGTCCTCATTATTATTTCCTCCACTGATTTGTGCATAAACAAGAGGGCCGGTTACTACCAAAACCCCCATCAGTATACCCCGTAAAAGAAATCTGCCATTCATTATGGTATTGAAGATACATTTTATTGATGGCCCAAACTACCGGAACGGGCCTCCACTTTAGACTGAATAAATCACCTGTAATTTTCCCCAATTTCACCTGCCCAAAATTTTCATTATTAGATTCATTAATAGTGGGGTGATAAAGAAAAATTGCTATTTTCGCGCCGATCGACATGCAGCAATTCTTGTAAAACAGGGCTAAATGGATTGAAAAATATCCGTGCAGGGCGCCTAAAAAACGTGGTTTTAACGCGGCTTTTTTATTAAATTTGCTGTTGCATTTATTGCCCGATAGTATAACGGTAGTACCGCAGATTCTGGTTCTGCTTGTCTTGGTTCGAATCCAGGTCGGGTAACTTGAAAAGGGAAAGATGAAAATCTTTCCCTTTTTATTTATAGCCACCAAATTAACCCATTCTCAAACTCTTTACCGGGTTGGCGAGTGCTGCTTTGACAGATTGTGTGCCTATAGTTATTAATGCAATTAAAAGCGTAAGCCCACCTGCAGCGCAAAACATCCACCATTCTGGGCTGATATGATAAGCAAAGTTTTGAAGCCAGCGATGTAATATTATGTAAGCAACCGGCCATGCAACAAGGTTTGCGAGCAGTATCCAGAACACAAATTGCCGCGTAATGGTTGCGGTTACCTGAGTAATACCGGCACCTAAAACTTTTCGGATGCCTATTTCTTTTTTACGTTGTTCTGTAACGAACATGGCCAGGCCAAGAAGTCCCAGACAAGCTATCAGTACACCCAGGGCCGATAATAACATGGAGAGTTCGCTCACTTTTTTTTCGCTGCTGTATAAATTAGCAATCGTATCATTCAGAAAATTGAAGTTGCATTTCTCAAATGAACGCATGCGGTTCCAGGTGCTTTCAATATAATTGCGGGCATTGGCGCCATCGGCTCCATTGTATTGAAGGGTGATATAGGTAGATGCCTGCTGTATCCCGGAAAGATGCAATACCAATGGCTTTACAAGCTGGTGCATCGATTCAAAGTTGAAGTCTTTTGTTATACCAACAATCCGGTAAACTTTCGGGACAGAATCTCTGGAAAGCATCATAATGCGATGGCCAATGACAGACTTTACGTTGGGCGCAAAATCTCTTGCTGCAGTTTCATTTATCACCACGGCACTGCTGTCCGTAGGCATCGACGAATCAAAGAAGCGGCCTTCTTTGATTTTTATACCAAAGGTTGGAGCGAAATATTCATCCACGTCGAGGAAAGCCGCATGCAACGGATCAGTGCCTGTTTGATTCTCGTATGTATATACAGATTCAGGCACACCTGGTGAAAACATGACCGATGAATTGGTAACAGATGCAACAGCCGGATTTTTAAGCAGCTCATGCCTGAATACCTGCAGTTTGTTGCCAAGCGATGATCCGTTGGTGATAGTGATCAGTTGCTGTGATTTAATGCCAAGGTCTTTTTGCTGCATGAAATTAAGCTGGCTTCTCACTGCTATCATGCCTATGATAAGGGCGATACTTATCGCAAACTGGCATACTACCAGTACACTTCGCAGAGAGGATTTGCTTTTTTGATGCAGCCCCTTTAATGTTTCTACAGGCTGAAAAGCAGAGAGAAAAATAGCCGGGTAGCTGCCTGCTAACAGGCTTACAAAAATGGTGAATGCCACCAGCAGCGGTAGCGTAAAGGCACTATCAAAAAAGTTAAGTTTTACTGTTTTGCCGGTGAGTTGATTAAACCATGGCAATGCTAGTTTTACCATAATGACTGCTGCAAGTACAGCAATGGTGGTAGTTAATACTGCTTCTGTATAGTACTGTATCATCAGCTGCCACCTGCTTGAACCCAATGTCTTGCGGATACCCGTTTCTTTTGCTCTTTTGTCGCTTTTTGCTGTTGCAATGTTCATGAAGTTAAAAACAGCAATTAGCAGCACAAATAAAGCAGTGGCAATAAAAATGCGCACGTACAAAATATTGCCCAGACTGGTATTGCCCCATTCAGTATTAGGATCAATACCATAACTTTCTTTAGAACGCAGATGAATGCTGGTAAGCGGTTGCAGTTTCATTGCAAAAGCATTGTCGCTTTCTTCAACGTTGCTGTAATGAACATTAAACAGTTTTTCTATCTGCGGACCTGCGCCTTTTGCAACAATCGCTTTCAGCTTTTGCTCAACGGCATTTGCGTCAGCGCCTTTTTTCAGCAACATAAAATTGGAGTACCCTAATGCAAGCCAGTTATCATCATCTTTACCGTGAAGAGTACTCATAGAAATAAACATATCAGCATTGAAGTGAGCATTTTCCGGAAAGTCTTTCATGATGGCTGATACAATAAATGATGCCGTATCATTTATCATTAGTTGTTTGCCTACCGGGTCTTCGTCGCCAAAATATTTCTTTGCAGTAGATTCGGTAACCACCAACTGGTACGGCATTGACAATGCCGTGTTGACATCGCCTTTTAAAAGTTGATGATCAAATACTTTGAAGTAGTTGGAGTCTGCCGTATATACGCTGTGTTCACGAAAAACCTTATCCTTATACCGCATATTGTATGCAGCCTCATACCCTATGAAAGTATTAGCCTCTACTTCCGGAAATTGCGTTCTGAGCACCCGTGCCGCAGGCGGGCTGCTTTTAGCGCTGTTCGATGCCGTGCCATTAAGATTAATGCGTGTATATACCCTGTAGATGCGGGTGGCGTTTGTATAGAAAGTGTCATACCCAAACTCATTTTGTGCGTATAGGTACAGCATGATAGCGCATGCGATACCAATAGCAAGACCTCCAATATTGATGGACGAAATCCTGGGGTTACGCACGAGGTTTCGCCATGCAACAATGAAATAATTTTTAAACACGATGGGGATGTTTGTTTGGATAGCTACCAAGCCAATGCCATTATTCCTTCTTTTGATAATCAATCGAATAATGGTTCTGTCACTATTACTTTTGTGCGTTTTCGATACAACCCTGTCCGCTTTTATTACAAAATAACCTGTTATCAGTACGTTGGCATTGCAGGTATTTTGCGGCTTGGCTTTGGGCAACGGCTTTTGTACGCCCGTAAAAGTGCTCCGATGTGCATGGGCTTATAACGTTTTTACATTTTTTAAGTTGCCACTTTATGAAACGTGTTAAAAATGGTTCGAGAAATGTACAGGCCGGATAACCAAAAAGGAAAGAAGAAAATTCTTTCCTTTTTTATCCCCATACCTTTCTACTCCAAGACTTTATTTACCGGATAAACTGCTCAAGCCCTCCAATAATTATATTAACACGGCGCCGCTCATCATATTCCAGGTGAACACCTACCCATTCATATAGCAGTCCGGATTTTAGCAAAAGCCGGAACTCATGTTGCAGCCATTTTTTCAGTTTTAATGGCGCACTGTTAAGTTCATCCCAGATGGCGTTGCGGTTGTTCAGTACATAAACGATGTCTTCAAAATCGCTGCTCATCCGCCCATCTTTTTTGCCGCGATGATGAAAAGCTTCCAGCTTCGATGCGATAAAGTAAGCCGGCGAAAATATTTTTACTCTTGTGCCATTGCCCAAGTCCGTTTCTATGGCAGATAAAAAGCCGTCGGGGTACCAGTCATTGGAAAAGCCCAACACCGATTTATCTGTCGGCATAACATCGACGATAACACCGTGTATAATGTACCTGCAGATAACTCCTGATTCAATATCATTCACAAATCCCTTGGACGCAACTTTTCTTCTATCGCCGCGTAGTCCCCGTACTTCGCAATTTCCAATAGAATATCCACGTCATCTGTTGGCCTTAGTTCTGCTGCCGGCCGGTCGCGGTAAAGTGATACGGTCGCGCCGCCTACATACACAACGTAGTCCCCTAATTCCTCCAATGCCGTATGAACAGCTCTGATCCTGGTAATATTCGCTTGGTGGCTCATGATAAAATTATTTTTGCCAATTCTTTAATTGCAAGTTGTTTTTCGCGCACCCTTCCGACGCGCAACACATCAACAGAAGCCAACATTTTATATAATAATTGATCGAGTGTAGCAGCACCCGGAACCCCAATGTGCAACGGTGTGATCGCCAAGCCCCGTATGATTCCATTTTCATCCGGCCATGCATATTTAAATTCTGACTTGAAATGAGCAATATAAAAGGGATGTGAGTGAGCCGTAGGCATACCTGTCACCATCGTTCCCGGCACCACAGGGAATACATATTGAAGCCCGTAAGTAATGAATTCCATAAGCGATTCCCGGTGCACTCGTCTGCGGCTTTCATCTACCAGGCCAGCTATTTGGCTGCGATTCAGTGATTCCGCGATCTCCCCTGTACTGATAAATAGTTTGCTGCTCAGATCCCGGTATTGCCAAGCCTCTTTTTCACTGGTCAATATTTTGAGCAGGACTACTATATCCTGGGGACGCATCCCATTGTGTGCTTTCATAGTGTCAAAGTTAGTTCTTTGTTCGCGATTTGCAAACAGCAAACAAAGTTAGCGAGCAGATTGCCTGGCCCGGCAGTTTGGTCTTACAAATGGACGCGGGTGCTGCAGATAATTATTGACGGTAATTAAGCCGGATGGGGGGCATGGCAAAGCATAATTTTATTCGTCGTGTTTGGATGATGCTGTCGTTATGCCTGATAATTGGATCTAGTTATTGTCTGTGCACGGCCGCGTTTTACCTGTTTAAAAAATAACCCGCCATAGATATGGCAGGTATTTTCATATTTGCTTTAAACCAAAAGCTTTCTTTACTGCCATTTTATACCGGGTACCATTCAATTCAGCTAACCAGCAAGCATGTTATTATATATTGTAAGTATGCCGGTTCACCAGGCTGATGGAAAACCAGGACTGCATTTTCTAATCATCCTATAATGCCGTAATTGTTGTATGCTGGCCCGGGGCTATCCTGGTATTAATAAATGAAACCAATACTCCCCTGCTATCCTTTTCTTTTTTTAACTGCACTTTTCTTTTATTTATTATGGCCATACCATGGTTCCCATAAAACATCGCCTTCCATATAAAAGGATATTTTCCCTTATTAGTAATAGCCGAACTGGTCCTGCTCAAATGACTAATATCAATCGTTGTATTCAATACCGGCAGATCTACCAGTGAGCCGCTGCCAGCGCCGGACCGGTAAATACTGCTAACCGTCCGGGACAAAGCATTCGCATCAATACCCATCAGGCCCTGCACAAACGCTTCCACCATTCCGTAAGACACCTCGGGATATTCCCTTCTTTCGGTAGTCGGGTCAGTGAGGTGCAGCACCATTTCCCGCGCTTTTTGCCAATACCCATGCCTGTATAATTGCAAAGGCAGGTAGGACTGATTTTCCACATTCAGGTCCATGGAAAGAAGATGTTCTATAGTCTTTTTTTCTCTCGCGGTATCCACCAATGCGTCAAACCAAAGCAGGAAGGTTTCGCCTTCCCCTTTTCCAAACTGATGGCTATTGGTATAATGAGTATTGTAAAGGGAGGCTTGGGGGTCCCACCAAAAATTGTCGATATGTTGCCGGTAAAGACCGGCTTTTTTTATAATAGCATCCGCTTTGTCTGCCTTATTACCAGCTTTCAAAAAAGATGCATAAGACAACATACCACGGTAGATGGCAGCTACCAGATCTATGCCCATTTTTAAATCATGCACGCTTTCAGAATAAGAAGGCAGTCCCCTGCAGCGGTGAAATGAATTATTACTGTCAAAGGGTTCAGGCGCATTGGGATAGGCTGGCCTGGTTAGCAATGAATCGGGTTGTAATATCCATTTTACAATGAACTCATCAACACTCTTTGCATAAAAATACTGAAAGGCCGGGTTGTTTAAGAACATGGTATCACCTGTCCACAGATAAGAACGCCAGCAGGCGTCCAGCAAATCAAAATTGGCGTTGAGGTTGTACCAAAATTCCCGGTCGTTTTTATAGTCAGCCGGCGAAGGGCGGTTGAATTTATCCATCTCCCAATAGGAACACCAGTCCTTTGAGGCAGAGATATTGCGGATAAATTTTGAGAACATATTCTTATTCTCGGCATGCATCTCCAGAATTTCTGCACCAATACACTGATGCGAAACATCACGCATACAAAAAGCAAAACGCGGTGGCAGGGCAGACTCATACCATGGCCCGACCGGGTCACCGGGGCCGGCCTTGTAGTGCAGTGCCATCTGTTTTGCGAGCCCAAATGCGTTTTGCATGGCTGTATCGGACGACCGGAAAATTACAGCAGCCGGCTGCGCAGTTAAAAAACGCAGCGATGCAAAGAGTATAAAAAATAAAAAAATAGTTTTTTTCATATTTAATCGTGTTATAAGATTCCAAAATAAAAATTAGTTTTTTGCCAGGCCGGCAGGTGAAAAAATCAGGAATACCAATACCATCAATAACAGTAAAAGGACCGCATACAGGTGCCTGTTGTTCCAGGGTTTTATATCGACCAGGTTATTTGTTTTTTGCTGGTAGGGAATGGCCATAGGAAATAGTCTCCCGATTAACAACATCAAAACAGATGTTAGCACAAAAAGAATCGCAAGAATGTGCAGGAAATGCACCCGGGTATCCACCAATAATTGTATGGCCCCATAAGAAATTATAAAAAAGGTCAACCCGATCTTTGCAGCAATGGCAGGAACTTTTTTGGTAATTAATCCAATAAATATGATGGTAAAAACCGGCACATTAAAAAACCCGTTCACGGTTTGAACATAGGTGTAAAATCCTTTTTTGGCAAACATAATAAATGGCGCAATGAACATAGCGGTAAGGCATACCAGCACTTCAAAACGTTTTGCCGTTTTTACAAGGTTTGCTTCCGTGACATGGGCCCCTTTTTTTTGAAGCCATGGCTTATAAATATTCAATACAAACAAAGTGCTTGAGCTGTTCAGGCCTGCATTAAAGGTGGTCAGCCCTGCACCAAAAATGATGGCAGCAATATACCCCGCTATAAATGGTGGAGATACCAGGCTGGCCATTGAAGGAAATACTTCTGCGGTATTGGGCATACTTGTAAACATATGGACCGCAATAAGCCCGGGAACATTCAGCAGCAAAGGCGAAATAAGTTTCCCCAGGCAGGCCACTGCAATACCTTTTTGACAGGTGGCCAGGTCCCTGGATGCCAGTACCTGCTGAACGATATATTGTTCGGTGCCCCAGTAATACAGGTTCACCAGTAACATGCCTGTGAAAATAGTACCAAATGGTATTGGGTCGCCCGCATGACCGATACTGTTCAAATGGCTTGTTTGTGTATGCAGTACTACTTCCAGGCCCTGCCGGATATTTCCATGGCCCAAAAATTTCAATCCCAAAAATGGCAACAGGATACCTCCTCCGAATAAGCCAAGACCCAGCAGGGTATCGGAGATGGCAATCGCTTTTAACCCGCCCAGTATAGCATATAAACAACCCACGCTTCCCATTACCCAGATCAATATCCAGATCATTGTCCACTCGTCGATCCTTAAATTGGATGAAAACCGGAACAACCCGTTAAAAGCAACGGCCCCGCTATACAGCACTGAAGGCAGCAGGTTGATGATGTAGCTAAACAGGAATATCAATGAAACAATCTTTTGGGTACTCCTGTCATAGCGGCTCCCCAGGTAATCGGGCGTGGTCGAGATGCCAGTGCGCAAATAGACCGGCATAATAAATTCAGATACGATAAGCATGGCGAAGACTGAACTGATACCCCATGCCATCACTGTCATGTTATTTGTATAGACCAATTCGTTTTCGCCAATAATAGTTGCAGTATTGATGTTGGCAAACAGCAAGCCGCCGCCTGCAAACAAAAAACCAAGGCTCCTGTTGGCAAGGAACAACCCGTTGAGCGTATCTGTTCGCTGTTTACGGGCGTTATACCATGCCACAAAAGCCACAACTGCAGTAAAAAATACAAAGCTTATGATGGCAAGCGTATTCATTGATCGTTCAGAGTGTATTTCTTCTTAATAGCACCGTGGGAATTGTTTCCGCCACTTTTTCCCGGTTAATGACGGCCTGGCCCGCTCTTTTACCCATGAGCGAAAAGTCAGTCGAATAGGTGGTAATACCAATTATTTTTTTTGCAGGTTCATCATTGTGTGAAAGGATGCCGACATCTTTGCCGGGCTTCAATTTTTTTGTTTTACAATCTTCCATCATTTTCCACAGCGCAAAGTTGTCGAGGGTAAAATAGGCTTTCCCTTTTTCTATTGAACCGGGCTCATATTCATTGACGATACGGCCCTTTATTTTATATTTTTTCAGGAATTTTTCAAAAGAACGGATAATTTCCTTTGGATCCAGTGATTCGGGCGAATGATAAAAAATAATCTCGCTGAATTTACGGATGGCCGGGGCCAGCTCTTCGAAAACGCGGTAGGATGATTGTTCAAACTCCTGTGTAATATGGTTGAATTCCCCATCCAGCTGTTCATAACGGTCAAACATCAGGAATTTATTCCTGGGTATCATTTCAAGCAATCCCTTTGTATTGGGATGGGGAATCGGTGCCACCACGTACATTCCATATTTGCCCTTTATCTGCAACAATATGGTCTCGAAGATCTCCATATTACCGTGATGAAAATAGATATTAAGGTGAACATCCCTGCCCAGTTCGTGCCTGAAATTCCGGTAAAACTGCTCTTCGAAAGTATCCAGGTTATACATCAGCAATGCTACTTTCAGAGATTGGTCTGTATTGTCATTGATCACAAAATAACCTTTCCGGTTCTTTGACTCAACAATACCCCTGTTGGCCAGTTCGGCATAGCCTTTTACCACGGTATCCCTCGAAAAATGCAATTCCCTGATCATGGTATTGACGGAAGGCAGCATATCATTGCAAACAATGATCTTGTCATTGATTCCATTGATGATACCCTGTACCAGCATGTCATGTTTTGAAAATGACGGCACTTCAGCAAGCTCAAGTATCTTGGTAAAAATGGTTCCTTCCGGCATGGCGGGGTTTGTCTCCTTCTTCTTATTACGGTTTTGTTTTGTAGTCATCCATCAGTTTTTAAGTTCCTGCACACAAAGAGCAGTCCGGGTGTCCAAATATAAATCATTGCTGAACTGTTAATATCCCCTGCAATCAAATACTATTTTTCATTTGTCTTCTTATAGCAGGGAGGGCAACCCTGTGGTTGCCCTTATCCCCCGCTAGTTATAATTTGGATTTTGGGCAATGGCCGGGTTTATCTGTATTTCAGTTCGTGGAATTGGGTAAAAATAAAAAGAAGGAACCCATTGCCTTACCTGTACGGTATCTACCTTGTAGGTAAATGAAGTGTTTGCAGGAGAGGTCGGCGTAATAATAATACCGAGTGCGTTTTTGGAACCAGTTTCTGCTGTACCCCATCTCCTGAGATCAAAATAACGATGGCCTTCAAAACACAGTTCTATTCTTCTTTCGTGCGCAATCTTTGCAATAAGATCGGCTCCCCCCGCGGAAACGATGTCTGGCATTCCCGCCCTTTGCCGGATTTTGTTAAGGTAGGTTAATGCCTCAGCGATATTTCCCAGCTGTGCTGAGGCCTCGGCATAATTCAGGTAAAACTCTGAAAGCCTGAATACGACCCATTGAGCAGGGCCATATGGCTGCACACTAAAGTCAAACGAGGGATCCACCATTTTCAACAATGTATAACCTGTTTTGGATGCATTCCAGGGCGATAAAGAGCTTGTTTTTGAATCAAGACCGCCTTCATAAAATTGGGCGCCTCTTCCCTGAAACATAAGCCCGTTTGATAAAATATCTGCATAAAAACGGGGGTCGCGGTTTTGATAGGGGTTTGCTGCGGCTGCCGGATTACTCCAGCTAAACACGCTGCCATCTGCCATTTCAAAATCTTCTACAAGCTGTTCCAGCACATTGTAAGCGCTGTAACCACCATAGCCATTGGGGCTCATGTCCCTGCTAACGGTATTGTACCTGTCGCTAAACACATTACCAGTTATCCTTGCAAATATCACTTCAGGGTTAAAGGGGTCAGTGAAAATCCTGCCATAAGTGGCAGCTGTTCCATACAGTGAATAGGCATTCATGTTGATGACTGCTTTTGCTGCATCAGCAGCAGCCTGCCATTTGCTTTTGTCATTTGTTTTATTAAAATAAGGGCTCGCGGCATACAAAAGCAGTCTTGACTTTAAAGCGAGGCAAGCCCCTACCGTTGCCCTCCCGTTCTGATCACCCGATACTGCAGGCGGCAATAAAGGAATTGCAGCACTTAGCTCGGATAAAATAAAACCCGCAGTCGAATCCCAGCTGGCGCGGCTCTCATTAAATGTTTTATCGTTGTTGGTATACACTTTTGTAATGATGGGAACACCTCCAAACCTTTTGAGCAATTCAAAATAGCAAAGAGCCCTTAAAAAATGCACCTGACCTTTCAGGCTTTTAATAAGTGCGCCGTTACCGGTACTATCGACATGATCAATGTTTTGAAAGAATGTATTGGTTTCTTTAACGGTGCCGTACATCGTAGACCAAAAATTAATGGTACTGCTATAATTCAACGGAAACGAACTTCGCTGGTTATCGGGGGTAGCCTGGCCAAGCACATACTGGTTTTCGTTACACCAGTTAAAATTACTGAGCAGCTCATCTGTCTGTGCGCCCCAACCAAAGCCGGCATCTTTGTATTGCAACACCGCCTCGCTGTAAATCTGGTTTACAAATACCTGCACCAGGCTTGGGCTTGTCCAGACATTGTTTTCGGAAAATGAATTCAGGGGTTGAAGATCAAGCACCTTATTGCATGATAAACCCATGCTGGCAGCCAAAGCAATGCAGGCTGCTATAAATATTTTTTTCATACTATCTCGAGTTTAAAGCTGTTGTTTTAAAATGTTACGTTCAATCCGAGGTTCAATACCCTTTGTTGTGGATAGTACCTGCCATTGGTACCTGTAATGACTGCAGAGCCAACATTTGGATTGGAAACACTGGGCGCCTCGGGGTCGAAATTGGGGCCAAATTTATCAACCGAAAACAGGTTGTTACCGCTTATATAGAGCCTTGCGTTCTGTATTTTTACCCTGCTCAGCAGCTCTTTTGAAAAGTTGTACCCTATTTCAACATTTTTCAACCGCAAAAACGCATCGTTCAACAACCAGAAAGTTGAGCCATATGTATTTGAACCGAATGTGCGGCTGGTAGGCCCGTTAAAAGTTCTGGGATATTTATTATCTCCTTCTTTTAGCCACCTGCCATCAAAAAATTGATCGGCCATATTTAATCCCGCAGGCTGAAGCATTGCTTTTGCCCTTGCCTGGCCCTGGAAGAAAATGGTTACATCAAAATTCTTGTACTTCCCGCCCAGTGTTGTGCCGTACATTATCTGGGGTGTTGCTGATTGCATGGTCCGCACCTGATCCAGTGCATTTATTTTGCCATCCCCATTTACATCCTGGTACCGTATATCGCCCGGGCCGGTTCCCAAAGGATGAGGTGTTTTATTTACCTGGTCTGTATTTTGAAAGAGTCCCTGTGCCTGGTAAATAAGCCAGGAACCCGTTGGGTGGCCAGTTGCTTTTTGATAATCGGGAACAGAGGAAGGCTCTGCCGCATAAACTACTTTGTTGACAGCATACGTAAAGTTGCCACTGATATAATAAGTAAACGTTTTTGGATTACCGCCATGATAATCCAGGCCTAGCTCAATGCCGCGGTTGAGCACCTGGCCCAGGTTTTCATCCGGCAAGGTTTGTCCTGTATACTGAGGCACTACCGAACTTGGTGGAATAAGTATATGCCTGCGCATAGACCTGAACAAATCTATGCTAACATTGAGTGCATGAAGAAACCGCATATCCAGGCCCAGATTGGAAGAGGTGGCAACTTCCCAGGTAATGTTAACATTTGGCGTTGGTCCGAATGTAAAGCCAGGTACCTGGGTCGCGGAAGAGCCAAAAAAATAGCCACTTGCCAGGTAGTAAGAAATTTGGCCTGACTGTAATTGATAAGTTTGTATGTACTGGAACGGGTTTACTGCGTCATTGCCGGTCTTGCCCCAGGAACCCCTTAGTTTCAGATCGTCAATCACACCAGAATGGAAAAAGGCCTCGTTTGATATCCGCCATGCAGCTGACACTGCAGGGAAAAAGCCAAATCTTTTGCCTTCCGGGAAATTGGGCGAACCGTCCCGGCGCATATTCACATCTACCAGGTATTTATCCGAAAAACTATAAGAAACACGACCTATATAGTTTTGGCGGGCGGTTTTAGTGGTAACTGAATTATTGGTTTGCCCGACGGTACTGCCGGCAAACAGTTCAGGAATATTATTGCTCAGGAATCCTGTTCTGTAGGCATCCAGTTCAGTATAAGTTTGCTGTGATTGTTCATATGCCAGAAATCCCTCCACTGCATGTTTTCCAAATTTATGCTCGTAAGCCAGTTTAATATTCGCAAGCTGGTCAACAGTCTTTCCGTTTGCAAGGTTTAAAGTGGGTGGTATGGAAGAAGTATATTCATCATAATTCCCTGTGTTAATATTGTAACTGTAGGATGGTGGCGGGGTCTTTGTAAATGCTTTGTAATTATGGGTGGAAAGGTCGTATGCGTAATAACCATCCAGGTGCAGGCCTTTTGTTATTTTAGACAGGTTCCAGTTAAAAGACGATTTGGTTTGCAGATAATCATACGTATTTGCAGTGTTTCCAAAATCGCCACTCAGCGCATATACTTCACTACCACCACCACCACCCGCACTACCACTGCCACCGTCGATTCCCACGCCCACCAGGCCATTCGGATAACGGGGCACAAGGTAAGGGTAGGATTCCCACACAGAACCAAAACCTGCCCCATTGCTGTTAAGTTTGTATTCGTTGCGGTATAACACATCAAGACCGATCTTAAAATTATCAGTAGCTGTAATATCGATATTGGCCCTTGCATTTTTGTTGGTGTAATAATTGTTGTCACTGCCCCCCTTATATATGCTGTTCTGATGCAGGTACTGGCCAGATACGAAATATTTTACTTTTTCCGTTCCTCCACGCAGCGATAACACCTCATTGTTCTGAAAAGCCCAGGGATTGATAACAGCATCCCACCAATTGGTACTGGGATATCCAAGTGGGTCGGAACCGTCTTTATATTTCTGCAACTGGGCTGCGGTGTACTGGGGCTGTTGACCAATCAATGCATTATACTCATTGGCCGATTGCGCATATTGATAAGCGTTAAGCATTTTCGGTACCCTTGTCGCCTGTGTTGCTGATGCATTTACATTGAACGATAAGGAGGGTTTGCCCGAGATACCCCGTTTGGTAGTTATTAATATTACTCCATTTGCCGCCCTTGCTCCGTAAATGGCGCCGCTTGCATCCTTAAGAACGGTAAATGAAGCAATATCATTGGGGTTTATCCGGTCAAAACCTCCCTGCCTGTCGGGAATGCCGTCGATAACAACAAGCGGGGCGGTGTTACCCAAAGTGCCGATACCACGAATATAAACAGTTGCCTGATCGCTGCCCGGCTCCCCGCTTCTCGTATTTACAATTAGCCCCGGCATAGCGCCAGCCAAACTATTGGAAAGAGATGCAACGGGTGATTTCGCCAATTCATCACCGCCAATGCTAACTACAGATCCTGTAAGATTGGCTCTTTTCTTTGTTCCATATCCTACTACCACAACTTCGTCAAGGCCTTTTGATCTTTTGTCCGGCATTAATTGCACATTAAATGTTGTGCCACCCGAAAGCCTGAGCTCTCTCGAATCATAACCGCTAAATTCAATAATGATGGATTCAGTTTTATCAGGCACAAGTAGTGAAAAACTGCCTGATGAATCTGTAATCACTCCTTTATTGCTGCCTTTAACAATAACACTGGCCCCAGGCATGGCGGTACCTTTTTCATCCAATACCCGGCCAGCAATTTTTTTACCCGTTTGCGCCTGCGCCGTATGGGCAAATAAAAAAAACATCCCATGCAAGGCTGCAAACAGGGATGCTTTCAGAAAGTTTTTCAAATGCATAATCGTTAGTTTTTAGGTGAATGAGCGTACAAAACTGATACTTAAGTGAACAGGCTCCTGAGTGCTTTTACCAGGAAATAATCTATCCACTGAAATATAATTATTCTGTTCTGTTCTGTTCTGTTATGACAATGTAAACATAAATACATTTTTTTTAACCGGCAAAAAAAAAATTGTACCGGGGTATGGAAGGCATTCCCCGGTGGCGCAGATATACGATGACCCTGCGCTCGCGCTAAATATTGGAAACACACCAGGCCAGCTATTGAACTCAGGGGGTTAGGTGTGTATGAAATAAGTGAAGAGGGAAATAATGATCGAAAAGGGAATCGTGCAGTGCTTAATACGTTTATGCAAAAGCCTTGTCACGATCTGCGCACCGGCCTGGCACCTGTCAGGCTGTGTCCGGCATTGGCATGCATAGAAGCATGCAAATAAAGAAAGTGTTCAATAATTGCACATTGCTGCAACATTTTTAAACAATGCCGGTCTGCTATTCCATTCAACGCCGGGTGATTGAACCACCCTGCAGCGCTGATACTCTTCAATCATTTATTTACCATAAAAAATGGCCATGCCAGTAAACTTTAAAAAAACAATGCTTGCTTTCCTCATCGCTATTTCCTCTTTGGGTTTATCGGCCCAGGCAGACAACCCTGTTCTAAATAAAATAGCTGCCCCTGCATTAAAAAGTGATTTTCTATTGTTGAGGGATACCATGCAAAAAGTCCATCCTGCTATGTACCGGTATGCCAACAAAAAAAGGATTGACTATATTTTTGACAGTTGTTATGCTACGATACGGGATAGTATGCCCCTGATTAATTTTTACTTACTCACCAGGTTTGCTGTTGCCGCAATCGGCGATGGGCATGCCAACAGCCGGCTATCCCGCGAGTTTACCAATAGCTACCAGGCCAACACAAAAGTATTCCCGGTAATGATGGTATTTATTCACAAAAAGGCTTATGCATTTTGTTGCCAGCAGGCGCCCTCACTCAACGGTGCAGAAGTTCTTTCCATCAATGGACATCCCTGGAAGGAGATTGTACAAAAATTGTTTTCTTATATCACTACAGATGGAAGTATTGAATCCAGGAAAAACTGGGAACTTCCGGAAGATTTTCACCTGTTGCTGAATGCGGTATACGGATACAGTGAAAAATACACCGTGCAATACAAAACAGCAAGCAACCAAACCATGGCAATCACCCTGCAAGCCGACACCATTAAAAATTTCATGTGCAAAAGCCCGTTTACCCGCCCGGCAAAATATTTAAAATTGACTTATCCCACCAGCAATACCGCTGTATTAACCCTGCAAACATTTTTTGACGGCTTTCTACAGCAGACAGGAGAAAATTTCAAACAATTCCTTGACTCAGCTTTTACTGACATCACCAATAAAAAAGTTACCCATCTTTTAATAGACGTCCGCAGCAACCAGGGCGGCAATGATGCAAACGGGGCTTTGCTCTATTCCTATTTGTCCAAAGTTCCCTTCCGTTATTATGATTCACTGCAGACCGTGAACGAAAAATTTACCGAAAACGGGCATTCGCTCCTGGGCATGAAACAACCTGCAGCAAATTATTTCGATGGAAAAGTATTTGTGCTGATGAATGGCCGTAGTTTTTCTGGTGTGGCAGAATTTGCGGCTATTGCAAGGAGTTACAACAGGGCTGTATTTATCGGGGAAGAATGCGGTGGGGGTTATTATGGAAACTCCTCTGGAGATGAGGCAATGGTAACCCTTCCCCATACGCAAATAACGGCGCGTATTCCGCTGATAAAATATACGATGGCAGTAAAAAAGATGGAAAGCAAGGACGGCGGGATAGCAGTTGACTATCCAATTGACCTGACTATTGGTGATTTGATGGCACACACAGATGGCCAGCTGGAATATGCATTGCGGATTGTTGCAAAAAGTAAATAGCGCAAAAACTTTCCAGTCAACCGCTGCAGCTTTCCAAATAATTACAATAGCTTTTGCAACATTATAATGAATGCTGTCCGACATTGCAGTGAACAATCAACACCACATAACCTGCGGGAGCATAACTAAACAAATTCAATCTACGGGAAACATTATAAGGAAAGATTCCCAAAATGAGCTGGAATAATGGATAGGTAAAAAATTAACCGGGGAAGTGGCTCCCCGGGAAGGAAGGCAAGCGTCGTGAGAACAAATGACTATCCAACATGAAAGGCTGATTCCATTTGCAGCATTTCCGAGCGGGATATATTTATCTTTTTGGCTTCCGTATACCAGTGGCTCACATGCTCTATGATTCTTTCGATGATGGATTCGCCCTGTGTTTTGTTCACTCTGAATTTCTCAGCTATATCCCTTGCGAGATCAAGGTCCAATGCATTGCTGTCTTCAGAAATATTCAGGTGCAGCCCGCTGGAATTGGGAATTGGATTAATATCATAAGCCGGCGATAATATCCATCCCCTGGGTGTTAGCAGGAAGCCATGATTACGCAAATGATCATCGCTGTTACTCACGCAGATATTAAAAACAATCCTTCGCCATAGTTCTTCCAAATCTTCTGTGGGGCGTGCGCCATGGCGCATAATAAATTCCGCGATATGCAAGTAGGAAACACCACCAGCGCTACTGGCCGCTTCGCCATCCATCATACCAAGCAATGTCATGGCTGATGCAAAGTGTATACGCCCTTTATCTGAACGATCAAAACGTTTAGTAAGATAAGTATGATAGTCTTGCGTAAACCGGCGCGCATTTCCTTCTGCCACGTGTACGCCTGCTTTTACTGCAAGGTTATTAACAACAGCTTCCCAACCACCTGTATCCCTCTCATCTTTGCGGCTTGGAAACTTTGCTATCCATAAATGGCCGGAAGGATCTACCACGCTTGCTTTGGGTCTTGCACCTCCTAATGATGAGCCCGGGAATATTAATAAGTTTAGCCAATGCGCAAATTTTTTATCTTCTATTGAATCCTGGCTTTCCAGTTGTAAACTGGCTTCTTCCAGTGTTCGGATGCTGGTGAAAGGCGGTGCTGCCAGGTGTTCATCGCCCTGTAAATAATCTCCTTCCGGAGATGTCTTAAAACGGATAGCACCCATCCGGTGTTTGTCAAACACCCCTAATAGAAAATCAGTCTCCATTAACTTGTCCGTTTTACGTCCTTCCTGCCTTGCAGTCAAAGCTTCTCTTCTTTCCATCAGCAACCTGCCCCAGCGGTCTGGTGATGAATCAAGGAAAATACCGAAGTTTGACTTTTCTTCTTTTATATATTGGGGACCTGGATAAAATCCAAGATCCGGATCCAGCGCAAGCGCCTGCCCGTTATTTAGCCAGTTCTTGTCATAGCTAAATGAAAATACTTCTTTACCCTTTATCGGATCCGCCTGCAGTGTTCCCAGCAAAACAGGACTACGCATTTCAATCCAATCTGCGTATACCAGGATTTTCTTTGTATGTCGTATCGCCTTTGCCATGCTATTTTTTATTCAATAACGCTGCGTCAATCAATTTCCTTCCAAGTGGATCTTCACCAGCCACCTTTAATAGATCCTTCTCAAGTCCCAACACAAAAAGTACCTGCAGGTAGGAACTCATGGCCACCCCGGGCTCTCCCTGTTCTATAAGTTGCAATGTTGACCGGGCAATAGCGGCACGCTCCGCTACCTGGTCGCGTGACAGTTTCCTACGCTTCCTGGCCAGTTTAATATTGGTCCCCAGCTCGTTTAAAATTTTCTCCGCACTGGGGAGCAGCGATGTTTTTTTACTTTTCAAAATAACCGTTATTTCAGTCAAAAATAAGAAAAAATAACCGAAATATCAGTTATTTTATAATACCCAGCGGGTTTGAGCGCATCTAAGTTCACGAGCATCAAAATTGCACCATGCAGATACTAAAATCTGAAAAACCTGGTTGCTCCCAACTTTCATCAGAAATATGTTTGCTAACGCCAGCCAATAAAACAGGCTCCATAAAACAAAATAAGGCCGCATAAACGGCCTTATTAAAAAAAACACCCACCTTATGTATTGCTTATTACCACCTGTGCTTTCTATTGTCGGTATAACCATGATCACCAAATGCATGGTTATCTTTTTCAAAACGAAACTGCACACGGGCAATTTCAGCATCGCGCTGTCTTTCCAATTGACTGATTTGTTTTGATTTTTCCCACCTGTTCATCCACCTGTTTTGTCTTACAGCAGCAATTTTATAATCGTACGAACGGTTAATATCCTGTATGGCCGACTGTTTTCCGTTAAAAGCATATACTGACTCCTGTTTGCCATGATCAAAACCCCTGGATTGTGCTGAAGCTACTGTGAACATACCTGCTGCAAATAATAAAGTAAAAATCTTTTTCATAATTGTAATTTTTAAAAAGTGATTTAATACATATAAGATGGCCACGCGTTCTTTTCGTTTAAATCAACAACCGCCGGTACGTCGCAGCATTTGGGGAATTCGTCTCAGCATTTCCGGAAACCATTATTACTGTGGTCTTTATACAACCATCCTGTATGCATTATACCCTACCGCGCACGGCAATACACCATTTTTGACTTTTCATTACAATCATACATTCTTTCACGTTGTTTACATCGCAGAAAGTGTGGGAATACGCAGTTTGCGCGCACCCTGAAAAATATACCAGGGGCGATTGTCAATTGCGTGACCTGAAGAAGTATTATTCTGATTGTATCAGACAGCTATTTGCTATAAGCGATGCGGTAGATACTGCCACTGGAATCATCGGCCACAAAAATAGATCCATCTGGTGCCTGTGCCAGTCCGCAGGGTTTGTGCTGATCTTTGCCAATTAAAAAATTATCTGCAAAGACTTCATAATTGCCGGAAGGCTTGCCATTTTTAAATGGAACAAATGCTACTTCATACCCCTTTTGCAATTCAGGAGATTTACCATGAAAGGCAATAAACGCCCCGTTTCTGTATTTAGCAGGAAACTTGCTGCCGGTATAAAACAATAATGCATTGGGCGCCAGGTGTGCGGGAAAAGCAACCAGCGGGGCAAGGGCTTTGTGGGTGCCCACTTTTTTTCCGTCGCCACCATATTCGGGAGACAATATTTTTTTATGCTGGTACTGATCGTAATACTCATAGGGCCATCCACCATCAGCACCCTTGTGCACTTCATACATGGTTTCAGCCGGCAGGCGACCGTCCTGTTCAGCAGTAAATAATTCGGGATAAAGATTGTGCAAATCGCCCCTGCCATGCTGCATAATAAACAAGGTATTTGTCTGGGTATTCCAGTCAAGCCCCACCACATTTTTAAACCCGGTAGCATAATGTACGGCATCTTTATACTGCTGGTTCAGCTTATTGGTTTTAAAAGCCCAGATACCGCCAACAGAATCAAGAATAGGACAGGGATTGGGCGCCAGTTTTGAGTTGGGATCAATTAAGCAGGCATTGGCATATGAACCCACATTTACATACACCGTATTGTTATTGTCTACTACAATTGATTTTGAATTGTCGCGGTTATGGTTTACCAGGCCTGTAATTATTTTTTCCGGTTTATCCGGGCTAATCACTTCGCCCTTCTCGTCCAGTTTATACCGGTATACTGCATCGTTGGAGGAGGCATACAAATAATTGCCTTTTATAAAAATACCCGTACCCGGATAGTCGCCAAATGCCAGTTGCTGGTTAAACCTGCCATTTTTCATATCCCTTAAATAAATAATCCCTTTACCATCTTTTAACCTGGATAGCTTAACATAAACATTGCCCTGTTTGGTAACAGCTAAATGCCTTGCGCCACCCAATCCTTCTGCAACAATGGTACTGGCAAAACCTGCCGGCAACTGTAGCGACTGGCCCTTTGTAATTTGCGTTAGCAGAGAAAAAGCAATCAACAGTCCTGGCGTAAAAAGTATTTTTTTCATATGTATTCGTTGGCGTATCGTCAAATGTATCGATAATACCAATTGCACGGTGGCATTGACACATTATAATTTCAATAAAGGTTTTGGTGGAAAATCAAACCCGGTTTTTCTCTTCAATTATCTGCGCTGCTATACTAATGGCTATTTCATTGGGCGTGCGACTTTTTATAGGGAGACCCACTGGCGCATGAATGCCGTTTAAAATGCCCTGTTCAATCCCCTCTGCCCGGTAATCGCTGAATAGTTTATCAATTTTTTGCGTACTGCCCAGCACGCCTAAATACCTAAACTTTTTGTATAACAGGGCGCGTATGACTATATCATCGGTCCGGTAGCCCGATGTCATGACTACTACATAACTGTTGGCGCCTTCTTTTACATAATTACCTGTTTCATCGTAACTCCCCAGTATTTTTTTTTCATGTACAAAATCATTCTCCTGAAAAGTATTCAAATCGCCCCTCTCTTCATACAAATGAACATAGAAATCCATTCCCTGCATTAGTTTGGATAAAGCCCGCCCGCAATGCCCCGCCCCGATAATATAAAGATGATCTTTATACCCTGTTTGCTCCTGGTACAGCCATTCATTTTCTGCGGGCCGTTTAAACAAATAACGCTGCGCCGGCGCCTGTTTATTAAAAGTCATACCCGCGGGCGAAAAAGATAAACAACCGGTTGAATGCTGTTGTAAACAATCAATTATATTTTTTACATGAACAGCATCCTGCTGTTGCATAATATATAACAAAATAGTTTGTTCGCCAGAGCAAATCATGCCGCTCTGGTTCTTCGGAGCTTCTTTATTATGCACCTGCCTGTGCAGGGAAATATGGGCCGTTTCTTTTGCAAGCTTTTCTTTTGCTGTTTCCACAAACTTGTGTTCCATAATGCCTCCGCCAACAGATCCTTTCATCTCCCCCAATGCGTTTACTGCCATATAAAAACCCTGTCTGCCGGGACTGCTGCCAATGCTTTCCAATACATACATCAGCATTACCGGAACCCGTTTGTTCATATTCTCATCAATAAAATGCCAGTATTCAAGTGTATTATCCATACACGGCTTTTTCTTTTGAAGATGCGGCGGGGGAAGTGTCTTTATCTTCTGCATGGTATAAAGCAGTCAGCAATTTTTCAGGCGTCATAGGCGCAGAAAATGGAATAACGGCAGCAGGATTAAATTTCCTAACGGCTTCGCGCAGTGCAAAATAAGCCCCAATGCCATACATCAGCGGGGGCTCTCCCACCGCTTTGGATCTTAAAATAGCAAGGTTGTCCTTGTCCGTATCCAGGAAATGAATATCCATTTCCTTTGGCACTGAATAGATATCGGGCACTTTATAAGTCGACAAGGCATTGGATCGCAGTACGCCGGATGTATCATAGACCAATTCCTCCATGGTCATCCAGCCAATACCCTGAACAATACCTCCTTCCATCTGCCCCCTGTCTATGGCAGGGTTCATACTGGCACCAAAATCATGCACTACTTTTACCGATTCCATTTCATAGATACCTCTTACACAATCTACTTTCGCAATAACGATAGCAGTGCCATATACATGATAGGCAAAGGGATGACCTTTCTCCCTGGTTACATCAAAATGTATAACCGGGGTGGCATAATGCGCATGTTCAGAGAGGTTGACACGTTGGAAGAAAGCCGTCATTACCAGCTTATGCCAGGTCCAGCCGGTGGCTTTGCCTGCTGCCAGTATTTCCTCATGCTTTATCTCAATTGCAGCGGCATCCTGTTTCAGTTCTGCTGCTGCTACAGCTTTTAATCTTTTTAAAATTTCTGTACATGCCATCAGGACGGCCTTGCCATTAAGATCTGCAGTGGCACTGGCTGCTGAAGGGGATGTATTGGCAATACGGCCGGTATTGGTGGTTTGTAACCTGATCTTTGCAGGATCAACAGAAAAAACATGGGCTGCTACCTGCAGCAACTTTGTATTTACGCCCTGTCCCATTTCTACAGCACCTGTGCTTATGCTGATGCTGCCATCGCTGTATACGTGTACCAGGGCCCTTGCCTGGTTCATGAGTGTTTTGGTAAAAGAAATGCCGAAACATACCGGCATAAGGGCCAATCCTTTTTTATATGTTGTATGGCCGGCATTAAAATCATCTATCTCCTTTTTCAGGGCATCAAGATGATATATATCCGCTGCTTTCTCCCAGCAGGCAGCGGCTTCACTGACTGCTTTTTGTCCGTACGGAAATTCGTCACCGGTTTCAATTAAATTATTTTTTTGAATAACAGCCGCTGCTACACCCAGCGATTCTGCTGCTTTGGCAATGGCGGCTTCTATTACAAACATTCCCTGCGGGCCGCCAAATCCACGAAACGCGGTATTGGGCGGAAGGTGGGTCCTGCAACTATAAGCCGTTGCTTTTGTATTCGGAATAAAATAACTATTGGTAGAATGAAACAGCGATCTCTCCAGCACGGCCGGGGAAAGATCGGCAGCCGCACCCGCGTTCTGATACAGCGTCACTTCATACGCCTGTATTTTTAAATTTTTATCCAGCCCAATTTTAAAATCAGATGAATAGGGATGGCGCTTGCCCGTCATAATCATATCCTCTGCCCTGTCGAGCGAATATTTAACCGGTTTTTTTAGCACAAAAGCAGCCAGCGCGCAGAGGGCGGCCCATGTATTGGCCTGGTCTTCCTTGCCACCAAAACCGCCACCCAGGCGTGTTACATCTACTTCTACCTGGTGCATGGGTACACCCAGCACCTTACATACAGCTCTCTGCACCGCTGTAGGCCCCTGCGTGGAAGAATAGACCCTTACGGCATTATTTTCCTGCGGAACAGCATAAGCGCCCTGGGTTTCAATATACAAATGTTCCTGCCCGTTAGTATCAGCACTGCCTTCGTAAATATATTCACAGGCAGCCCATGCGCTGTCTGTATCTCCCATTTTGAACACCCGCGGCGGCACTATCAGTTCTCCCCTTCGCTGCGCCTCCCTGGGGTCGGTGATTACGGGCAGGGGGTCGATACTTACCAATATTTTTTTGGCTGCTGCCCTGGCAATTTCAGGCGAGCTGGCAACAACAAAGGCTACCGGCATTCCGCAAAAATGCACATGACTATCTGCCAGTAACGGTTCATCGGGTATAATACCGCCTATCTGGTTCTCGCCGGTAATATCATTGCAGGTAAAAATCTTTATTACCCCATTCACCTGAAGCGCAGCGGACAGGTCCAGCTTTGTAATAACCCCATGCGCTACCGCAGATGGATAAGCGCATCCAAACAAAGTGCCGTTCAGCAGGGGAATATCGTCCAGGTAAACAGATTCACCCCTGGTATGTGTTGCAGCATCAATATTTTTCATTGTGCCAGATTTTAACTGATTCAAAGCCGTTTATCAGGATATGGCAAGCAGTTGTTTCACATCCAGCGCAGGAAACAACTGAATAAAATGTGCCTTTATTAATTGTCCCAGCAATTGTTTTTTATACCTGGCTGTTCCCCTTGCATCTGAAATAGGCGTTATTTCGCGCCGCGCTGCTTCCACCACTTCTTCTACCAGGTCCTCATCAACCTTTTTGTTTTTCATTACAGCAGCCGCATTTTGCAGAAAAAAAGGTATTGGCGCCACACCACCGGCAGAAAGTGATGCTGACAGCACAATATCAGCTTTCATTTCTATTTTAATGGCCGTATTAACGGAAGCAATGTCAAGATTACGGCGCTTGCTTACTTTCTCAAAATTAAAAAGGTATTGGCCTCCCGGAATTTCAAAGCTGATTTTTTCAATGTATTCTTCCTGTGTTTTATCGATCTGTTTATAGGCTTTAAAGAATTGCTGCAAGGCTACCTGCCTTGTATTAACACCGTCTCTTAATTGCAGTGTGGCATCGAGCGCCAGAAAAATAACCGTTAGATCGCCAATGGGAGATGCATTGGAAAAATTACCTGCCAGTGTTGCAATATTTCTTATGGGTGTGGAAGACACCAGTTTGGCAAAATTGTCAAAACCGGGAACCGCCTGTCTGAAGATAGCCGATTCCACCAGCTCGGTTACAGTAACAGAAGCGCCTATAACACAGTTGCTTCCTTCCTGCCTGATGCCTTTCAGCGCCGGGTTATTCAAAAGAAAATCGATCCTGCTGTGCACCATTTTTTCATGCTGCTGCACATATACATCCGTTCCACCGCCAAGAAAATTTGCCGCAGCCATATGTACAGGCTGTCCATTGGAAGGGTTATCGAGTTTTTCCAATCTTTGTTCTATTCCGCTGAACCATGCCGGCACCACCTGGTTGTTTACCAAAAATTCAATAAGCGGCACATCAGTTTTTCGCTGCTTCATCAAATTTGTAATCCGCAGCAATGCCCGTTCTATCGATTTATACCCCGTGCAGCGGCATATATTTCCATCTGCTGCCGCCACTGCCAGCTCATAGGAAGGTGTTTTATTGCTGAGGCAAAATCCGGTCATTGACACCACGAATCCGGGCGTACAAAACCCGCACTGGGTGGCATTTTCCGCCGACATAGCTTCCTGCACCGGGTTTAAGCCCGTTGCCATATTTAATCCTTCTACCGTTACAATATGCTGATGGTGAATATTGCCCAGCGGTGTAAGACAGGAAGTAAGAGAACTATATTCAAGCTGCTTATTTTTTATACTCCCTGCCAATACGGTGCATGCCCCGCAATCTCCTTCGCGGCAGCCAATTTTTGTGCCGGTAAGGTGGCGGTGGTACCGTATAAAATCAAGCAGCAATATTCCGGAAGGAATGCTGGTATTAATTTCTTCATTATTAAGGATAAATGAAATCACACTGTTAACATTTTATCATTCCAGGCAGGATTACCTGTATTAACAACCTTTATGGGGCAATGTTTTGTTTTTTACCCCCTTTTCAAAGTTCCGGTAATATATCCGAAAGGCTCGTCTGTAGCAATAAAAATTTCGTTTTTGTTCTCCATACCAAACTGTTCCAGGTTAAACAGGATATGGTGCTTGTTCGGCATTATTAAACCAATCTCCTTCACCAGGTCGTTTTGTTTAAGTACCGCTTCGCCCATGGCATACAATGTTTGTTGCACAGACAGGCTGTGGTGAAAAGCAAATGTTTGCAGCAAAACATTCCGGACGCTCTTATACTGTTCGTCAAAATCAATGTCATTTTTCTCATACAACCATGTTGCTTCGCACCGGGTAGAAAATATGCGGTCGGCTGTTTCTTTCAGTGTAGTATATTTTTCCCTGATAAAATGCTCAAAACCGGAGTCCGCTGTTTTTAAAATCAGCAAGTCTTTTACACCTGCAGACACCGTGGTTCCGGCAGCATGCTGAATAATTGTGGCAACACGTTTTTCGGCGCCGCCACTGATATAGGCATGCGGATGATTTTCGCCGTCTATTGTCATCCTGTTCCACGCATGTTCTGTAAGCGCAATAGTAACCTGTGAAACCTGCGGGTTATTGACAGTAAAAAAATTGGCCAGGTACAGTCCGAATGATTCTATTGAACCGGTGAAATGCTCCTTCGCCAGTGCATATACTGTATTTTTTTGTGTATCCGTAGCCAGCACCTTTGTATTGTCGCCCAGTGTATGCACGGTTTCAAAATCGCCTTTCAGTGAAACATCTACCGATAATTGCCTGAACTCATGATAATCTTTATGCCTGATGATTTTTGAAAGATTGATGGCATTTTTTCCGTAAGCATTATCACTTAAGAATATACTCATATTTTCATTTTTTCAATTACTAAACTGGCAGGACCGTCATACAGAAATTTGTAACCCGTTTACCATCCCATAAAAATCATTCCTGCGCCACAAACCAGCAGGGTAAAACCTCCCAGTGTGTGCATATAACGTCCGGCAACACCTGGTTTGATAAAAGTTAACCCATAATAACCAGCTGCAACTATCAGCAGCATTGTTGTTAATGTGATAAGCGTATAAAGAGCAACCAGCGTTACCATTCCGCCAAATGATTCTTTTACAGCGGGTACAAACAGCAAGGGAATCATGGGTTCGCAGGGACCTAAAAGAAAAATGATAAACATTACCCAGGGAGTAACCGTATGCCGTTCGCCCGGCAATACTGCCTGGCCATGCTGGTGTTCATACACATATATTTTGCCGTCTTCAGCCATATCAAAATGTTTGTGCGGCCGGTTTTTCAACCCCCGGATAATTCCCCAAATCATATAAAAAAAACCAAACAGCAACAAGGCCCATGCAGCTACACCACCGCGTATACTTTCCAGCCAACCTGTTTTTCTTATACCCCAGCCAAGCGCAGCACCGCCAAGCCCCAGCAAAACAGAACTCCATACATGGGCGCAACCGCAAACCAGGGTCCATACCATTGTTCTCGCAAGCGTCCAGCCCCGCGTTTTTGACAAAGCGATAAAAGGCAGATAATGATCGGGCCCTGCCGCTGTATGAAGACATGCAATGGTTCCCGCCCCCGCCATCAGTACGCTGAATTCATTAGTCATTTTATTGTGTGCGCTTCGCTTTTTGTACTGTTTATCAATGCTGCCATTTGCTTAACGCATTCAAACAATTGCTCGCCACCCTTACCCAGTATTCTTACTATCAACCCGTTTACAGGAGCGGCGGTAACACCGGCCAGTATATCTTTCTGCATGGACAGGTAATCGAGCAGGGCCTCTTTTTTTTTATTGATTGCCGGCAAAGGCGAAAGACATATTAAACTGGCCTGGTGTGTAAACCCTTCCATTTGTCCAATCGTATCTGTCGCAATTTTACCGGGTGCCATCCTCAGGTTTTCTTTCAGCACCAATTTATTGTTGAGAAATATTTCTGTAACCGCATGATAAAAGGAAAATAAAAAACGTTCGCCACTTAATTTTCTTCCGCATGTAAGTATCTCTGCCCAGGTTACATGGCAAGAGCCGGTTAAAAACAGTTTGTTTGATGCCCTGAATACCGACGATTCATGTGGCACTACCGGGTGCGGCAGGTAAACCAGTGATGAGTTGGTTGCCAAATAAACTTCCATATTTTGCACCGCGCCCTTTTTCATATTGAATAAACGCTGGTACGACTGCGTGGTCAGCTGCAACGCACTGTTTTGTCCCAGTTCAATCTTTATGTTATAACAATCTTCATCCAATACACCCGGCGAAGAACTCATCAGCATCAATTCCACCTGCCGCTGATTCCTTGTTTCCGTAATATCCGCCACTTTAAAAGGCGGTTCCGCATACACCTGCTGCAGGAAAGAGCCCTGGCCATGCGCCGCTGTTTTTATAAGCACAGAAGCCGTCATCTGCACAAGTTTGGTTCTTCTGCCAATTCGCCCAGTGCGTATTTTTTTATCCAGCCTATTACCTTATCAATGCCCTGGCAATGCATCAGGTCAGTAAAGACAAAAGGTTGTCCTTTCCGCATCAGCCGTGCGTCTCGTTCCATAACATTCAGATCTGCATGTACGTACCCGGCCAGGTCAATTTTATTGATCAGCAGCAAATCGCTGCGCATAATACCGGGTCCGCCTTTACGCGGTATTTTATCACCTCCGGATACATCAATCACAAAAATGGTAACATCTGCAAGGGCAGGACTAAATGTTGCCGATAAATTATCTCCCCCGCTTTCAATAAAAATAATTTCCACATCGGGAATACGGCTTACCATTTCATCTACGGCTTCCAGGTTCATACTGGCGTCTTCGCGTATAGCGGTGTGCGGGCAGCCACCGGTTTCTACCCCCAGTATACTGCTGGCAGGCAATAAGCTATTTTTTGTCAGGAATTCTGCATCCTCCTTTGTATAAATATCATTGGTAATGACGGCTATCCGGTAGTCGTTCATCATTAACCTGCTCAGTCTTTCAATCAAAGCTGTTTTGCCTGAACCTACAGGGCCGGCCACGCCAATTTTTATATAATTTCTTGTTTTCATAATTATGACATATACAACCTGGAATACAGTTGCTCATGCTGCATGCACCTTATATCCAGTCCCGGTGAACAAAGTCCCAGCAGCTCCATATCGGGCTGCATTGATGCTGTTACCAGTTTTTCAATGAATGGCGACAATGAAAATAATATCTCCTGCCCCTGCTGCTGAGCCAGCGGTATCAACTTTACACAATTGGTAATATAACCCGCAGCGGCATTGTAATAAAACCCTGTTAATGCTTCTTCTTTTTGTACCAGCATCGCCTGCGCATACAAACCAAACGAAATACAGTAATGTCCCTGCGCTGTTGCTGCAGCAATGGCAGATTTATAAAAAAGGGTAGTGTCGTTACCACAAAGCGGTTCAAACAGTTTTATGAGCCGCTTGCCCAGTTTACCGCTTGCATGGCGTATTTCTTCCGGCAATTTTACTGCCGTACATGCTGCATCCAGTGTCAATAGTTTTTCTTTATCATTTTCTGCGGCCGCATCAAAAGCCAATGATAAAAAAGCCGCATCGGTATATTGTATATTGTTTGAAAGCATTTCTGTAACAAACGCGCCGGCTGCAATACTATCGGTAATAACGCCAGCCTGCACATATGTTTCCAACCCGCCCGAATGTGCATACGCACCTATTGGCAGGGCGGGATCGGCGATGTGCAATAAACGAAGCAGCGCATTACTCATAACGGGCTCCCATTTTCAGTACCTTAGAAAAAATAGTTTCCCCGGCATTACCATGAGGTTTTACGGTTGTTCTTAACGGTTGCAGTAATTTCCGGTTTTCTTTTTTGACGGCATAGCCCAGGCTGCTCATCTGCCTGAAAAAAGGCGGATCAAACGGCACCAGCAATTCCTCATTGTCGTAAAAAAGCGGCAGGTGTTTGTTGCCCGTCTCATAGCAAATGGCCGCCAACTCATACTTATTTTTCGGCAGCAACACAATGGCATCGCAGGGCAATATTTCTATCGCAATAACCGTCTTTTCACCGAGGTGAATAATATCTCCCCGTGTAAAAGCCGGATCCTCGTTCAAAAACCTGAACATGACAGCTATACCTGCCATTGATTTTTTGTGCAGGATGCGCTTGTTGGTCTCGTGCCATTCCATTTCAAGCCAGTCGGTTTGCCGGTTCCCGCAATCAAAGCTGTCCAGGTTTCCCAATTTTTCACGAATGGTCATTGTATTCATTTTTGTGTTGTTTGGCAAAGACATTATTACATCAACTAAAGTCACTGCTCCATTAAAATAAAAAATACCTTTGAGCCAGCGGCAAAACAGCCAATGGTTCGCAGGTGATCCTGTTACCATCTGCTTTTACTTCATAATTTTCAGGATTTACTTCAATTAACGGGGTGGCATTATTGTGCACCATATCTTTTTTAGAAATATTCCTGCAGTTCTTCACCGGTTTTATTATTTTCTGCAATCCATATTGCTGCACCTTGTTATTCTGTAATGATATGGCAGAAACAAAACTCATGCAGGTGGCATGCAATGCCTTACCATAATTTCCAAACATGTGGCGGTACAGCACGGGTTGCGGAGTCGGAATGGATGCGTTTGCATCGCCCATTACCGAACCTGTAATCATTCCCCCTTTAATAATCATTTCCGGCTTCACACCAAAAAAAGCGGGTTTCCATAATACAATATCCGCCAGCTTGCCGGCTTCCATTGAACCAACATATTCACTGATGCCATGCGTAATGGCGGGATTGATGGTATATTTTGCGATGTATCTTTTTACGCGAAAATTGTCGTTGCTGTTTTTTTCATCCTCTGGTAAGTAGCCGCGCTGCAGTTTCATTTTATGGGCAGTTTGCCATGTTCGGGTAATTACTTCACTTACCCTTCCCATTGCCTGCGAATCACTGCTCATCATGCTAAAAACACCCATGTCATGTAATATATCTTCAGCAGCGATGGTTTCAGGGCGAATCCTTGAATCAGCAAAAGCCACATCCTCCTGCACAGATTTATCGAGGTGGTGACAAACCATCAGCATATCAAGGTGTTCATCAATAGTATTTACAGTAAAAGGTCTCGTAGGATTGGTAGATGAGGGAAGAATATTCGGGTACATGGCTATCCTGATAATATCCGGTGCATGGCCCCCGCCCGCACCTTCCGTATGGTAAGTATGGATGGTTCTTCCGTTAATGGCTTCCACCGTACTTTCCAAAAATCCTGCTTCATTCAATGTATCCGTATGTATGGCCACCTGCACATCATATTTATCTGCTACTTTTAATGATGCATCGATAACAGCAGGTGTGCTTCCCCAGTCTTCATGAATTTTCAACCCCAATGCGCCGGCTTCAATCTGCTCTTCTAACGGTAACAAAGATGCGCAGTTGCCTTTGCCCAGGAAACCCAGGTTCATGGGAAATCCATCGGCTGCTTCCAGCATTTTACGAATATTCCAGGCGCCCGGCGTTACAGTCGTGGCCCTGGTACCATTGGCAGGTCCGGTGCCACCACCAATCATAGTAGTTATACCGCCGAACAAGGCATGATCTACCTGCTGCGGGCAGATAAAATGAATATGCGTATCAATACCACCGGCTGTTGCAATCAGTCCTTCTCCGCCATGCACTTCGGTAGCTGCACCAATGACCATACCGGGCGTAATACCGTCTGTAGTATCGGGGTTGCCGGCTTTACCAATGGCTGCAATATGCCCGTCTTTAATACCAATATCAGCCTTTACAATTCCCCAATGATCAATAATTACAGCGTTGGTAATAACAAAATCAAGCACTCCCTCGTCTCTTGTTGCGGTGGCAGATTGGGCCATTCCATCCCTGATGGTTTTTCCGCCGCCAAATTTTCCTTCGTCGCCATATACACCATAGTCGGCTTCTATTTCAATAAATAGTTCCGTATCGCCCAGTCTTATTTTATCGCCGGTAGTGGGGCCATACAGGTTCGCATATTTTTTTCTGTTGACAGATAAACTCATCAGGGCTGGTTTTTAAAATTTTTTGATGCCAGTTTTTCCATGGCTGCCTTTTTATTTGCGGCAGAAAGATTTCCGTCGACCAGGTTATTAAAACCAAACACTTTTTTATTGCCGCCGTATGCAACCAGCGTAACCTGCTTTTCTTCTCCCGGCTCAAATCTTACAGCAGTACCAGCAGGAATATTTAAGCGCATACCAAATGTTTTGTCCCTGTCGAACACCAGTTGCTTATTTGTTTCAAAAAAATGAAAATGCGAACCTATCTGCACAGGTCTGTCGCCTGTGTTGACTACGGTAATCCCCAGTTCAGGTTTTCCGTTATTGGCAATGATATCTTCTTGCTTAAGAATGTATTCTCCTGGTATCATAGCTATTTTTTTGCCGGCCTGTTTCAAATACAAGCGGGTATTGGTTCTTATTAAAAATTGTTTTTTTCCCCCGGCCTGATGGGATGATGCACCGTTACCAGCTTGGTGCCATCGGGGAAAGTGGCTTCAATCTGTATTTCATCAATCATTTCTGCAACGCCTTCCATCACATCGTCCGTATTCAGGATAGTGGCGCCATACTGCATCAGCCAGGCAACTGTTTTTCCATCCCTTGCCGCTTCCTGCAACCGGGAACTGATCAAAGCAATGGCCTCAGGGTAATTTAATTTTACGCCGCGTACTTTTCTTTTTTCGGCCAGTTCTCCGGCCAGGAAAATCATTAATTTTTCTGTTTCTCTTGGTGATAAATGCATGCGTGTTGCTGTTTTCCATGGTGCCCGGTTTGCTTACCGGCCATACTTATTCCTGTTATTGAAATACAGGGCAATATTTTGCCTCTTCTCAATATAAGATTTATTGGCGGCTTGCTATAATTTGTTTTGTCTTCTTTGCTCCAGGATTTTATAAAAAGAACGGGTTCTTATTTCAGCAGGCGTTAAACCGGTTTCCAGTGCCTGTTCTTCCGTGATGGCCCCGCAATTAATAGCCCTGATAAAAAAGTTTAACAATCCCTGCCCGGTGGCAGCATCGTCAAAAATATCGCCGGTAAGGGTAGATATAGCAGCCCGGTCTACAAAAATGCGGAGCCGGTTAACCGCATCTTCATAACTGCTTAAAAAGAAATTGTAAGTGGCGGCGTAACGCATAGGCAATTGCGCAGGGTTTAGATCCCAGCCCTGGTAAAAACCATTTATCAGCGAATGCATGGTATGATTAAACCCCAGCCGCCAGGCATGGTGAACGCTGTTCCGGTTTTCTGTGAGTTGCCCATAGCTCAGGTTATCGCCCCTGTGCGGGCCAATGGGCATTACATTGGTAGCGCCGTCAGACAAAAATATACCAGTGCTGCCCAATGCTACTTTTGTAACATGATGCGCAAAATCGCATACCGGGTGATCCATGGTTTGGTATCTGGCCGTTATGCCACAGGAAGCCGTATAATCATAGGTACCAAAATGAGCCGCCATACAACGGCCCTTACTGGCTTTAATAATCCGCATTAATGGGTTTCTGCCTTCATCATCCATAATAATCTGCGTAGCTTCTACCATTGTTTCCATTTTCAGCGTTCCAGCCGGCAGCCCTGATCTTTCTTCAATGATCTCCAATAAACGCACCATTGCCGTTACCTGTTCGGGTATGGTTACTTTTGGCAGCATCACAATAAAATTAGACGGCAGCTTTCCGCCGGTTTTTTCCAGCAGTGTAGTCAGGAAAATATCAAGCGTGCGCACACCGCGGTTCTTCATGTCCTCCGTAAATGGTTTTATTCTTATACCAATAAAAGGGGAAATGGTTTTATTGGCCATACCGGTGGCCAGCTCACTGGCTGCACTAACCGCAGTAGCATCTTCTTCGTCGTCGGGGCGGTTGCCAAAACCATCTTCAAAATCTATCCTGAAATCTTCTACTGCTTCCTGCTGCAGCTTTTTGATAATCTTTTTGTAAATGGAATAGGAAAGCCAGGCAGGTTCTTTTTTTTGTTCCGCCTCATTCATGTTATCCATTTTTTCAGTCAGGTCTTTGATATCTTTTTCGCTGACCGGCAATTTCTCAAATCCATTTAACTGCAATACCCTGGCCAGGGTTACAAAATCAGGCGCGTAAGTGGTAAGATTGCGCAGCGCAATTTCTCCCATTTTTACCGTGGTATCCGATTTAAAAAGATTGGCGCCCCCATATACGGTATGAACCGGCTGACGATCTGGTTTATCGCCGGGATAGGTTTGCTGAAACCTGAGATTGGCTTTTTTTAGTTCATCCAGTAATAATTTTTGTTCGCCGGCTGGTATGGTTAGTTTCATGGTTGTAAATTTTGAGAGTAAATACTGGCCTCCCCGCAGACCATTTCTTCAGAGAGGGGGTAAAAAATTATTATGAACCCCTGTAGGTTGAGTAGCCAAACGGGTTTAACAACAGGGGAACATGGTAATGCTCACTGGCAGGCGCATCAAAAACAATTTCCACCATAGGATAAAAGGAGGCAATAGAATAATTATTGAAATACGCTTTTGTTTCAAACCTTAATTTATAAATACCGGGTACCAGTTCATCATCGTTCAGTTCAAAGCTGCCTATCCGGCCATCTTTGTTGGTTAAGGCACGCGCTATTTCAATCCAGCCGCCCTCCTCCAGGAAATACAAATAAACAGCCATTGCCGCCGCTGGTTTGCCGGCAGATGTATCGAGTACATGCGTGGTTATATTCATCATGCTAATAATTTTTCCAGGCGCAAAGCAGTAATTTTGCTTTGTTCTGCTGCTGCAATCCTGGTTTCATTTTCTTTTTCATTGGGCAAACGCGCCTCTAAAACCGACAGCATTTCTGTGGCTGATTTACCGGTGGCGCAAACAATAAATATAAAACCGAATTTCTCTTCGTATGCTTTGTTGCCCAAAAGCAATGCATCGATGGTTGCCGCAGCAGCCTGCGAAGTTCCTTTTTGTTCGTCGGCCGCCCATTGAGCCGTGGATGAAAATTTTTGCGCCATCATCTCCCTGCTGCCTATACGCGGATGATGCGTAAAGGCCTCCAGCCAGTCGGTCGTTGTGCATTGCCACCATAGCTGTTCTGCTTCTTTCAGCAAGCTTGCCTTATCAGTAAACGGAAACCGCTGCATCATTTTTTCTACCCAGGCAGTGGCGCCACAACATTTTGCCAGGCTTTCTTTTCTTTCCTGCTCCGGTAATTGATTAAACGCTGCTACTGTCATATCGCTTCAGGGCTTTGCAGGAAAACGGTTGATGTTTTTGTAATAAATATATACCGCCGGTTCTTTTCCCATGGCAGTAAACCATTGCTGGCAATAGGGCGCCATCCATATTGAATCTCCTTTTTTTACGGGATACCAGTCATTGGCAAGCCGGTAAATTCCCTGACCCTGCAGGTATAACAATCCATGCTCCATAATATGTGTTTCCACCATGGGCAGATGCCCCCCGCTGTCGTAGGTAAAAATATTCACTGCCATATCAAAAGAAAGATTATCGGGCAATAATACCTGCAGCCGGAGGGCCGGATCACCCAGGTATTCCGGGCCGGGTATATTTGCGGCATCGCCAAAAAGTACGGATGGAATCTCATATCCTTCCAATGGCTCATATACTTTGTGAAAAGTTAATATGGCTGTTCCTTCGTCTATATTGTCAAAAAGATACAGAGACGAAACAGGAACATACACAAATTGTCCGGTGATTAATTTTTTTGATTTCCCTGATATATTTGCCGTCGCCGATCCTGAAATAATGTAAAAAAATATTTGCGATGCGGTTGTTTTGCCTTCCAGTTTTGCCTCTTTACCTGCAGTTATCAGCGTCTGGCAAAGCCTTGCACCCATGGCTTCATTGATAATTACGTTTACCCTGCAATTGATCCATCCCGGTACATTGCTATTGATATAGCCATCAGGGCTGATAATGGCATGGTCTTTTTTTACTATCGATCTTGTTAATGCTGATATTTCCATATTGTGGATATTATTGCGCTAAGCCATCCGGCTATGAATTAATTGATGAATAAAGTTATCAGAAACTTTGATAGCAGCAGCCATATCTTTTAATTCCACATCTTCCAGCGGGTTATGGCTGATGCCTTTAAAACAACGCACAAAAAGCATGGCTACCGGCGAAACGGCCGAAATGGCCACCGCGTCATGGCCTGCCCCGCTGATCATTTCAACGGGCTGGTAGCCGGCATCTTTAACCGCCCGGTTCAGCAACACCGTCAGCTCCTTATCGCAAAATACCGGCGCTGTCTGCTGCACCAGTTTCCATTCCGGTATTATATTTCGTTTATTGCACACTGTTATGCACGTATTTTTAAGCTGTTCGTACGCGGCTGTTGCCATTGCTTCATCGGCGCTTCTCAGGTCAAGGCTGCAGGTTACTTTTCCCGGAATGGTATTGCTGGCAGCATTCGTTATGTGCAGTTTTCCCACCGTAGCTGTTATTGTATGTTTCAGTGCCAGTTTTTCGGTTTCCAGTACAAATTCAGCGGCACAGCACAATGCATCACGGCGCATGTGCACAGGCACCGTGCCAGCATGTCCTGCAGTTCCTCTAAAAATAATTTCTGCTCTTTTCTGCCCGGCTATGGCGGTTACAATGCCAACAGGAATATCATTTTCATACAGCACCGGCCCCTGTTCAATATGAATTTCAAAATACCCCAGCCAGTTCTCCGCGGGTATGGCATCTGCAGCCAATTGATCCGGATTGCCCTTCATCTGCACAATGGCTTCCTGCAAAGCAATGCCGTTCTCATCTTTTTTCTGCAACAGGCTTTTTTCAAATGAGCCCACCACTACTTTACTGCCCAGGTAAGTGGTATGAAAACGAACCCCTTCTTCATCGCTGAAAGCAATCAGCTCAATATGAAAAGGAAGCACTGTGCCAGACTGAATAAGCTGTTCCACCATATCCAGCCCCATCAGCACGCCCAGTGGTCCATCAAACTTACCGGCATTGCGCACCGTGTCTATATGCGATGCTATAACAAGTGTTTTAGCAGCGGTATTTTCCGATAATAGCCTGCCCCGTACATTGCCGATATTATCAATATAGCCGTCAAAGCCGGCCTGTTTCATCCATTGCAATACTTTATTGCTGCCCTGTAAAAATGCAGTGCTGCCAAAAAGACGCGTAATACCATTACTGTCTTCGCTGATAGCAGCCAGTTCATTTATTTGTGCCAGTATTTTTTCTGCCCGCTGTAATTCGTTTTTCATTGGTTATTGCAAAATAATTTTCCCCTGGTTAAGTTCAATAAAAGCATTGTTGTCAAAAACTTTTTTACCATTAAGCCATGTTTGCAAAACTGTTCCAAACAACTGCTCATGCAGGTAGGGTGTTGTTGGATGTTTGTGGTGAATAATGGATTCCGTTACGGCAAAAGATTGTTCCGGGTTCCATATTACCAAATCAGCCCGGTAACCTTTTGCAATTTTGCCTGTACTGCCTGCTTTACCCATCAGCAGGGCAGGATGTTCACATAGCCATTTTGCCATATCCTGCAAATGGCCATTTCTTTTTTTTGCAGCCGTCCATAACACCGGCAGTGCAAATTGTACAGAAGCAATACCACCCCAGGCCTTGCTGAAATCGCCGCTTTGTAATTCTTTTAATGCAGGCGTTGCGGGTGAATGATCGGTAGCCACAAAATCGATCACGCCATCTTTCAATGCCTCCCATAACCGATCGTTGTTGTCCTTTTCACGAATGGGGGGCGCGCATTTAAATTGTGTTTGCCCGTCTTTAATTTCTTCTGCTGCAAAATACAGGTAATGCTGTGCTGTTTCAACGGTAAGCGGCAGTCCCTTTTGCCTGGCTTTTTCTATTTGATTGATTGAACCGGAGGAAGAAAGGTGAACGATATGCGTACGGCAATTGTATTTTTCACACAATTTGATCATCATGGCAATGGCATCGTCTTCCCACTGGCGCGGGCGCGACAAAAGATAATCATGATAAGATCTGTTATTGGCCATTACCTGTTTTTCGTGGGGCGCGGTTAATTCACAATGCACCAGCAGGGGTAGCCCAAGATTTGCAATAATGGGCATGGCCTTGTGCAAATCGGCTTCCGTAACATTGGGAAATTCGTCAATGCCCGAGTGGGTAAGAAATGCTTTAAAACCCAGGACCCCTTTGGCAGCCAATGGTTCAATATCTTTTTCGTTGCCAGGTACAAGACCGCCCCAAAAACCGCAATTGGTATGTAATTTATTTTTAGCGGCCTCCATCTTTTCGTCAAAAGCCATTGCCGTAGTGGTAACCGGTGACGAATTCAGCGGCATATCTACCAGGCAGGTAACGCCGCCGGCAATCGCGGCCCTGTTTGCGGTATCAAAACCTTCCCATTCAGTTCTGCCGGGTTCATTAATGTGCACGTGCGGATCGGTTATGCCTGCCATCACCACATGGTTGCCCGCGTCTGTAAGCGGTATATTCATCTCGTGCACCCGCCCATTTATAATGTCTGTAATTATTCCATCTGTTATAACCAGGGTGGCCTCCCTGACGGCTCCCCCAGCGATTATCCTGGTGCTATGAATGGCTGATTTCAAAATGAGCTATTGTGGTTAGGTGAATAAATTTGCCGATTCCCAACCCTGCCTCAGTCTGCAAAACGCCTGACCGGCAAAGATTCAATAGCTAATTTAATTTTTAAAAGGAGAATAGTCATAGCTTTTTAAAACAAATTAAGACCGGGGCGACCTTGGACCATAGACCATTGACGATTGACCATCGACCATCGGCAATCGACCATCTACAATGGTCAATCGTCTATGGTCAATCGTCAAACCCGTCAAAATTAATCCCGGTTGTTAATGCCTGTTATCATGCCCGTTCCCTTTGCCCCGGTGTCTCCATTCTTCATCTGCTTCATGCTGATCATGCCAATGATCGCGGTAGCGGTCTTCATGGTTGTCGCGGATAAATTCCTGGCCGTTCCGGACACCCCTGAAATGATCAAAAGATTTTCTGTGTTCGGCATAATGAAGATAGGCCTGTGGTTCATTTATTACTTCTTTATGACAATGGTAAAGATCAAAGCCCCTGTACCTGGGCGGCAGCTCGTTTGAAAATGTCCAGCGACTGCCATTCATATAAATAAACTGGTGTGCCGGCACATAATAATAGCTTTGAATGTCGGGAATGTAGTAATATTCAACATGATCGTAGCCCGTTGGTCCCCAGGATGGCTGGGCACCTATATTAACCGAAAGACTGATCTGTGCAGCCGATTGATTCCAATAACCTGCAACCAGCAGCAGGGAGGTAATAATAAAGACTTTTTTCATTGGTAAAACATGTTTTTGTAAGTAAAAAAAAATCGGCCCCGTACCCGGTTCATCAAAAACCAAAGTACTTTAATAAAAAGATATCCCTGGTTAACAGGATGTTACCATCGGTTAAAGCGGCACCGGCCGTTCAGGGGCTTTTTTATACCTTAAATAACAAATTGTCTGTATTAATACAATTACTCCGGTAAAAAAGTGGCAACTTTATAAACTTTTTCATGCATTATTGTTTATAACAGACAGCAATTGAACGCCTTCTATGAATCAGCATTTTTTTCAGTCTATTTTTGACAAACAACAGCAAACGGAAGATGTACCGCCCAACGCCGTAATTACCGACTGGGCATTGCAACTGGTTAAACTGCTGTACCCTGAAGTGTCTAAACAATTTTTTTCTACCCCCCTGCAGTTTGAAGCGGCTTTTCAGCAACTCGAAACCAGTTTCACCAATATTTTAGACAGTACCTGTGGCTGCCAGAATTGTGACAATAAACTAAAATCGAAAATCTTTTTTGAGCAATTGCCGGAGATCTATCGTTTGCTTAATGAAGATGTGACCGCTATTGTACAGGGTGATCCCGCGGCAAAAAGCGAGTTTGAGGTCATTCGCACTTATCCTGGTTTCTTTGCTATTTGCTTTTACCGCATCGCCCACAATATATTGAAACTGGATATTCCCCTGCTGCCCCGTATACTTACTGAATACGCGCATTCACAAACTGGTATTGATATACATCCCGGCGCTGAAATAGGCGAGCACCTGTATATCGATCACGGCACCGGCACCGTCATTGGCGAGACCTGTAAAATAGGCAACCATGTAAAATTGTACCAGGGTGTAACGCTGGGTGCACTAAGCGTAGATAAAACGATGGCATATACAAAACGCCACCCTACCGTAGAAGACTATGTAATTATCTATTCGGGCGCTACCATACTGGGTGGCGAAACCACCATTGGGCATCACAGTGTAATTGGCGGAAACGTCTGGCTTACAAAAAGCGTTGCCCCTTATTCGGCCGTATATCATAAAGCTGAAATAGAGATCACGGAAAGAAAACTAACACACTAATTGTATTAATTATACTAAACACGAATGGCCAGTATATTAGATTTGGTGGGCAACACGCCCATGGTAGAAATAACAAAACTCAATCCCAATCCCAATGTACGCATGTTTGCCAAACTGGAAGGTAATAACCCCGGCGGCAGTGTAAAAGACAGGCCGGCGCTGAATATGATAAAAAGTGCCCTGTTGCGCGGCGATATTAAACCAGGCACCAAATTAGTGGAAGCCACCAGCGGCAATACCGGCATAGCCCTGGCCATGATAGCCCGGCTCTTCGATCTTGAAATTGAACTGGTAATGCCCTCCAGTTCTACACGCGAACGCACATTAACCATGGAGGCTTTTGGCGCAAAAGTGACACTATTGGAAAACATAGAAACCTGCCGCGACTATGCTGAAGAAAAAGGCGCCCGTGATGATTATTTTTTATTGAACCAATTTTCCAATCCCGATAATTACCTGGCGCATTATAAAACCACCGGGCCCGAAATCTGGAAAGACACCGAAGGCAGCATCACCCATTTTGTAAGTTCTATGGGTACCACCGGAACAATTATGGGCTGCTCCAGGTTTTTTAAAGAAAAGAATCCGGCTATCCAAATAGTAGGTTGCCAGCCAACGGAAGAAGCTTCTATACCCGGTATCCGCAGATGGCCCGTTGCCTATCTACCCAAAATATTTGATCCGGCAAGGGTAGACAGGGTAATGGACATTTCACAGCAGGAAGCAATTGACATGACACGTAAACTGGCAAAAACAGAAGGGGTATTTGCCGGTATGAGCAGTGGCGGCGCTGCTTCTGCCGCGGTACGGCTGGCAGCAGAATTAAGCGCTGGTGTAATAGTATTTATTGCCTGCGACAGGGGCGACAGGTACCTGAGCAGTGATTTGTTTGGATAAATAAGTCAAAATTAAAAAGTAAAAAATAAAAAGCGACGTGCGAACCTGACCCAGTGAAACCCACAAAAGCACCATTTTTGACTTTTGAATTTTTCAATCAACTTCTCCCCAAATCTATCTCCGTATTGTCGCCGATATTGAGGCTGCGGCTCTCGCCTTTTAATTCAGTGTCACTGCCAATCAGCGAATCGGTAAGCACAATATCAACCAGGTTGGCAAATGCACCAATAATAGAATCTTTTACGATAGAATAATTAATGGAAACCTTTTCACCAATAGCCACATTGGGGCCAATGATAGAGTTTTTTATATCGCAGCCGGCAGCAATACTTACCGGTGGAATAATGATGCTGTTTTCAAACTGGTGATCATCTGAAATTACCTGCCCGAATTTTTTCAGTAAGGTGGCATTGCTTTCCAGCAGTGATTCTTTGCGGCCGCAGTCGAACCAATTTTGCACTTTGTAAGGCTGAATGATGGCGCCGTTCTGTATCATGCATTCCAATGCATCTGTAAGATTGTATTCGCCACCGCGGCTTTTAACCTGGTTCCTGATATTATTTTCCAGGCAACTGAACAGCGAAGCGGATTCTTTGATTCGGTAAACGCCTACCAGGGCCATATTTGATTTGGGCATCTGTGGCTTTTCTATCACCTTGCTTACAAAACCTTCTTCATTGATCTCAGCTACCCCAAAAGCCCGGGGATCATCTACCCTTTTTACACCCACCATCGAGTACTGGTTGTTTAATACTTCATCTACGCTGTATTCGCAGATAGAATCTCCGAGTACAATAAATACCTCGTCTTCAGCAACAATCTGTTTTGTAAGCACTATGGCATGGCCCAGCCCCTGTCTTTCATTCTGGTGTATAAAATGCGTTTGCAGGTAAGGGTATTTTTCTCTTACATAATCCTGTATTTTGTCGCCCAGGTATCCGATAATAAAAATAAATTCTGTAATACCGGCATCGTGCAATTGCTCAACTATAATGCTAAGCACTGTTTTACCGGCAAGTGGTATCAACGCTTTTGGTTGCGTATAAGTATGCGGGCGAAGCTTGGTACCGGCACCCGCCACGGGAATGATTGCTTTCATGTTTGTGTTTGTTGGCCGGGCTTTTTCAAATCCGGAACAGCAATTTCTTTTCTTTGTAATAAAATCTGCTGCAGTTCAGCACAAATAAACAGTACAAAAAATGGATGAAAATAGGATATTTTGGGTTTTCCGGCTTATTTTAAATTGTCGATTACTAATACTTAATTAACCAGTTTCTCCCGGGCTGCTGGTTGCAAAATCATGCTGGTATGAAATACACCTTCTGCTCACTGATGTTTTTTCTTGCCGGGCTGCAATTGTATTGCCAGAACCAGGCAAAAAGCATCGATTCCCTGCTAAAAACTTATTATAGCGACAACGAGCCCGGCGCTTTTGTATACATCAGCAAAAACAACAGGGCCGTATTTAAAAAAGGGTATGGTTTGGCAAATATGCAATCGAAAGAAAAAATAAGCAGTACCACCAATTTTAATATAGGCTCTCTTACCAAACAGTTTACCGCATTTTGTATTGTGCAACTGGCAGAAAGAAAGCAATTGTCATTGCAGGATAAACTGGTAAAGTATTTCCCTGATTTTAACCCGCAAACAGGTAACCTGGTTACAATACAACAATTACTTACACATTGTTCGGGCATCACCGATCATTATGCATTGACAGATACCAGTATTATCAAACATGCCGGTGATAAAGATGTGCTGACTGCCGTTATGCATACCGGCAGTACTTATTTTACGCCCGGTACAAAATACCGGTACAGCAATACGGCCTATTGCCTGCTGGCCCTGGTAATTGAAAAGATAAGTGGCATTTCTTACAACGATTATATCAAAAAAAATATTTTTACCCCCCTGGCCATGCAGCATTCAGTGGTATTGCAAACCGGCAGGCCTATTTATAAACAGGCGGTTGGCTACGATTTGGACAGCAACAAGAAACAGTTCAACAGGCTGGATGCCGGTGAAGCCATATTTTTCTCTACAGAAGGGGATGGTGGCATTTACACATCGGCCAACGACTATTTGCGCTGGTACCAGTCGCTGCAACAACCTTTAACACACAATAAAACGGTAGTGCAAAAATGTCGTTCGGCACAATTTCTTATTGACCCGCTGAGTAAACTTGCTTACGGTTACGGATGGTTTGTAAGCGAAAAAGACCGCGCTGCTGCAGTATACCATACCGGTTCAAACGGTGGCTTCAGGGCCATCGTATTTACCATTCCCTCAAAAAATTATATGGTGACCATTTTTTCCAACAGGGCCGACATTAATCTTGAAAACCTGGTACAGCAAATCAATGAGATAATGCGTGTTACTAACAATTCTTTCACCAAAACGGAGGCCCTTGTTTCTTTTATTAATAGTTCGCCTATTTTTGCGCCATGCAAAGAGATACCTTAGTTTTTGATCTTATTCGTAAAGAGCTGGAGCGCCAGCGTCATGGCATAGAACTCATTGCTTCTGAGAACTTTACTTCGTTGCAGGTAATGCAGGCCATGGGTAATGTAATGACCAATAAATACGCCGAAGGATACCCCGGCCGCCGCTATTATGCGGGTTGCGAGATTGTTGACCAGACCGAACAACTGGCCATCGATCGCCTTAAACAAATTTTCAATTGCGAATACGCCAATGTACAACCACACAGTGGCGCCCAGGCAAATGCTGCCGTGCTGCTGGCCGTATTGCAGGCAGGCGATAAAATACTTGGGCTTGACCTGAGTATGGGCGGACATCTTACACATGGCTCGGCAGTTAATTTCAGCGGCAAATTATACAAGCCATTTTTTTATGGTGTAATAAAAGAAACCGGCCTGGTGGATTATGATATGCTGGAAGCCCAGGCCAGGAAAGAAAAACCAAAGCTGATTATATGTGGTGCATCTGCTTACAGCCGCGACTGGGACTATGCCCGCATCAGGAAAGTGGCGGATGAAACAGGCGCTTTTCTAATGTGCGATATGGCCCATCCGGCCGGTCTGATTGCAAAAAATTTGCTGAATTCTCCTTTTGAACACTGTCATTTTGTTACCTCTACCACGCACAAAACATTGCGCGGGCCACGTGGCGGTATCATTCTAATGAAAAAGGATTTTGAAAACCCTTTTGGATTAAAAGATGTGAAAGGTAACCTGCGCATGATGAGCAACCTGCTGGATATGGCGGTGTTTCCCGGCATACAGGGCGGCCCCCTTGAACACGTGATAGCCGCCAAGGCCATTGCATTTGGCGAAATTCTTACCACCGGGTTTGCAGATTATGCAGGCCAGGTAATAAAAAATGCACAGGCCATGGCCAAAGCATTTGTCGACAAAGGTTACCAGCTTATCAGCAGCGGCACAGACAATCATTTAATGCTGATAGACCTGCGCAATAAAAATATCAGCGGCAAAAAAGCAGAACAGGCGCTTGTAAAAGCAGATATAACCCTGAACAAAAACATGGTGCCTTTTGATGATAAAAGTGCGTTTGTAACATCTGGCATAAGGGTGGGCACACCCGCCGTTACCACCCGTGGTATGAAAGAAGAACACATGCAGTTTGTGGTAAATGTAATAGACAATGTACTTATGAACGCAGATGATGAAAACGTGCTTGGCACTGTTCGCAAACAGGTAAATGAGTTTATGGAACAGTTTGAATTGTATCCTGAATTGGGGTAAGGAAAAAACGCAACCGGATGAAGAGAGCTGGCGTTGGGTAAACAACCTTTAAAAAAACCGCGCACTATATTTTCATCTTGGCATGTTCCGGCACTCAAATTTAAAACTACTACCATGATCCAACGCATACAAACCATCTGGTTGATATTGGCGGCTACAGCCGCCTTCCTTACATTAAAGCTTTCTTTTTTTAGCGGAAACATAGTGGGTGCTGACAAGGTAAAAACATTTACCCCGCTAACCGCCACCAGCAACCTGGTGATATTAATTTTTACAGTTGCCACAGGTATTGCCGCGCTGATAGCCATATTCCTGTACAAAAACAGGAAATTGCAAATGCGGATAAGCCTTGCGGCTATGCTGGTTTCCTTGCTCACGCTCCTTTTATATTATAATCAAACCAGGCATTTTGCCGAAGGACAATATGATCTTACCGCGCTGGTAGCCCTTGCCATACCCGTATTTTTTATACTTGCTGTAAAAGGTATTTATAATGATCAGAAATTAGTCAAAAGTCTTGACCGACTTCGTTGATGCTGTTATATTTAGCATTTCTTGAATATGAAAAAACTGCAGGCAAATGACAGGTGTTTGCCTAAAATACATATCTTTATTTCTCCCTGTTAAATAAGGTCTTCTTTTTAAAATCCAACCAGTTTAAGATAATACACGTAATGTGTGTTACTCCCAGACATTTTCCTTACCCAACCCATTTATTCTTTTTTAAAAAACTTGTAAAATTTACCATTAAAATAAAACCATATGAAGAAAACCGTCTACTTACCTTTTTTACTATCAATTACTACCGCAGTTTTTGCGCAATCGCCCGGGGGTGTTGCAGGTTCTGTACTCTGGCTAAAAGGAAATGCCGGCGCCAGTCCATCGGGATGGACGGACTATTCGACCAGTGCAAACAATTTTTCGCAAGCTACTACTGCAAACCAGCCTGCGCTCACAGCCAATACCTTTAACTTTAATGCAGCGCTCGCATTTGACGGAATAAACAGCTTCATGACGCAGCCATCGCCCTCCAATTTTCCTCAAAACCTGGAGGACAGAACCGTTTTTGTAGTTGCCAAAGGAGGCAGTGCTGTTGGCTATCAATGGATATTTGTGTATGGTACGCCCGGGTGTACGCCATGTGGCGGTACCTTCCAGGTAGGTTCCAATTATGGCGGCTTAGGTAATTCTTTTTACGGGTATGATATATCCTATCCCAATTACTGGCTTTCCGGCTTCAATCCTACCGGGGCTATGGCTGCATTCACCATGAGTGGCGGAAACGGATTTCAATACGAGAGGGGCAATTTTCTTCCACCAGTAGCGGCGCTTGGTGGATTGGGATTATATGCTACTTCCGTAAATGGTGTAATTGGTGCTTTAGACCCGTCAGCTACCCAGGCATGGGCCGGTTCAATAGGAGAAATTATTTTATTTAACACGGGGTTGTCAGATGCCGATCGCAATAAAGTAGAATCGTACCTGGCACTTAAATATGGTTTTACATTGGGCACCACTGCTGGTCCTTTTAATTATACAGCGTCTGACGGTACGGTTTACTGGACAAGTTCAGCTACCTACCAGAACGATGTTTTTGGGATTGGGATGGATGCCGGCACGGGCCTGGCGCAACCACAGTCGAACAGTATGAACAGCGGTAGTGGCGATGGAACGGGGCAAAATGCCAAACTAAATCTTGTTTTATCAAGCATTACGCCTTTGTCTGACAAACAGTTTTTAATGATCGGGAACGATGCAGGAGCACTTACCGAACATCTTATTGCAGCAGGTGAGGCACCAGTAGTGGCACAGGGCTCTGAAAGACTGGTACGCAACTGGAGATCACAGAATACCGGTTCTGTAGTTAGTGGAAACCTGGATTTTGATATAAGCGGGCTAACCCTGACAGGCGGAACAGATCCTAATAATTACCGGTTGATGATTGATGAAGACGGAGACGGCGATTACTTTAACACAGGTACCCAAAGATTTGTAAGAGCCAGTTCGCTTACAGGCAATCACCTGGTGTTCACAGGGGTGGCTTTATTCAATACATCCGTTTTTACAATTATTACCCAGGCTTCTGCCTTGTTGCCCGCCATCTGGCAGGGTTTCACAGCCACATTGCAAAGAAATTCAGCCACATTAACCTGGAAAACAAGCAATGAAATAAATGTAGATCATTATACGGTTGAGTATTCTTCAAATGGCATAAGCTTTATGTCGGGCCCCACTGTTGCTGCAAAAAATGGAACCTCTGTTAATACTTACACAGTTACCCAGGATAATTTGCCTGCCGGTATCCGTTATTACCGGATAAAAAGGGTTGATAAAGATGGCAGCTTTACCATTAGTGATATAAAGAGCGTACGGGTTGGCGGCTTTTCTTCAGTACTAATAAAAGCAAACCCCGTCAATAACGGAACGTTGGAATTAAATATCGACGTACCACAAAACCAGGATGCGGTGATTAGGGTCCTGAACATATCGGGTAAAGTATTGGTACAGCAAAATAAAGGGTTGTCTACCGGCACCAATACCATAAAAACAAATATGCTGCATATGTCTGCCGGCACTTATTTCCTTCAGGTACAATTGGCAAATGAAGTAATCAACAAGAAATTTGTAAAGCAATAAATTTATTCTTCAGAAAATCATCGAAAGACTGTCCATAACGGGCAGTCTTTTTTATTTAAATGAATTCTTTTTTCATCTTCAGAAAGCAGGCCATCCCCGCCGCCAATGATAAGTAATCACAATAAAAAACTTAAGCTGAAATAAACGCCTTCTTATGTTTCTACTAACAAGACTTAATAAATTATAATTATTTATATATAATGTCTTACTGCTGAAAATTGAATAAATGGATATTTTATCCAATAAATTCACATATTTTATTCATATATAATTTTAAATAATATCTAGATAAAATTTATCTGTCACTTTACCAGCTTGCTAAAAAAATATAAATAGTTAATAATTAATAGTTTATGAAATAATATCAAGAAGCCTATTTTAACTTCTCGGTAAAATTGTCAATTTTTTTCATATAAGAATTAATTATATATATATTAATAATTTGTTGTTATTTCTTTTTTACCTTTTTACAATTAAATTGCACACTTACCAAAACTCCATAATATGAATGTGCGAAGACCACTCCTATGCGCTGCATTATTACTGCTAAATTTCTACGCGCTTTTTGCCCAATCTGCTGTAAAAGGAAAAATAACTGACACAAAAACAGGAAGCCCGGTGCCGGGCGCTTCGGTTAAAATAAAGGGAACCCGAAAAGGCACCACAACCAATAATGAAGGACTTTTTAGCCTTCCCGCAAATGTGAACGATGTAATTGAAATATCTTTTGTTGGCTACAAGACGCAGTCGGTAACCGTTACCAGCACTGCTGATATGGCCGTCGCCCTTGAACCGGGCGCAGCCGATTTAAACGAAGTGGTAATAGTGGGCAGCCGCGGCGCCCCCAGGGTAAGAACGGAAAGCCCGGTGCCCATAGACATCATTAAAGTAAACCAGTTGGGTGAAGTAACGGCAAAACCAGACCTGATGTCGCAGTTGAACATGGCAGTTCCTTCGTTTAATTACAACAAACAAAGTGGCGGCGATGGTTCGGATGCCATTGATTTTGCCAGCCTTCGTGGTCTTGGTTTCGACCAGACCCTGGTGCTGATAAATGGCAAACGCAGGCATCTTTCTGCTTTTGTAAACCAGGTAGGCACCCGTGGCCGCGGCAACAGCGGTACCGATCTGAATGCCATTCCGGAGGCGGCCATTGATCGGATTGAAATTTTACGGGATGGTGCTTCGGCCCAATATGGTTCTGACGCCATTGCGGGTGTGATTAATATCATCCTGAAAAAAGATATCAAAAAACTAAACATCAGCACAGGATGGAGCGGCTATGCCGACCATAAATACAATACATTAAACAATGTTGACCCCAGCCAGTATTATACCGGTTCACAGATAGATGGCAAAACCTTTACCCTTGCTATGGATTATGGTTTGCCCATTGGCAAAAACGGCGGCTTTATCAATATAGGCGGCAATTATATGAACCAGGGAAAAACATTCAGGGCGGTACCCGATACCAATGTACACAGCAATACGAACCCTGCAGATGCCTTGCCGGTTGACGACTGGAGGCGGGCCGCAGGCGATGGTTCTGTTGTTTCCGGTGGCGCCATGTACAACCTGGAAATACCCCTGAAGGGAACAAAAACCAGCTTCTACAGTTTTGGCGGCTACAATTACAAACACTCTAACGTATATGCCTGGACGCGTAGATGGCATTCAACCAGCAACCGCCTGAAATTTCCTACCGATGCCAATGGCAACCTGATATTTGTTCCCGGCATCATGCAGGTGTTTGACCCCTCCAAAGGCCAGCTGGATACCAACAATGTTTACTACAATCCGCAGGAAGATGTATATATAAAAGATGGTTCTGCCGCGCTTGGCTTTAAAGGAACAGCCGGTGGCTGGGATTGGGATTTGAGCGACAATACCGGTTATAACGATTTCCATTACTATGGCAATAAAACATTCAACGCTTCAATTCCCCTGCCGGAACAATCCACGAAAACACGCTTTAATGATGGCGGTTTCAACTTTTTACAAAATACTGCCAACCTGGATGTAAGTAAACATTTCAGCTCAATTGCACAGGGCGTTACGGTTTCATTCGGCAGCGAATTCAGGTATGAACGTTATAAATTGTATGCCGGAGAACCCGATTCGTACAGGTATGGTGGGGCTACACTAAACGGGGCACCCAAAGCTTCGGGCTCAGAAGGTTATCCTGGCTATCAGCCCGGCGACGCCTCTACTGTACACCGCACCAATGTGGGTGGTTATGCAGATATAGCGCTTGACATTACCAAAGAATGGATGATAGATCTTGCAGAAAGATTCGAAAACTATTCCGATTTTGGGTTTGTCTCCACACAAAAATTAGCCAGCCGCTACAAACTGGCCGATAATTTTAATATCCGTGGATCGGTTAGTTCAGGATTCAGGGCCCCTACTTTACAGCAAACCAATTTCAGCAATACCAATACCAGCATTATTGCCGGCAACCTGGTGTACACAAAACAGGTGCCCAATTATTCTGCCATTGCAAGAGCAGCAGGTATACCAAAGCTAACAGCAGAAACTTCTACCAATGCCAGCCTGGGCTTTACCTGGAAACCTTTTAGCAACCTTACTTTTACACTCGACTTCTACACTATTTCCATAAAGAACAGGATTGTAATCTCCGGTCTTTATTCTGCAGGCACACCTTCACTGGGAACCGAACTGAATGATTTACTGATAAGCCAGGGAATTGGCAGCGCGCAGTTCTTTGCCAATGCCGTAAACACCAATAACAAAGGTGTTGATATTGTGGTTGATTATACCAAACGCTGGGGCAGATCGCATTTCAAGGCTTTACTTGCAGGCAATATCCAGAAGCTGAGCATTAAACAGATTAATATACCTTCCACATTTAATAATAGCCCTGCAGACAGCGCCAATTTCTTTTCAGACAGGGAACAATATTTCCTGAAAGCAAGCGCACCAAAAGCCAAGTTCTCGCTTAACCTGGAATATGGTATCAGCAAGCTGACGGTAGGTACGCATCTTACCTATTTTGGCAATCTTAAAACATTGGGCTTTGGAGAAACAGCCACTCCCGCTACTGCAGCAGATCCCTATTTTCCGTATGTAGCACTTGATAAAACCGGGGAAGCGGTTCCTGAAATATTTGATTTCAAAGCAAAAATCGTCTCTGATCTGTATGCTTCCTATAAAATAACAAAATCAGTTGCCTGGACACTGGGCGTGGATAATATATTCAATGTACATCCAAGCGTTGCGGTTGTACCGGGCTCTGTGGGTGCCTATGGCAATGGCGGCAGCTCATGGGGAGACAGCGAGTCGGGCGGCGCTTTTGATGCCGTACAAATGGGCTCAAACGGCAGACGCCTTTTTACAAAACTCGTATTTAGCTTTTAATTGGTCCTGAGAAAATCAAATAAAAACAGCCTTATTTTTTAAGGCTGTTTTTTATTATAGACACGTTGATCCTGAACGTTACAGGAATTTAGCTGTATAGCTGGTCTTGTTTTTCTTCAGATCCGCGGGTGTACCGGCAAATACAATATTGCCACCATCCGCGCCTGCTTCCAGTCCCAGGTCTATTACCCAATCGGCGCTTTTTATTACATCTGTATTGTGCTCAATCACCAGAATGGAATGTCCCTGTTCAATCAGGGCATTAAAGGAAGCCAGCAATTTTTTTATATCATGAAAATGAAGACCCGTGGTTGGCTCATCAAAAATAAACAGGATATGCCCCTGTGCCCGGCCCTTGCCAAGGAATGAAGCCAGTTTTACGCGTTGTGCTTCGCCACCCGAAAGTGTATCTGACGACTGGCCCAGTTTTATATAGCCAAGCCCTACATCCTGCAATGCCTTAATCTTACCAGCTGCATCCTCACCGGCAAAAAAAGCAATGGCATCATCTACGCTCATCTCCAGTACATCATAAATGTTTTTCTCTTTATACCTTACTTCCAGCACTTCTTCCTTGAACCTTTTACCACCACATACTTCGCAGGTCAGGTGCACATCTGCCAGGAACTGCATTTCCACCACCTGTTCCCCCTCTCCTTTGCAGGTATCGCAACGGCCGCCATCCACATTAAAAGAAAAGTGTTTGGGCAAAAAGCCACGCATTTTGCTTAAGGGCTGTGCCGCATACAGCTCCCTTATTTCATCGTATGCTTTTATGTAAGTAACCGGGTTGCTGCGCGATGATTTACCAATTGGATTCTGATCGACCAGTTCTATCTGGCTGATGTAATCTATATCGCCGGTTATGTTTTTGAAACTGCCCGCCTTGTCGCCGGTTTCGCCTTTTAATTTCCGTAGGGCGGGGTATAAAATTTGTTTTACCAGGGTTGTTTTGCCGCTGCCGCTTACACCGCTTACCGCGCATAACACGTTAAGGGGAAATACCACGTCGATATTTTTGAGGTTATTCTGGCGGGCGCCTTCAATGACCAGCTTCCTGTTCCATTTACGCACCTGTTTGGGTGGGGCAATAAAAAATTCGCCCTTCAGGTATTTGCCGGTAAGGCTTTTTTCATTGGCAATCAGTTCATCATAATTGCCGGAAGCAACCACTTCTCCTCCCAGGTGACTGGCCAGCGGTCCCATATCAATAATATAGTCCGCTTCGCGCATCATCAGCTCATCGTGTTCTACCACCACTACCGTATTGCCCAGGTCGCGCAGCTCTTTTAACACGGTTATCAGCCGCTCCGTATCTCTTGAGTGCAGGCCGATGGACGGCTCGTCCAAAATATACAGCGAATTGGTAAGATTGCTGCCCAGGCTGCGGGTAAGCTGTATACGCTGGCTTTCTCCGCCGCTTAATGAATTGGCCAGGCGGTTGAGCGTAAGATAGCCAAGCCCTACATCCATCAGGGTTTTTATGCGGTGATGAATTTCTATTAGTATTCTCTTTGCTATCTGCCTGTCGCTTTCTCCCAGCTTCAGTTCATTAAACCACTGGTGCAAATCTTTAATGGGCATTTCGCAGAGCTCGCCGATATGTCTGTCTCCCACTTTTACATACAGGGCCTCTTTTCGCAAACGATAGCCACCGCAATCGGGGCATTGCGTTCTGCCCCGGTATCTTGATAATAAGACCCGGTACTGCACTTTGTATAAATTCTGTTCCACCTCTTTAAAAAAATCATCAATACCATTGGCAAATTCATTTCCTTTCCACAAAAGCTGGTATTCCTTTTTGGTAAGATCAATAATTGGCTTATGTACCGGAAAATCAAATTTCCTGGAAGCTTTTATAAATGCATCCTTCCATAAACCCAGTTTCTCACCTTTCCACGGAGCCACTGCACCTTCATATATGCTGAGGCGCTTATCGGGAATCACCAAATCTTCATCAATGCCCAGTACAAGCGAGAAACCTTCGCAGGTGGGACAGGCGCCGAAAGGGTTATTAAAAGAAAATAAATTCGGCACCGGTTCTTCAAATACAATATCGTCCAGTTCAAAACGATTGGAAAAATGGAGGAGTTGGTCGCTATTTATCTCCACATACACATCGCCTTCTCCTTCATAAAAAGCGGTATTTACAGAATCCGCCATCCGGTGTTTATCATCTTCGTCAAATTCCTTTACAACCAGCCGGTCTATCAGCACATACAATTTTTTCTTTGCGGCAGGTTTCCATTTACTGTCTTCCAGCAAGTCTTCAATACTTTTTACTTCGCCATCGTACAGGCGGGAAAAGCCTTTTTGTAAAAGAATGTTAAGTTCTTCTTTCACATCGCGGTTGATATGTTGTTTGAACGGCACCAGTATGAGGGCCTTGTGCCCCTGTGGCAAAGCACAAATTGCATTTACCACATCGGCAGTATCATCTTTTTTTACCTCCCTCCCCGAAACCGGCGAAATTGTTTTGCCGGCTCTTGCATACAATAAACGGAGATAATCATAAATCTCGGTCATACTTCCTACCGTAGATCTGGGTGTTCTGGTAACCACCTTTTGCTCAATGGCAATAGCGGGGCACAGCCCTTTGATATAATCTACATCGGGTTTGTTCATGCGTGCCATAAACTGTCTTGCATAGGCACTTAAACTTTCAGCATATCGCCGTTGCCCCTCTGCAAACAATGTGTCAATGGTAAGCGATGATTTTCCGGAACCGGATACGCCTGTAACAACAATGAGCTTATTACGTGGTATTGCTACGCTAACATTTTTTAAATTATGCACACGGGCGCCTTTTATGAGTATGGAATTGCCCAAATTGTGGATATTTTTTGTGTTTAGCGGCTGCTTTTTTGCTGAAACTACTGTCATAAATGTAAAAAAACTAAAATCAGTAATCGGAGTTTTACGATTGGCCTACGTATTAACACTCAATTATGAATTCTGTTGCAATATTTTTTTTTGAAAAGATATTATTTTTGAAAAAAGTATTATTTTCGGAATACAATTAAAAGCCAATTAAACATCCAATGATTAACCATTTAAAACCACCCCGCCTATAGCAAATATATACTTCGCTCAGACAATTTCCCAAACACACTGTACATCGTAACCAATATCCAATAATTTTTTAAAACCCGTAGAAGTTTATGAAATCACTTTGCAAAAACACCGATCATGAATTGATTCATTCATTCATGGATGGAGACATGAATGCCCTTGAAACGCTGGTTGTGCGCCACAAGGACAAATTGTACACTTCCATACTGTTTATGGTAAAAGACAAATATCTTGCTGAAGATATTTTCCAGGATGTACTGATTAAGATCATTGACACTATCCGGGGCGGCCGTTACACGGAAGAAGGCAAATTTTTACCCTGGGCTATGCGTATTGCACACAATTTGTGCGTAGACCATTTCCGCAAAGTAAAAAGAACGCCGGCTATTAAAACCAGCGATGACCGTGACATTTTTGAAGTGCTGAACTTTACTGAAGACAGTGCTGAAACAAAGATGATGAAACGCCAAAGCCACGACAGGGTTCGCCGTATGCTTGACCTGTTGCCCGAAGATCAGCGCGAGGTTATTATTCTGCGCCATTATGCAGAACTGAGCTTTAAAGAGATTGCTGCACTTACCAATTGCAGTATTAACACAGCTTTGGGCAGAATGCGTTATGGCTTAATTAATCTCAGGAAAATGATGCAGGAAAAGCAAATTTCCCTTTAACCGGCAGCCAAATTTTCTGAAAAAAATTAACACTATAAAAAAAATTGTATTATATTCATAACTAATTTTACACCATCAAGAAATTGTAACAATATTGTCATTCTGCGCCTCCATCTTACCTTTTGAAAATTAGATCCGCTTGCCGTGAGAAGGCTGGTCCAGAATGACGCCTAACTGAAAAAACCTCCTTTTGGGAGGTTTTTTTTATGGCTGATGGCTGACGGGATCATGTCTGATTTCTCTTATGCGATCATTGTTGCCTTTCTGCTATCTGAACCTAAGCACATGTGGCTGAGTTGCTGCATTTTCACATTTCCACATTCTCACATTTCCACATTTATTACTATTGCTTCCGAAACGCATCCACCCCGCATTGCAGCCAGTTTGCATACTCTTTTGCATTGGGGGTATAACCCACCGGCAACGTAAGAACCCTTTCATCGGGAGAAATAATTGCGTACAATGGCTGCGACGCATTTTTAAAATTTTCCGATTGCAGCGTAATGAATTTATCGCCTACTGTCTTTATGGGTTTCTTTGAACCGTCACCGCTGGTAAACAAAAACTGCTGATCATCCGGCAATGGTTTTCTGTCGTCTACATAGAGCGACACAAGTATAAAATCTTTCTCAATCAGCGCTTTTACGTTTTCATCCGGCCACACATTCTCTTCCATTTTCCGGCAATTTACACAAGCCCAGCCGGTAAAGTCTATAAGAACTGGTTTGTGCTGCTCTTTCGCTAACTGCAGCGCCTTTTCATAATCATTAACCAGGTTTGCTTCAACCCCTTTTCCTTTGGCAGAACCATGCCCGTAAATACTATAGGTTAATGGCGGGGGAAACCCACTAATCAATGCACGGTTGGCATATTTTGTATTGGTTACACCCGGCACCAGGTAAATGGTTAATGCAAGGAAAAATACACCCGTACCCATGCGCAGGGCACTTAACTTTTTTGGTGGCGGGTCATAGGCGAACTTCAGGATTCCGAATAAATAGAGCACCAGCGCGGTCCCTGTAATTATCCAAAGAGCAAAAAATATTTCTCTTTTTAACAAGCCCCAGTGTTTTACCAGGTCGGCATTGGATATGAACTTTAAGGCAAGCGCCAGCTCCAGAAAACCAAATACAATTTTTACGGTATTCATCCAGCTACCAGATTTTGGCAGCGTGGAAAGCCAGTTGGGAAACAACGCAAAAAGTGCAAATGGCAGCCCCAGCGCAAGGCCAAAACCGGCCATGGCCACGGTTAACTGAAAGGCCCCGCCATTTTGATTTAATGCACCTACCAGCAAAGATCCCAGTATTGGGCCTGTACAGGAAAAAGAAACGATGGCCAGTGTTAACGCCATAAAAAATATGCCGCCGGCACTTCCAATATTTGATTTTGAATCTACTGTATTAGAAATATTGGACGGAAGACCAATTTCATACAATCCAAAAAATGACAGGGCAAATGCTATGAACACTGCAGCAAACCCAATGTTCAGCCAGGCATTGGTGGAAATATTATTCAGTATATCAGAACTGCCCGCATCCAAAAAATAAAAAGGCACACTCAACAGCACGTAAATAAGACAAATAAAAAACCCGTATAAAAAAGCATTCTTTATTCCTTTCTGTTTGTTGCCCGATTTTTTAGTAAAGAAAGAAACCGTTAAGGGAATCATGGGAAAAGTACAGGGCATAATTAAGCCAACCAGCCCGCCCAAAAAGCCCAGGATAAAAATTCCCCACAAACTTTTTTTGCTGCTGTCCTCACCCCCCGTGCCGCCGCATGGACTGATGGGATTGGCCACATCAATAGCACTGCGTTTCAGCATCCGGGCGGCGTCGCCTGAATCTGTAAGACCGCCCGCTTTGGCAATAAGATTAGCAGATGCATCAAAAGAAAAACGAAAGGGTACTTCTTCAGGGCCTGTCACATTATCGCCTTTAATGGCCATATAAGAAATCACGCCTTTAATGTCTTTATTAACGGCCTTTACCTGTACCGTAATCTCAATGGTGGCGCTTTTTTCATAATAATGGATCAGTAAATCACCCAACAAAGGTTCTTTCGCAGTTTTAAGGTCGCCCGATTCTTTATTATTAACGACAGTAATGAAGGCAAGTGAAGAAGAATCGGGTTTGATGCGTGTATTGGGTTCATCATCTTTCATGGTGGCAGAAAATAATTTCCAGCCTTTTTGTATGGAAGCGCTGAATGAAAGCCTGTATGTTTTATCTGCTGACTTAACGGCACTGAAATTCCAGTCCACTACTTTTCCCGTATCGCTTTTATTTTGCGCTGCCATACCCGTTACCAGCAGGCAAAAACCACAAAAAATAATAAATTGTTTCATTAATTTTTATTAAAAACCAACGGGCTCTTTTGGCAAAGAACCCGTTTTATAGAGATAATGTATGTCGCATCAAAGACTATCCCCCGATATTAACTTTAAATTCTATTGTTGAAGGAGGCAGGCATTGCTTTTCATTGCAGACCATAAATTCAACCGAACCGGCCAGATTGGTTTTAATATTTCCCTTCAGTTTTACTACCTGTATAAAGTCAACGGTATTTTCATAATACTGCACATTTCCACCCCACACTTCTTCTCTTTTCTTAATCAGCCTGCCATCTTCTTTTACCTTGCCATCCAGGCCAGCCAATGGGTTATTGACAAACTTAAACACGGTTGGTAAAGGTCCTTCAACCCCGGCATTCTGTGCGTACATATGATAATTGGCGCCGATGGTAGCCGTCATGTGGACCTCGTATATTTTATCGGCAATTTTTTTGGAGCTGTATACCCATTGTACCTGTTTGGCGGATTGCGCATTGACTGCAGCAGTAATAACGGACAGCAAAAGTAAAATGTAAAATTTCTTCATATTTGGGAGAATAATTTACGCAAGAACGTAAACATTGACCGAAATGTTCAATATGGCTGTCTTAAATAAAATGTAAAAAAATCTCAGACCAGTACAGGCTGGTTCATCAGTAAAGCTTTCATAACCAGGCGGCCATCGGTGTTTCCCAAAGCTGCTGTACAGGCTCTTTCCGGGTGCGGCATCATGCCGAACACATTGCGGTTGCTGTTGCAAATACCGGCTATATTCCTGGTGGCGCCGTTGGGGTTGGCTGCTTCAGTAATATTACCCAGCTCATCGCAGTACCGGTAAATGACCTGGTCGTTTGCCTCCAGTTCGTCCAGTATTTTCTTCTCGGCAAAATACCTGCCTTCTCCATGAGCAACCGGTACTTTTAGCGCTTTATCTGAACCGGCGCCTTTTATATAAATATTTTTGCACACAAATTGCTGGTTGGCATTTCTTAATAATACCCCTGGCAGCAAATGTGATTCGCACAATATCTGAAAGCCGTTGCATACACCCAGTACTTTTCCACCGCGGTTGGCAAAATCAATGACACTCTGCATCATAGGACTAAAACGTGCTATCGCGCCGCAGCGCAGGTAATCGCCATAAGAAAACCCGCCCGGCAACACCAGGCAATCGTCTGTAGAAAACATGCTGATGTCTTTGTCCTTGTGCCAGAGCATAATCACTTCCTGGTTAAGATCATGCTGCAGGGCATCCTGCATATCGCGGTCGCAATTTGAGCCTGGAAATACTACAACGCCAAATTTCATAATCAAAGTTGTTGGAGGGTGTAAAGATAATTCAAAAACCGATGTCTGATGGCGGATTTGTGCATGTCTGATTTCCTTCAGGAGCTTATACACAATTTCTCCGCAGTTCTTGGGTCAAAAGAAGCAGTAATGGCGCAAGAGACACGGCAACAGCGACCTGCGCACGTCAGACATCAAAAAATCAGCCATCAGCCATTTTCTTTAGCTATGAACCGTATAATTGAGCATAATTACAAAGGCAAATATTACCCAGTGCAGCAATGGTTGTTGGAGGATGTAAAGATACTTCACGGCAACAGCGACCTGCGCACATCAGACATCAAAAAATCAGCCATCAGCCATTTTCTTTAGCTATGAACCGTATAATTGAGCATAATTACAAAGGCAAATATTACCCAGTGCAGCAATGGTGGAAACCAGCGCCCCGGCAGGTAATAATAAGCGGCTGCGTGAAAAATGGAAAGGGGCACCACTACCGGCAACCAGTGAAGGTAATTGGTGCCGGGATTGAGCAAAATGATAAGTATGGAAACTATCAACAGCATTAGCAAAAGGCTCCAGCTTTTGCGCATTTGTATCAGCATCTTGCCAAGATTGGTTTGTACATACCAAGCCCCTATTAAAAAGGGAACAACCATAAATGCAATTCCACCGGTAATCCACAGGGAGGCCGGCAATTTTGGCAAATGAAATGAAATTTCGGGAACCACCTTATGCCAGCTCCATTGATTGGTGAGGAACAGCACCACAAATAGAAAATAGTAGGGAGTAGTAAAACCCAGCAGGGCCACCAGCCATTCTGTAATACGAACCGGTCTTGTAAGAATTAATGCAAACAGCAGGAACAAAAGAAACACAACTGCCGGGCTATAGATAAGCGGCAGTAATCCCACCAGCATACCAACATTAAAGATGGCGGTCTTTGGACTATTGTGGTTGTACACACCGGAAAGGCGGTACCATATCCATATTAAAATAGAATTGATTAGCAGGGGCGCCGAAAACAAATTCCATTCATGCACAAGTGAAGTGATGAGTATATAAGACATGCCAATTAAAAAATTGGATTTGGGCAGTAGTCTTATTGAATTGCCTATGCGGTTTAGCAGTATAGCCTGTTTAAACAACAACAAAAAAGCAAGGAATGAGAAAAACAGGGGATTGGTGGTAAAGGATTCAAGGAATTTTACGATGATATTGAAAATGTAGTTGTCTCCTTCATTAACCATATGCTTTTCGGGATGCATAAAGAAGGGAAACTTAAGAACAAGCGCATAGATCAATAATACCAATGCATTACCGGGATTTTTTTGTTTAAAGATTCCGATCAAATTGTTGGTTTTGTTGTGGGTTAATATTCAAGTTTGGCGAAGCAAAGATAATTGCGATAGAGACACGGCACAATTACTTGTCTGGCGGATACCTGTTTTCCTGTGCGGGTCATAAAGTCGTACCCCTTATCAAGATTTTTTAGTGTAGGATTACGCGTAATTTTCCCATCCGGAGAAATACTTTGATCGTTCAGCATGACCGTCCTTTTTTCAGACATGTTGAAAAGGAAATGAATATCGGTTCCGGTATTTACCAGCTGAAATGAAATCATATTATCGCTTTCATCGTCGTACTGCGTTTTAGGTATCACACCAGACCAGTCAATACCGCCATCCTTATTATACGAAAGCACCAATATGTTCTCTGCATTATACCTGGTATTCTGCATTCCATTCCAGCGGTTCCAGGGGCTTCCAAAGGCGCCGTAGGGCGAATAATAATAATAATCCATGGGCGACATCCAGGGGTTACCATATCCCATATAATCCCAGCGGTTAAAGGGATTGCCCCTCGATGTATTGTATTCCGATTCGCTGACAATAAGATAGCCACCGTCTTTACGCACAATAATATTTCTTATAAAAAAATCGTTGAATGCGGCTTTCAATGAAACATCCTGTCCTTTGGCGTTGGATCTTAATTCTTCCGTGAACAGGCTGCTGATTTCACGGATTTTCTTATTTTCTGCCTTATCCCACAATAAGGAATACAATCCTTCTATATTGCCCCGTTTCTGTTTATAATAAAATGCATTCAGCAATATCCTTTTATTTGTATTATCGGCTTTTAGCTTAATCTCATCCAGTATTTTGCCCTCCAGGTCTACATTGGTTACCGACAAGCCGGAAGAATCGGGGTATTTGATAACCATATATAGTTTGGTAATGTACTCGTTGTAATTCTGGCGCAAAAATTTACCAAAAACCAATTCGCCATCATTGGTAAGCAGGAAATCCGTAAAGAAATCATTGCGTTCCTCCATGGGCATATTCATCCGTTCTTTCCGGCCCCGCAGTTGCAGGTCTTTGTTGTAAAGCAGGGTTGTAAAAACAAAATTATCGTGGTACCTGCTGTTGATTTTAAACACCATGATGCTCTGCTTGTCATCGCTGTTGATGGTGGTGTATATTTTATTATTGGAGGCAAAGCCTACCTGGGTTGTATCCAGTTCTACGGGCTCCATCAACTTTTTGGCATTGGCATCCAGTTTGGCGGCCACACAATGCACAATGCCCTTGCGTTGAAATTCATAAATCATGTAAAAAAAATCAGGGTAGGCCACAAAATCAACATTTATCAGTTGCTGATCGGGGGTAAAATCAAGCTTTACCCTTTCCTTCAATTTCATATCATTGTCGTAAATACAAATTGCATCATCGCTATGATTTGACTTGTAAACAAGAAAGTTGCCATTTAATTTGCCAATTATTTCAAAATTGGTGCGGCGGCTGTCTTCTTTCTCCGGCTCCGTATAGGTTATTTTCGGAGGCTGGGCTTTTAACAGGCCGGCAGAAAAAAGAATTAATGTTGCTAGTATAAACCTCGTATATGGCATACAATTTTGTTTCTAATATTAAAATTACAGGTTACACCCCAATTTATGAATTGTTATTAGCGTTATATAACGTGCAACCATGCCCAAAGGATTGGTGGGTTTTCAATTATCAGGAATTTTTAACGGTCTGTTGATAAATAACTGATTCCTGTGCCAGGCTATTTACATAAAAAATGTTCAAATTGATTTTTCCCTATACCTTTGTGCCAGCGTCGGGTTTACACCCGGCGCAATTTAGTTATACCGGAACAATGATACGAACAGTTGATAGTTATTTCTGCATTTACCCGGATGGCAGGGGCCAGCGGGAAAATACCAGATCGATATATTCTTCGGGCCGGCTCAAAAGGTCTGCCGTTTCAACCAACCAACCTTGCTTGCAATCCCTAACCCCTGATTTATAATTTTCGTACAGTGAGTAAACATCTTAACATTAACAAAGTAAGTGCTGCAGGATTAGTTGTAGCACTGGGAATTATTTATGGCGATATCGGAACATCCCCCCTGTATGTTCTTAATGCCATTACCAAGGGAAAAGTAATTACCGACGAGCTTATTATAGGCAGTCTCTCCTGCATTATCTGGACGCTCACCCTTCAAACCACCTTAAAGTATGTAATCCTTACCCTGAAGGCCGACAACCGCGGTGAAGGGGGCATATTTTCATTGTATGCGCTGGTAAGGCGTCAGAAAAAATGGCTGGTATTACCGGCCATGATTGGCGGCGCGGCGCTGCTGGCCGATGGTATGATTACCCCGCCCATATCAGTAACTTCTGCGGTAGAGGGTTTGCGTAATATACCCAGGCTTAGTGGCATTGAGACCAGGACCATCATTTATATTGTTCTTGGCATTATTACCATTTTATTCTTTTTGCAGCAATTTGGCACTGCTTCCATCGGGAAGATATTTGGTCCGCTGATGATTCTCTGGTTTGCCATGATGGCGGTACTGGGTGTTTTTCACCTTCATGAAGATTATTATATTTTCAAATCGCTTAGCCCGCATTACGCTGTTGAGCTGTTAACAAAATATCCAAAAGGTTTCTGGATCCTGGGTGCCGTATTCCTGTGTACCACCGGCGCTGAAGCGCTGTACAGTGATTTGGGGCATTGCGGCCGGGGCAATATCCGCGTGTCGTGGATATTTGTTAAAACCTGCCTTATCCTGAACTACCTGGGGCAGGGAGCCTGGATACTTGCCAACAAAAACGGCATCAGAATTACCGAGCAAATGATTGGTGATGGCTTTAATCCTTTTTATGGCGTAATGCCCGGCTGGTTTGTAATACCCGGTATCATTATAGCCACGGCAGCAGCAATTATAGCCAGCCAGGCTCTTATCAGCGGATCGTTTACCCTTATCAGTGAGGCCATGCGCCTGAGCCTGTGGCCAAAAATGAAAGTCGTGTTTCCTACCGAAGAACGCGGACAGATTTATATACCCGGCATCAATTTCCTGTTGTTTTTTGGCTGTTCGGGCGTGGTGCTGTATTTCAGAGAGTCGACCAATATGGAAGCCGCTTACGGGCTGGCTATTACTTTGTGTATGCTGGCAACCTCCATACTTTTTGCCAATTACCTTATTACGAAAAGAGTCCCATCGCTCTGGATTTATTGTTACCTGCTGTTATACCTGTCAATCGAATTCAGTTTCCTGTTTGCCAACCTTGATAAATTCAAACACGGCGGGTATGTGGCATTGCTGGTAGCCGGCGGCCTGTTCTCAATTATGTATATCTGGTACCGCAGCAGGAAAATTAAAAACCGGTACGTTGAATTTGTGCGGCTGGAGCATTACCTGCCGCAAATACAGGAGTTGAGCAATGACAAAACGGTACCCAAATTTGCTACCCACCTGGTATACATGACCAGTGCCAACAACCCCAAGGAAATTGAGCACAAAATCATTTATTCCATCCTTAATAAAAAACCAAAAAGATCAGATATTTACTGGTTTGTGCATGTAGACACCGTAGACGATCCCTATACCAGCGAATACAATGTAGAGCACATTATTCCCAATGATATTATACGGGTGGAAATAAAACTGGGTTTCCGAATGGAACCCAAGATTAACCTGATGTTCAGAAAGGTAGTGGAAGACCTTGTGCACAACAAGGAAGTAAATATTACCAGCCGGTATGAAAGCCTGGAACGAAACAACGTAGTGGGCGACTTCCAGTTTATTGTAATGGAAAAATACCTGAGCCAGGACAATGAGCTGCCCTTTTTTGAAAGAGTGATTATGAAATTGTATTTCTGGCTGAAAGAATTAAGCCTGTCTGAAGAAAGGGGTTTTGGCCTCGACCCGTCCAACGTAAACATCGAAAAATTTCCGTTGATTGTGGCTCCGGTGCAGGGTGTTAAATTAAAACGCGTGTATTACGAAGAAGGGGCGTGATTATTTTGAATTTTAATGGTGAATTTTAAATTCTTCAGGCCCGGTATTGTTTGTTTCCGCACCGGCACTCAAAATATAAAATTCAACATTTAAAATAACACCCTGGCTGAATACAATTGTCTTCTATATTATTCCCGCTATTGCTGTGCTCTCCCTGCTTGTATACTTTTTACAGGATAAATTTATTTTTAAACCTGAAAAGTTGCGGCAGGATTTCCAGTTCAAATATGATATTCCCTTCAAAGAATTATTTTTTGATATTGCGCCCGGCGTTAGCATAAACGGCCTGCATTTTTTCCGCGAACAACCAAAGGGTTTGATATTGTACCTGCATGGCAATACCCGCAGCATAAAAGGATGGGCAAAATATGCAATTGATTTTTACCGGTACGATTATGATGTGGTGCTGGTAGATTACCGCGGCTTTGGCAAAAGCACCGGAAAAAGAAGCGAGAGAGAAATGATGACCGATATGCAGTTTGTGTATGAGCAATTATTAAAACAATACCCCGAGCAACATTTACTGGTATATGGCAGAAGTCTTGGCAGTGGCTTTGCCAGCAAACTTGCTTCGGACAATAAACCGAGGTACCTGATTTTAGATGCTCCTTTTTACAACTTTACCCGCGTAGTGGAGCGTTTTTTACCCTTTTTACCGGTAAAGTATTTGCTCATGTACAAACTGCGCACAGATAAATGGTTAAGACATGTTAATTGTCATACCTATATCATTCATGGCACCCGCGACCGGCTAATCCCGATCAGACACAGCGAAAAACTGCAACAAATAAACCCGCGTAAAATTACACTGATACGCATCCACGGCGGGGGGCATAATAACTTACCTTCCTTCCCGGAGTACCATAATTTTGTGCGGGATATTTTGAAATACTAACAGCTATTGCTGATTTGGGGTTGCGGGATTTTGGGATTGCTTCAGGTGGTTGCCGCAATAGAAATCTCAAAATCTCTATATCACAAAATCTAAAAATTCCTTCTGAAGGAACTGTTCAATAAAACGAAACGGCACACATGACTAAACAAAAAAAACTATTCCGGTGGATAAAAATTATTTTAATGGTGTACGGGCTAACTGGCATTGCCATTTATTACCTGCAGGATTATATTTTATTTCACCCCGAAAAAATGACCAAAGACCATGTTTACAATTTTGACCTTCCGCATAAAGAAATAAACATTCCTTTTAATGACAGCAGCAATATAAATATTGTACAGTTTACCACCGCAAAAACAGCTAAAGGCGTGGTACTGTACTTTCATGGCAACCGGAAAAATATTGCCTGGTATGCAGCCTATGCACCCAATTTTACAAAAAACGGGTATGAAGTGTGGATGATTGATTATCCCGGTTACGGTAAAAGTACGGGCGGCTTAACAGAACAGCGTTTATACGATTATGCGGAGCAGTTATATCGCCTGGCTGCATCACGGTTTGCAAAAGACAGTATTGTTTTATACGGAAAAAGTATGGGCAGCGGTATTGCGGCCTATATTGCTTCCAGAAAAAATTGCAAAGCGCTTATCCTTGAAACACCTTATTATTCCATTACCTCGCTGGCTGCCCATTATTTTCCTGTTTACCCGGTTGGCCGGATGATTCACTATAAAATTCCTTCCTTCGAATACCTGCAACGGGTAATAGTACCGGTTACTATTTTTCACGGTACGGCAGACGGAGTGATTCCCTACAGCAATGCGGAAAAACTAAGACCCTTTTTAAAACCAGGCGATACTTTTATCACTATAACGGGCGGCAGCCATAATGACCTGAATAATTTCCCCCTCTTCCACCAAAAACTGGATTCTTTACTGAGATAAAAACGGGCTTTATTCAAATAATATGTAAATTTTATTTGTCCAAATGTAAAATAAACTTTACATTTGGTAAATAAAACTTTACAAAATGGAAAGTAGTCTCTTATTACCCAACCGCTACAAACGTCTTGGCTTTATTATCCTGGTGCCCTCGTTGCTATTGGGTATACTGGTGCGCTTTTTTGATTTCCAGTTTTCGTTCCTCAGTTTATCCTTTGGCAAAAGCGCGTTCAATACAAAAAACATTCACCTGGACGAAAACATAAACCTTACCGATGAGCTTGCCCTTACCGGTATCATCATTGCACTTTTATTCATCGCTTTTGCAAGAGAAAAAACAGAGGACGAGTACATCGCCCACACCAGGCTGGAATCTTTGAAATGGGCGGTATTGATCAATTACATTTTGCTGCTGCTGGCCACCTGGCTGGTGCATGGCTTTGCCTATATTGATGTAATGATGTATAATATGCTTACTGTCCTGATTATCTTCATCATCCGGTTTAATTATGCATTGAACCGCAATAAAAAAATAACTGAATAAACCGCCCGCTATGAAAAACAGTATACGCATAGAAAGAGCTATTAAAAATATTACACAACAGGAGCTGGCTGAAAAAATTGGTGTATCGCGGCAAACCATTAATGCTATTGAAAGCAATAAATATGTGCCATCTACTGTGCTGGCATTAAAAATGGCCAGATTGTTTCAAAAAAAAGTGGATGAAATTTTTATACTGGAAGAAACAGATTAATTATTTACCCGCCGGAGTTTATACAAACAGATCTGGTTTTGCAGGAACCAGGTAACAAATTATTAATACATAAAAATGTAAGAAATGAAAACAGAAAAAAACAAGGTACCGGGCCTGCCAGTGATGGCATGGTCACCAATCGTTATGGTATTACTTTTATTGACAGCCCTTTCCTGCCGGAAAAATGATTCGCCCCCGGCTGCGCCGGTTGAAATGCAAAACATAGCCATTAAGCTGCGGGGTGAAATAATAAACGGCGGCATTTCAACAGAAAGCGATGAAGACGGGATAGCGCTATGGTGCAATGATGGAAAAGTATTAATCGGCATAGGTAAAATAAGCTCTCAGGCGTTCAGTAATCCCGGAAATATTGCACATGCACAGGTGGTGTATTCAAACTTTGGCGTCATTATCCATGATACAGACACCAACAAAAGCTGGTATTATATCCAGAATGACGAAGAAAGTCAGCAACGGTTTGGGTCATTACCTGCAGTGGGCGAAAATCCTGTTATATCGGGTACCGCCGGCACCATCAGACTAAATTTGTCACAAAGCAGTTAGCGCTTGTATACAATTCCTGCCTGCCAGATGCCTGCTAACTGTTGTCTACAGTTAGCTTCCGGCGTTTTTGGCGTGAGACGTGAGGCGTGAGACGTCAATCGTGAGACCTGGCCGCGATGATTCAAGACGCACAATTGACGTCTCAAGTCTCACGACTTACTGCCGTTGGTCAAAAGACACAACAACGGCGGCTTATCGTGAAATCAGGGAAATGCAGGTAAAGAAATCAGACATCATCACATCAGACATCATACATTGACGTCTCA